>Ga0194130_10007237_pt1 | contig 12377 bp, 7 predicted proteins | sample TA2KigsurfametaG_FD_160084 | JGI IMG/M metagenome (GOLD analysis project Ga0194130, IMG submission 160084) | Freshwater microbial communities from Lake Tanganyika, Tanzania - TA2015050 Kigoma 12 surface | ecosystem: Environmental > Aquatic > Freshwater > Lake | place: Tanzania: Lake Tanganyika... | reverse complement strand
TATAACCAGGAGCATTATAGTATGCATTAGGACCAGTCAGTTGATCATATTGTGCTGTTCCTTCTGGTAATAAAGCATCACCAACTACAGGTAAATTGAGAACACCTAAAAATTTACCGAATAATTTAGCAAGACCCATTCCACTACGCTGTGCGGCTTGCAGCATGGTTGGTGTTTGCTGTGTCAATAATGGAAGTAGTGATTGTGCTTTTGGTCCTGTATATTTACCAGACAATACACCTTCAGCTATTCTTAATCCTCTATTTGCTTGACGTGGGGAAACAACGGTAGCACCTCTTAATGTTCTTGCGCCTTGAGGAACTAACATATCTAATCTTGGACCTTGGCCAGGTAAAACACCTTTGAATTTACCAGCACCTCTGTAAGTGTCAGCAACCCAACCCTTCACACTACCATAAACACCCTCACCTAACATTCCCATTTGTCCTCTAAATCCGTTGTTACGAATTAAGTTTGGAACTCCTTCTCCAGTTCCGTGCATGATTCTTTTGAGATTAGTACCACGAAGTCCTTTAGCAGTTGTTCTGCGGTTTGATACTGGCGCCACCGCATTAATCATTCTTTCAATTGGTGTTGCCATTCCAGTTACAAATCTACCGACTCCTCCAAGAATGCCACCGCCAGATGCAAACTTAATATCATTGGAAGGTGGTAAAGCAGACGCTTTTCCTCCAAATGGACCAGTTCCGCCACCTGGCGTCATCCATCCCTCTTTACCGTCTTTTCCTTTCGACCAAATTTTTCCAAATTTATAACTATACTCTCCTAACTTTGGTGGTCTTTGAAATGTACCAGTTAATGTCCAATCATCTTCATTTACTCTAACATGTCCTGTATCTAGTTTACGAATAAATGGTTTCCCATTCCACCCATCCATCAGTTCATCTGTGTTTAATTCTTGTACCGCAGTTCCTTTTTTCCAAGAATATAGATATCCATCAATATCATACCATCTAGTTCCACCTGTTCCTTCAACTGGTCGGTATTGTATTCCTGGTCCAGAAACTGGTCTAGATTGCATACCACCAGGAAGAAGACCATTTGTATCTTCTTTTCTGTATCCAACCTTACTACCAAAAATTGCGGCGTTTGATTGTCTTATAGTTTGAGTAGTGCCATCTTTAAGAGTTACTTGCTTTGTTTTCATTCCCTTAGGAAGCTGACTCATCGATGTGTTTGCTCTAGCAGCGGCAGCGGCTCGTTGGGTTGGATTTCCCGAACCTCCTGGTCCTCCTGGTCCCGCACCTGGCGATACTCGGTTTGGTTTTTTTGTTTTAGCACCCAATGCTTTTAAAGAATCTTCGACCAAATTCTTCATAAATTGGTCTCTTTTCTTTTTAGTATCGTTATTACCTTTAAAGTTTCCTGTCTTTGCTTTGAAATTAAGAATGCCGCCAGGAATATCAAAATCTTTTGCTAATGCAGCAGATTTTGGACTAATATATTGCGTAATATCATTAGAACCCTGTGATTTGATAAATTGATCTACAACAGAAAGAAGTGCTCCACCTGTTGCCTGCATTGCTGCTGTAGATTCACCCGAACCTATTCTATTTCCTTCTCTAGAATTAAGTTGCACAACTCGTTCTTTACCTGCCTCACCAATCATGCTATTAACACCACCAGCAGCGAAGTTTTGCCAAGGGCCAGCCTTTGGCATAGAATCTATTTGTGATTGTATATTTGGAGGTATTGGTTTTCCTGGATTATCATATGGCCATCTACGTGGATCACCTATTGGGAGATAACTAGGATGTCTTACTTGAGATGTTCCTCCTAGTGTTGGTGGAAGTTGTTGGCGAGCTGCGTTATTTTTTTTTGGATCCTTATAGATAGGAGTTTTACTAAATGGTTGTTTATCTTTTATTGCATTAGCAGCAATCACACCAGCAAGAATACCGCCACCGATAGTAAGAGTCCATGGATTAGTAAAAGCAGCTTTTGCAATTAGTCCCAAAACTCGCGGTAGTATAGCACCACCAACTGCAAATCCTAAGTTTTCCAATTTTCTTTGAATCTCTTCAGCAACAAATGCCGTTAAACTTTTTCCTCCTGCCTGTGTTGATGATGCAGAACCAAAAGAAGAAGACCCACCACCGCCACTGCTTTTAGAGGGTACAGTACCACCTAAAGCTTCGATAATTGCACTTTGACTTTCTAATTGGTCACTTAATATAGATTGAACTCCTGTAACAGAATTAGATGTATAATCTTGTATTCCTAACTGGCGTTGTAATGTTTCTGTAATTTGAGATAAATTTCCTTGGATTTGTGTTGTATCTGTTGCCAGAACACCAAATCCTTTTGTTAAAATTCTAATCAATCCTGGAGACTTTTTTTCTCCACCGCCAGCAATGTCTCTGTTTTTGGGTGATGCTGGTTTTCCTTTTTTGTTAAAACTTAGTTTATTTTTGAGACTAGCAAAAGGATTACCAAAAAAATTCTTTTTTTGTGATTGAGTAGGAGATGCAGTGTCTGCAGTGTCTGCAGTGTCTGTTTGTTGTGATTGCGTATCGTCGCTAGACTGTTTTGGTTGACTTTTTTTATCTTTTGCTTTTGCCTGTTTTCTTGTTTTACTAATTTTCGACGCAATTGTTCCTGTAAGAGATTGACCCCCCGCTTCTGTTGACTGTAGAGTGCCAAACGCTGACATATGCTAACTGCAATTTATCGTTAATAATTATTTATCCTAATCTAGTCAAATACATCTCATAATCTGATTTTCTTGCATTATATTCTTCTGTAAAAATTGGAACAGTTGATGCACTTGCTGTTGTAAAAGGTATTGGTACTTTTATATTTGTGAACGGAATTGTGATAGTATTAACTGTTGGGGTTCTTTTACGTGTTGATGTAGTTGGTTTAGATGTTTGAGAAAGAATAGCACTAATAACAGGTGCTGGTTTTGCTAGTCTAGCATCATAAAACCACCCATGGAAATTGTATCCTGCTCCTCTAGTGACATCCCCAGGTTTCATATATGGTTTTTGGCTTTCTCCCTGAAAATCTGTTCTTCCTGCAACAAATCGTGCTGCTTCTTTTTGCAACCGAGGATTTGTGATTGATTTTGCCGCCATATCAACTAAACTGGCGTTTCCCACTGCAGCAATCGCTGTTTTTCTATCTCGAATTGATTTCCAAGCACCAGGACTTGAAAAAGTAGGTTGAAATTGACCAGGAGCAGTAATAATACCCAATAAATTTCTACCACCTGGATAAGAACCAACCGCAATTCGGTTATATAATGCTTGTGCTACGTCTGCTTGTCCCTGTGGATGTAACGTATCTTCTTTAGAAGTTATAGCCGCCATCTGCCAAAATTGCGCCGAACCACCAGATTCAAACTTTGGTGTGACAATTCTTTTATTGGAACCAGAAGCAATAGATTTCCATCTATCAAATACTTTTTCTGGATCACGAGTAATATCATATTTTTTGTTTTTTACTGGAAATACTTGGAAACCAGATGGTGTTTGTTTTACAATTTCTGTACCGTGCAACTCTACGGGTGTTCCAGCAATCATTGTGTCAAATCCTGATGATGGTCCAGATACAATCATACTGCCAACTGGAGATTTTCGAGACATTTTTTGTGTTCCACCACTTTCAAACGATAATCCTAAATTTTTTGTACTTGCTTTGATTTTATCTTCTAAATCGCCTACTGTAATATCACTTTCTACAGGGCCACGCAAAGCTTCGTTGCCCGCCCACCAACTATAAATTTCCCGTTTTGTAAAGTCACCAGCTATGGGAGTTGAATTATATCCATTCTCACTTGCTAGCACAACATTTCTATCAGTAGCATAAGGAATAAAAGCAGGTAAAAATACTAATGTGTATAATTGTGCTGCGGTTGGATTTTTTGGAAGCTTAAATATTTCGAAATACTTATCAACATAAACTAGTTGCTGTGTTCGTGACAATTTTTTAAACTCTGCTACCGACATTTTAGCAGTATGTCGAATAAATCCATAAGAAAATTGTATCAATCCAGCGTGCTTTCCATTATCAGCAGTTGGATCTAGGGTTTCAGTTCCAGTTTCAATTGCCATCAAACCAAGTAAATGATTTGCATTAATGCCCCATTTCTTGCACAACTCATTTAGTGCTATAGAAAATTCTGGGTCATCTTTCCAATCAGCAGGAACATATCCTGGAGGTCGGTTAGGATCATTTGGGTCTCCACTACTTTCTCTATCAATGTACTGATTTATAAAATTTTCATTATTTAAATATTTTGCCCACGTTTTGCTAAATTCCCTTTGTTTCATTGCTAAAGCAGATTCCTCTGCTCTTGCTGGAGAAATCAATAGTCTACTAACAATATCTAAAGATACACCAAGAGAATTTGCAAATGGTCTTAGTACAGAATTAATAAATGGTAGTAAAAATCCAGATAAAGGACCAGTAGTTTTCAACATTTCACTAATTTTAGAAATAGCAGTCAATCCTGCTGTTTGCATTGTTAGTTCTAGAATATTACCAAAATTTTGTACAAGTTTTATTTCTTTTCTCTTGATTTTTATATTTTTCGCAGCAACTTGTGTTGTTTGTTGTGATACTCCACCTTCTGCCATTTTTTCTTCTGGAAAGAAAAACTTAGTTATTTGTTGAATAGGATTTAATTCTTTTTTTGGTTTTGGAATATCTTCTGGTTGATTATTTTGATTATTTTCTGTAACTGGTGTTGGTGGTGATGGAGCACTTTCGGGTGGTAATACTGTTTCTACTCGTTTTTGTATTGCTGCGTTAAAATACTGTGTTTCTAACTCTGCCCTAGATGCTAGCAGTTCTTGTATTCTACCCATTCTGCTAGCAACATCACCTTCTTCCAATAACAAGTCTTGATATAGTTTTACTTGCGCGTGCGAAATGTTTTTAATTTTTTCGCTTTTACTACCCAAGATATTAAACTGTTGCTGTAATTCTGCTAAAAATCCCTTCTTTTTTTTATTTTCTCTATCGAAAAATTTATCTAGAAAATACCCAGTGAGAGTTTTATTTTTCCCACCAGAAGTCCTGCGCGATTTTGGTCGTTTATTGGTTGCTTTTTCTATTATAGCTCCAGTAAGCGTCTGCGCCATTGTTAGAGTTTTGAATTATTTAGAGCGACTTTTTTCGGCAATTTTTTGCCGAGATTTTTTTTGCGACCTTTTGGTTTTTAGAGATCAATTTTGAAATCACTATAATCTCCTCTCATGAATACATTTTTGCACGGCTGCTGTAGGTATAGCATTACGAATTATTTTTGGTGATGATTTTGCTGGTGCTGCTGATGATATCGAAGGAGTTTGAAATTGCTGAATTCTAGTGTAAACTTCTGGGTTAACTTCTTTTAAGTTATCAGTTGTTATTGTTGGTCTATTTGGTCTCCCAATATTAACTGGTTTTCTAGCAGGTGCTTCAATACTTTTATAGATTAGTTTTATATCTTTATACGACTCAAGTGGTATTATGAATTCACCCAAATCAACAGGAACTATTTTAAAATCTCTGCTAATTTCTTCAATTTTTTTTGTGTTAAATCTATCTGCAACCAAAGAAATAATTTCTGATGATTGAGAATTCAATGATTTTATTTTGTATCGCTGTTTACTATTACTTTGTAATGTTTCGGGTTTTGTAAAATATGACCGATTATCTACCGTTATTACTGTACCACCAGATTCAAATTTTCCTTCACTGCTCCAATCAATATCTCCATTTTTAATTTTATATAATTTTGGGTTTGGTCTACCAAATCTAACTATTTGACCTTCATCATAACTTCCAGTGACTTGCCATTCTGGGTAGTCCATTGGATTTCGAGTAGGTCGTCTGGGTGGACCACCAGCTTGTACTGAGTGTGTAAAGTCTACTGGGTTAATTCTTTTACTGGCATGGCCGCTGCTTTCTCTAACTTCCCAGTGAAGATGAACACCAGTACCACGACCAGTGTTACCCATCTTACCCAACTCTTGCCCTGGTTGAATAGGTGCTCCTACTTGAATTCCAGAAGCAATTTTAGATAAGTGAGCATAAAAAGTGAATATTTTTGGTTGATCATGTTCTACTTCGACATACTTTCCATATCCACCACCTTGAGTATCATCATCCACCATGGAAACTTTACCTGAGAATGGAGATATGATTGGAATATCTGGAGTTCCGTCTAAATCTATTCCTTGGTGTTGCCTAAACCATCTAAATCCAAACCCAGATGTATATCCAACTTTTTTAGCATATGCTTGCGGAATTGGAATCCATGCAGGTAGTCTACCTACATTAGTTCCACCAGCATATGCTAAATCATCAATACTTTTAATGAAAGCAACGCCAGGAAATACTTGACCCTCATATTTAATATCGCTACCATCAGATTTATCTTTACCTCCACCAAAAATCCAATTCTTTAATTTCATAATGGATGGCCAAAGACCAACAAATTCATCCCGATAATTTTCATCGCCATTAAGTATTTTACGTGCTTCTACCTTAGAAATGCCTAATATAGATGCTAGTGGTGCAGATAGATTTTCTACATTCAATCCAAAGAATTCTGCAAATATTCCAAGTCCACGAACTGTTTCTCCAATCTTTGCTGCAGTAGCTGCAATCGCGGCTTGTAATGGAATTGATAATGATTTTAATAATGTAGTTTGATATTGTTTATAGTCATATAGATTCAACATTTCTCTACCAGTGTTTCTATTCTCTGGTATGACAACTGACCCTGGTGGTAGGTATCCGCGAGTAGGGTCATCGTAAACGCCTGGTTGTAATACATTCTTAGTAATATCAGAAGCAATACTGATACCACCTTCAGCTAGACCAGGAAGAGGAGTGCCAGGATAAGCAACCCCACCCATAGAAAATCCTGCGGGATATGGAGTGTTTAAAAATCCACCTTGAGATAGTTTTGTCGATTGTAATCTAGGTGTATATCCTTGTTCGTCTCCTGCTTCCCCTGGTTGCGTTTCTGCCCATGGTGTAGACGAATCCATTGGTTGTGGTCCAATAGGAGCACTATAAAACTCAGAAATTCTCTTTTGAGTTTCTAAGTCATCTATTGCTTCCTGATAATTCTCAATTTGATTTTGTATGATTTCTTCTATTGCAGAAAGTTGTTCAGATAATTTTCTTATCTTAAACTTTTTGCGTCTCAATAGTATTGTTTGAGCAGATAGTTCTCTACTGATACCATCTAACTGCTTACCAATTAATGAAAAGTTTTTCCTTAATTCTTGAGGTAATTTTTCTGGCAGACTTATAGGAGATAAATCATAAGTCTTTTTTGTTTTTGATTTTACTTGTGGTATTTTAAGTTTTTCTGGTTCCACTTCCATAGGTGGAACAGAAGGTTCATCTTTTGGTGGAGGTAACAATAATACTGGTTTAGATTCTTCATTAGAAACAACTTGTATTTCTGATGATGGGACATAACTACCTGCCCATGGGTCTTCAATAATAGAATTGTTTACTAAAGTTTGTTGTGGTTCAACCTCTTCTACTTTTTTAGGATTTAATTGTTTTTTTATTTCATCTAATTCTTTTAGTCTAGACTGTATAGCAGCCTCTTCAATTTTCTCATCTACTTGCTGACGAAAAGGTTTCTCAAGGAACTCTTCTACCAACCACTTCTGGTATGCTTCAGCATTATATGCACCACCAGACTTATCCTTCTGATTTAGTTGAGGATACTTACCCCATTTTTTAAGGTTTTCAATTAACTTATCAGCATCAGCATCACCAAGTTTTACATAGGATGTGAAGTTTTCGCTCAACCCCTCTACTCGTCTACCAGTTAGATTACCTTTGAGACGCAACCAAGTTGCCTCGCCAACCTTATCAGCAGGCCAATAAGGTTTTTGCGGGTCTAGTATTCCTTCTGGCGGTTGTGCTGGGTTCATTTGTTTTTCTGATTTTGCTCTTCTACATATTGATTAAGCAAAGAAATATAAACAATTCTTTCCCAGGGTAGCATGTTCTCTAGTTCTGTTAATGAAAACTTATGAATATACATCAAATTAAAATTTGATTGAAAATAATTCAGCAGATTTTCATGGAACATGCTTACGCGAAAAAATTTACAAGACCTTCAATGGTATATTCAGACTCAACTTTAGTATTAGGATTAGTAATTTTAAATGTGTGAGATAACTTAGGCATAGTAACAAAGAAATCCTTCACCTTTTCAAATTGCTTTGAGGTTAATCCCCCAATCCAATCCTCAACTTCTTTCTTTGAAGATGTTTTAGTTTCAAAAACTTCTTCACCTGAAATGATTTGATGAACAGAATTAATGATAATATCAAACACTTCTTCTGCTGAAAGATTCTTCATCATGATTTGTGATTTGACGAACTGATCCATACCAGGATATTTCATAACTAATCCAGTGCTATCATCCAGCATAATTTTATTACTATGCCCTTTCTCTTTTTGCACCTGGACATCACCAACGTTCAATATATAATCTACCTGCGTTTCATTATCATCAGAACAGGTAATCTTCATCTTGATGTCTTCACCAACAGATTTGCCTCTGATGTTAAGAAAAAGATATTCAATATCAAATGTTGCTAACTCTTCTATTTTTACGCCCCTGCTGACAATACATTCTTTGACAATGTTTGTCACTGCATCTGTAATTTCTTTTTCATCTTCCGATTCCATTGCCATTAATAGAATCTTCTCTTCCTTGACTAGAAATGGTCTGTACTTAATTGTTTTACCTGTTGAAGGTAATTCCAATTCATAAGTTGGAACTGGGGGTTTTGGTAAAGCCATGATTTACTCCAAAGAAAATAATATGTTTGTAAAAATATTTAGGTGAGGATTGCTGGTGAGGGAGTAGCAGTAGATTCCCAATTAGTATAATAAAAATTAGCAGTGACTTTTACTAATTGAGAAGAACCATAAGACAATGGAACTGCATCTATAGAATAAGGCCAAGCACGATACAAATTATATTGCAATGTTTTTTGACCAACCTCAGATGATGAATTTCTTTCTCGCTTTTCTATAACCATACGTTCACATGAAAATTCGTCAAGATAATTAAATCGATAAGATTTATTTTTGTTTGTTCCAGTTGTTTGATATAATTTAGTCATCCATTCCTGAATAAATTTAGATGCTTGCATTTCACCATCACACATAAAAGATAATTGAGTATCATTATAGACTATTCCTGTTGGATATGCAACTGGACTAGCACCAGTAAATCTAGGAACATTACCAATTGACATCTGATATCCTGGTAATGTAACTTCATCACACATGAGTAAAATTCTCTCTCCAACGCCAGTAATATTTGTTCCGTCTACAGCTTTACTAATACCTCCATATTGTTTAACCCACTCCTGATTCATCTGTCCGCCAACAAAATACACAGCATAAAGATTACTTTTTGCCATGCCTCTGCCATTGTTGATAGCAGTCAAATATGCTAAGACCCCTTTACCTGTAACTGCCACCTATAAATACCTTGTGAAGTTATATTTATATTTATGGCGTACTCGGGATTTTATCGCCCCATAAATCCCAAGAAATACAGAGGCAATCCGATGAACATTGTTTATCGTTCTCTCTGGGAAAGAAAGTTTATGACATTCTGCGATAGAAATACAAGTGTGATTGAGTGGGGCAGTGAGGAAGTTGTGATACCTTATCGTTCTCCTTTGGATGGTAGGGTGCATAGGTATTATGTAGACTTCTATATTAAAGTGCATACAAAAACAAATGAAATCAAAAAGTATCTCATTGAAGTCAAACCAAAGAATCAGACAATACCTCCACCTCCCTCAAAGAAACAAACTAAAATATACAAAGATAAAGTGCTAACGTTTCTAAAGAACCAAGCGAAATGGGAAGCCGCAAGTGACTGGTGTGAGGATAGACAAATGCAATTCCTTATTCTCACCGAAGATCACTTGGGAGTATAACCAATGGCAAAGGGATTCAAAAAAGAAGCAATACAAAAAACATCAGGGTATCAAACAATATTCGAAAGAGTAAAAGAAAAAGCGGGTGGAGAAGAACAATCTTGGCAGTGGTATAGAAAGACCGTTCGCTCAATGGCACTTGAATATAAACAGCATCCAGACAAAACTATTCGTGATGAACGAAGAGATAGAAGTGACGATGAAGAAAATCAAGATGAAAATAAACTGAGAAGATATGCCAGACAAGGACATCTTTTTTTGTTTGAATACAAAGCAAAAATGAAGTACCTTCCTTACTATGATACATTCCCTTTGGTATATGTAATCAAAGCAAATGCAGACCATTTCTTTGGCGCCAACTTACATTACATGGAACCAAGAAAAAGAATCATTGCTATAAGCAAGTTAAAAGATAACCGTATCGACTTACCTCGCAAATGTTTTCATAAATATATTACAGACCATATAGATGGGTTCTTATTAGATCTTGCACTTGATGAATGGGAAACATCTGTAGTATTACCCGTTGAACATTTTGTTAAAGATAGAGGAGGAACACTTGTTCCCTATAAATCTTCTGAAGTGTGGAGCGAAACCAACCAAAATTATAATGATAGAGTAAAAGCAAAAAGAATTATTAGAAATTATGGTGGGGTAGGAGAAGACATGCAAATTTACACTAGAGATTGATAGATGGCAACGTCATACCTTTCATATCCAAGAAATCTTCTTGTGAATAATGGTGATTGTGTAAGATTTGAATTTGGTGACTATACACCTCCCTATAACGGTGCTATATCCGCTACTGCGACTGCAGCGGCAACAACTGCGTACACCACAAATGTAGCATTTCAAGCAAAAGGGGCTGCAATATATTTACCTATGCCAAGTGACATTGGTTCAACGATAACAGGAAATTGGCAAGGAAAAGATATAACTGCTTTAGCATCATTCGCCATGGGAAAAATTGCATCTCCTATTACTAATTTGGTAACGACGGGAAAGACGGAGAACCTTGCATCAAGTCTTACCAATCTTCTTAAGAAAGAGACATTTACCCAAGCGGCTGGTGCTTTAGGAGAAGATGCACTCAAAGCACTTGGAGAAGGATTTACTAATTTACCAGGATTGGGGGCAAATTTAACTACAAATGATGTCTTGGCATTAACATCTGGTGTTATTATAAATCCAAATACTGAACTATTGTATGGAGGTACTGGATTGAGACAACATGGTTATACATTTAAATTAGTTCCAACTAGTCAAGAAGAAGCGAGAAACGTAATAGAAATTGTAGATGCTTTCAAAAAAGCAACTGCACCTAAAAAAAACACCGTGTCACTTCTGGGCACTAATGTTACTAATTTTCTTGGTTTGCCAGATGTGTGTAGAGTATCATTTTTAACTTGGGGCGGCAGCACTGCATCTGGGGGCACTGGCAGGGTTGATGAAAATCCACATCTACCAAGATATAATATATCTGGAATAAATTCCGTGTCAGTAGATTATGTTGTAGATGGAAACTATGCATCATTTAGAGATGGTAGACCAGTAGGGGTGTCGTTAAGCGTCGCATTAACTGAACTGAAACTTCTATATTCTGGTGACATAGGTTCGGAACAAAACCAATACAGGTAAACAACGATGGCATACTTCGAACTTTTCCCAAAAATTGAATTAGAAAGAAGACCTCTAGTATTTCCATACTCAGAGATAGAATATGATTTAGTAAATAATTTCTTCAAGAGAAGTAAACTAACCGAATCTTCTTACAACTATACGGCTTTCTTCTCTGAGTATGTGCTTACAGATGATGACCGTCCCGATTATCTATCATACAAAACGTATGGAACACCAGAATTTGATTGGATAATTTTACTGACAAACAATGTTATCAATCCTATCTTTGATTGGCCAATAAAAGATTTCATGCTATATGATCTAGTAAACAAAGCATACTATGGAGCACCTGGCAATCAATCGGTAGAACCAGCAGATAGAATTCATCATTATGAAACTCTAGAAAAAAAGAATAGTCTAGGGCAAATTGTATTAAAAGCAGGAATTATTGTTGATAGTAATTTTTACAATTCTCCTGCGTATCAAATAGACACTACCACTGTTGGTCTTCCAGTGCCAAATTTAGGAAGACAGGCTACTGCTTCAGTATCAATAATCAATACACCAGTTGCATCAATTAATGTAACCTCTCAGGGTTCTGGATATGAATTCGCTCCAACCGTAACTATTACTGATACAACAACAGGATCAGGAGCAACTGCATCTGCTAATTTATCAACTGGTGGATATTTCAAACGCTTTGAAATCACAAATCCTGGTGCTGGATATATATACCCACCTATCGTAACTCTTGGTGGTGGTCTTGCTGGTCAATCTGCAACCGCAGCAATTAATAATGGAGCAGTT
>Ga0194130_10007236_pt1 | contig 12380 bp, 8 predicted proteins | sample TA2KigsurfametaG_FD_160084 | JGI IMG/M metagenome (GOLD analysis project Ga0194130, IMG submission 160084) | Freshwater microbial communities from Lake Tanganyika, Tanzania - TA2015050 Kigoma 12 surface | ecosystem: Environmental > Aquatic > Freshwater > Lake | place: Tanzania: Lake Tanganyika... | reverse complement strand
GGCAACAACACTGAGACCACCAAAGGTGGCATCGTATGTCCAACGTGCTTGGCGGTAGAGAATGATGATGATGCCAGTACTGACCCACCAGAGAATGATGGCATAGCTGATGGCAATCAGATAGTGCATGTATACCCCTTAGTAAAGAAGTTGGTCTGCGGGGATATCCTGCAACCCACTCCACGGTGAACGAATTTCACCGTTTGCAAGGCGGCGATCAACGCGGCGGATAATCATGTAACCGACCATAAGAATGAGGAACGCACCGGCTACCAAGTACACGCCGACATACCCAAGCACAACATTATTAGTTGCTGCTTGGATGTAATCGCGAGCAACACCACCGCCGATCGTCCCAAAGCCCTGTGCGAGCGCTTGCACAACACCCCACATCCCCAAAAAGAGCCCCGTGTGTGCGTTGTCGGCGAGTTGCATGACCGTGGCGATGCTTCCAACAATAAATAAACCGCGCCCCATACCAATGACGGCTACGCCAAATTGGAAGAGTAGCGCACCACCCCCAAATCCGCTGAGCGATACGATGCCAAATCCAACAATGCCGGCAATACCTCCTGCAATGAGGAGTTTGCCACTTGCCTCGCCCCGCCATAACCACCAACCAGCAATCACGATAGCAATAATCATCGCGACACCCCAGATGGCCGTCAAAAATGTCGTTGCGGTGACACTCATGCCGAGTACTTCACCACCATATGGCTCAAGCAAAATATCGTGCGTGCCAAATCCGAGTGTGGCCACAAAGAAGATCAAAAACATGCCACGTAACGCCGGTCTTTGCCAGACCGTTTTGATAGATTTGCCGAGACTTTGTCGCGCTTGTCGGCTCACTTCGGCAACTAATGTACCATCTGGGCGCATTTTTTCTTGATTGAACAGTGCGAGGAACGTACAAATCAAAAAGATGACTGCACTCCCCTGCATGACGCGCACGAGATTGTAATGCGTGTAATTGGTCAGTAATAGACCCACAACGAGTGAGCCAACGACAGTGCCAATCACCAACATCAACCATAATACCGCTAGCGTTTTGCCACGCTCTCCATCACTCGTGATGTCACTGACGAGTGCAAGATAACTGGTTTCAACGATGTTTACCCCAACGCCATAGACAAGAAAGATGGCAATACAAAAGGCATATACCATCCACCCTTGCAAATTACTCTCAGGACTAAAGAGAATCAATGAAAAGGGTGCGGTTGCTAATCCACCATAGGTCAGCATAGCGCCAAGTACCAGGTACGGCGTTCGCCATCGCCCTTCCATACGCTTTTGATCGGAGATGTGGCCAACGACGGTACGGATAGGTGAGACAAAATAGTGAATGGACATCAATGCCGCCACGAATCCGGCCGATATGGCAAGTTCGTGAATGAGTACTCGGTTGAGTGTGCCGGTAATTGGTGCTAATGATACGCCCATGCCAAATTGAAAGAGTCCAAGGCGCAATACCCGTAACCACCACGGTGCATCGGGATGCTGCATAATCCATGCACGGAACTCATGCCATCGTGCCTGAATACTGCGTGGCAGAATGGTACGTTCACTTGCCATGTTGACTCCTTGGTGTGCTGTTGAATACGCCATAGCTTATCTTTGGGGCAATCATAGCACATCAATTTTTTGAATTGACGAAGATTCAAAATGGTGTATCTTTTGTGTAACAAATGTATATCAAATGTGTGTACGAACATCATGCGGTCAATAAGAAGTTAAAATGGAGTTATGAAGTACAACGATACGATAGTGGCGTTGGCCACCGCAACTGGTCAGGCAGCAATTGGCACGATGCGCATCAGTGGCGCTGGTGCACTGTCGATTTTGCAACACGTGATGATACCGCGTCGGCCCGGCGTATGGCGACCACGAGTGGTGCGCTACGGGCATGTGCATGATGTGGATGGTCATGTAATCGACGAGGTGCTGGCGTTTTATATGCCAGGTCCGGCAAGTTACACCGGCGAGGATGTAGTTGAGATTTCGTGTCACGGTGGGCGCGTTGCTATGACGCGTGTGCTACAGCGCGTCATTGAATGTGGCGCACGGAGTGCTGATCCGGGTGAATTCACGATGCGCGCATTCGTGTCGGGTCGGATTGACTTGAGTCAAGCCGAAGCCGTCATGGATGTCATCCAGGCACAAACTCCGCATGCACTGCGACAGGCGCATGCACAACTTGATGGCTGGCTTGGTGCGCACGTAGCACAGTTGCGTACCAACATTCTCTACGAAATGGCCGCGGTGGTGGCCCGCATTGATTTTCCTGATGAAGTTGAAGAGACGGCCATCAACAGCGACGCACTATGCACTGTGGTATCAGAAATCGAGAGTATGATTGCTGAATCACGTGCTGGGATGATTGTGCGCGATGGTGCAAAAGTAGCACTCCTTGGCCGTCCTAATGTCGGCAAATCTAGCCTGCTCAATGCATTTCTGCGTCATGATCGTGCCATTGTTTCACCCATCGCCGGTACAACTCGTGATACACTCGAAGAGTATGCAGACGTGGGCGGCATACCTGTGCGTTTCGTGGATACTGCAGGCATTCGCGCAGATAGCCAAGACGTCATCGAACAGCTCGGTATCGCTCGAAGCCGCGCAGTCGCCGCTGAAGCAGATGTTGCCCTGATACTCGTCGACGGATCAAGTGCGCTGACCGAACAAGATTATGCGGTTGTGCAAGCACGCGGAGAGTTACCAGCGATTTTGGTGCTCACCAAATCTGATTTGCCGTCGCTTCCAGACACCGTGACTGCGGCGCGACAATTGCGTCAGCAATCATTTGCTGCCGTTGTGCACGTCTCCACACGTACGCATGATGGGCTGTCTGATTTGCACCACGCATTAACGATGTTCTTGCTTGATCATGCGTCACCGCACGACCGTCGTGTCAGTAATGCACGGCATGTCGATGCATTACGCCGTACTGCACAATCCCTTACTGATGCCATAGAAGGGTTACGTGCACATCAAACAGCTGATCTCGTTGCGGTTGATTTGCATGCGGCTATTGCAGCACTTGGGGAAATTACCGGAGAAGATGTGAGTGAATCTTTGTTAGATGTTGTGTTTGCGCGATTTTGTATTGGAAAGTAACTCATGCGCATAGCCTCTCCCCTTCAACGTCCTTTGTGGTTGTTGGCACTCGCTTTCCTTGGCGTTATCGCTGCTCAAGGGACAGGGCAGATGATTTTTGCCCGCCACGGATACCTCCTTTTCGTTCTTCTCGGGAGTTGTGTCGTGTGGTCGCTCTATGCAGTGCGTGGTATCACCATCGAACGCCAAGTGCTTACGCCGCGTGTTGTTGTTGGCGATACCATCCGTGAACGCATCTCCATCCGCAATGAATGGCCCATACCACGGACGATGATCGAGGTCATTGATGATTCGTCACTCCCCGAACGCATGATGGGAGTTGTGCTCGATTTGGGTGCACGGCAAGAGCGTCAGCGTGTCTGGCGCAGTCGTGCCGTGATCCGCGGCGTCTATACGTTGGGACCGACCATTATTGTGGGCAGTGACCCCTTCGGACTCTTTCGGATTGAACGTCGATTTATCTCGTCCGAACGTGTCATCGTCCACCCGCGCCCGCAATCCGTCCGGTTATCAGCCATTGGTCGGGCCATGCTGACCGGTCAACGTAGTAGTGGCCGACGTACCAGCGATGATGCACCGCAGGTGGTATCTGTGCGGGAGTACCGTCCTGGGGATAGCATTCAGCGTGTGCACTGGCGGTCTACCGCAAAACGCGGTCAACTGATGATCAAAGAGAGCGTAAATGAGCCGGGTGTGACTGCGTGGATGCTATTGGATGCAAACGTCGCAGTTCAAGAATGGCGTGGATTGAGTTTTATGCCGGGGAGTATGCCCATCCCAGATTCCACCGAAGAATACGCCGTGGCGGCGGCTGCATCTGTTGCACAACAGTGGCTTGCACAGGGGCATGCGGTAGGACTACTGGCACACGGATTACTCCCACTCGACATCGAACCTCAACGCGGTATTGCACAGCGACTTGCGCTGTTTGATGGATTGGCCGCATTGCGATGTGGTGGAAATACACCGCTCACAGACCTCTTTTCACAGCGCAAATTTTATGCCGGAAATACACTTTGTGTGATTACCAGCGACACAAATGCTGAGTGGGTTGGTGCATTAACATCGTTGAAACTTCAAGAAATTGATGTCTTTGTAATGCTCATTGAGCCACTGCAATTTGGTGGTCGTCGTGATATGCAAGCGGTTCGTAACGCATTAGCACAAGCAAATATCGATTATAATAGGGCGTCGTTCGTTCAATGAGGAACAAGACGCTATGTTTATATCATTTCCGACAAAAATTGACCTCACCGCCTGCGAGATTGACTGCCACTTTGCTAACGACCATCAAATCACTGCTGTAGATGTTGTCATGTCAGAGCGACAAGTTGTCTCGATATCACAAATCAAAGCCATGCGTCACGTACTCCATACTTACGGTGTGCGCTGCGCATCATTCAGTCTAGTTGGTTGTAATCATTTGGTCGTGCATGCTGAACAACGTCAACAGGCACAGACACTCCGTTAACGTGCAAGCGAGTATGCCGCGTTACTCGATGCGTCGGTGTTTGTCACGACCAGTGGGATGCGATCGTCTGTGCTCGATGAGAATGCATACATGTTTGCCCAAGAACTTCGCCACACAATTGCTACGGTGTAGGCTAGTGGCATGCGTTTTGCCGTACAAATGGATACAACAGGCTTCGTGGATGGAATTACGGCGTATGAACGTATCTGGTCGCTGATTGGACAAGTGTATTGCGTCTTCGATCCGGTTATATTGGGGCAACAGGGTGATGATGTACTTGCATTTGCGCACAAACACACCAACAAAATTGCGCATGTACGTGCCGCAGATGTCTTGAGTCATGGTGACGTGCGAATTGCTACACCACCGGTGGGCATGGGCGATCTGCGCTGGGGGCCAATGCTTTCGCTCCTGTATGAGGGTGGCTATAATGGTGCCTTATCTATTACACCAGATGGTAGCTACTGGAATCGCAATGCACAGCGACATCGTATGATTTTGTTATCACAGCATCACCTCAACCAGTACCTGTTTGATGCGGATGATGAGACGTTGCTTGCGAAAAAATCGACATCGTTGTATGGTAGGATGATGTAAGCAGAACGTGACGCACACGAGGAGGTCGTGATGGCACATGAAGTGCGGATTGGCATTATCGGATGTGGTGGCATGGCTCGTCATCATGGGCGCATGTTTGATGCGCTTCCTGGTGCACGTGTGGTGGCATTGGCAGAGCCGTCGCAGACCAATCTCGATCGTTTCATTCTCGAGACAGTCTCTGATAAGACGAAGCTACCTGCAACTTATGCCGATTACCGTGAAATGCTCAAAAAAGAACAACTCGATGGTGTAGTCATTGTCACTCCCCATAATCAGCATTTCAGTCAAGCTGTAGAGGCGATGCAGGCCGGTGCGCATGTGCTCGTTGAGAAGCCGATGGTCATTGATACTGAGGATGCCCTGGCGCTCATCGAAAAAGCCGAACAGCTCAACAAAGTCGTCTCTGTGGCCTTTCCAGGGCCATTCACATGTGAGTTTCAATATATTCGTGAAAGCGTTGCAAGCGGCGATTTGGGGCATCTCTCACTGGTCACCGGTGTGTGCGCACAGCCGTGGATTCAATCTCAAAAGGGGACATGGCGTTCAGACCCAGTGCAATCTGGTGGTGGGAACATGTACGACAGCGGTGCACACATGTTTAATGCCATGCTCTACTTGACTGGGCAATCCGTTACTGAGGTCCAAGCCTTCGTGAACAACAAGGGCGAAGCCGTTGATATCGCTGGTACCGTGATTATGCGCTTTGCGGATGGTACACTCGGTTCGGCAGCTGTAAGCGGCGATTCCACGGTATTTGAACAAGGGATTTATATCCAAGGAAGTGCGGGGAGCGTCAAAACGAGCATTTATGGTGGGACCATGGAACATTGGCAAAACGGGAAAATGGTGAAATATCCGAATGTCCCGGTCACCGATTCACTCCAGGAGAATTTTCGTGATTGTATATTGGGGATCGCCAAGACCCCAAGCCCTGCTTTGTTGGGTTTGCGTCAGGCGCGCCTCATGGATGCAATATATGCGTCTGCTGCAAGTGGTAAACCAATTGCAGTGGTCGCCGATTAGCGAATCCTCGGCGGAGTGGCGTCCGTCGAGTATGTGTGTGCCATCTGTTTGTTTACAGAAAGGTCTGTCATGAAAGTCGGTATTTTGTCGGTTCCTGTGCGTGAAATGCCCATTGCCGAGATGATTGCGTGGGCAGCATCGATTGGTGTGCAACAAATTGAGCTGAATGTCGAGCCAGGCGGCAACTTTGATGCAACCAAGGTTACCGATGCGGACATCGCCAATCTTAAGTCATTGCTGGCCAAGCACAACATCAGCTTGTCAGCCGTCGTTTGCTACTGGTTCAGTATGATGACCGGTGTCAGTGACGAGCATCGTGCCAAGTCCAAAGAAGTCTTTGCCGCTGCAATCAAACTAGCTGCCAAGCTCGACTGCAAAATGGTTGGCGCGTTGGCCGGATTCCCAACCCCGGGCAAAGACCGCAACAAGACTATCCGCGAAGACTTGCCAGCGCATATGCGCCCCATGGCTGATTTGGCCAAGCAACACGGCGTCAAAATCATGTTCGAGAACTGGTACGCCACCAATCTGCAGAATCTCGAGAACTTCGCCACGTTGTTCGAAGTCTTCCCAGACGCCCATATGGGTCTCAACTACGACCCATCACACCTCGACTGGCAAGAGATTGACTACATCGATGGTGTACGTGAATTCAAAGATCGCATCTTTCATGTGCATGCCAAGGATGTATGGGTCAACCCGACCATCCGCGCGCGCATCGGTAGCAACGCATCAGGCTGGTGGCGCTACGTGTTGCCCGGCTACGGTCGGATTCGCTGGGGTGAGTTCATCACCACCTTGCGTCGTGTCGGCTACGACGGCGTCATCTCAGTTGAGCACGAGGACGATGCGTTTGGTGCACAAGAAGGCTTTGTTAAGTCTGTGCGCTACTTGCGCTCATTGACTGACTAAACACCTAGGTATGTGTGCATGGCGGCGGTGCGGATGATTGTCATCCGCACCGCCGTTCGTTGTATGGCAGTATAATTCTTATATGCATATTCCTGATCCGACCGTCGAACAACTTGCCGTCATCGCCCATCCACTCCGCCAGCACGCACGCGTCTTGGCGGTGGCCGGCTCCGGCAAAACTACCACCATCGTATTGCGTGTCGCTTATCTCATCAAAGAATTGGGTGTTGATCCACGTGGCATCCGCGTCTTTGCCTATAACGCACTTGCACGCAACGAACTCAAAGAGCGTATTAGCCTCTTATTGCCCGACAAAGCCGACCAACCGCGTGTTGATACGTTCCATTCATTTGCGTTTCGCTGGATAAAACAAGCCATCAGTGAGCAGGTAATTGCTGAGCCACTTGAGTGGTGGCTCGACGACGAGAGCGATAAATCGCGTCTGTTGATGCATCGCGCCATTCAATCACTCGTGCAAGAGGGGATTATTGAGGATGGTGCGGTTGACGTTGATGCCGTATCAGCAGCTATAACATTGTGGAAGGCTGCACTCATTCCCGCAGGGAGTGATCGTGCCGCGCATGCGAGCAGTAGCGATATCCCACTCGTCTACGCACGCTTCGAAGAGATGCGGCAGTCATTGCAAGCGGTTGGCTTCGATGATTTTGTTGGCATGTTGATACATCTTGCCGATAATCATCCTCAGTTTTGGCGCAAAGTCGTGGGTGGCTTGCGTGTCCTCATCGTTGATGAGTATCAGGACGTCAATTTTGGTCAGCAACTGCTCATCCAAAAAATCGCCGCCACAAATGTTGATGTCATGGTCGTCGGCGACGACGACCAGACAATTTATGAGTGGCGTGGTGCGCGTCCGGACTATCTCATTCAACGCTTTGGTCAAGGACTCACGCAGCGCAACATGGTTGATTATCCATTGACTGTCAGTTTTCGATTTGGCCCGCTCCTCGCACAAGTCGCCCACAACGTGATTGTGCGCAATAGTGTGCGCTTTACCAAAGATCTGGTCTCAGCGAGTTTACAACGGGCGACGGCAGTGCAAGTCATCGAAGATCGGAGTAGCCAGGCTGGCATCATCGATCAAGAAGTATGTGAGCAACTGCAACGTTGGTTGAGTGATCACCCAGCAACGTCGGTGGTGGTGCTGGGGCGAACGCTCGGACAGTTGCAGGCATTTGAAATGGCCTGTCTGCTCAACGGTATTGCGTATCGAGTGCTAGGGCGTGGGCCATTTTATCAGCGTCGCGAGCACACCATATTGGCCGATTACATGACGTTGGTGACACAAATAGATGCACCACTCAATGATGAACTCGGCCAAGTGTTCGTACGTATCGCCAATACACCGATGCGCGGTTTACAACGAGACTTTCTTAAGCAACAGCTCCGCCAAAGCATCCATCAGGGGCATACGCTGCGCCAGCTTCTCACAGAGCTTAGCACGAGTGAGTCGTCGTCAGTACAGGTGCGCGCGCGTCTTGATGACCTATTGGCTATGTTTGAGCAGTTGACACGTCTGCTCAGTGATAACGCGAGTGCCTACGAGGTCTTGACTTGGTTGACGCAACAGCTCCGCCTTGATGAGCATTTTGTGCGAGCCTACGGTCGCGGAGAGGCGGCTGCTGAGCGTTCGATTGCGGTGCGCCAGTTGATTGCGGTTGTCGAGTATCTTGCGGTGCCTGCGGTTCAATTTGTGGCGTGGTTGCGTGGGTTTGATCATACCGCCGGCAAAGAAGAGCCTGAGCAAGTGTTGTTGACGACCGTGTATCGGGCCAAGGGGCTCGAGTATGACCATGTCATCATACCGGCGGCACTTGAAGGGTATTTGCCGGCATACGGACATTCACCAGAAGTGTATGATCGGAGTGACCCGGCAGCCGTACCAGCCGGGTCTGATGCCATCGAGGAGGAGCGTCGACTCTTTTACGTGGCAATAACGCGTGCTAAGGAGTTGCTGACCATAGGCGTGCCTCTACCCAAACCGGGACTCGGGTGCGATGCACTCCCGACGGCAACACCGTCGCGCTTCGTCAAAGAGATGAAACTCGAACCCACCGAGCAAATTTTGCAGAGCGCTGCCTTTGATGCACAGTTGCTCAAGGTCATCCAAACATTTAATGGTGAGATTTGGCCGATGCGGCCGTTGAAATTAAAGAAATAAATGTATGCGTGTGGAGACGCAGCATGCTGCGTCTCCACACGCATGGCGGTTTTACCAGTCGAATGGTTCATACAGCGGAATTTCTTGCGGTGGTACGACGCTTTTTCCATCAGGGCAGATAGGTCGTGCCGGACAGTGACGACAGAATGTATATGCAGGTCGTGCCGGGTACTCACGTTGCACGATCATTGCGGCACCATCAGCAAGTAATTGTTGTGTCTGACGCATGGCCCGTTCGTCATTTGGAATCTGATGTAGCGTTCCTGAGCGGGTATGATACACCGCGATGTTGGGTATCTGAGTCTGTTTTTGGAGACGCATCCACGCTTGTGCATACAAGCGTAACTGATCACCATGCCGTTCTACGATGCCGTCCGTTGTTTCATCGGTCTTGTAATCGATAATCATGTTGTTCCAGTGTCTGTCAATGACACCCGACATTTCAATGAGCGCATGCGGTGTCTCGACACGCCAACGCATGCGTTGTTCGACCTCTTGAACGCGTGGAACAGACTGACCGACAGGGGATGCAAGATAGGTGGTTAGCATCTCGGTTAAGAGACGTTTTGTCTGATGATCAACGGCTTTCGCATATCGTTGCACCGCCACCTCGGTTAGTTGCTGTGCGGTCGCTTGTGGATGGTAAGCATGTGATTCTGCGGCCAGATGAAACAAAGAGCCAATCGCACGCGCATTCTGACCAGCAGTGTATGGATCATCTGCCGCTTCGAGCTGTGTCGGTTCTACATGGATGCCCGTCCATGCGTCTTGGAGTTGCGGCAACGTATAGTGGCCTATGGACGGCGCATCTGTCCAGTACATCGGCGCCACATCTTCGGCATGGTCAAGAAGGTGGTCAAGACCACTTCGACGCTGATAGCGAAAGCGTTGCGGACATTGAACGAGTTCATGGAGTGCCGATGGTGAAAGGGTGATGATCTGTTTGCTTGCAATGCGTGTCACCGTGTGCGTGTGTTGCTCCGGCGTGGGTAATGGCAGGGTTGCCACGGTTGCATCGGTGGTGTGTACAAGCGTGCAATCTACGCCAGCGATTGGCGCGTCTTGCAATGATTCATACATGGCCGTAAAGAGACTGTTCTTTTCGAGGCCAACAGCACTCACCATCAAATAGCACTTTGCACGCGTGAGTGCAACATACCATAACGCGACCATCTCGTTGTACTTTTGCCGTTCGAGTTCGACCACCGCCTGCGCTTGTGTTGATTCATCACTCTGTGGATCAACAAGTACACCACTTTGAAACGTCATGTGTTTGTTGGTGCGTGTATCAAATGCGTGTGCATCTGGTACAAATACCGCCGTAAATTCGAGTCCTTTGGCGGCGTGTACGGTCATTATTTGCACGGCATTCGCATTGGTTTTGAGTTCTGGTGACGCACTATCTGGTTCATAGCGGATGCGCTCAAGCAATTCACGCAGTAATTCACGACTTGACCCACTTTGGAGTGCACGGCAGTCATTGATGAGTTTGGTGAGCATGCGTTGTCCATAGGCACCGTCGCGTTGCCACAAGCCAAACTGCTCGAGCGTTGCTGCAAACCACTCTGCGGGAGCAAATTCCCATTGTTTGCGTTGTACAGCGATGAGATTGTTAACAAACTCCTGAATGCGCGGATAGTTCTCACCGTGCGCTCCGAGTAATTGCCACAACGATGCGTCACGCCGTTGCTGGCGGATGGCGCGCAAACTCACATCATCACAGGTGCGTGTCGCCGAAAGGAGAGCCCGTGCGAGTGATTGTTCGTTGGCAGGGTCATAGCACGCATTCAGGAGATGAATTGCATCAAGTATCAACGTGCGGTGGTAGAAAGGGTCATTTTTACCCCGGTCAAAAGGAATCCCTGCACGATGCATGGCGTCGGCGTAGAGATCGAGGTGTGTTCGTTGACGGAGCAGTATTGCCATATCGCCATAGGGAATCTGTTGATGCATGTGTAAATCACGCATGCGCGTTGCAACGGCATCTGCCTCTTGTAGGCGATTGCTCATTTGCCATAGACGCACACAATCTGCGGGGGCTGGCGCGGTTGGTGTAGGTGGATGAAGTTGTGCGGATGCGTCGTATTCGGTCGGATTGCCGAAGCGATACGTCATCAAACTACGATTTGCAACGGCGAGAATTGGCGCAAGTGATCTGCGGTTTTCAGTTAAGTTGACACAGACATCGCTGATTTCTTTCATTTGGACGATGTTTTGCACGTTAGCCTGGCGCCACACATAAATTGCTTGACGTGGATCGCCAACTACCGTACGTGCCGCTGTGCGACCATGGGGGCGTGGTGTGATGCTGTCGAGAAGGTCAGCTTGTGCACTGCTCGTATCTTGATACTCGTCCACCATGACATACCGTATGTGCGCCAATAATTCGGGGAATTGGGATTTGATGATTGGCACAATTTGTATTAAGTCGTCGAGATCGAGCTGTCCGCGTTGACTTAACTCTTGCGCGCGTGCCACAAAATTCCATGCCAATAGTTGGCCATACAATTCGTGCTTTGGGCTCAGCCTATTTGTCTTCGCAATTGTCGCGAACAGGGCTTCACGTGTGTAACCAAGCCCTTTTGCGTCGGCAATCATTTGATTGATCTGCGTGAAGAGTGTGTCATCGTTCCAGTCATATTCATCGATATATGTGGAAAGATGGACAATCGCATCATGCCAGCCGTTATCAAGAAATCGTTCCCAACATGCTTGACCGATGTCATCACGTTCTAGTTCTTCACAAAATGGTTCATCGGGATTCAAGTTAAGCGCAATACTTCGTTGTAATGCCAAGCGTGCTGCAAATGCGTGAAATGTTGAAATCTGTGCTTCGGCCATGTCTATGCGATTAAAGGGTAATCCTTGATTGGTTACGGTATACATAATACGGGCACGCATTTCGGTTGCCGCTTTTTCTGTAAACGTCAGCACCACAATGTTACGTGGGTGTAGATGGGCATCATGTGTCAACAATGTGACATATCGTCGTGCTAATGTCTCTGTTTTGCCGGTACCAGCACCTGCAATAATGGCAAGTGTGGTATCTGGTGCAGCGTTAAGTGCTTGTTGTTGCCCCGG
>Ga0194130_10007233_pt1 | contig 12385 bp, 12 predicted proteins | sample TA2KigsurfametaG_FD_160084 | JGI IMG/M metagenome (GOLD analysis project Ga0194130, IMG submission 160084) | Freshwater microbial communities from Lake Tanganyika, Tanzania - TA2015050 Kigoma 12 surface | ecosystem: Environmental > Aquatic > Freshwater > Lake | place: Tanzania: Lake Tanganyika... | reverse complement strand
GTTCGCTTCGCTCACCCCCATAGAAATGTTCATAATAAGATGGTCATCCGCGACTTTCATTTTTCACCTCTATTTTTCTCAATGAAATATTTTGGATGAATTGGAGAGATTAAAAATATCTTCTATGGGTTCGCTTCGCTCACCCCCATAGAAATGTTCATAATAAGATGGTCATCCGCGACTTTCATTTTTCACCTCTATTTTTCTCAATGAAATATTTTGGATGAATTGGAGAGATTAAAAATATCTTCTATGGGTTCGCTTCGCTCACCCCCATAGAAATGTTCATAATAAGATGGTCATCCGCGACTTTCATTTTTCACCTCTATTTTTCTCAATGAAATATTTTGGATGAATTGGAGAGATTAAAAATATTTTCTTTTTGGGCGAACGGAGTGAGCCCATAGAAATGTTCACAATAAGATGGTCATCCGCGACTTTCATTTTTCACCTCTATTTTTTACAAGGAAATATTTTGTATGAATTGGAGAGATTAAAAATATCTTCTATGTGTTCGCTTCGCTCACCCCCATAGAAATGTTCATAATAAGATGGTCATCCGCGACTTTCATTTTTCACCTCTATTTTTCTCAATGAAATATTTTGGATGAATTGGAGAGATTAAAAATATCTTCTATGGGTTCGCTTCGCTCACCCCCATAGAAATGTTCATAATAAGATGGTCATCCGCGACTTTCATTTTTCACCTCTATTTTTCTCAATGAAATATTTTGGATGAATTGGAGAGATTAAAAATATCTTCTATGGGTTCGCTTCGCTCACCCCCATAGAAATGTTCATAATAAGATGGTCATCCGCGACTTTCATTTTTCACCTCTATTTTTCTCAATGAAATATTTTGGATGAATTGGAGAGATTAAAAATATTTTCTTTTTGGGCGAACGGAGTGAGCCCATAGAAATGTTCATAATAAGATGGTCATCCGCGACTTTCATTTTTCACCTCTATTTTTTACAAGGAAATATTTTGTATGAATTGGAGAGATTAAAAATATCTTCTATGGGTTCGCTTCGCTCACCCCCATAAAAATGTTCATAATAAGATGGTCATCCGCGACTTTCATTTTTCACCTTTGTTTTTCTCAATGAAATATTTTGGATGAATTGGAGAGATTAAAATTATTTTCTTTTTGGGCGATAAGTCGCCAAAGGCGACGCAGAGCCCATAGAAATGTTCATAACAAGATGGTCATCCGCGACTTTCATTTTTCACATCTATTTTTTACAATGAAATATTTTGGATGAATTATAGAGATTGGTGCAAAAACAAAATTCACAAATCTCTATAATATTGTATTTTATAAACATGAAAATGATTGCCGACAGGAAAGTCGTCGACCCAAATAGGATTGTATTTTGAGATATTGTAGAGATTGTGATGAAATCAAAAAATTCACAAATCTCTATAATATTGTATTTTATAAACATGAAAATGATCGCCGACGGGAAAGTTGTCAACCCAAATAGGATTGTATTTTGAGATATTATAGAGATTGGTGCAAAAACAAAATATCAAATCTCTATAATATTACATTTTGTAAACATGAAAAGAAAAATGATTAAACAATCACTTCAATGACTCGACGCATATGTTCGATGACCGATCGATACGAATATATTTTTTGGAACAATTCTCGCGCATTTCGAGAGATCCACATGCATTCGTTGGGATGATTCTCACACCAGTGGTAGATTTCCTCCAAATTCGAAAAATTATCCTTCACCTCCACATAATGTACTCCCCTCTCCATCTGTCCATAAAACCATTGCCCATAATTTGATTCCGTTTTCAACAACACCGATCCCGAATTCAATTTCCACGCCGTCGCATCCCACGTCGATCCATATCCGTCCATATCCAATATATATCGGTATTCCACTTGATCCCGTCGTGATATGCTGCCGACATATTGCAAGATTCCCTTTTGTTCCAAGAGTGGCGCACATATTCCAAAGAAATACTCCCGTTGACTGCAATCTCTCCGTGTAAATTGCCGGAAATTGTTGGCATGACTGTTGCGCACATTCGCCCCATACACGATTTGATTTCTTTTGGAGAGAAAGGGAATGCCTCTATGATACGATCGAAACGAATGGTACAAATTGTGATAGAAATAATGTCGATCGGGCACATTCAGTAAGAGTGGGTGGCCCACATGATTCGACATTCCAAGGACATGTTTTTTTGCATGCACGATCGGAAATTCCGTCTCTCCCAACGTTGCGCCATAATACCCTCGGCCATCGTGTTTGTCTCCTCCGACTTTTTGGTATCGAGTGGCGGACCACCGGCATCCCTCTAAGAGACCCCCATCCAATTCACTCATCACAAAATAAAATCCTTGTTTCCATGTATTTTCGTGGAGAGCGACGTGGAGCAAAAGTTGTGCGGTATGATACGTACCATTGTTTCCGAAATTCGAGAGATAATCTGGATACTTGACATTGCTGCAAACAATACGAGTGGAGTCATCCTTTTCCGCGCCTTCGGCGCGGGAACAAGTCCTTTGACAAATACCATACACATACAATGTGGGGGGAAAGGTTTCGGCATCGATGTGCGCCGAGGGAAACAATTCATTGAAAGTGGTCAAGTCCACATGTTCTATGTGGAGAGGAGATTGATCCAACGAATGATATTGCAATTTGTTGAAATCCGGCACCAAGGACGCCGACGGAAATATATCGAAATCCGTGTCGACGCGCACCCGTTTGATCCAAGTAAGCGGTCGCGCGCCATCGCATTCCATGCCAATGTCCACGACGATTGATTTTTCAATCAAAGGAAAATACACCATGGTTTGCAAATGCACATTCCAACCGTGTGGACTGTCCAACCGCGCGACAATCACTGAAAAAGATCGAGAGGAATGATATTCGGTGGTGACAAGATAATCATTTTTCCAAAACATAAAATACTCCTCTAAATAGCGGTACAAATCCGCTTCACAATCGGCCACTTGACACGGCCACGACGACGACATGTATTTTATGTATTTTGTTTTTTTTTGTGTTTCGTGTATTCTGTTTTTTTTTTATCTTGTGTAATGATAATTATTTCCCATTTGGAAACTCAGAAGTTAAGCAAATGCCACATATGATTTACGCAAGGTATATCCCGGCATGTCAATGTCTTTCGGTTTATGAAAGCCAAACGTACGGCAATATTCCCACGACTTTTCTTTCTCATAACGTCCCGGTTCCGTGAAAATGTACGCAATACGGTTTATGAAATCCGCGGTTTCATACACTAAATGGATTGTGCCCGGTTGTCCATCTCGCGTACCAAGCAAGGTAACTCTGTCCCCGCGTTTCTCCACTACAAACGAATGTACTTCATTGCGGCACTCCACGTGGAAACTATACCGTCCGTCCGACGCCGCATCATTGGAAAACACATGGTTGATGTCCACCGTTTGTTCGTAGACGGGTTTTTCTTGGACAATGGCGAATTGGTATTTGCGATGATAGAAACGCGCAAAGGCTGCACTCGATGTGGCATCACCTACCGTTTGATCGACATAATCACGAAAGAGTTGTTGATGTTCGGGGGAAATAATGTAAGATTCGGGTTCCATGTTTTTTTGTTTGTTTGTTTGTTTTTTTTTTCTTCTTCTTTTTGACAATGAAAAAATTGTTTGTTTTGTTTTTCAATAAAATAGATATTTATATTTCAATTATTTTGTTTGTGATTTCCGTTATTTTTCATTATAGGTTGGATTGGCTATCTTCGGGCATCACAACATGCCCTTTTAGCTCAGTTGGTTAGAGCAATTGCTTCGTAAGCAATAGGTCTCGAGTTCGAATCTCGAAAAGGGCTTCCATTGTTTTTTTGCCAGTTTATTTTGTTTGATTTTTCTAAAAAGAAGAACAAAGAAACCAAAAAAAAAACCAATATAAAACCATCTCTCACATGTTCTTGCAATCCTTGTCATACATAAAATTAAATAAGTGAAAAAGTATATTCTTTTTGCCAAGAATCATTATTTTATTGCTCGACAACCAACCAAAACATGTCGTTTTCTATGTATTCCACCAAACTTCGAAAATACGAATTCCATCTTGTTGGTGTACTTCGACAGCGTTATTATCAATTGTTGTGCAATAAAAACAAAACCACCCCGATTTCACCCATTCGACGATCCATTTCGTGTTCTTCGGTGTCGGCTTCCGAGCTGCTTGCATGGTCATCGTCGGATTTTTCCCCTTCGTCGTCGTCGTCGTCGGACCTTCGGTCCTCCTCCTCCTCGCCCTTTTCACTCAAGAAACACACCACAAAGAAGAATATGATGAATGGGGGCAGTGGAGTGGAAGGAGACATGCGGTTTCACAAAGGATCCACCATTTCCCCCCAATTGTTCGATACGTCCCTACGCGATGGCATTCAAATGGCCTGCGTCGACGATTATTCGCTGACAACCAAACAGAACATTCTATGGCATATCATGACCTTGTATGCACCCGCTGCCATTGAGGTGGGTTCCGTCGTGTCCCCCAAAATGTTCCCCATTTTCAAGGATTCGTGGGAATTGATGGAATTCGCCCAAGATGCCGCCAAAGAAGCCACCCAAATCGGCTACAAACCGCCCCCCGATTTGTATTTGTTAACACCCAACAAGAAAAGTCTCGATCGAACCATCCAACATTTTGCCAACAAGAAAATGCCCTATCCCATTCATTATTCTTTTATTACGGCCATGACGGATGGATTCCAGGGACGCAACACAAAGAAAACGTTGGTCGAACACAAATTGGAATTGTCTTCCATGGGACGCTTGTTAGCGACAGAGTCCCCGCAATCCAAATTAAAATTGTATGTGTCGTGTGTATCGGAATGCCCCGTCGAACAACGCAAAAGCTATCCACACGACGTCGCCATCGAAATTGTCAATTATTTGTCGATGTTCCCTTATTTGCACATCAATGTGTGTTTGTCGGATACCATGGGCACTCTCACCTTCGATGAATACAAATTCATCATCGATTTGATTCGGTATCGGTATGGCAGTCACGATCCGGCCATTCTCTCCAAATTATCGCTGCATTTGCATGTCAATGAATCGAATTTACGTGAAGTGCGGCACATAATATGGTACAGTCTCCAGAAAAATATGAATCAATTTGATGTCTCGATGTTGGAGGGTGGGGGGTGCAAGACCACGTTGTCCAAAAAAGATGTCAAACCCAATTTGGATTATGAGAGCTTTTTCAACATTTTATATTGCAAAGATTGAAATCTCATTCACCTTTTTGTTTTTTATTTTATTTTATTTTATTTTTCTAATTACACAAAAAAGTCAACTTTTTTAAAAAAAATAAAATAACATTTTATTACATAACATAACATGACACTCATAACAAACAATAAAAGTGCAAAAAAAAACAATAAATCAATTTGTTGTGGACAAACGCTCGATATGTGTCAAACAATCCTGTAGAAACGTCTCGTCATCTTTGGGTGGTTCTTGTTCATATTTTCCTCGCAACAAGGCCACCACAATCGTCGTCAATTCCTCATACGTCGCATTCAACAACAATACTTCCCCCGTACGAATGTTAAACAATTTGCAATCCCTTTGTTCCCGGAATTCCGGATTGCGTGCCGTAGGATTGGGGGAATGAATCGTCCGCCACAACCACGCATAGATGACCACTTGGAATTTGTGTTCGATGGTCACCGTACTCGTGCATTTGATTTCCCACAAACTCCGCGACGTAATCAAATCGGCTCGTGCATGAAATTTAAACAATGATCCATGGTTCGGGAAAAACGGCGACAACACCCGATTGATTTTCTCCAATTGGGTTGGCGTTTCATACGATACAATATTGTGTTCTATCACCGGCAAATGTCCCTCCGCACATTCCGGACCCAATCGTTCGTCACATCGCATCATACATTGATCCACGCATTCTTGGGTCAACCATTGGTAATCCGTCGGCCAATAGATTTGTTTCACCTTGAAAAACAATTTCTCTCTCGCCGCAATGAACACATTCGACAAAAACAAATAATCCGCTGGCGTCTCGCATGGATAGGGCAACACCAATTTCTTTAAAAACATACATTCTCCCTCTTTTGTGCGACTCAATGTATCTTTTATCATCGTATACAAAGTCAATGATCCTATCGGGGAAAACATAATATCTTCTTCTTGTTCTTCTTCTTCTTCTTTTTCGTTGTCTTGGTCTTTTGCTTCTGCTGTCTGTTCTTTTTTGACTTTTTTGGTTGGAGGAGGAGAAGCAGAAGCAGAAGCATCCTCCTCGTCATCGTCGTCGACATATTCTGCATCTTCGTCCTTTTCCACATCCGACAAATCTTCACTGTCGGAAATGAAATCATCCCGTCGCAATTCCTCTGCATCCGCATGATTGGGCTGACAAAATGCCGGCAACGATCGTGTTTCCATCGGCGACGACGACGACGACGACGACGACGAAGTACCGTTATCTTCCATTTTTTGGGCAAAAGACGAAAATATATAATCATAGTAAATACAAGGGATAGCCACACCATTGATATCACATACATCTTCGCTTCCGCCTCCGTGCGTGTCAATGATCGTCGGAAATTCAATGCGATTTTCCGGAAGAGCCGCATGTTGGACAATGAAAATGGACTCCATCAACGGCGCCGTTTCCTCCAACACATAATCCGGCATAAATTTCACTAATTCCGTCGGTGCAATATTGTGGAATTGAACGTTGTCATGGTTGTTGTTATCCAGCAAATTTGCTGCCACGGCTTCTTCCAATAATTCCGTCAAGGATTTATTGGCACCATTTTCCTCGTCGGGCAATTCATTTCGACGATAGAATATCTCCCGCGGTGTTCCCCGAAATACCATGAAATCCTGTTTCATCATGTCCCGATGCGACATTTGCAGAAACGTCAACGGTCGATCATCCCGACGTTGGTCAATTTCCAACAAATACAATTGTTCCATGGCACGCGTGCATGCCACATACAACGTATTCGGACACTTATTCGGATCCAAATTGCGGGCATACACGCGAAAATACGAATCGTCGAATCCCATGACAAAGACCACTTTGCGCTCGCGTCCTTTCACCGCGTGAAACGTCGAAAAAACCACTTTCCCCGCGATGATCTTGTCATCGATGTGTTCCGTGTCAAACGTCGGCACATAACAAGGAATGTCATTCTCCACGAGCACATTTTCCATGCGACGAATGTTGCTCGCAACCCCCTTCACCGAGGCACCCAACACGAAAATATCCCCCGGCGTATATTTCTTGGTTTGCAACATCTGTAGAATCTGCGACACCACCACTCTCTCCAAAAAGAATTTGTTGTTCCGCAAATACACCACCGGATCGCCCGGTTTGGTGGCCACCAATCTCTCTTCCCCCAACATCACCTTATTATAGAAAGCCGCAATCGGGTTGGTCACTCGATACGATGTATTCAACGTACATTTATAGAATTCCGTGGGGCGTTTCAAGAAGGGATGCGTGCGCCAAATCTGGGGGGCCATCGACAACAGTCTCGTATCGGCGCCTTTGAAATCGTAGATGCCCTGGTAGACATCGCCCAACACCATCAAATTGAAAGGGTGACCCGCATCCCATAGGAATTTACACATCCATTGAAAATACAAAAACGACATGTCTTGCGCCTCATCCAACACCACCACGTCGAATTTCGGCAACGGTTTCTCCGCTCGAGGCGGCAACCGGTGCATCACCACTTTTCGAATGCCCGAATCGGTGTGAGCCGACTCCAAATAATATTTCACACACAAACTATGATATGTGTGCACTTCCCCATTCGTCAATTCGGACGCTTCCATTTTACTCATGGTTTCTTTGCGCAACATGGCATTGAAAGCAATCATCAAGAATTTCTTCTCGGGACATGCTCGCAGGGTGGTCAATACCGTCGTACTTTTCCCCGATCCAGCCACCGCATCCACGTAGACATTTTCTTCTCGCAAAAGATGTTCGACCGCCACCCGTTGTTCATCACTTGCTATTGGGATTCGCATGGCCGTCCGTCTGTCTGTTCGGTTTTGTATGTGTTTTTTTTTTAAAATACTTACTTTTTTTTGTAATTTATTTATTTTTTTCATATCATTTTGTCTTTACATGCATTTGTTTTTGGTTGGGAAAACAACCAACAAACTCATATAAACGTCCATACAACACTTTTTTCTCAAAACTTTCAAACATAAAAAAAAATTCAAAGCAAAATCCATCCTTTTTTTTCCCTCGCTCCCTCCCCCTCCCCCCAAAAAAATAAAACACAAATTTAAAACAAAAAAAAACACCAAATATTTATGCTTTTTGTTGTTGGTTGGTGGCCACTATTCATCCTCTATTATGCATCTATTGTACCATACGGTCTCCCGTTTTCCTTCTCGGAAATTTTCTCTTTTTCAAAAACAACCCATGTCTCCTCTCCAGACATTCCTCCTTTTACATCAGCAACCGCTACCACTTCCTCCGTCACATCCATGACAATAACATCGACGACGATCGCCGCATTAGAAACCCTCCTGCGGTCGTGGTCATATATATGCGAAGATACCATCGATTGGACATATCAGTCGATTCTCTACGTGGATCCCCATCACGAAGAAAACCTCGATTTATATCGCGAAGCCATGTTCCATTGTCGACAGGGATTCCATCCCTCCGCATTGCATGTTTCCGCCATGCGAGAAAACATGGCCCACTTCCGATTGTCTCTGTTGCAGGTCCCCTTCCCCCATCCCCGCATTCTGCAAAGTCTTCAAGAGAGATTCAGTGTCTTGGAACAATTGGCCTTGGAATGGGAAACTTCCAAGGAGAGTTTTTCCCATGACAACGACAACAAACGCATGGCACAACGCATCCAAGTATGGCGACAAGAAACCTTGCGTTTGGAACAATCCGCTTTCCCACAAACGCGACGATTTTTGGAATGGATGGAACAGCTGCAAAAAGAAGACATTCAATTGCACGCCCTCCAAGACAACATGCGTGTCACCGATCTACAAGATTGGTTGTATCATCACGATTGGTTCCCATCGTCCACCTTGGTGCTTCTTCAAACCCTCGCCGACAAAGCAATCGCCAGTTTGTTACAAAAAACATGGTGGTTTCTTGGCATGTGTTTGGCTTTTTCTTTCGTCGTACGACAATTCCTGCGTGTTTTTCTGTTCTTTTTCATTCGCAAAAAAAAAGAACAAAAGTTATTACAATGAGGAAACAAAACAAAACAAAACATTTCTATTTATATATATATATATTTTTTTTTAAATTTTAAAGAAAAAAAAAACATCACAACGGTTCACAATCTTCGTATGGATCATAATATTCACATATAAGGTTCTTTTTAAATGGACGAATGTCATACACCGCCGTTGTTTCCTCCCCTGGGGTAATACACGTCAATTTATTATCTGGAAATTCCAAAGTGATTCGTTCCACATCATAATACACATGTTCTATGACGTCCACCGAGAATTGGGTGTGGTTCTTCTCCGCCACCAAATTCTCACATTGTCTCACAATATGTTGCATATCCTCGTTCTTCATCCAATCGGCATATTTCAGCACCGGCGATCGAAACAATGTCTGAATATCGGGAGCTTCCAAATGTGCACTGTATTCCACCGAAAAATGTCTTCGGCTTCGAGATACCGATGTCTTTACACTCGTTGACATGGGATAAACACAGAATGAACCACCACGAATTTCAAAAAAAAATTGACGTTATTATACAGACTTGATCACTTTTTTTGTTTTTATTACATGCACATATTGGAATGGCGGAATGCATACCCAAACACACCCACCGCCACCAATCCCACCACCATCGATCCATGGAAATACACTTGCATGCGACGATACATTTCCACCCAATTGTCGCGATCTCTCTGATTATTCAAGTGTGACACCATGTAATCCGTCTTCGGCGCCAATATGTAATACAAATGGTTCACGATAAACGAAATCGCCACCACGGAACAAACCACCGCACTCGTTGACAAACGACGTCCCATGTATTTAAAGCTAAATAACAAAAACAATATCGCCACCACAAATCCAATCAAATATCCCATATAAAAGATGGATTGTCTCTCTTTCACTATTTTCTTGTATACTGTTTGCAATTCCGGCGACAATTTCTCCTCGTAGGTTTGAATAAAAGGATCCGATTGCATCATCATCGTCATGATCACCATTCCCACAATGATGATGGCCGCCAAAAAACATGTCCATCCACACACCATGATTGTTGTTTTTGTTGTTGTTTTTTTGTAATTGACAAAAAAAAAATACAAACTTTGGAAAAAAAAGGGCAAAAAAAAAATCTACAGAACTTTGATTAAATCACCCATTTTTTCGCGAAACAATTCACATTCTTCTTTCGTTAAAATCGCATACGTTATATGTCCATAATCCTCCGTTCTCAATGGAAATACAAATAATTCATCATACAACGCAATCGTTTTATGGTAATTTTCTCGCATAAACGACGTCGTCGAATCAATGTATTTCAATTCACCCCCGACCATTTTGCCCACCTTCTGTTTATACATGATGTGCGATTCGTGCGTAAATTCAGTGCGGTTCAAATACGCAAATCCCCCTTTTTGACGCGTTATCGTTCCATTCGAATACAAATGATACACCATGTTGCCATTCGGCGCAGCCGTCTCATCAATCAATTCATTTTTTCCATGCGGTAATACGTGCGCATGATGCGCCGCCACAATTTCTTCATTTAACCTTTGAATTTCGGGATGATTTGTCGTCGTTGTCGTTGTCGTCATTGTTGTCGTCATTTATTTTTCAAAACATATAAAGAAACACATATTCGTTTGTCTTTATATGTTTTTTTTTCATCTTGCAATGGCATCGTAAGGCCAAGCCCGTCTGCCAGCACGTCGACTATAGCGAATGGCCCGTAATTTCCGCAATTGCCGATTGGCCATACGAGGACGGGCACATTTCGAAAACACACGATTGTTTTGTGTATTTACGACACTATAACAATATCGATTGACATTGGGTTTCTTTCGTCGACGAATAGTGTACATCTATGTTTTTTTTTGTTTTTGTTTTTGTTGAGTTGGGGTTTGTGTTTGTTTGTTTGTTGTGTTTTTTTTTTAAAGTGCTTCCATAAAATAAGTCAAATATCCTTGGAGCAAACCAAAAATAATCATAATAACAATAATTTTCAACCAATCTTTCTGCGGTGGATTCGAAATCACTAAAAATTCATCACTATGATTCGAAAAACGTCCAATGTTGTAATGAATCAAATTTTCAATCAAATTCAAAAAAACAAATACAATAAACGAAACGATGATGATGTGGATGTTTTTGTTTTTTATAATGTACATTGTTTGGGGATGGGATGATCGGAACGATGTTTTTTTTTGTGTGTGTTTTTTTTTCTGTTTGATGTATTTTTGTTTGGGAGCAGAAATGAAAAAATCATTTGCACCATATCATGCCCCCAAAGAAATGTTCATCCGCGACTTTCATTTTTCACCTCCGTTTTTTACAATGAAATATTTTGGATGAAATGGAGAGATTAAAAATATCTTCTATGGGTTCGCTTCGCTCACCCCAATAGAAATGTTCATAATAAGATGGTCATCCGCGACTTTCATTTTTCACCTCCGTTTTTCTCAATGAAATATTTTGGATGAATGGGAGAGATTAAAAATATCTTCTATGGGTGAGCGGAGCGAACCCAAAAGAAATACCCATAATAAGATGGTCATCCGCGACTTTCATTTTTCACCTCCGTTTTTTACAATGAAATATTTTGGATGAATTGGAGAGATTAAAAATATCTTCTATGGGTTCGCTTCGCTCACCCCAATAGAAATGTTCATAATAAGATGGTCATCCGCGACTTTCATTTTTAACCTCCGTTTTTCTCAATGAAATATTTTGGATGAATTGGAGAGATTAAAAATATCTTCTATGGGTTCGCTTCGCTCACCCCTATAGAAATGTTCATAATAAGATGGTCATCCGCGACTTTCATTTTTTACCTCTATTTTTCTCAATGAAATATTTTGGATGAATGGGAGAGATTAAAAATATCTTCTATGGGTGAGCGGAGCGAACCCAAAAGAAATACCCATAATAAGATGGTCATCCGCGACTTTCATTTTTCACCTCCGTTTTTTACAATGAAATATTTTGGATGAATTGGAGAGATTAAAAATATCTTCTATGGGTTCGCTTCGCTCACCCCAATAGAAATGTTCATAATAAGATGGTCATCCGCGACTTTCATTTTTCACCTCCGTTTTTTACAATGAAATATTTTGGATGAATTGGAGAGATTAAAAATATCTTCTATGGGTTCGCTTCGCTCACCCCAATAGAAATGT
>Ga0194130_10007229_pt1 | contig 12386 bp, 11 predicted proteins | sample TA2KigsurfametaG_FD_160084 | JGI IMG/M metagenome (GOLD analysis project Ga0194130, IMG submission 160084) | Freshwater microbial communities from Lake Tanganyika, Tanzania - TA2015050 Kigoma 12 surface | ecosystem: Environmental > Aquatic > Freshwater > Lake | place: Tanzania: Lake Tanganyika... | reverse complement strand
AGATTCAAGGGAGTGGTAAATGCCCGCTCTTGGCTTGTATCTCATCCGGACGGAAGTCGGGAGCAACACTCAAAACCGATGGAACCATCGAATCGAAAAAGGCAGCGTACTACTACGTGCATGCAGCCTCCCTCGATAACGCGGAGTTGGCACGAATCCAATCCGACCCGGTGAATCAAAACTTCCCGAAAGCCCAGCGGGATCGAATCGTTGTCACGATTAGTGATATCACCGAAGAGGTTCTCCAGGAGCAAAAACTTGCTGCGATCCACCAAGCTGGAGCTAAACTGACGGACTTGAAGCCCGATGAAATCTTTGCGATGGATGTCGAGCAGCGCATCGAACTCCTCAAGGATAATATCCGGCATTACACCCAGGACCTGCTCAACGTCGATGTCATCGAGATTCGTCTATTGGAGCAGTCCACTGGGAATTTGATACCTCTGCTCTCGGTGGGGATCGACCAAGCGGCAGCAGATCGTCGATTGATGGCAAGCCCACAGGGCAACGGTGTGACAGGTTGGGTTGCTGCCAACGGTATCAGTTATCTCTGTCGTGATACCACGGTCGACCCGATGTATCTCGAAGCGTTCAAAGGAGCCAGGAGTTCACTCACCGTACCGATCCTACTCCACGATGAAGTCATCGGTACTATCAATGTTGAAAGCCCTAAGTTGAATGCGTTTTCCGAAAGCGATCAGCAGTTTCTTGAGATCTTTGCACGGGATGTCGCTGTCGCCCTAAATACGCTCGAATTGCTGGTCGCTCAGCGGACCAATGCAGCGCAGCAAAGCTGCGAAGCGATCCATGCGGCTGTCGCATTGCCCCTCGACGATTTGTTGTTGGATGCGGTCTACTTGATGGAGAAATACATCGGTCACGATACCGAGACCGTCATTCGTCTACGGGGGGTATTGAGCAAGGCTCGCAGCATCAAAAAATCGATCCAGGAAATTGGTCAAACACTGGCACCAACCGATGTCAGTCCGGTCGGTGGCAGTTCGGAGAGCCATGCCAAACTAATAGGTCGGCGAATTCTCGTCGTCGATCCTGATGAGAGCGTTCGTAACGATGCACATACGCTGCTCGAACGCTATGGCTGCACGGTCGAGACGGCGCACTGCGGCGACCAAGCTGTCTCGATGGTCAAGAATTGCGGAGATGAGCATTACGATGTGATCATTACCGACATCAAACTTCCTGATTATTCAGGTTACCAACTCATGGTGCGACTCCAAAAGCTTATGGATGTCGTTCCGATGGCGCTAATGACCGGATTTGGGTATGATCCAGGGCACTCTATTGTCAAAGCCAGACAAGCAGGATTGCATCGCAAGGCGATCTTGTACAAGCCATTTCGATTGGACCAACTCCTTAGCGTTACCGAGACGCTGATCGATTATCGCCCAGGTAGCGACCCCGATTAGCGAGTAGGAATTGCGATTCCTATCAACCATCGCATCACTTCATCAAGGATGATACGGTTTTGACCTTGGCGATTGTTTCTCGCGTTCTCTTGGTCCTACTCTTAGCCATCGGCCACGTCGGTTTGTGGGTGTGGCTCTACAACCGCATCAACGCTACCGGTTTTCATCGCCGAACGATCAAGCGGATTGAAAAATGCATCGTACTGGCTTGCGCATTGCTTCCGCTCGTCTTTCTTTCTTTGGAGTTCCGTACAGGCGATTGGGGAACGTATATCACCGAGTGGTATGCCACTTTGTTTGAACGCAATCTATGGACTGCGACGAGTTATCCGACTCGGTTATATAGCGTCATCATTTTGATGTTCACGGCGGTTGTTGGACCGATATGGATTTCCCATCGACCTGCATTCACGATCGCCAAACAACGATTTCGCGTCCTTCAAAAGAATGTCGATTCACCTATGCATCGTGATAATCCTCAATGGGTTACAGGAAGTTTGACCAAGGAGTGCCTAAAGCTTCCATCGAACGAAATACTGAGTCTCGAACGAAACGTGAAGCAGTTGGTGATTGAGGGAATGCCGGAGCGTTTTTCGGGAATGCGCATCGGACATCTATCGGACGTTCATTTGACAGGTCAGTTGACTGCGGATTTCTATAGGCTCGCTGTTGAATGGGTGATGGATCAAGAAATCGAGGTGCTAGTCGTTTCTGGAGATGTTGTCGATTACAAACATGCCTTGGGGCTATTAAGTCCGGTGTTTGGGAACCTCGATCCCTCGATACCGAAAATTTTTGTCCTGGGCAATCATGACCGCGCTTACGGCCTCGTCGAAGATGTGCGTCTCGGGCTTTCAGATTTAGGGTGGCTCGATGCTGGAGCATCTGATTTGATGCTCCCGATGCAAAGAGGTTTGATGAAAGTGTGCGGAAACGAGCTTCCTTGGCTGCGGCGGCACGATTCGTCCGGGGACGCGTTGGCCGTTGCGAAGAACTTCAAGGAGCAGGCGCAGTTTGTGTTAGGAGTCTCCCATTCGCCAGATCAATTCGAGTGGGGGCGAGCGAGGGGATGCCATCTCCTTTTGTGTGGGCATACACATGGAGGGCAGATCCGATTTCCATGGATTGGGCCGCTGGTCGCCCCGAGTTGGTACGGAAGCCGTTATGCTTCAGGAGTCTTTCATCGTTCGCCAACCTTGATGCATGTGAGTCGCGGGTTGTCCGGAGTGCATCCGCTACGGTGGGGATGTGCACCGGAGGCAACGGTTCTGGAAGTTGTCACGGCGTTCGAACAAAATGGTACGACGAGATCGAATCTGCCTCTTTCCGCGGAAGTGTGAATCCCATCGTGAACAGCCAAAAACTACTGATCCGAACGAGCGATTTGACCTTGGGGACCAAAGTCAACTTCGACTTGGTAGATCAATCCGGTTTGATTCTGCTTAAGGCTGGAGGCGTCTTCACTCAAGATATTCGAGATGAGCTGCAACGACGTGGTATCGAAACAGTTACCGTTTTCGTGCGTCGAAAAGCTGAAGTTCACAGCGAGACCGAAGTGCTCATGTCGAGCTATGACGCCGAAGGAATCAAGCGGATTGAAAAAGGATTTGAGGCTACGGAATGGGCGATTCTGAATTGCATCCAAGGGGTTCAGTCGGGGAGGCCGCTCGATAGCAATGCCTTGCGACGGCAGCTAGACGCACTTTACATTGAAACGAAACAAGACGCTTCCGCTGTCCTTGCCATTCTGTCCTCTCGCACAAATCGCCTTAGCAATGAGCAATCCCAACGCTTGGTCGAGCGAGCGGTGCAATTTTCATGGCTTTCTATGGTTACCGCGATTCACATGCAATGGAGTTTGTCGGACACCGTTGCAGCGGGGGTAGCAGCGGCGCTTCACGATGTTTCGCTCGTCACCCATCCCGAGTTCTTTGATGAGTTTTATCGTGAGCAGAGCAAGCGGATTTTTAACAGCGATTACCAGAGGCATCCCATTGAAAGCGTCGAATTGCTCCATGGTGCGATTGGGCTCAACGAAGCAATCCTTACTGCGATCACTCAAGTCCACGAGCAAATCGATAGTTCTGGTTTTCCGAAAGGACTTCGCTCCAACAGCATTTCGCCGATAGGTCGGCTCTTGAATGTCACTGACGCATACCTGGAAATAGTGATCCCCCTGTTTCGAGAGGATGGGATTATTCCTGCTGATGCGATCGCTTGTTTGTGCTGGCACGCGTCACAGGGAAAGTTCGATCGACCCGTGGTTCAGGCCTTTGTCCAGTGCTTATCCATGTATCCTATCGGTACGCCGGTAGAACTGAGCAACTCGAACCGAGCCATCGTCGTTCGAAGCGCATCAGGGAGTCCAATGCAGCCTTTAGTAATCGACATTGCCACTGGGGAGTCAATCGATTTACAAAAGACAAACCTGCGTATTGTTTCACCGGCGAGCCCTATTGCGGGGCCCAAACGGAGATTAGCGAAAAACGAACTGACGCAGGTCCTCTGGGATAACTTGCAATTGGTAGTGCCTTAGGCTTCTACGACGAGATCTGTTTCTGGGACGCAGATGCAAGGAAGAATTTCGCTACCTTTTGTACGGAACTGAGGATCGCGTGTGTAACGGACTTTCCCTTCCAGCATGCGCACTGCGCATGCTCCACAAGATCCGACGCGACATCCGCTATCGATTCCGACTTCATTGCGACTCGCGCAATGCAAGAGACTAGGGCAGGAACTATCGAACGAAGCGCTCATCCCTGTCTTCGAGAATTTAACTTGTTTTGGTGCAACGATTGTCACCGGTGCTGTATTTGTCGGTTCTCCAGATGAAGACTCGAAATGCTCAAAGCGGATTTTGTCGATACGGACACCCCGATCGATGAGTCCTTGAGTGAGTTGTTCCTGCCACGGAATAGGACCGCATAAATAAAACGAAGTGCGATCAAACTCGCCCGTAGGAATGGAGGAGGTGAGATTGTCGGCTGTGAATTTTCCTGAGCGAAAGATGGATTGAGCCGTTTCGAAAATGTTGTCGGGAACGCGGCTGATCCAAATCTGTGATCGAAGACTTGGGTGTTGATTTCCGATTTTCAGGATCGATTGAACAAACGGCATGTGTTCTGGATCACGGAACTGGCCGAAGAAGCGGACGGAACGGTATCGCTTGCCGATCGCGTGGAGCATCATCGGGATCATCGGCGTAATCCCGATACCGGCTGATACCAACACGACGTTCTCTTCAGCAATCGCCTTCATGAAAAAGGTTCCTGAAGGCCCACGAACCTTGAGAGAGTCACCAATCGATATTTCGTCATGAAGCCAACGGCTAAAACTTTCTAGGCGGTCCGATTGGCGTTTGACACTGATTCGCCAGTAACCTGCCAAGCATTCATCGGAAAGAGAGTAGCAACGCGAATCTTGGGGAAATCCAGGGTGCTCGGGGCGCTGCACAACAATATGTTGCCCTGGTAAAAAGCTGGAGAGGGGTTCCCCGGACGGATCGACCAAGTAGAACGATTTGACATCGTTGCTTTCTTGCTCGATGCGTGCAACTTGGCAATCTTGCCAGTGGGTTGGACGTCGCAAGATCGACTCGACGGTCTGTGTGCTTTGAAGGTTGTTTTCGAGCACCCGGACCTCGATGTCCATCCGTTCTTCGAGTTTCAAGCCGGCCCGAAAGTTTGAACGCCAGGATTGAAAGCCTCCCCATAGGACCAATGAGACGCCCCACGCGACGAAGAGTGCTGAAATGTAGATAAACCACTCAAAAATCATCAGACGGAACGCCTGCAAGAATCTTCCTTGGATGTTTCTTTAACGGCCTAATCTCTCAATCGCGGGGCAAGTTCATTGACAAAATTGGATTCCCAGGAAAAATCCAGGCCTAGAATTGAGCTTGCCACCTTTTCCGGTTGTGCCGAAACTGCGATAACCAAACGAGGTGGCTAGCCCCTCTTCGGCAGTCTGTTTCGTCCATTGGTGGTTTGCAATTGAGCCCGTTAACTGACCTGCGATGAAAAGCCCGGAATTGCCTGACGAACTTCTCAGTCTTGAGGAAAAAACCGAGCGCTGTCAGCAGTTGATCGGCTATCGATTCCAAGACCCCTCCTTGATCGTCTCGGCGTTGACGCATGCGAGCGTAGCGAGTAGCCGGGCTCATTCCAACGAACGGCTTGAGTTTTTGGGGGATTCGATCCTAGGGATGGTCGTGTGTGAACAGATATTTCGCTCCTACCCCGAGTACCTGGAGGGAGACCTAACGAAAATAAAATCGGTGGTGGTCTCGCGGCGAGTCTGTGCCAAAATCTCCAAAAAGCTGGGACTGGAAAAGTGCTTGATCGTCGGTCGAGGCATGATGCGGCACGGAATGCCTAGATCGCTACTCAGCGATGTTTTTGAAGCGATCGTGGCGGCGGTATTCCTCGATGGCGGGCTTGATGTCGCTCGCAAGTTCATTCTTTCCCATATTGAACCTGAAATACGATTGGCCGCCGAAGGGCAAAGTGGAGGGAATTACAAGTCGCTTCTGCAGCAAATGGCCCAAGGGGACCTGCGGGGAACTCCGGTTTACCGGGTGGTCGGCGAAAGTGGTCCGGATCACAGCAAGTACTTTGAGGTGGCTGCTGAGATTTCTGGACGCCGCTTTACCACGGCTTGGGGACGCAACAAGAAAGAAGCTGAACAACGAGCTGCAGGGAACGCGTTATCGGAGCTTCGCGGCGAAGAACCACCCTATGCCTCCAACAGTTTTCTGGGAATCAACGATCGGGCATCGGACAGCGAATAAAGCCGTTGCTCACGCTTACGTCATTGACGTTCACGTGCAAATACCTTGCTAGATCATTTTGCAGATTGAGGTTTCGAATTTGCAACGGCAGGAATTTGGAAGAAGTCCTGGTCGGTGACTGTCTTAAGAGACGCGACGACCGCATCGAGGTTCTTGACGCGTTCTTGGTCTTGCCGACTCAGCATCTCTTGGACCAACACCCTCGCCACCACAGGCGTGGCGTTTGTCGATCGTAAATCGGTCAGTCGTACCTCAATGGGTAGTTTGCGCTGCTCGCCGAGATACTGGTTCAATTGCATGCGAAGCAACGGGGGCTTGTAGGGTGGATAGATTGCGTTCACCCGTACCGACCAATCTGCAAACTCAGAATAGGCAGTCGCCAACTCAGCATTGCGAGGTACCATCGTTTTGAACTGGTACCTCAAGTTGTCGCTTTGGATTACTTCATACCCATTTCCTGCGTCCTGCGGCATCTCGCTGCTCGCCCACGCTTTTACTTGCTCTGGGGTCATTTGGGATTTCAGCGAACTCAACTTGGATTCCAGAGAAGCCATTTCGATTCGACAAGAGCGATGGGTCGCTAAATCCGCCAAAACAATTTGTTGCGTTGAATACTCCAAGATCATCGCGCGTTGCTTAGCATCATCGCATTCGATCACACGATCTCGAAGGAATAGAGTCTTCGTAGAAGCGATTGGTGGTTTCGATTCATCAACGTAGACATCGGTATCGATTCGGAATTCGATCCCTTTTGCCTCAGGTTTCGTTTGAGCTTCGGCATTCAAAGCCATCCATGCGACAGACATCGTGCAAACCACCATCTTAAAAATTCGTCGCAACATGCGTATCTCCACCATCGGTCAGGTTGGATCCAAGGCCGGCCTAGTTGCTTGGCAAACTAGCCGTAGCAGCATCGAGCCCTACGTCCCCGGTCGGGTCGTACCTGTAGAAGTTTCTCGCAACACGGTTCGCCAATACGGACAAATACATTCCCCGAAATGTTGCTTCGTTGGTTTCCGTGATATGGACTCCACCGGTCATTGGGTATGCAAACTGAGGAAAGTCCTTTGCGAATACGATTTGGTCTCCCTCGGAGACTTTGTAAACGGACAGTGAGCAGTCGCAAACGCCACGGTAAAGGGTTTGTCCTTCCTTGAGCTTTAGATTCTGGATGTCGACTGCCATCAGATAATCAGCCTTCAAACGAGATCCGATTCGGCTAACATCACCAGGACCGACATCGCGGACCACTCGGTCGACTTCCTCAGGATTCAATACTTCAATTTTCTTGCCATGCTTCGTGAGCAAACTCGCGATTTGGCGAGACATGACGATGCTCGTCGCATCGGAAGTGCCCGACCCATCACTCGTCACAACCACCGCAACGCGTTTGTCCTGGAGGTCCTTAAATTCGGCGGGAGCTTCATTGCCCCCGATGACCCAAAGCAGGTTAGAAATCAGAGTGATGCAACCAGTCGAACTGACGGTGCCAATGACCAATAGTGCGATCAACATGCGTTGTGCGATCATTCTGAGGGTTCCCCCCAATGGTCGAGCCGAAGATCGAGATGGCATTGTTGAATTTGTCATCGGAAATCCTTTCCTTGGACCAATATTTTCACCACAGAGCAAACCGTTTTACCTGGCCAGTCGACACCCTTCCATCCCGCGCAATCGTTGCAATCGGGGTAAAGGAAATCAAATTGTTTGCCAATGAATCGATGTTGCTTGTAGCGAATACATAACCTCGTGGCTAGACGAAGTTCCCACGAATTTATTTGATCCAACAGGGGCGTCTCTTTCGCACGGCGGGTTCTCGAGATCCACCGTCGACGGAACATCAGAGCTTGTGGAATCGACTACTACCTGACGAGGAGTCGGAGTCCCCACTCGATCAATGCAATCGTCATGGCGGCTAGAAATCCGGAAAGTGCGAATTTGGAAGCCCAGCCATCTCGAGTGCGTTTGCCTGCAACGACAACCGATGCCATGATGGGGACGCAAGCGATACACAGCCAGCAAAGCAACGATCCAGCAGCGTTGGTCTGGAATGCTTCGACGAAATTGCCATCCATCGTGTGCGCCCACGAGGTTGTCATTCCACAACCTGGGCATCGGACACCCGAAAACGCCAGCATCGTACAAGCTGGCAGTCCCAATTGCTGATGGGTTCCCATACCTGATGGGTCTGGGGAAAGCCATTTCGCTGTTGCGAGCAAGATCACCAAGAGGGAAAGAACCGCGAGCAATCCCAGTCTTTCAATATTGCCTAGTTTGCCATTCTCTACGGAAGGATTTCCTTGGTAAAAATCGGGTTCACGTGCTGACGTGCTAGAGGAGGTAATATAGGTAACGCGAGAGTCATTCGATGCCATTAGTTTTCAATTATTGCCGTTTCTTTGCAAGCCGGATCTCGCTATCGTTCCGGAATCGAATGCGATCACAAAGGGCAAACGCGATCCGGAGGGGGACAGCGTCGTAGTTGGCTCGCGGGTACAGAACAATTCTGTTTGCCAACGGAGTGCACCATGCCTTACGGAATGTATTTATCGGCTGCCGGGGCTCACGTTCAAAACCATCGGCTCGAAGTCGTCAGCCACAACTTGGCAAACGTCAACACCCCTGCCTTCAAACCTAGTCTATCCGTCCTCCAAGCTCGACACAACAAAGCGATCGAAGATGGGGAGGCCACTCCGGGAAGTGGCCGCTTAGACGACATCGGTGGTGGCGTGAAAATCCAGCCAGAGCAGACTCTTTTTGCTACAGGACCGATTGAATCCACTGGCAGAAAAACGGATTTTGCCATCAACGATAAAAATAGTTTTTTTGTTGTGAAGCGTGGCGATGAGCAGTTTTTGACGCGAGCGGGGGGGTTTGTATTCAATTCCTCTGGCCAATTGACCACACCCAACGGCGACTTGGTGCTCGGTACTGACAACAATCCTATCCAGATTGACCCGACGCAAAATTTTCAAGTCCACAACGATGGCACCATTCAGCAAAATGGGGCTCGCATCAGTTTGTTGCTAGCGCAGCCACAGAGTCTCGGCGATCTTGCACGTGTAGGGTCCAACTTGTTTCAACCCTTAGGGCCGGTTAATCCTGTTCCACCCAATGAGCGGAATATGGTCTCTGGGCACTTGGAAAAGTCGGGTGTCAATCCGACCACTGCCATGATGGAGTTGATTGAGGCATCTAGGGCTTACGAATCCAATCTGCGTTTGATCCAGCACCAAGACCAAGCTTACGGAAATCTGATAAGCCGCGTACTGCGCGAGTAACTGCATCGATAGGTCTGCGTTAACCCATTCCATCATCGAAGTAATACAACCATCAAACTCTAAAGGTACATTTCATGAGCGTTCAGTCTCTGTATACCGCCGCAAGCGGAATGGAAGCGATGCAAACAAAGTTGGACGTTATCTCCAACAATTTGGCCAACATCAATACTACCGCATTCAAAAGAGATCGAGCCAATTTCGAGGATCTTCTTTATCGCAACAAAGTCTATCCGGGGATCCTCGATGCCCAGCAGAATCCAACCCCAACCGGCGTCTCGGTCGGCATGGGAACTCGGGTTCAAAGCACTCAAAAGGACCTGCGTCAAGGAACCTTGGAGCAAACAGGACGCGATTTGGATATTGCGATCGAAGGCGCAGGGTTTTTGCAAGTGATCGATCCATCGACACAAAATATCCTGTACACGCGAAGTGGTAACCTGGACATCAATGCCAACGGACAATTGGTGGTCGGTTCAGCGCAAACAGGCCGCGTGCTTGAACCTGCGGTCACCATTCCACAAGACGCACAAGCCGTTGTCATTAACCCCAACGGCCAAGTTCTCGTTCGCCAGACTGGTCAAACGCAATTAGTACCCCTCACGAATCTGCAGATGGTCAGTTTCATCAACCCGGATGGCTTGATGAAACTCGGCGAAAATCTGTACCAGGTTACCGATGCCAGCGGACAGCCGATCCAAGGTAATCCAGGTCAGAATGGACTCGGTGTCATCCGGCAAGGCTCGTTAGAAAAATCGAATGTGGAACCTGTGAAAGAACTGATCGATCTGATCACGACCCAGCGCGGGTTTGAATTGAACTCCCAAGCAATCCAAGCGGGTGATCAATTGCTCCAACAAATCGCAAACCTTCGGCGTGGATAATCCATGAAGTCCCAAGACGGTTCTACCAAAACAAACTCGGTCTCCATACAGGGTACCCACGCACGAACTGCTAGTTGGCGCCAACGCCATCGATGGGGTTCCATGCGGTGCACCGTTCTGGTTTTGGTATTCGTAGGCATTATTGCGGGCTGGGTCAGGAGCGATGAGTCCAGTTTCCCATCGCTCCGATTGGCATTGCGAGAGAACATCAAAATCCAGACCAACTTGATCCGCTTAGGTGACCTCTGCGAGTTGTCCGGTGCTGATGAAATGGTGCATTCGCTAGGTGATCTTCCGATCGCGCCATCGCCCCGTCCTGGCGTGCAGCAACAGTGGACACGCGCGGATTTAGAAAAGGCGGTCAGCCTTCGAGGGATAAATACGAAAGCGATCCGATGGAGCGGTGCGGAAGTGATTCAAGTCCATCGCTTACCCAGGCTCGAAAACGCACCTCTTCGCGCCGAACCCGAAGTCCAAGCAGCGTCCGCTCAAACGTCGTTGGTGAGCAAAGATCTGAGGAAAGCACCATCGGGTCCACGAACGGAACTAACGTCCACGGTTCCTCAAGAACAGCGAGCTAAGTTCACTCCGGCATTCACTACGTCGGTGTCTACAAGTCAAGCCGAGCGCATGGTAGTCGCCGCCATCGAAAGCTATCTGCAATTGAAGACTGGTGGAAACGGAAAGTGGGGGATCACTCCGCATGTGCCGACGGAAATGGCTCCTCTGTTTCTGCAGCGTCGGCAAATCCTCGGCGTATCCGGAGGCCAAGCCCCGTGGGACGGGGATCAGCAATTCACTTTGCTGGTTCGTACGCCAGACGGGGAAACGACGGTAGATATCCAAGCAACAGTCCGATTACCTGATATGGTTGTTGCAGCGAAAGGCCCACTGGCTAAAGGGAGAATCGTTCAAGAATCCGATCTGGTTTGGCAAGCACTACCGCCCACGTCAACGATTTCAACCGATGAGTGTTTCTCGGAATTTCAGAGTCTTGTGGGCAAGCAGTTGCGTCGGTCGGTCAGCACCAAACAACCGATTCGCCGAAGCGAAGTTAGTGAACCAAGTGTTGTTCAAGCGGGAGAGACAGTAACGATCGCAGTGATCGCCGGTTCGGTCCTCGTGGAAAGTCCTGGACGGGCTGTCGAGTCGGGAGCCGTCGACGATGTCATCCAAGTGGAAGTCCTGCCGCAGCGAAAACGGGTTCCTGCGAGAGTTGCGTCGGAACGACGCGTTGAAGTCATCAGTAACGGTGCGCCCATGGTGACATCAGACTCCAAGAATCAGCGACAGAACACAATCCCGTGATACTATCCTTGATCCTGTAAATCCTTGTGATATGTCTCTGATCCACTGTTTTCAGCAACGTGTTCCCTCGGTTTCATGTTTTCACTCCAACTCCCTTCGAAGTACCATGAATCGATTTAGCTGGTTGGCTTTGTTTTGCTTGCTACTGACCCAGCATTCGGTCTATGGGCAGAGCGGCAGCTTGTTCCAAAATCCGACCATGCAACCCATGCCGGACTACAGCAGCAATTATCGGCCTAACTACTCGGGGCAGGTTCCGCCCTACGCGGCGTTCCAAAGTGCAATGCCTGGTTCCGATAGCGGTGCACCGTACTATGGTCCCAGTGGAGGTTATTACTCCAACGGAACATGGGTGGACAACCCGACCAACATCCCAAATTTTCAATCGTCGTTTACTTACCAACCCCCCATGCCAGCTCGGGTGCTAAAAGTGAACGATTTGGTTTCGATCCGGGTCGAGGAGTTGGGGCAAATGATTGCCCAAGGGAATACAACCTCCCGAAAAACGGTGACGCTCGATGCGGTCCTCCAAGATTGGATCCAATTGGTGGGGCTCGATGCGATTAAGCCTGCGCCGCAGTCGGATGGCGATCCTCGCGCACGATTCAATGAAAACGAAGTTTACCGTGGCGACTCGACGATGCGTACCAGTGAGCAGCTAACCTTCAACATCGCGGCTAAGATTGTCGACATCCAGCCT
>Ga0194130_10007225_pt1 | contig 12388 bp, 12 predicted proteins | sample TA2KigsurfametaG_FD_160084 | JGI IMG/M metagenome (GOLD analysis project Ga0194130, IMG submission 160084) | Freshwater microbial communities from Lake Tanganyika, Tanzania - TA2015050 Kigoma 12 surface | ecosystem: Environmental > Aquatic > Freshwater > Lake | place: Tanzania: Lake Tanganyika... | reverse complement strand
AGCCAGTTGTTGATCGCCTGACGTGAGACCCCGAAGGTTCTAGCAGCGTGGGCCTTCTTCATCCCTTGGGTCAGCACCGCGTCGATCACGCGACGGCGCAGGTCTTCTTGGGCTTCGGGTGACAGCGAGCGAGCGTCTTTGTGTGCCATGCACTGATCATAGCGAGGCAAATCCCATAAGTTAACTATTTAATGCCCGGAGTAGTAGCTGCCCCAACGGAAGCATGCGGCCCCAGCGAGGCACAAATCTCACCGCCTCTTGCGCGTGCCTCCGACGGGCGGCTCCAGCGAACGGGCACGAAGTCAGCGAGGGGCTGCCCGTACCCCGGGAGCCGGCATATGCCGACAAGCGGAGCCAGGATGGCGAAGCGACGTCGGCATCCGAGTGAGCGGCGGGCACGATGCCCGCCGCGAACGTCCGGCGACGGGGTACGGGAAGTCCCCCGCCCGCCGTAAAACCACGGCTACTCGAAGGAGATGAACGAGTGGTCGCCGGTGTAGCCCGTGTGGGCGAACCACCACTCCCAGGCCTTCGGCGAGGCGAACGTCTCGCAGGTGAACTGCCAGTAGAGGAGGTTGGCCTTCTCCTCCTCCGTCCGCCACGACTCCACGCAGAGATACTTGTGGCGCCGGCCGACCCGCTCCATCTCCCGGAGAGCGTCGTAGAGGTCGTAGCACTCCAGGTTGTGCAGCGTGTTGATCGAGATCACGAGGTCGAAGCTCTGGTCACCGAAGGGCAGGTTCGCCGCGCTCGCCTCCCGCAGGAAGGGCTTCACCTCCTCCTTGGCATGCTCCAGCGCGTAGGTCGAGACGTCGATGCCCGCCACCTCCACGCCCGGCACGGCCTGGGTGAAGTCATAGAGCAGAAACCCCTTGCCGCAGCCGACGTCGAGGATCCGGTCACCGGGCTTGATGCCGTAGTGGGCCACCATGGCGTCGGCCACCTTCCGCCAGCGACCGTCGTAGGAATAGCCGCCGTAGCCCGTCTTGCGGTCGCCGTCCCAGTAGTCCTTGGCCCATTGCTTGGCGAGCTTGGCGGCCTCGGCCTTGGGAAACTCCGTCACACGGGCGACGTAGTCCCGCTTCGTGCTCTTGTGGACGGCGGACAGGAAGTCGACGTAGGCCATCGTCTGTCTCCGGGGCGGGTCAGGCGTGCAGGCGGTCGAGCGCGGCCGCCACCTTGGCGAGTTGGGCAGCCCGGCGGGACTCCCGATCGCCGCCGGCGCCGGCGAAGGCCCGGCGGCTGTCGGCGGCGGGCAGAAACTCGTTGAGCATGATACAGCACCACTTGATCTCGTACGCCGGCAGCAGGAGATCGACACGGCGGCGAAACGCGGTCGGAGATGCCCACAGCCCGGCGAGCGACTCCACGAACACCGGCAGGTGCTCGTGCGGCACGGGCACCGCCGGCTGGCAGAAGAAGTCGCAGGCCAGCTTGGCGGGATCGTCGTGCCCGGCGTACTCGAAGTCGAAGAACCGCAGCCGGCCATCGGCGGCCACGAGCGCGTTGTGGAATCCGAAGTCCGACGGACTCAGGCACCGATCGGCCGCGGCCAGTGGTTCGTCCGGGGTGGCAGCTGCGAACCGCACCGCATCGTGAACCCGCCCCCAGGCCGGCTGGATGCGGTCGACCACCAGCGTCGTCGCCTCTCGGCCCAGCGGTGACGCGGCGTCGATGCCCCGCAGCCGCTCGACCCGGCGATCGACGCACGCCAGGTGGGATGCAATCGAGAAGCAGGCTTCGGATGCCTCCGGCAAGGCGGCGGCCCGAGGATCCGCTCGTCGGTCGTTAAACCCCTTCACGAACGCAGCCGCCTCGACGACGTGGGCCGCCGTCACCTCGCCAGGAGCGAGCTTGCGGCCCGCCACGAAGCCATAGACCCCCAGGCCCGCGGCGGGATCACAGGCCAGCGGCCGAGGCAGCGCCCGCGCCCCGGCGTCCCAGGCGAAGGTGCTGAACCCAAAGTCGGCCCGCAGCCGGTCGCGCGGATCGTCCGGGTGGCGAAAGTAGGCCTTGAGCAGCGCCTCCTGGCCGGCCGCTTCGACGCGGAACACACGGTTGTTGCCGCCGCCGGTGATCGCCTCGAGACGGTAGGGCGTCGAGATGCCGGCCGCCCGGAGCACCGACTCGGCCCGACGGCCAAGCTCGTCGATCGCCACCGCATCGCTCACGGCCGGTTCTCCGCGAGCAGTCGGTCCACCTCGTCCCATGAAGCGGCGGTCTCGATCCCGACGGGCCGCTCGTGCAGGCGGCCGGGGTCGAAGAGGATCCGGCGCACGCCATCTGGAAACCGCGGGTCGGCGAGCACCTCCGGCAGGTCGTCGATGAAAACCGTGCAGCCGACGGCGGCAATCCGCTCGAGCTTGGCCTGCTTCGTCTCCTCGAAGAAGACGGCGTCCTCCGGAAGGCCGATGGCACGTGCGTCGTGGAAGCCGTGCCGGGCGAGGAAACCGCGGGCGGCGGCGTGCAAGTCGTGCTGCTCGCCGAGATACGGAAACCGCGTGCGGTGGCTGACGATGGCAATCACCGTGCCGGCGGCCCGGCGGCGGGCGAAGAACTCGGCCACGCCGGAAAACAACTCCGCGTCCATCATCCGCGGCCCGTAGATGATGCCCTGGAGTTCGGTCCAGCGATCCTCCTGGCCGATCGATCGCAGGTGATCGCGGACGCCGGTCTTCGACGCGGCGGCCTCCGGCGGCACGAGGCCGAGATCGAGGGCCACGCGGCCGAAGACGTCGTCGTAGCGGACGATCGTGTTGTCGAAGTCAACGCCGATCACCTGGCCGCCCCGAGCCGCGCGAGCACCGCCGCGGCCACGGCGGGCCCCGTGAGCCCGCACCGCGCCCGCATCCAGGCCTGGCTGCCCGCCTCCGAGATGAACGCGTCGGGCGTGCCGCAGGCGACGAGCGGAGGGTGCGGCCCGTCGCGGCGGGCGAGCCACTCGGCCACGGCCGAGCCGAGGCCGCCGATCACGCTGTGTTCCTCGACCACGGCCACGGCGCGGAAGCGGCGGAAGGCGTCGGCGAGCAAAGCCTCGTCGAGCGGCTTGACGGTGTGCATGCTCACCACGCGGGACGAGAGGCCCCGGGCCTCGAGTTCCTTGGCGGCCTGGAGCGCCACGGAGGTCATCGTGCCCATGCCAAGCAGGCAGACATCGCGTCCGTCCTGCATCACGATCCCCTTGCCGACCTCGAACGCGGGCGGCGTGTCGTGGATCGTGGGCTCCCCCTTCTTGCCGAGCCGAATGTAGGCCGGGCCGGGCAACTTCAGGGCCGCCTCGATCGCCGGCCGCACCTCGGCGGAATCGGCCGGGCAGAGCACGGTGAGGTTCGGGAAACAGCGGAGGATGCCGACGTCCTCGCAGGAGTGGTGCGTGGGGCCGAGCGACGCATACGAGAGGCCGCTGCCGGTGCCGACGATCACCACCGGCACGTCGTGGTAGCAGATGTCGACCCGGATCTGCTCGATGACGCGGGTCGTGGCGAAGGGCGTGATGGTGTAGGTGAACGGCCGCAGCCCGGAGAGCGCGAGGCCGGCCGCCATGCCGGTCATGTTGGCCTCGGCCACGCCGCAGTTGTAGAAGCGGTCGGGGCAGCGGTCGCGGTAGGTATCGAACAGCCGGTTGCCGATGTCGCCGGAGAGCAGCACGACTCGGTCGTCGGCGGCGGCGAGTTCGGTGATCGCGGCGGCGAAGGCGTTTCTCATGCCGGCACCTCCGGCAGGCCGAGTTCGACGCGGGCCTTCCGCACCTCGTCGGCAGTCGGGATCCGGTAGTGCCAGTTGTTGTCGTCCTCCATGAACGACACCCCCTTGCCCTTCACGGTGTGGGCCACGATCACCCGCGGCCGGCCCGAGCCGTCGGGCTCACGGGAGATGGCGGCGAGCACGGCGGCCATGTCGTGGCCGTCCACCTCGACGGCGTCCCAGCCGAAGGCCCGCCACTTCTCGGCGAGCGGCGCCAGTGCCATGATCTCGTCGCTGCGGCCGGTCGCCTGCCACTTGTTGTAGTCGATCATCACGACGAGGCTGTCGAGCTTCTGGGCGGGGGCGAACATCGCCGCCTCCCAGACCGAGCCTTCCTCGCACTCGCCGTCGCTCATCAGGACGTACTGCCGCGAGGGCCGCTTCTGGATGCGGGCCGCCAGCGCCATCCCCAGGGCGATCGGCAGCCCGTGGCCGAGCGAGCCGGTCGCCGCCTCGACACCCGGCACGCACTGCAGGCCGGGGTGCTCCGGCAGGGCGCCGCCGTCGGTGTCGTAGGTTTCGAGCAGGGCCGGATCGAAGAAGCCCCGCTCCGCGAGCGTGGCGTAGAGGGCCGTGGCGGCATGCCCCTTGGAGAGGATGAATCGGTCGCGGTTCGGGTCGAGGGGGTGCTTGGGGTCGATCCGCAGCGGCCCCCAATACGTGGCCACGAGCAGCTCGGTGCAGGAGAGCGACGAGCCGAGGTGGGGCGTCTCGGCCGCGTGCGACATTTCGATCACCCGGCCGCGGAGCCGGGCGGCGATCGCGGCGAGGTCGGCGACGTTCGTCATGGCTTGTGCACGTAGGTGGCCGGCACGTGCTTCAGCCCGTCGAGGTTTTTCTTCAGCCAGGCAATCGTCTCGGCAATCACGTCGGCGACCGACCGCTTCGGCTCCCAGCCGAACTCCGTGCGCGCCTTGGTGCAGTCGAGCAGGTAGGCCGGATCCTGGGCGAGGCGGGCGGGCGTGGTCTCGACGGCGTCTTCGAAGCGGGCTCCGAGCTGCCGGCAGGTCTCCTCCACCACCTCTCGGATCGTCTGGTTCTGAGCGGTGGCGAGGTGGTAGACGTCGCCGGGGATGCCCCGCCTGGCCACCTCGAGCGTGCCGCGGGAGACGTCGGCCATGTGGATGAACGACCGCACGCTCGTGCCGCCCCCCTCGAGCTTCAGCTTCTCGCCGGTCAGCACGCAGTACACCGTCCGCGGAATGATCCGGTAGAGCGGCTGCCCCGGCCCGCACACGTTCGCCGCCCGCGTGAACGCCACCGGGAAGCCGTAGGCCTTGCGATAGGCCTGCAGATTCATGTCGCAGGCGGCCTTCGACACGGCGTAGGGCGTGCTCGGATTGAACGGGGCCGTCTCCTTCACGAGCCCGCTCGTGCTGCCGTAGACCTCGGGCGTCGAGATCTGCACGAACTTCTTCAGGAAGTCGAGCTTCTTGAGCCGGTCGACGAGCCGCGCCGTGGAGACGACGTTGGTCTGGTACCAGTGGTCGGGGTTGTCCCAGCTCTGGGCCACCATGCTCTGGGCGGCGAAGTTGACGACGTAGTCCGGCCGAGCCTCGCGGATCACGCCCTCGATGCGGTCGAGGTCACGATTGAAGTCGAGGGCGTGGAACGTGAAGCCCTCGTGCGGAGCCCACTTGTACGGCAGGAGCGCCTCGTCGGGCTCGGGCGAACGGCTGATGCCGATCACGCGGCCGCCGTCGGCGAGCGCTTCCGCCACGAACGTGGCGCCGGAGAAGGAGTTGCTGCCCAGAACGACGAAGGTTTCAGGAGCCATACAAATGATAGAGCGGCGTGAAGGTTTAAGGCCTTACGGCAGCAGCAGGATCAGCAGGCCGTTCAGCCTCCCCAGTGATCTGGCTCATTTCTGCTGCGGAAGCAGACTTCCACACGACACGATCAGACCGTAGGAGTCGGTCGGCTGCATCCTGCGCGATCGCAACTACGTCTCCGTCGAACTTGTCAGAAATCGCTCGCCGAATACGGTGCAACTCCTCGACAACCGACTCAGATTTCGGCTGATGGATCATCGCCCAATAACTCCTCAGGAGTGCAGATGACAGGGCGGGGAAGCTGCATCTCCTGCAACACCAAATAGATCCTCGGCAGAATCTTTGCGTTTGCGATGTGAGAACAGTTCCACGTCAATAAGAAGCCTATCCGGTGATGAGCCACGGAGGCGATGTGGAGCGCATCGACCTCGGCTTTTGACGGGAGAATCGCCCGGCTCATGATCGCAGCGGCGATTCGCGGGATTTCAACAGCGGGCGGGAGCACGGGGATCCCGTCGACCGCCTGGAGCCGTTCGGCTGCCAATCCCGGGTCGCCTGCGGCTATTTCGTCGAGGACATACTGAGAAATGACAAGTTCGTAGGCCGCTCGTTCGTTCGCCCACCATCGCAGTGTCAGCAGTTGACGAGCGGCATTGATGAGGTCCGCGCTCGGCCTCTGCCTCAGGTAGCCGATGATCGACGATTCGATGTAGACCGTCGGCATGGGCTCACTTCAGGTGGACGGCCTTCATCGTCTTGATGTTGGAATACCGCGTGTCGCTCATCGAGTCGGGGAGCTTGCCCGCCTTGAAGGCCCGGATCAGGTCGCGGGCGCCGTCTTCGATCGTGTGCCGGGGCACGAAACCGAGCACCCGCTGGATCTTGTCGGAGTTGATCCGGTAGGAGCGGATGTCGTCGGAGGGCGTGGTCACGATCTCGATCTCCCCCTTCTCCGGCAGCTCCTCCTGGACCACCTTCCGCACCACCTCGGCCGTCTCGGCGACGGAGTAGTTCTGGTAGCCGGCGTTGAAGATCTGGCCGGCGATCTTCTCGTCGGGCACGTCCAGCAGCAGGCAGTAGAGGTCGACCATGTCCTGCATGTGCAGGTTGGGCCGCATCTGCACGCCGCCGAACACCGTGATCTTGCCGTTGTTCACGGCGTGGTTGGTGAGGATGTTGACCGTGAGGTCGAGCCGCTGCCGCGGCGAGTAGCCGCAGATCGTGGCCGGCCGCACGGCCACCGTGGTGAACGTGGTCGACTGCTCCGCGAAGAGCAGCGGCTCGCAGGCGGCCTTGTACTTGTTGTAGAGCGACACCGGCACGAGCGGGTGCTCCTCGGTGACCTGCGGCGAGTCGCTCACGCCGTAGACACTCCCCGACGACGCGAAGATGAACCGCCGCACGCCCGCCTCCTTCGCCGCCTTCACCGTGGGCCCGAAGGAATCGAGGTTCACCGACTTCGAGAGGTCGGGGTCGAGCTCCACGCTCGGGTCGTTGGAGATGCAGGCCAGGTGGATCACCGCGTCGGCGCCGCGCACCGCCTCCTTGACGGCCGCCCGGTCGCGGACATCGCCCTTCCGCAGTTCGAGCCGGGGATTGCCGCGGACCGCCTCGAGGGCCTCTTCGCCGTAGATGAAGAGGTCGAACACCCGGACGCGATACCCCTCCTCCAGGAGCCGCGGCACCAGCACCGCTCCCACGTAGCCCCCGCCGCCGATCACGGCGACCGTGCCGAACCGCTTTCCGCCTGCCCCTGCCGTCATGTCAGTTCTCCGTCGGCCATCTGAACGAGATCCATCCACCGGTGCAGGCAGGCGGCGTGGGCCGTCTCGGTGAGCCCGTAGGTCGGCGCCGGCACGTGAAGGTTCAGATCGCCCCGCTTCCGCAGCGCGTTGCCCGGATCCTTGCCCGTGAGCGTCACGGTCGTGATGCCCAGTTCGGCCGCTGCCGCGGCTGCGGCCAGCACGTTGGGCGAGTTGCCGGAGGAACTGATCGCCACGAGCATGTCGCCCGCCGCTCCACGGCCGCGGAGCGGTGCGGCGAACACCTGCTCGTAGGCGACGTCGTTGGAAAGCGCCGTGATCAGCGAAAGGTCGAAGAAGGTCTGCGTGTGCACCCTGCCATTTTTGGCCAGATCGGCGGAGAAGTGGCTCGCCATCGAGGCGCTCGCCCCGTTGCCGACCAGGTAGACCGTCCGCCGCTGCTCACGGACGCGGAGCGTGAGATCCCGCCAGGTGGCGTAGCCCTCGTCGACATCGAGGCTCCCGCCATCGGCCCGGGTGAACGACACCCGGCCGAGCACGCCCGCGAGGTCGTCCACGTAGCGTGCCCATGTGTCGGTGGTGGTGCCGGCAACGAAACTCATCTTAGATCCTCACTTGAGAAGCGACTCGATCTGCTTGCAGTAGGCGACGCGATCGATCGCGTCGCGGTTGGCCACGGTGGCCACGGCGAGGGCTCCGGCGGCATTGCCGGCGAATCCCACGACGTCGAGCGGAGCGCCCTGCACCGCCAGGAGTGACGATACCGAGAGAAAGGCGTCGCCCGCTCCGATCCGGTCGACCACCTTGCCGGCGACGGCCGGAACGTCGATCACGCCCGCGGCGGGGTCGCAGCAGATGCAGCCGTTCTTGCCGCGGGTCACGATCAGACTCTTGCAGCCCAGCTTTTCGTAGACCTCCTGCACGAGGCCGCGCACCGGTCCGTGGCGGTCTCGCGACTCGATCCGCACCTCCGTCTCGGTGGCGGTCATGTAGTCGACGCCGGGATACTTCGAGAGGGCGTGATGGCCGAGGTTGCCCGCGTTGCACTGGGCGTTGACGGCGAGAAACTTTGCCCGCTCCCGGAGGATCTTCCGAGCCCGTTCGGAGAGCATCGAGTGCCCGAAGTCGATCACGATCACGAGGTCGTACCGAGGCACGTGCTCCATCAAGGCCTGGCAGACGGCCTCGTCCTCCTCCGGCGTGAGGGCGGCGTCGTTGATCTCGTAGACCTCCATCAGCTTGAGGAAGAAGTAGTGCTCCACGAGGCGTCGCTTCACGATCGTGGGAGAGTTCTTCCGGTGGAGGTAGATCCGCTTGACGTTCGGCTTGAGCTTGCCCTCGATGAAGGCCTCGTGGGAGTTCTCGGTGCCGAGCTGCGTGATGCAGGCCACCTCGTCGCAGAAGCTCGCCACGTGGTTGGCCGCCGCGAGGATCCCGCCGGCGAACTTCTCGCTGGAGAGCCGCTTGACGACCATCGTCGGCTCCTTCGACGACTTGCCGATCGCCTCGCAGTACAGGTATTCGTCGATGATCGGCTCGCCGACGAGGAGCACCTTGAGCCCCTTCGCCTTCTGGAGATAGTCGAGGATCTCGCTGGCCGGATGCCGGCGGGCGAAGTCGGCGAGGTAGGCCTGCACGTCCGGGGGCAGGACGCCCATGTGCTGGTTGATCAGCGTGGTGGAGCTGAAGGTCTCGCCGGAGGTGAAGGCGATCCGTCCCCCCGCCTCCTGCACGGCGGCCTCCTCCTCGAGAATCTTGCCGGTGACGTCCTTGGAGGCATCCTTGTAGTCGGGCCCCTTCACGTAGACGTCGGGCTTCAGCAGCCGGATCGCCTCGACGGCCGTGGGCGTGGGGTTGATGGCCACGAAATCGACGCACTGGAGCGCCGCGAGCACCTCGGCCCGGAGCTGCTCGGTGAACGCCGGCCGGTGGGGTCCCTTGTTGACGTGCTTGTCGGTCGTGAGCGTGACGACCAGCACGTCGCCGAGCCCCTTCGCTTCCTCGAAGTAGCGGAGGTGGCCGACGTGGAGCAGGTCGAACACGCCGTGGCAGTGCACGACCTTCCGCCCCTGGCCCTTCAGGCCGGCGAGGGCGGTGGCGAGTTCGGGGAGGGGCTTGATCTTGTCGCGGGCAGACATGCGGTGCGGGTGGGTTCCCTCGTCCTCCGACTCTCGGCGGCCAGTCGCACTCTACCCGAGCGGTGGGCGGCATTGAAGGAGCCTCGCCGCCCCTCGCCGCCCCGGCCTGCCACCCCGCTTTCACCCCTCTTTCCACCGCCGTCCCCTCCTGCTGCGGGCGTTCGGACGGTGCCGGCGGCAGCGGTCCGCCGCCGCGGTGCCAGCGCCGGCCAGTCTACCCGCCTGGCCGCCGGTATCGCAGGCGGTAGATGAAGTAGCGCTCGTCGCAGACGCCCCTCGTCGCGCCGACGAGCACGCCCATCGCCTCCGGCATGGTGATGTGGTAGCTGGTCACGAGGATGATGTCTCTCCGCTCCGCCGCGAGCCGGTCGGAAACCACCCGCGAAAGCTCCTCGGCGGACAGCGGCGTGCCCCGCCGTCGCTTGTCCACTCGGGTGAACGCCCCCGGCTCCTCGCGGCTGGCGATGTAGACGGGACGGTCGAGGTATCCCGCGAGGGAGATCATCGTGTAGTCCGGGTCGCCCACGACGAGCACGTCGGGAGGCTCGTTGGTGCGAATCAGGTTCGCGGCATCCCGCGCGCCCGAGAAGGGGATCATCTGCTCCTGGACCGCGAACGTAAGCCCCACGATCGCGTGCACCAGGAGGAGCCCGGTGAACAGGTGCGATCGCGACATTCGGATGCGGTCGAGAACGGATCCCGCCGCGCCGGACGCCGCCAGCGGGCTCCGAGCCTCCGCGACCCAGTAGCTGCAGACGAGGGCGAGATAGTATGGGCCGTGGTAGCGCAGGCTCGTCCACGGCAGATGGCAGAGGATCGCGCCGAGCGCGAGCATGCTCGCCGCAAACAGCACGATCGCGGTCGGGCTGCCCCGCAGGCAGACGACGACCACGCCGGCGACCACCGCGCCCAGCAGCATCTGAAGGAGCGGCCAGGGATCGAGAAGCTGTGTGTTCCACTCCCCGTGAAACGGCACCGGAAACCAGCCGCGAAACGGAAACGGAAGACTCTCGACCAGCCGGACGAGGTGCGAATCGGTCCGCAGCGGCTGGCCGAGCACGATCTCCGCGATCTCCGGCGGCGGCCGCATGGTGATGAACGCCACGACGAAGCTGGCCGCGGCGATCGCGCCGCCCGCCACGAGATCCGGCCGCCGCCAGCCACCGTCCTTCAACTCGCCGCGCCGCCACAGGTCGAACACGTACGTCAACCCGATCGCGCTGGCGAGCCCGAGCCCGAACGGGTTCGTCTGAAAGAGCACCGCGAGCGCCAGCCCAAACGCCAGCGGCCGCCTCCGGGAGGATGCCAGGAGGGCGCAGCAGATGACCGTCACGGTCCAGACGATCGAGTAGTCGCGTAGAATCGTCCCGTATTCGTAGAGCGGGTAGTAGCCGAACGCGAACAGGGCTTTCTGGGTCCACGTGAACGGCGACCACCTGCACACCACGAACACGCCGAGCGTCGAGATCGCGACGATGACGAGCTTGAACAGCCAGGGGTGCCCGCCGCACTGCTCGATCAGCCAGATGAGCCCGAAAAACGCCCACCGCCCGATGTAGCGGATCTCGGCGAACCACTCAGCGGTGCCGCTTGCGAACCGGGCGACGTTGAGCGGCATCCACTCATCCCGCCACATGACGTGGCGGAAGGCGAAGAAGGCATTGACCACGAAGAATGCCGAAGTGATCATTGCCACGACGGTGCGGGCGTCCGGCCGCCCGTCCGCGGGAGTCGCAGGGTTCGGGCCGCTCAGTTCACGCACTGCAACGACGCTCACGGCCACGGCTCCCGCTCGTTTCGACGCCCCTCGGCACTCCACCATCAACGACGTTTTCGTTGGCCACGACCCGCCCGTCAACTCCCGCGCCGGCGATCCTCACGACGCCTGATGGCGGCCCGCGGCCGATCCTCGCGATTCTGGTTCCCGTTTACAACGAGGAACAGGTCGTTCCGCTGTTCTTCCAGCGGATCGAGCCGATCCTCGCCCGGCTGGCATCCGACTACCGCCCGCACCTCGTGTTCCTGAACAACGCCTCGACCGACGGGACGCTGGCGGCGATCGAGGCGATTCGCGACCGCCATGCCGCCACCTACGTGCTCACCATGAGCCGCAACGTGGGCTACCAGCGGTCGCTCGAGGCCGGCCTGCGGAACTGCGTGGGCGACGTGTTCATCTTCATCGACGTGGACTGCGAAGACCCGCCGGAGATGATCCCCGACTTCGTCGCCCGTCACCGCGAGGGCTATGACATCGTCTACGGGGAGCGGGTGGACCGCGTCGAGATCGCCGCCGTGAAGCTGATGCGGAAATTCTTCTATCGGCTGCTGCGGGCGATCGCCGACGAGGACATCGTGCTCGACATGGCTGAATTCTCCCTGATGACGGCCGAGGTGCGCGACGCGATCATCGACGACTGCTCCTCGTTCCCGTTCATCCGCGCATCCATCGGCCGCGTGGGTTTTCGGCGACTGGGCATCCCCTACCGCCGTCATCCGCGGATCGCCGGCACCACGCACTACAACTTCTGGGGCATGACCACGTTCGCCGTCGGCGGGCTGCTGTCGGCGAGCACGCTGCCGTTGAGGGTGGTGACCTACGCTCTGCCCGCGTGGATTCTGGTGATGGCCGGCCTGGCCTGGGCCGGAGGCCGCGGCCATGCGGGCGCCGCGGCGGCATCCGCCTTCCTGGGCTTCGCCTACTGCGGCGCGGCGCTGAGTTTCATCGCCCTCTACATGGCACGGATCTACAAAAACACGCTCGGACGGCCGAATGCCTTCCTCGACGCGGCCCGATCACGGCGGCAGGTGCCCGACGCCTGACGAACGACGGACGCCAAGCCTCACCCGCAGGGCCGACGCACACTTTATGCCGGGATTTGCAGGACTTTGAAGAGGTAGGCGGGATTCCAGCCGGCCATTCTCCGCCGCATGGCGATGCTTTCCTTGTCGTTTACCTGCTTCAGCAGGCTGA
>Ga0194130_10007221_pt1 | contig 12395 bp, 14 predicted proteins | sample TA2KigsurfametaG_FD_160084 | JGI IMG/M metagenome (GOLD analysis project Ga0194130, IMG submission 160084) | Freshwater microbial communities from Lake Tanganyika, Tanzania - TA2015050 Kigoma 12 surface | ecosystem: Environmental > Aquatic > Freshwater > Lake | place: Tanzania: Lake Tanganyika... | reverse complement strand
AAAATCATGATGGTGTCAAGGTTAAAATAATCCATCTGCATCCCTCTTTTTGTTGGAACACGGTAAAGAGAAGTATTAAGAAAGCAGATGCATTAATTTTATCCACAGGCACGTATTGGGATAGTTGGGGATCTTCCATGCAGCAGCTTTTTGAAAAAATGACTGTTCTTGAAGGTTCAAAATATCTGGTTGGCAAACCTGCTGCAGCGGTTGTGACTATGCATTCTGTTGGTGGTAAAGAAGTATGTTCTCGTATTCTGGGCAATCTTGTTAGTTTGGGGTGCATGATACCACCATTTGCAGGTTTTGCTTATTCATATGCAGATCATGTGGCTCATAAATCAAGAACCTCTGGCAAGCGGTTGCTTGATGATGTTTGGCATATTCAAGACCTACAGAGCTTACTAAATAATCTAGTGAAGGCAGCCAGCGTCGAAACTAAGCCGGAATATGAAGTATGGGACTTCTTAAACACAACCGCATTTGATCCTACAACTGTTTGGTTAAAATGATTGTAAAGTACACAAGACAGTCGCTAAGATGGTTTAGAAAATACAACATAGCAGAACAAAAGTTAACAGCTGCTATTGTTGCTCTTTGCAAATCTGAAGGTAAGTGTAACCATCTCAAAATGAAGATTCATATAATGTCCAGAGCTGTTGATAGCAATTATTATTATTTGTTCAATATATTGAATGTGGCTGTCGAATCAAACAAGTCAGATGCCAGGTATATCAAAGTAAAAAGAATGTGCAGGAATTTGTTGCATGAATTGCGACATTTTATACAATATAGGATACATAAAAAGCCGTTTACCTTTAGTTATTCCATGAGAGACATGGCTTTATTAAATTCTAAATATTGGAATGATCCGGACGAGATAGATGCAAGAAGGTACGAAAAACGCAAATTATCATTTCTCTATAAAAAGATAATCTGAATAAAAAGCCATAAATAACCTGTATGTCAACAACCAGGGTAAGTCAAGGGCTTTTCAAATACAATGTAATTAATACACAAGTATTGTCTGCTCAGTGCGTTACTACAGAGAAACTAGCCTTATCCTGCATAACACCAGACTTAATTCCCAGCAGAGGTATTTTATCCAATCATATTGCTCTTAATTCTGTTGGTAGTAACCACATACAGAATTCAACAGTATTGATGCGCCATATAAGTGCTTTAAATCCTGATATTGCAGGCACATATGGTTCTTTGTCTTCAGTACCAGTCATAACATTTGATACAAAAGGTGTTGTATCCCAAGTATCACAACTAGCAGTTTTAAGCGGCAGATTTTTAGGCATTGATACATATGCAAATGCTGGTAATTTTAATTGGACCAGACCTGCTGATGTAAATTATGTGCAAGTGTTTGTGACAGGCGGTGGAGGCGGCGCAGGAAGTAACGCGTGGGGTGGCGGAGGTGCAGGCGGTACAGCTATAAAGTACATATATGTAGGTAACCTCACATCAGTTAGTTTAACTGTTGGGGCTGGCGGCGGACTCGGCAGTACAGGTGGCTCTTCATCCTTTGGCTCTTTTTGTTCTGCAACAGGGGGGTGGGGTGTGCCAGATCAAAATAGTCTTAGAAGCGTTGGTGGTGACGGAGGTACCGGTGTAAATGGGGATATTAACTTGCAGGGTGGTGGCGGAACTGGTGGCAATTATTATAATTATGCTGTAGGTTCTTCAGGTGGTGCTTCATATTGGGGTGGTGGCTCTAAATCCAGGTTTGATACAGCAAGTGTCAATGTGAGAGCCCCCGGTGGTGGTGGTGGTACTCACTGGAATACAGGAGGTGCATACAGTGGTGGTGAGAATGGTATTGTAGTTATATATAAATATTCTTAACAATGAATGCTTTAACTTTTAATAATGTTGTTGTGCAGGTTTCCGAAAATACTTTCGAAGTAGCCCCCGGGTTAGTGTGGCATGTTTGCGGTGAGGATGTACAACCAGGATGGATAAAAGATGAAAATAATATCTTTGCTCCGTTCCAAATAATTTTGAATTGGGATCAAATTAGATCACAGAGGAATGGCTTACTGGTAGAAACTGATTGGGTTGCAATTAAGCATCAAGAACAAGGATCAGCCATACCTGCAGAATGGTCTAACTACAGACAGGCTTTAAGAGATATTACATCTAATTTTTCCACACCAGATAGTGTTGTGTGGCCGGTTAAACCTTCTTAACAATTAAACTGCAGGAGGTGGAGGCATGCCACCAGGAGCTGCAGCTTCAGCACCAGCAGGCGGTACTTCAGGGGCTACCTCACCGCCAGCGGCTGGTGCTGGTCCAAAAGGTGGAGGAACTGCTGATCCGCCTCCGCCACCACCACCCATGGGCATTTCACCACCTGGAGCAGCTGGGGCACCAGCCTGCACATTCTCTCTCCAATTAGGACCGCCTGCCTTGATCTGTTCCAATTCCCACAAGAATCCAATATCTTTACGCATGAACTCTCTGTTGGCCATTAATTCAAGATCATTCCAGCCCATGTATTTCTTCAATGCATAGCTCTTGCTAACAGCGTCAGACTGTGTGATGTTATTAAATGATGTGGTTTTTAATTCTTGTTTTTGTGCTTCTCTCATCTCAAAGAAGTTAACTGGGACATTAAATTCTAAATGTATGTTGTTTTCTTTTAAATCAAATTTGTCCCATAGATTACGAAGCTTAAGATGTGTGATAAATCCATTTTTTAGACCTTCCGCAAAATGTTGCTGCATACGAACCACAAATTTAGCAAATTTTAGTTCTTCCCGCAAGATGTTCATATCATCTTTGTAAGCATCATCCACATTGAGCCTTGAAACTGGCACTTTGAGACTCTTATATAGTTTCTTCAAGAAATAGTCTAAGTCCTCTAATTTTCCTAAATTTTCTCCACCAGCCAGTCTGTCAATGCGTGTACCTTCTGATCCTTGTCTTTTGGCAAACCAGAAATTATCAAGAATGCTTTGAGGGTTAAATTTCTTTACCGCTCCTGCTCCTTGTGTATTATCATACGTTTTTGAAGACCAATACTGATTCATTAGTTTCTTGAGATAAGCTTCAGCTTTTGGTGGTGGCATGTTACCCACATCCACATTAAAAACTAATCTTTCTGGGGCACGTGCCAATCTGTATATTACCACAGCATCTTCAATGAGGCTTAATTGTCTGTATGCACGACGAGCATTTTCTATGAAAGGTAATCTAATTGTTTTGTTCTCGTTCCATATGCCAGAGTTGATGTATGTAACTTGGTTCTTATCCATGGGTATTAGTTCATAGTCTTGAATCTTTGTTGGGTTGTTCTTATCAAATACAGGTTTCCTTAGAAGAAAACCTTTAATCATGAGATTCTGAACATTGCCAAAAATTGGATCAATAAACTCTGTTGGCACAGTTACAACACCAAGTATGCCTTCATCCTCATATTGCTTGTGTATAATGTGTTCAAAATACAATTCACCATCTACTAATAGTTGTCTGAAGTATTCCCAACCGCGATTAGATAAATCAAAATAACTTACATATTTTTGAAATTCTTTCTCAAGTGTTTCTCTGTCTTCATCTTCTGCATCAAGATCAGGCAACTCAAGTTTAATAACTTTACCGTCTTTATCTTTATTGATTGTTTCATCACAAATTTCATCTAATGCATCAGCAACTTCAGAAAATGCTGCCATTACCCTGTAATCACGCAATCTGGAAATTTTATCATGCTGTATGTTGGCATACATGTATTGTGTAAAATTGTTATCCAGACCAACAATGCCAGCTGGATCAATGCTATTATACTCAGTGCTTGAGCTGATACTTTGACGGGCTAATGCCTCTGTGCGCTTACTGCCTGTATCTTGAAACGTTCTGTACTTTGGATTTAATTTGTTTAATGTATCTACAACAGTATAACTCTGGTAAGGAAGCCTAGAATTGATATAATTCATTAAGCTTCGTCCAAACGTTGCCTCCCTGCCTGTATCAGAATTGCCGTATTCAGCCATATTACTCGTTTATTTATAGAAAAAAATATAGATTCAATTAAAATTTAACAGTTGATTTTTATTAAATTTTGATTATAATAGATTGTGGGTATAAAGGAAGGAATCCATAACGACGGATAATAGAATATGCACGGAGAAATTTTTTTGATTGCAACTCAGAATTGCGTATCACCATCTAATGACTTTTGTTTTTACATAGGATTAGATGATCATCAATTAACTAATACCTTGACAACTTGCATGCGCGCAAGTTTGCAAATTTATGCGCATTAATTTTAGATACACTTTAATAGACATAATTCACCCCAAGCTGTTGCTTCACCGTAAAACAGAGGAAGGTTTTGAATGCGGGCCTTTCTTATCCAAACTCAGCACAGGCATTTATTTTTGCAAATATGATTATGGTTACACTTTTCAAATATCTTTTTTAGGTTTTGGCTTGAACATTAATCGTTTTAACATATAATCATGCATTATGATCATTGAAGACATCAAAGTTTATGATGGAGTAGTGCTACATCACCGATTTGCATACAAATATTTTCGAAAGAAGTGTCTACCAATTGGCAACATCATTGCTTTCAGAGCACCTGCACAAGTTGAAACTGAAGGATTGATTGATCAAGAAGATGCTCTGAGCCAAGATTTCATATACAGTGAAGACATGATACATTTTCTGTATGAATTGCCACTCATTACAGAGAGTTTTGGCGCCATCTGTTATCAACGCCTGTTTAACACCATGGTGGCAAACATACTGAGCACAAAATATCTCAAGGCACCTATTGAAGTGGATGGTGATGACTTGATGGTGCACAAAGAATTCACCCAAGGTGGTGTGACACAACCCAAAGGCAAATGCAGCGTGAGTATTGTGCATGTTAAAGATGCAGCTGCATTAGGGCATACTGGTATTAATATCACTGCTGGTAAGAAGGCACCAGCTTTTGCATACAGTACAAATCTCAATGATATTGATGTGCGCAATTTCATGGCAGATGTGATCAATTCTTTCTATCAAATCAATGATGACATCTTCATTGCTTCCACAAAAATTATTTCTCATTGAACTTATTTGACATATTGGATGGCATTTGCTTCAGCAAGAAGAAAAACTTGCCAGTGAATGTTGAAGATGATAAAGCCTTTCAGCCTTACATTGTTAATAGGTGGCTATCCATGCTGGATCCAAGTGCGGCTAAAATTGTAAATGCCACAGTGAACAGATATGGTCATAATTTTAGCAATGAAGAGCTTTACAAAATGTTGGTGGAGGTTTTGCCAAGATACAAGCGTCAAAAAATTAATTACATCAAGAAACCTTCTAAAGATGTGTCATAACTTGATTTCTAGTTGATAACTGTTAAGTTAACTTATGGCAGCCAACATAGATAGTCTTGCAACACAAAAGAGCCTCATTGATTTATCTTCCAACTCCAGAAACTCCTTGAACAGTGTTTTTGTTGGATATAATTTAGAATCCTTGCTGGATGATATTATTCTAGTAGAGTTTGTGGATGAAGGTGGCACCAGTAACACCATTGTTCGAAATGGCATTGTAGTGCCTGTGAATGCAGACACTAGTGCATGGCGCATAGGCAAAGTAATACTGTGTGGTTCAAGTTGTCACAAAGTTAAAAATGGTGATCATATTTGCTTCCCCAATAACATGGGAGTGCCAATTGCTAACATTGATGTAGTTAACTATGGGCGTGTGAGCCATGGCATTTTCTTAAACGAACAAAGAATATTCGGCGTGGTTAAACCGAGAGAGGACAATGTTAATATCCCTGACAAGCCTAAGGCCAATTCTACAAAACGCCGCATGTGAAATAAAATTTGCCAGGCGCAGACCCAGACCAGGCAAATCAGCTTTCCGGAGAATGTTGTGTACTAATGCAAATACCATACTCAATTCTATTGATGGTCGCATCACTCTCAATTATAAACCTGCAACCAGATCACCCAAGTATGACCCTGTGCAGAAAAATTTAATAATAACATGGGATATTTTTATGCAAGATTATAGATGCATTAGCATGGATAGCTGTGATTTAATAACAACCATACCTGCAGGTGAGGCATTTTGGAAATATTTTAAAGAAAACTTAATGAGGATGTCGACCTCTCAAAAGGTAATGTACATGGATTCATGATTGCAGAGAAATTAGAACAAAACATAAATCGATTTCTACAACAAAAAGTTGATTTTGTAGTGAATGGTAAGAGTGTTAAAACAGGCAAGCTAATTTTATTTTGTGTAAAAGATTTTTATCTTGTGTTTACCCTGGTAGTGCAGCATTCAAAAAAAGTTTTTGAAATACCTTATCCTTACAGTTATAACATTAATGATAACAAAATTATTTTAAATTATACTCTTGAAACATTTTGTCATAATAACATAGATATTAAAAATTATGCCAAATTAATGATACCAAAAAAGCCAAATAAATTTCACAACACACATGCAGAAATAATAATAGTAGAAAATTCATAACAGCTATTAAATAGAATATGCAAATTGTTTGTGAAGTCACATTGGATGTCAAGAAAGCATCTAATAAAGTGTATTTTGATAAGAAACTAAAACAATTTTCGAATCTTGTTAAGAAGAGCGGCATTACAGAGGAACTCAAACTTCGCCGCACTTTCATGAAACCTTCAATGAGACGCAAGCTGTCCAAACAGATTTCTGCACAAAAGTGGAAGTATTATTAATAGATTTTGTATTAAATAATACAGATTGAAACAATACACATATTACTTTGAGGTCAAAGACCTTATATTGCAATTTCTTGCTGCATTTGACAATGTAGTAATTAAACGGTACAATAAAAATCGTGTTGCTGAGGCCACACAACAAGTAAGGTATGTGTATGCTCCCAAGCAAAGGGTGTTGTTTGACCTGGTAAATCCTGCTCAAAACATTACTTTGCCTTGCATCAGCATAACCATTGGAAGCATTCAAAGAGATAATAACAGAGTGTTTAATAAAAATGCAGGGTTTTATGCTTATGGTTCACCTATTGAAAATCAGCCTTCTTATCAATCCTTTTACTACAAAACACCTGTGCCAGTAAACATTGATGTCAATATGAGCATTATTGCTCGTTATCAATCTGACATGGATCAAATACTTTCTAATTTTGTACCTTTCAACAATCCTTACATCATATTGAGTTGGACAGTTCCAAAAGCGTTCAGTTTAAATTATACACAAGAAATCAGAACAGAAGTACTTTGGAATGGTACAATTAATCTGGAATATCCAACTGATATCAATGGTCAACAAAAAGCTCAGATAATTGCAAACACAGGATTCACAATCAAAGGGTGGTTGTTCCCTGATCCACAAGATCCTGTCAAGAACATCTTTAGAATTGATGTGAGCATGACTGCTGTGAGTGGTGGCACAGATTTAGAGTATGGCAGTTATACCAATCTGCTCTCACAGGTTATCACAGAACAAGAAGCACTCAGTACATTTCATAACACAGAATCGTTTTCTGTTTCTGGCAGACCTATTATCACCGGGGTACGACTTCTTTCATGAGCAAACAAGCACCATCTTTTAGATTCAAGGTGGGCAGCTCACATACGCTTTATCTTGAGGGCAATATGTTTGATTTTAGTACTGGAAACGGACTTTATTTGAGTTCCAACAAATTTAACGGTACAGAAGAATATTATGATTTTTATTCAAAAATAAAAAGTGTTAGTGCACAAAATCCACCTTTCAGCGGTTATCCAGTAAACATGTATCAAGTCTATACTAATAATACTCTTTCTTTTACCTTATCTGCTTTCAACATCCCTCAAAAATTAGACATAATATATGCCAATGATGCAGGTTATAGACTAGCTTCCAGTGGTAAGCGATTTTCTTACATTGAAATTTATAGTTGATTATTAGCACATAAGATTTAATTAAAACATGACAAACGAAGAAAAACTCCTTGGTGTCAAGAAGCAGATTGAAGATCTTCTGGCTGCTAATGAGGCCGCACTCGTACCGGTAACTTTGATTAGCGGTGACCGAGTTTTTAGCCGTGTTGATATTGTACCTGTCAATAACACACAGCCTCAGACAAATAAAGAGTAAATTATAATCTAATTCTAACGGCATAGAACTAAATAATTCTATGGCCTACCGCTCTTTTAATGATTTCGCAGAAATCATACCTTTCCCGTCTGATTACATTGTGGGATTCAGACCTTTACAGGGTGAATTCAAGATCAATTTCTTTACTTTATCCCAAATTATTTCTGGTGGCATTACCAACACTATTAATGTGTTCTTTGTATCTCCTAGTGGCGACGATTCAAACCGTGGCATAACAGAAGCACAAGCTTTCAAAACCATTAAAAAGGCTTGCTATGCTGCCACAACTAACCCTGGTAAATACACAATTTTTGTTAAAACAGGTGAATATAGCGAAAACAATCCAATTTATGTGCCACCTAATACTGCTATTATAGGTGATAATTTGAGAAGAGTTAGTGTTTTCCCGAAAAACCCTACCTATGATATGTTTTGGGTTACTAATGCAGATTATTTGTGGGGAATGACATTTAGAGCACACAGAGCCCCGGCTGCTGCAATAGCATTTCCAAATTTAGATCCGTCTAATGTGCAATATGCCTTTGCCTTTCAAACAGGTAATCCTTCTCTATCCATGGTGCCACCTTATGATAGACCTTTCATAACAACCAGTCCTTACATACAAGGCTGCAGCTCTATTACACAATCCTCTTCACCAGGTGCCAATGATGCCGGGTGCGGTATTCGCATTGATGGGTCACTAGCAAGAGGTTATTTGAGAAGCATGGTTATGGACTCCTTTACACAATTTAATGAAGGTGGTCTTGGTGTACACATTATTAATAATGGTTATGCACAGCTTGTTAGCATATTTACAATAGCATGCACTTATGGCGTGTTGGTAAGCGCTGGAGGTGGATGCGATGTTAATACTTCAAATTGTTCTTTTGGAAATTATGGATTAGGAGCTTTTGGTAAATCTTCTGCCCCGGTTTTAACTGGCACTTTAGTTAGTAATGTTTCTTCTGGAGATACATTTATTAATGTACAAAATGTTATACCTACACCCATAGCCAATACACCTGGGTTAGGATTATTATTTCAAATAGATAAAGATAACACTAACTATGTCATAAGCTCAGCGGCTAACATTGATACAAACAAGTTTAATGTGTATATTGAAGAACCTTCAACGTTGACTAAATCATTAACTGCAGGAAGCCCTGTTAAATTTTATATCAGAAGTAGCATTTTGGCAAGCGCCATAACATTTGAATACATTGGCACTGGTACAACTCTGGCAAATGCGCTGCCCGTTCTTGGAGGTCAAACAAAACTTGAGAACGAAGTAGTTACTGATGATGTAGGCGTAGTTTTCTTCACAGCAACAAATCAGAGTGGTGACTTTCGTGTTGGAGATGAATTTACCATTAAACAAGCAACAGGTACAATAGAAGGTCGAACATTCCAACGCTCAATATTCTCTCTAGTCACTCCTTTTGTATTGTCAATAGAATAAATAAATCGATATGGCCACTGTTCCTCTTAATTTATTTAAAAACCTAACAATACCGCTTTCTACTCAAGATGTAACACCAGCTTTGTATCAAGCACCGTTTCAGCGCGCATCAATTATACTAACCACGCAAATTGCAAACATTACAGATCAACATCAAACTGTTACAGCAATTTTATCAAGTGCATCATTACAAACATCTGTATTTTTAATAAGTGGATTCACCATTCCCGCATATGATGCGGCTAACATTGCAATGGGTAAAATTGTATTAACCGAAGGTGATAAACTTGTTTTATACGCAAACAAATTAAATGCGCTGCATGCAACCCTAGCAATATTAGAAACTATTAATACGGAAAGATAATGAACCCTCTTCGCCCGGTTTTTCATAGTGAACGGGTACGGGTCACACCTCCTTTATCCGCAGACAAACTTCGCTATGATTATCTCAATTTACAAAATGCAGAACCAAATTTAGGAGTACCAAATCCCAATACTCTCTACACAATTGATAATTTTGTATTGGTCTCTGATTTAACTGGTAAAAGATTTTTTGTACCTACTGTTACTTGGGATTCTACATATACAACACTGTACCAAAACAGTGCCACGTGGCTTCGCGCAGTAGAAGCTAATACTCTGTATTTCAAAGCATCTGGTGGAACAATACAAGGCAATCTCGATGTAACGGGCGATTCTCTTTTTGCTGGTAACATGACAGTTATTGGAGTGTTGTGTGCACTCAGTGCATTCTTTGGTACAACACAACAAACAGTTGTGTCTTCTTTGAGCGTCATAGCCAAAGGTTTTGGACCTGCATTGCTTGTTGGTGTTAGTGAAGGCAATTTTCAATTGGCATCATTCAAAGATTTAGATAATAACAAAGAAATAATGGTTGTTGAGGATGCTGCTTACAGTACGCCATTTGGTTTGCGAGGCAGAGTTGGTATCAATGTTGGTCAGCCAAATGTTGATTTAACAGTTGCCGGGGAAATTAGCGCACGTGAAGTAATATACACACCATTGTTTCAAAGCCCAGGCGGTACAAGCAATCAATGGAATGCTGCATACACAGATTTTAATTTTAATAGTGCCAATTATCTCAATCTTCAAGCAGCTTCTGCCACAGACATAACATTCAAATCAGTTAGTGCCAGAGAATTTATATTCATCAGCACCACTGGTAAGTTGATAAGTGGTGGTAGAGATCTTGCTGATCTTTTAGATCTTAACCCTGGCTTGGATATAAGAGGACTTGTTCAATATCTTTCATCAAATGCATTGTTGTTAAGTGCTGTAACAATTACTAATGGACTATCTGTTACAGGGGGATTGAGCGCAGATCGAATTTATGGCGTGCTGCAAAATGTAGGCAATTTTCCAGTAGATAATTTTGTTGGTGACGATTCAACAGTGACTTTCAATCTGGGTCAAGACATTTCCAGTGCTAATGACATTTTGGTGTATATTTCTGGTATATATCAAGACAAATTAACATTCAGTATCAATCCAGGTCCACCCAGCACAATTACGTTTGTGGAACCACCACCTTCACCAGACACCCCTGGTGAGGCTAACATTGAAGTTGTGTTTATTAAAGCCAATCCTTTGCCCATTGGTATTGTGGCTGATGGATCCATAACCACACCAAAATATGCAAATTATTCCCTGACTAAAGAAAAAGCTGCTCCAGGTAACTTTATCACTTCTGACAAAGGTGGAACCATATTTAACAATCTGTCTGTAACTGGATCAATATCTGCAAGTCAATTCTTTTTAACTAACGCAATACTACAAGTACAATCTTTTAATGTGCAGCCCGGTCAAACAACTTTTGAATTGGCTAGTGCAGTTGCCACTCCTAATGATATTTTAGTATTTGTTTCTGGTGTTTATCAGAGAAAAGACACTTATGCTTTACCCAATAATAACACTCTGGTCTTTATTGAAGCACCTCCTGCAGGTTTAAATGTTGTAGAAGTACAATACTTGAGATATTTTCCCTATACCACATTTATACCTGCACCAGGTTCAGTACTCAACAATACCATTGCAAGTAATGCTATTACTATTGGCAAGCTCAGTGGTGTGTTTATCACACAACCTCCAATAAGTTTTCAAGCTGATGGTCTCACCACACAGTTTCAATTGCTATGTGCGGCATTCTCGTCATCTGATATTGATGTATACTTTTCTGGCGTTTATCAGAATAAGAGCTCATTTGCTATACCTGATAACAGAACATTAACATTTTATGAAGCCCCACCTTCTGGCGCTTCAATTGAAGTTACATACAGACAAGTACAGTTTTATAATACCAATCAAAATATTCTCGACAACTCTGTAACAACACCAAAGATTGCTGATTTAGCTGTTACTTCAGAAAAATTAGCTCCGAATATTAATGTTCTCAATAATATAGCTGCTGGTGGCACTCTTGACATAACTGGCAGAACAGTACTGCGTGATCATGTAGAGATGAATAGAGATTTGGTTGTGTATGGTAGCTTGACTGCACTAGGTGATTTTACTGTTATTGACACAATACTAACCACTACAAGTGCATTGTCTGTTATAAACAATGGATCTGGACCTGCTCTGGTGGTGAGACAAGGCGGTCCTGAAGCAATTGCGGAATTTTTTGATCGTGAATCTGGTGTAACATTGTTTGTTGGTAATGACACAAGGGTTGGTGTTAATACACGCAATCCAAGACGTGAATTGGAGGTGGTAGGCACATTGTCTGCAACCAATATTGCTGCAGTACAGACTCTCTCCGGCAGAAGATTAGAGGCAGAATTTGCCATTGTTTCTGCTGGTATTGATCTGGCTGATA
>Ga0194130_10007213_pt1 | contig 12405 bp, 10 predicted proteins | sample TA2KigsurfametaG_FD_160084 | JGI IMG/M metagenome (GOLD analysis project Ga0194130, IMG submission 160084) | Freshwater microbial communities from Lake Tanganyika, Tanzania - TA2015050 Kigoma 12 surface | ecosystem: Environmental > Aquatic > Freshwater > Lake | place: Tanzania: Lake Tanganyika... | reverse complement strand
ATTGAAAACGTCCTCGTAAAACCGAATGGCCGCCTCGAGATCCGGAACGGTCAGGCCAATGTGGTCGATGCCGAAAACCTGGAATGGCGGCGCAGTGCCAGTACCCATGATTCATCTCCCCTTGCCATGCGAGTTGAATCACGATGGTCGAAGCGCCGCTGGTTGCGTTCAATAGCGCCGCGAATCGACCATGTTGCACACAGCGCAACGGGCTCAGGCATCATTTTTTCATCCTGACCGAGCCGTTGCGATCCGCTCAAAAAACGTTCTTCTCCTCGAGCGGTCGACCCTCGAAGTAACGGGTTGCCGCCAGCGCTCCCAGGTCAAGCGTCTGGTAGGCGCCAGTCGCCAGCAACTCCGCGATGCCGCGACCGACCGCCGGCGCTTGCATCACACCGTGGCCGCTGAAACCGTTGGCAAAGACGTAATTCGGCGCGGCGGGAACAGGTCCGAGCAGCGCGTTGTGATCGAAGGGATTGAAGTCGTAATAGCCGGCCCAAGCGGAGGTCACCTTGACCTGCTCAAAAGCCGGCACGCGCGCGGCGAGAGGCTCCCAGATGCGGCGCTCGAACTCGCTGTGATCAATGGCGAGGTCGTAGCCGACTACGTCATCCTCGGGCGCGGGCGGGTAGTGCACGATGTGTAGCCTGCCCTCTGGCCTGAAGGTCAGCCCATTCGGGTCAATGATTGTCGTGCCATTCGGCAGCGGGGTCGGGCAGTCGACCACGAACACCACGCGCTTGCGCGGGTCGACGGGAATCCGCAGACCGAGTTTCTCGGAGAAGTCGCCCGCCCAGGCGCCCGTCGCATTGACTAGCCAGTCGCAGGACACCACATCGCCGTTGCTGAGCTTCGCAGCCGTCACGCGCCCTCCGGGACCGCGCTCGAGATCGACCACTTCGGCGGCCACGTACTCGACACCGTTGGCGATCGCGCGCCGACGGATCGCATTCAACAGCATGTGGGCATCGAACCAACCTTCGCCCTCGAGCGTGGTCGCTGCGCCCGCAATGCCCTCGACGCTGAGCCACGGGAACTTCTGCAGGATCTGCTCTGGCGACAAAATCACGGCAGCCACGCCCTGCGACTGTTGGAATGCCACCCGCTCTCGTAGCGTAGGCAGGGTTTCTTGATTGCCGAGCAGCAGATAGCCGCGCTCAAAGAATTGAATGCCCGGCGACTCGCCATCGACGGCAAGCAGATCGTTGGCCTGCCGCAGGAACTCTATGCCGAACTTCGAGATATGAATATTGACCGCCGTCGAAAACTGCTGGCGTATCGAGCTCGCCGAGCGCACGGTCGAAGAATTCAGGTAAGTGGGATCTTTCTCGACCACGAGCACTCGCCCTTTGAAGCCGGGCTGGCGGGTCAGGAAGTAGGCAATGGAGCTGCCGATGATGGCGCCCCCGGCAATGACGACGTCGTAGTTCTTGCTCATCGGTGTTCCGGATCGTTACAGGAATGAAGTTCGTCCCAACGGATCGCAGTCGCGTCGGGTGATCGGCACAGTGCCTCGACAGGCACGGGCCGTACGGGCGCGCGCGGTCTGAAGCCACCCGGCTGCGCGCTACCTTGGCTGCGCAGCAGGCGACGGATCGTGCTCTCGCAGTACCGACCTTGGCAAAGGCCCATACCTGCGCGGGTCAGCAGCTTGGTCGCGCTCGCGCCGCGCAGCAGCGGGTTTTCCGTCAGCGTCGTGGAGAGTTGGCGGCGCTCGATGTCCTCGCAACGACACACGAGCGTGTCGTCGGTCAGCAGCGCGCCAAAGAATTCATCTGGCATAGTTGACATCTGAGTGAGCAGCTGAGCGAACCGCCGCTGCTGCGCGAGTGCCTTGCGGGTTCTCGGCAGATGCGGGTCATCGGGTCGGATCAGGCCGCGGTCCGCGAGCAGCGCGAGTGCCGCGAGCTGACCCTCGACGAGAGCCGCAGCAGCGCCCTTGATGCCAGTCTGTTCGCCGGCAACGTAGAGGCCGGGTACGTCGGTGCGGCCATCGGCATCGCCAAGCACGCGCCAGCCGCCGCCCTCAGCCGGCGTCGAAGACGCACCGGCAAGTCGGGCGAGTTCCGTGGCGGGTAAGAAACCGTAGCTGATACCGAGTGCATCGCAGGCCAATGTCTGCCGAGCACACTGCTGCGGCACGCCCTCCACCACCGGCGCCCACTCGATCGCCTCGAGTCGGTCGCTACCACGCGCGGCGGTGACACAGGCCGAGAAATGCAGCGGGATGCCGCGACGCCATAAATCGATCATCAGCCGTGCCGCCTGCAGCAGCACTGGCAAGCCCGATAGCAGCGCGCCAGGTTGCTTCAGACCCGCTAGCACCCGTTGCCAGGGCTGCGCGAAGAACACACCGGCGACCTCGCCCCCCGCGCGCGCCAACTGCTGCGCAACGACCAGCAGTAGCGGGTGGCTGCCTGCAAGGACGATTCGCCGTCCGACGACAAGCTGCTGGCTTTTGTAGAAAGACTGCAAGGCACCGGCGCCCATGACGCCCGGGAGTTGCCAACCGGGAAAGGGAGCGGGCATCTCGGTGCAGCCGGCGGCGATCAGCACACGGGGCGAGCGCAGGGTCTCGGATCGGTTGCCCTGCACGTAGCGGACGTCGAACCCGCCCTGCGGCAGGGTGGACCGGAACACGCCCCACACCGCGCAGCCCAGCTTCCAGTCGATACGGGACTCGGCCTCGGCGCGCGCGATGAGCGATTTCAGCGGGCGATAAACCGCGTCATCCATCCACTCACGGATGCGAAACGCACGCGGCGGCTGACGCATGATCTGGCCACCGACCCGGGCCTGCTCGTCGAGCACCACCGCACGCAAACCAGAATCTGCGAGCCGAGTAGCCGCAGCGAGCCCCGCCGGACCCGCACCGACGATCACAACGTCACAGACATCCATTGCGGACGCGGACGTCTCGTTCATGGGGCGTCGCCAGTCTGAATCACTAGCCCGGCCCGCGCGGGCGTCATGCAGGCCCGCGTCCAGCTAACGCCGCTGCCCCCCGATTCAGCGGGATCGCTGACGCGAACCAGGCACTCGTGGCAGGCACCCATGTTGCAGTACGGCGCACGCCAGCCACCACGAGAATCCCGCCGGAAACCCTGCAGGCCTGCCGCCAACATCGCGGTGGCGATGGTCTCGCCCTCGTACGCCGAAATCTCGCAACCATCAACGAGCAGGGTCACCGCTGCACCGCGCATCACGCCTTGCTCGACGCGGAAGGTCATGCGGCCACCTCGGAGAGGGCCGCGAACCGGCCGGGATCGAACGGCGCGATCGACAGCGTGGGGCTCCCATCGACGATGAGTTCGCTGAGCAACCGGCCGACCGTTGGCCCGAGCGTGAAGGTTGAACCGCCGGCGGCGACGTAGGCATCGATGAGACCCGGCACGCGGCCGAGTAGCGGCAGGTGATCAGGTGTGTCGGAGGCGATCCCGCTCCACGAGCGCAGCACGTGCAGCGACGAGACCAGCGGCACGATGTCGCGCGCCACGACGAAGTTGCCGATGACGGACTCGGGCAGCAGTTCGTTGTCGCTCTGGCCAGCGACCTCACCCGACCAGCGTAGGCGGGACGGCCAAGAGCCGCCGATGATCACATTGCCTGACTTCAGCTGCTTCAGCGAAAGATGCCGGCTCATGTGCTGGATCAAGTGGCCGACCGCGGGCCGAGTTCGCTCCGTGACGCTCATCGTCAGCGGAATTGGGCGTAGCGGCAACCGAGCACCGAGGTCTGCGAGTATCGGCCCAGACCACGCTCCTGCGGCGATGACGAGCTGAGGCGCCCGGATCTCGACCGAGCGACCGTCCAAAGCGGTGGCCTCGAGTTCCCATGCGCCCGCCACGCGGCGCGCGCCACGGTAGGTGACGCCAACAAAGAGGCGGGCACCGACGCGTTGCGCGGCGCGAGCGAGCGCGGGCGCGACAAGACGAGGGTTCGCATGACCTTCAACGCTGCAGAACGCAGCCCCGCAGACGGCGTCGGAGAGATAGGGTGCGATACGCTCGAGGCTGCTGCGGCCGAGCATTTCAGAGGGCAAGCCCACCCGCTGCTCGAGCACGCCCTTGCGTTCGAGCAGCTCGACATCATCGGCCGTCTCGGCAACGAGCAAGCCGCCGTGCATGGCCACCTCGAGGTCTGTGCCGAGCGCTTCGGGCAACATGCGCCAGTCATCGATGGCTTGCAGACTCAGCGGCACGAGCTGGCCGAGACGCTCGGGCGACGAGCGCAGAACATCGGCCATCCGCGGTTCAAGCTGAAAGTGCAGCGAGCCGGCATTACGGCCTGACGCGCCTTGGTTCAGATCCCCAGAGTCGACGACGACGACCGACAGCCCGCGTCGCGCGAGGAACCAAGCCGTCGCACAACCGACCAGTCCGCCGCCTAAGATCGCGACGTCAGGCTGCGTCATCGACGCGCTTTCCGAGCTCCCGAAGGGTTCTGCGGATGGCGCGCGCGCCCTCTGGGCTGACTGGCAGGATCGGGGCACGAACGTGCCCGCCCGGAAGACCCTGCGCGTTGAGAGCTTCCTTCAGGATCGCCTGCGCGGAACCGAAACGCCCCGTGAGATCGGGCTTGAACCATTCGCGGATGGTACGCCGTTCCCCAGCGAGCAGATCTCGGGCCGTGGCCAAATCGCCACGCCACACCGCTTCAAAGACGCCAGGGTGGTCACGGCCCAGTACGCCACCGGCGCCCATCATGCCGTCGAGCCCGTGGTGCTGAACCAGCGACAAACCGATCTCATCGGTAACTACGCCGAAGATACGCACGAGGTCCTTCAGCGCGAAGAACGATTCGCAGAACCGCGTGAGGTTGGAGGTGGAGTTCTTGATCGCGACCACTTTGTCGAGTGTCGCGATCTTTTCCAACACCGCCAGCGACATGTCGACGTTGGTGCCGGGCGGCCAGTTGTAAACGCAAATCGGGAGCGGCGAAGCTGCCGAAATCGCCGCGTAGAACGCGACGATCTCGGCGTCATTTGGTACGACATAAGGCGGCGGCGTGACCAAGATGCCGTCCATGCCCGCATCGTGTGCGACCCGCGCCGCCTCGATCACGTCGCGGGGCGTGAAGGCCGTGCAACCAGCGACGAGGGGCAGCCGCCCCGCCGCGTGGCGCGCCGCGGTGCGAAACAGTCGACCCTTCTCCTCGAGCGTCAGCGAGAACCACTCACCGCTCGTGCCCGCCAGCACGAGCCCATGCATCCCTTGGGCGACTAGCCACTCGACGAGCCGACCGAGCGCCGCCTCGTCGAGTGCGCCCGAGCGATCAAAGGGCGTCGTGATCGCGGGAAGATAGCCCCGCCACGCAACCGAATTTCTATCCATCCCGGTAAACCCAGCCTGGATTCAGTCAAAATTCACGTTGACGTAGACGCCCATCCAGCGCGGACGACCCGGGAACTGCTGCGCGATGCCGATCGAGGTCACGAACCCGATGAAGGTGAAATATTCCTCCTCGAATACGTTGTTCACATAGGCACCCGCTTCCCAACCGCCGCCCGGCGCGCGATAACCTGCCCTCGCGTTAACCAGCGTGTAGCCAGGCACCCGCTGAACCGGATTGTTCTCGACCTCGCTGAACGCGGCCGATCTGTGGCTGGCGCTCAACAGGCTGAAAAACTCGGCACCGCTACCCAACTGCCATGTGTATCGGCCCTGTGCTGAAGCGGTGATCTTCGGAGCGTTCGCCAGTTCCGTGTCGCGAACCCCGGTGAGGCCACGACGCGGCATATCTGGAACTGTGCCGTCGAGCCAGCCTAACGTCAGGAACAGATCGAGTCCGTCGGTCGGCTTCGCCTGAACCTCGAGATCGACACCCTTGACCTTGGCGTCTTTGTTGAAAGTGAAACTCTGCGTGCCGAGGAACGCGCGCGTCTGCATGTCTTTGTAATCGTAGTAATAGGCAGACGCATTCAGCCGTACCGGAGCACCGTCGAAGTCGGTTTTGAGGCCGATTTCAAATGCGCCGAGTTGCTCCTCCTTGACCAGCGGGCTGACCCCCGCCGGGACTACGCCAGGATTTTGGAATGCGCCTGGCCGAACGCCCTTGCTGTAGGTGCCGTAGAGCAGCGTGCCCGCACGCGGCCGGTACTCGAGACCCACTTTCCCAGCCCAGTTCGAAAACGATGTTGTTGCTGTGGGGTTGGATACCGTTGTCCGGGTGCCGTTCGCCTGTAGTCGGGTGTTGAGAATGTTGTCGTTCGCCGTTTCCTCGTAGTAGCGAAGTCCCACGACCGCGCTCCAATTTCCCGAGAAAGGCAGTTCCACCTGTCCATAAGCAGACTTGTTTTCGGATTTGCGCTTGGTGTCGCCGTCTGAGCGCCAAGTCGGGAATGCGCCGTTGCTGCCGCGAAAGTCCACGGCAAACAGACTGGTTACTTCACGCTCGAGGTAGAACGCGCCGAGGTTCCAAATCAGCGAGTCGGCAGATCCAGAAAGCCGCAGCTCCTGTTGGAACTGTTCGGCGACGGTGTCGGAGAATTGATCGACAGTTTTGAGAGGTGCTGCGTCGCTATCCTCGAGATAAAACTTGTCGACCTTTTCCCAGTCGGTGATCGATGTGAGCGTCGCTGAACCGATCTTGAAATCGGCCTTCACGCCATAGCCTTCACGGCGGACGTCGAGATCGCCGGGTTGATTGGCCGAAATCGTCCAAATACTGCCGCTGGAAATCGAGTTTGGATTACCCGCCGCATCGCAGCCTGCACATCGATTGAAAAAGTTCAGCGTAGCCGGCACCGGCTCACCGAGGCCCGTGGCCGGGTTCAGGTAGGCGACCCGCGGCTTGAACGATGGCCCCGTGTTCGGATTGTTGTCGCTAAAGCGACCGCGCAACAGGATGCTCACCGAATCGCTGGGCGTCCACAGCGCTTGCAAGCGCGCTCCCCCAGCCTTGGCAGCGTTGCGATCGGTGCCTATCGTGTTTTCCATGTAGGCGTCGTACTGATTCCAAATACCGGCCAAGCGCACCGACAAGTTTTCGGAAACGCCGCCGCCGACGGCTGCCTCAAACCGCTTTTGTCCGTAGTTGCCAAGCTCCACGTTGGTGTATGCATTGAACTGCTGGCTTGGCAAACGGGAGATGTAGTGAATGAGGCCGCCCGTCACGGTGTTGCCATACAACGTACCTTGCGGCCCGCGGAGCACCTCGACGCGCTCAACGTCGTAAAGATCGGAAGTCAATCCGCTCGTGCTCGACATGTACACGTCATCCATGTACATCGCGACGTTGCCCTCGAGGATCTCGGAGGCCGTCGCCGTGCCGACACCACGCATGACCACGTTGGTCTTCTGACCCTCGCCAGCGGTCGCCGCAAAGGTAAGCCCCGGTGTGAACTGGGCGATGTCGATCGTGCTGACGATCCGCAAATCTTTGAGCTTCTCTGCCGAAAACGCCGTCACAGAGAGTGGAACGTCCTGAAGGCTCTGCGCGCGCCGGTTAGCCGTCACGACCACCTCTTCGAGCACTGCCGATTCCGCTGTGCGCTCCTGCGCACTGGTTACGCCGGGTAATACCACTGACACGGTCGCAAGACCGAGCCAAGCAGGTTTCAATGACTTCATGACGATCCCCTCATTAAGTTTGACTGATCCCGTCGGTGTGGCGCGCAGGCTGCTTTGCAACGCTCCCGCGCGACGTTCCTAGGATCAAGGGTCGTCGCGCCGCACTCGCTCCTCAATAACGCTTGCGTCTACCTTCGTTGCCGCCGATGCAATCTCGGCGGCTCGCGCCTTTGGCATCAGCGACTGACCACCTCGACGCTCGCCCCACGCCGCGTCCCAGCAAGCGCGTCGAACACGTCGCCCGGCGCGTGATGGGAATCGTCGACGATGTAGCCGCGATCAGCCAGTGCATCCTGCAAGGCGGCGGCAATCGCGTGCAGTGGTGCACCGCCACCCTCGCCCATTCCCTTTGCACCGTTGTAAGTGAACGGTGAGGGCGACTCGACGTTTGCGTAACGCACCGTCGGCATGTTCGCGATGGTGATCGGGCAGTAGTCGCTGAAAGTCGCGGTAAGCAAGTTGCCGTCGTCGTCGTAGCGCAGAGTTTCCATTAGGGCCGCTCCGAGGCCGTGAGCGGCAGCACCCATGACTTGTCCCTCGACAATCCGGTGATCGATGACTCGGCCGCAGTCATCCACCGCTGCGTAGTCAATGACTCGGATCGCGTGGGTGTCGTTGTCGATTTCAATCACCGCGATGTGTACTTGCGCGGCGTACGTGAGGGTGAGATTACCGAACTTGCGCTGCACGTCGGGAATATGGAACGGAGGTCGATATACGTATCGGCAGTTGAGCGTGATGTCGCACAGCTCGGTTGGCAGACTGGCGCTTTTCATGTTCACCATCCCGGAGAGATCCCCGAAGGAGACGCAGCGCTCTAGTCCACGCACTCCAACCACCCCCGATTCGCCCAGTCGTCGCAACTCGACTTCATCCTCCGACACGCGGAGCGCCCAGGCACCAAGCCTCTTGAGTTCTGCTCTGACTAATTCCACTGCGCCATGGATCGCGGACAATCCGGTCACGGCGAACTGACTGGCGTAGGTTCCCGAGTGACCGGTATGCACATTCCGTGCAGTATCAAAACCCACCTGAACGTAGACCTTGTCGGCGGACACGAAGAGCTCGTCCGCCACGACTCGAGCGGCGACGGTCTCATGCCCCTGACCCTGCGGCACCGTGCCCATGGCAACGGTCACCGAGCCGTCAACGCCGACCCGTACGTTGGCGGCCTCCGAGTTACCGGTGAAGGGCGAGTTGGGATTGATAATGCGCGACTGGCCGAAGTTGTTCGTTCCCGAATCGAGTGTGGTGCCGATACCGATACCGACCCGTCGACCCGCGTTGCGCATCGCATCGATACGCTCGCGCCACTTGGGCCAGTCGATCAACTGCTGCGCCACACTCAGCATGTGTCCATAGTCGCCCGAATCGTAGACGCAGCCATTTGGCGTTTCGTAAGGCATTTGATCGATGTAGTTGCGACGCCGGATCAACGCGGGCTCGATACCTAGTCTGTGGCCGCAGATGTCGATCACGCGCTCGAGAAACCACAAGTGCTGCATCCGCGAGAACCCGCGGTTCGGGCCGACCGGACATTTATTGGTGACCGATTGGGTGAAATCGATACGCAGGTTGCGCAGCTTGTACGGGCCTGGCGCAACCTGTGACCAGATCACACAGCCGAGCGGCTCGTAGCGCGGATAGGCGCCGCAGTCGTCAACGTGCCGCGATCGCAGACCGAGGATCACGCCATCGGCGTTGAGCGCAACCTCGGTATCCAGAAAGCTACGCTCGTTGCCATGCGAACTCGCCTGCATGTGCTCTCTGCGAGTTTCGATCCACTTGACGGGTCTGCCTCCACATTTGCGAGAGGCCAGCACGGCAAGGATCAAGTACGGATAGAGATTTTGTTTGATGCCGAAGCTGCCGCCGATGTCATGGGTGCGAATCCTGATTCGATCGGGCGAGATGCCTAGTGCAGGCGCCATGAACTTCATGGCGACACCGGGCTGGATCATGTTGCAAAAAAAGTCTGTGCTGCCATCTGGCAGCCAAGTCGCAATCACCGCGTAGGGCTCGAGCGGTGTGCTCGAGAAACGGTGGAAGTGAAGGCGATCAATGCGAACGACATGGGTCGCATCGCGAAACGCGCTATCGACATCGCCCCACTCGAACACCGATTGCCAGGTTCGGTTAGTCCCTGCTCGCTCGTGCAGTATCGTGCGGTCCTTCAGACCCTCGACGGCATCGACCACTACGTCCAACGCCTCGTAGTCCACCTGCACCGCCGCCGCAGCGTCCTCGGCCAGCGCGGGCGAGGTGGCAATCACCACCGCCACGGGCTCGCCCTGAAAGCGTACGCGATCCGTCGCCATGCTGTAGTCGAGGATCAGACCCATCGGCTCTGGAGCGATTTGCGGGAATGGCGCGGTCAGGCGCGCGACCTCCTCGCCCGTCAGCGTCGCAACAACACCGGGCATCGTCGCCGCAGCGGTGACGTCGACCGACAGCACCCGTGCATGCGCGTACGGCGAGCGCACGACTTTCATGTGCAGCAGGCGACCGGACTGCTCATCATCGACGAATAGTCCGCGCCCCCGGACCAGCCGGTGGTCTTCTTTGCGTGGACCGTGCATCAGCGAGACCGCCACCACGCCAGCAGGCGCTGCCATAGCGACGCCTGAACCGACGCATCGATCGAGGCCGGCGTACCGGCAGCTCCGTTTCCCGGCATCGCAGCCAGTGCCGCCTGCAGCGACTCGATCACCGCGTTGATATTCCGTCGCGCGAGCGGTGCAAGGACTCCTCCCGCGATCGAAGCCAGGTTGCCGCGAACCTTGCTTTGGGTCTGCCAGATCACCGCAGTGCCCGCACCGGCGTCGTCGAGTTGGAATGAGAGTTCCGAGTCGACCACGCCGAGGGCCATTTTGGTTGTGCTGCGGTATCGCGCCAGTCGGCCGGGAGTGATCTCGATCACTCGGACATGTACGTCGGCCACTCCGCGGATTTGCGGCACGCCCACTTCCAGTCCCAGCCTGAAAAAATCCTCGCCTATTTCTTTGACTTCCCGAAAGTATGGCAGTATCGGCCCGAATCTGCGCGGGTCGGTGATGTAATCAAACGCCGCCTCGCGGCTCGCGGCAACTTCGAACCGTCCATCGAGATCGATGTTCACGTTCCGCACGCCTCGCGGATCGTACGCGCTGCAACACGCACCGCCGCGATGATTCCCGCGTATCCGGTACAACGACAAACATTGCCCGCCAAACCATGGCGTATTTGCTCGTCGGTCGGATCAGGGTGCTCAGCGAGCAACTTTGTGGCGGCCATCAGCATGCCAGGGGTGCAGAAACCGCATTGCAGGCCATGCTCGGACGCAAACGCGGCCTGCAGCGGGTGTACGCCCTCGGCAGACTCGAGCCCCTCCACCGTCTGGATACGACGACCATCAGCCTGCACCGCAAGCACCGTGCACGACTTGACGGTCCGCCCATCAAGCAGCACGGTGCAGGCACCGCAGTAACTGGTATCGCAGCCCACGTGCGTACCCGTCAGTCCGCACTCCACGCGCAAGAACTCCACCAGCAGCTGGCGCGGTTCAACCCGGCGACGCTGCGGAGTGTTGTTCACCACAACCTCGATCTCCAAAGAATTCTCGACGATGGCGCTCACCTTTCAAGCTCCGTAATAGCGGTGAGAGGACACGTCAACGGTTGTGTTGCGGTGGCGGGCAACGGCCGTCGACAGCGCGCGACGCGCGAGACCAAACGCCAACGAACGCTTGTAGGCAGCACTGCCCTTGACGTCGGATACAGGGTCGGTCGCGTCGGCGGCCATCTTTGCGATCATCGCGATCGAACCGGCATCGAGCGCGCTCCCGCGCAGGGCAGCCGCACCGTCGTCGGCGACGATCGGCGTCAACCCGAGACAACCAAAGCCGATCGAGCCCTCACGGCAGGTGTCGCCATTCCACGTCAGCTGCACCGCACAACTTGCGGTGGGATACGACGACGCGCCGCGCTTGAAAGCCACGAAACTGCCGGTGCTCGGCGCGTGCGGTAGCGGAATGTCGACGTGCTGGATAATCTCCGCGCGGCGCAGCGCCGGGGCGTAGGGTTCCCTCAGCAACTCGCGCACCGACATCTGCCGGATGCCGTCGGGCCCGATGCACTGCACGGACGCACCGAGGGTGCAGAGCAACGTAGGCCAGCAACTGCAGGGGTCAGCCTCTGCAATGGAGCCGCCGATGGTGCCCATGCTTCGGACCTGCGGATCGGCCAGACCCGCGGCACATTCAATGACGATGGGTAACACCCCGCTGGCCGAGTGAGCCGCGACCTCGCCATGACGGGCGAGCGCACCGATCCGCAGCGTTGAACCAATGGCCTGAATCTGTGCAGCGTCGTCGATCCGACCGATGTCAACGAGGTGGGCGGGCGTAACCAGTCGGAGCTTCAGAAGAGGAATCAGCGTCTGGCCGCCCGCCAGCACCTTGGCGCCTTCGGGAAGATCGGCGAGCAGACGGACCGCCTCCTCGAGACTACGGGCCCGGTGATACGTGAAAACCGACGGATACATGCGCCCTCACCGCGCCCTGCCGAAGGACGACAACAGATTGAAAACATTAGGCGACGCGAACGCAGGAGCGGCAATAGCATCACAGTCGCCGCCTTGTTGCGCCGCGCGCAATCGCGTCATCGCGCCGTTACTGCCACCGCTGCGCGCCGCGACCACCACCAACCTGCACCCACGATGACGGCGCCGATCAAAATCCCGAAGAGCGATAGCCGCTGGAAAGACGCGGCGATCTGCGCCGGCTGAGTCAGGACCATGGTTCCAGCCACGAGACTTGAGAGCAGGTTACCCATGCCGCTGAACACCGAAGTCAGGC
>Ga0194130_10007212_pt1 | contig 12405 bp, 10 predicted proteins | sample TA2KigsurfametaG_FD_160084 | JGI IMG/M metagenome (GOLD analysis project Ga0194130, IMG submission 160084) | Freshwater microbial communities from Lake Tanganyika, Tanzania - TA2015050 Kigoma 12 surface | ecosystem: Environmental > Aquatic > Freshwater > Lake | place: Tanzania: Lake Tanganyika... | reverse complement strand
TCTGGTGTCCAGCGTCTTCGCCGTTGAACGCTTGTGACCACCTCAACCCGATTGGGCCTTGCTGAAGACATAGTCATATCCATAGTCGTATTCCTAGTTGTTAGTTTAAGGAATACCAACGGGACTGCTTTTCAGGGGGCTAACTCACTTTTCCCCTTATACTGATTGCGAAAAAATTTAGTCTCTCGACGATCAATGCCCTGCTAAACGCACCAAAGAGAGATCCCAGTAGCTAGAAGAACACCGGACCATGTACCGACATAACACGCTGACCCGCAAGAAAGTTCGCCTTGGGTCCTTCGCAACCGTGGGAGCCCTTATTAACTACTCACTAGGATCGGTCATAACTCAATCGGGACTGGCCATAGCACAGCCTGTTCCCGGCGCTGGAAGTATTCTTAATCAATTGGAAATACTTCAACCAAAGACAGTCAAACCACAAACCTTGCCACCGACGAGTGAAAAAGAATCGATGCCCAGCGAAGCTGGTATGAGCATACGCGTTGTCGAATTTCGGTTCACAGGGAATCAGAAAATGACTGACCAGCAATTAACCGCTGGCCTTGCACCTTTCCTAGGCAGAAGCCTTAGCTTCAGGGACCTGAGAGCAGCTGCAGCACAAGTTGCAGCGATGTACGCAGAAAATGGTTGGGTGGTTCGCGCCTACCTGCCGGAACAAGATATCACCGCAGGTACGGTCACAATTAGTGTGATCGAAGCAAAATTCGGTGAGGTTGTTTTTCAGCAAGCCGAACCGGCTTCGATGACGCACCAACGGCTCGAGGAGATGGCAGCAAGCGTGTTGCGGCGTGGTGAGCCTGTGAGCGCACCAGCACTTGAACGCCTTCTGCTGACATTCGGAGATATTCCTGGGGTTGCTGTATCGGGTAGTCTTGTCCCCGGCCCTGGTGAAGGAGAAACCTCATTACGATTGAACGCTCAGGATCGGGCGCAGATTAATGGATCGTTAATGGTCGACAATAATGGGTCGCGTGCCATTGGCCCTATCCGAGCGATCGCAAGCTTGAACTGGAACAGCCCTAGCCGTAAAGGGGATCAGCTATCACTCCTTGGAGTTGCTACGGAGGGTAGCCGTTATGGTCGACTTGCGTATTCATGGCCGGCAAACCTCAGGGGTGCACGGTGGTCTGTCGCCATGTCAAGCATGGACTACATGCTCACGGCTTCCGAATTCGCCGCCTTGAATGCCAAGGGCAGTGCTTACACGCATGGATTAGAGTACACAACCCCCCTAATACGGTCGATGCGCAGTCATTTGAGATTGAATATCGGATTTGAAGACAAAGCTTTCCGAAACTTTTCGGGCGAGAGCATCGTCAGTGATTATTGGATCCGAAATGTATCAGCTGGGATCTCCGGAGAAAAAATAGATAGTGAGGGCGGGCAGTGGGGCTTTAGCGCTTCCACCATAAGAGGAAGAAGGTCCCCGGATGCCAGTTCAAACGCAGCTTCAGAGGATGGTGCAAATTACTTTAATAAATGGAGAATTTCCTTCAGCAGAGTGGAACCCATAAACGCAACCACCTACCTTCTTGTCTCGTTGAGCAGCCAATATGCTAAGAAAAACCTGGACGGATCCGAAAAATTTTTTCTAGGTGGACCCGCGGGGATAAGGGGATTTCCTGCCGGTGAAGGTGGCGGAAACAGTGGTGCGATCATCAATGTGCAGTGGCACAATCGTTGGCATCCCCGTACGGATGCCGGCGTATTTGTAAGTGCAGGCACCGTGAAATCCCGGAGCATTGAAGCAATGCCGACCGAAAAAGAACGATCAAGTCTTTCAGCAGCTGGTATCGTCTTGCAGTGGGACGGCCCATGGGGGACCATGCTCAAAGGGATCTGGTCAAGACGCCTTCGACCAAATCCTAACGCCAACGCGGCTGGACAGGATCAGGACGGATCAACTGTTCGAGATCGGCTTTGGCTGAATGCAAGCTGGGCATTCTGAAGGTAGAGCGTGAAGCGAAGCTCTCAAAAAAAATCATGGCGTAAAGGGCTGCTTTTCTGGAGTTTGTTTGTCTTTTGCGAAGTTCGAGCAACACCCATCGGTCTTCTGCAATTGCCGGAAGGGCCCAAGGTGGTTTCGGGTCAGATTAGCATGATCCGAGGCGAATCGAGTCTGAACATTCATCAATCTACTGCTAAAGCTATTGTCGACTGGAAATCATTCCACGTCGGCGAGCGGGCAAGCGTGCATTTTCTACAACCAGACGCCCAATCCGCCGTGCTTAACCGCGTTCATGCAGGAGAAGCGAGCCAGATTCTGGGAAAGGTCTCCTCCAATGGACAGGTCTTCCTGATTAATCCACAGGGTGTCTATTTCGGCCCGTCCTCCTCGGTGGATGTCGGCTCATTGATGGCAACAACTCACCAGATTTCCAACGACAATTTCCTCAATGGACGCTTTCAGTTTGCACGGGAAAGTGCCAGCGGCAACCTGGTCAATGAGGGCACGATTAAAGCTGCTTCTGGAGGATTTCTGGCCCTGTTAGCACCTCATGTGACAAATGCAGGGAATCTGCTGACCACGAAGGGTACGGTGGCATTGTTAGCAGCTGATATGGTGGAACTGAGATTTTCTGATGGCATCCTAGGCGTAATCACTACGCCTTCAACAGTTCGTGCACTGGTCGAAAACCGTAAGCTGATCGTTGCACAGGATGGTCAGGCTATCCTTAGTGCACAGGCCGTCAATAGTTTGATCGGCGGAATTGTCAAGAATAGCGGCGCCATCGAGGCCAATGGTATGGTCGGTAATGGCGGTCGGGTGCTGCTAACAGCGTCCGATACGGTCGAACATTCTGGCAAGATTGTCGCGAACGCCGGGAGAAACGGTAATGGCGGTCAAGTCTTACTGATCGCTAATCTCAATGAACGCGACAGTCGAACGACGGTCGAGGGAGAGATTACCGCACGAGGTGGCGTAGATTCCGGCGATGGGGGCTTCGTGGAGACTTCGGCCTCCCAGCTTTATATTGACCGTGCTCAAATCAAAGTCTCGGCTCCTCATGGCCGGCAAGGCACCTGGTTGCTAGACCCGGGTGAGATCATCATTCAAAGTCAGACTGGTGTGCAATCAACGCAGGGCGCCTCGGCATTCGACTCCCCGAATGGGTGGACCTCGTCATCCGGCACGGTCAATGCGAACTGGTGCATCAACAGTGCATGTGGGTATTCGACAAATTCGCCCTATATCGGATCCAGTAAAACCGGTACGGGCGTGGTCCAGTTCAGCTACACCAGAGCCTCGGTCAGCAGGGTTTTCCCCCTTGATGCGTCGTCTGCCGAGCTTACCCTGAGCGCATCGGTACTGCCTAAAGGCGCAGTGTCAGGAACGGGATTTCCGAATGCAGGCAACATCCGAATTGAATTTCTCGACAGGTCCGGTGGAATGATCAACAGCCAGACCAGCGACACGCTTACCCAATCCTCCAATGTACAAGCGCTTACCCTGCCTAACATGAGCATCCCTGTTGGAGCAACTCACGTTCGTGTTGTGCTGCAGCAAACCACCTCGGGAAACTACTGGGCGGGGAACTATGGAATTGCGTTCAGCGACCTTCGATTACAACAAATTGGCGAAGCTGCCGCGCCCGGAGGGATTTTCGCAACCCTGGCTAGCGGCGGATCAGTCACTGTTCAGACGGACGCTACCCTTGCCGGGTCAGGCAACATCTATGTGAACTCAAGGTTGCCCGTTAATGGTTCAGGCAATTTGAGCTTGATTGCAAGCAACGACATCGTAGTCAATCAGCCCATCGTGATGGCAGGCAGTAATCAGACCGTGACCCTGTCAGCGCAACGAGCGTTCGTGAACAACGTTGGCCCCTCAGCTATCGAGATCGGTCAAGAGTCGAACATGAACCGCTGGGTAATCTATACAAACTCCCCCTCGGACAACAAATTTGGAGGTCTGCTTAGTGGACAACTTCCGCTTTGGGGTTACGCGCCTGGCGCTGTTTTGCCTTCAAGTGCCGTTGGCAACCGTTACGTGTTCAAAGCGAGGCCGGAGCTCACCGTAACCCCTGTCAATGTGTCCAAAATTTACGGTGAACCCTACGACCTCAGTGCCGTCACCTATGACTTGTCGGGTTTTATTCAATCGTCGATTTATGGTGGCGTTTTTAACCAAGAAAACTTGGCAAATACCATTGGCACGCTGGTCTTTTCGTCTGCCGGATCCTCAGCAACGGCGGCTACTGGCAACTATGAACTCACCAGCACTGCCGCACTCGCCACCGCCGGCTACAGTGTGAAGACGATTCCGAGTTCGGTCACGGTCCTCCCAAAGCAGGTGACCTTGAAAAACATCACAGCTGCCAGCAAAACCTACGATGGCAGTCGAAGTGCCAACATCACAACTGGCACCCTCAGTGGCACCGTCCAAGGGGAAACCCTTTTCGTGAACGGTCAGGGACTTTTTGACTCGCCAGATGCCGGACGCAACAAAACGGTCACCGTCGCCGATGTCAGCACACTTAACCTCACCAATGGCACCGGCCATTGGGCTAATTATCGCCTGATTGGTTTGGGCCCAATTAGCACGAGCGCAGATGTCAACGCGCCAACAACAGTCACCGTTTTCCCAACCTTCACCATACCGCCCCCTGCCAACAACCCAGCACCCCGCATAAGCCTTGTTGTTGCGGAATTGACGAACGAAAGTGCCGCAACCGGCTTAGCCTTACCTAAAGAGGCTACCCCAACGGTCAAAGCTACCTCTACTGTCAGTGTAGAAAGCAAGTCTCTATCGATCGATGGTAGCGCTCCGAGCGCAGCCGAGAATGCGAGATCAGGTGACGAAAGCGGCGAGCCTCAAAATGGAAAGACCGAGCGACCACCAGTAGCCACGAGCCCTAATGCTACGGCTACGGACCAGAAACCCGAGGAAATCATAGTTGCCACCAACCAAACCCAGAGTCTACCCACACAAATCCAATCGAAGATCGAACTGTCTCAAACTCCTTCGACACCACCAAACGCGACTACACAATCGTCCAGGTCCACTAAAATGGGAGCCTCAGCTCGACGTTCCGCTAAGCTCGCGCAGTCTGAAACGCGCAAGGGATGCGGGCTAGGTGAGCGCTGCGTTGGGGCACCATTCAGTTTTGACCTATTGTCCGGTATCCGCATCACCACATTAACGAAGCCCTTTAGCAACCAACTAGAACGTCGTCTATTTGAGCAAGCACTGAGCACTGCAGTGGTCGAAAGGGCGATTGCGGAGTCAGCCGCATCTCCAGCAGGTGGAGATCCCTTAGTCGATAGTTTGAGCCTCAGCCCCTCAACCAAGAATGCGACTTCGCTCGCCCGTGGCAAAACAAAATCCAACATCGAGTTTGAACAACAACTCGAATCCGTAAATCTGATTAATACTTTGTTGCTATTTATTTTGAAATGAATAGCAAAGTTTATTTGTGAGCGATCCCTATGATTTCCTGGACTAATAACCTTTCCAATTTAGGTATAGGCGCCGTCGTCGTTACCAGTTGCATCGCACTAACGACACTTCTCCCAATTCTCATCCGAAAGCGTTTAGCTTGGACTCCTAACGAACACTGGACCAAAGGTACCGAAGAAGGTTTTAAGCTCTTTACGTCTTTAAGTTTGGTAATCCTGGCGTTTTGCCTTGTTCGTGTTCAGGGAGATCATCGGAACATCGAAGATCTAGTGGCTCGAGAAGGGACAATTCTGCAAAAGCTCCATCGCGCCATGGGCAGTTACGAAGGTCCAGAATCCCCTGCCATGCAAAATCACCTCAAGACCTACGCTAGCACGGTTGTAAAAAAAGAATGGCCTCTACTTGCACAAGGTCAACATGACCCGCAGGTGCTTGAGATATTGATTAGCTTAATCAAAACGGCCAGATCGCTTGACGCGGATACCCCTGTTAAACAGCTTGCCCGCATCGAAATTGTTACCGCGCTTACACAGCTTTCCGACGTTCGCGATGCCAGATTAGCCGCATCCCAGGTAAAAATGCCCGCTTATTACTATCAGGCCCTTATCGTGTCATTGTTAGCATTGATGTTTTTCGGTTGGTTTCAGTCCCCACTGATGAAAATGCTAGCGTATGTGGGTGGGGTAACGTTGGGTATGAGCCTCATGGTCTCATTGCTTATCGTTACATCGAGCCACTTCTCAGGGGAGAGTGCAATACAGCCCACCCCTATCATTCGAGCTTTGGCATCGATGGGTAGTTGATTGCATGAAGCTTAGTACCCGTTTTTTGCACCTTTCTTTCAACTCCTCTCTGGTCAGCCAACTAGAGCGTTAAGACACTGGGGAAACACTCCAGTAGGCAGATACCACTTTGTATTTTTTATGACGTGTCTTTGAGGGTTGATGCGCTCGAACAATCTTAAAACGGCCACCTGGCGGAGGCGGTGACCGCCTTCGTCCTGTTTGATGCTGTTCAATGCTGTTTTGAAAGTTGTTTTTTGACAATGACTTACGCTTAAATTTGGTCTGGTGTTGTCTTGACTTGTCCAATCGAATCCGACTATTATTTGATGGTTGTTTTGATGGTCGAATTAAATATGGCACGCACGATGGGTAGACTAACAGTCAAGGAAGTCGAAAAGAAAACGACTCCGGGCAATCATGGCGATGGCGGGGGTTTGACTCTTCAGATCACCAAGGCTGGGGTCAAGTCTTGGCTGTATCGTTACATGATCAACGGCAAGGCCCGATGGATGGGCTTGGGGCCAGTGCATAGCGTTTCCCTCGCTGAGGCACGACAAAAGGCAGCAGAAGCCCGAAAGATGGTTGTCGAGGGTATTGACCCATTGCAAGCCAAGGATCAGCGTAGGCTTGATGCTGAGATGGCCAAGGCCCGATTGATGACCTTCGACCAGTGCACCCGCGCATACATTGAGGCACACCGGGCGGGATGGAAAAACGCCAAGCATGGCGACCAGTGGGTTAACACCTTAGCCACCTATGTAAGCCCGATCATTGGTGCATTACCCGTTGAGCAAGTCGACACGGGGCTAGTGGTCAAAGTGCTGACGCAGACCGACGAGAAGGGGCAGCAGTTTTGGCAGGTCAAGAACGAGACAGCATCCCGTGTGCGAGGGCGGATTGAGTCGATCTTGGGATGGGCCACGACCAGCGGGTTCAGGACAGGTGACAACCCAGCGCGGTGGCGTGGGCATCTTGAGAACCTGCTCGCGAACATCAGCAAGACCAGTCGAATCAGAAATCACCCATCACTCGCATGGGATCGTATGGGTGCATTTTTCCACGACCTGCGCCTGCGTGACGGGGTGGCTGCAAGGGCTGTCGAGTTCGCCATCTTGACGGCATCGCGCAGCGGTGAGGTGCGCGGGGCTTGCTGGTCTGAAATCGATTTGGCCGCGAAGGTCTGGACTATCCCCGCATCGCGTATGAAGGCCAAGCGCGAACATGAAGTGCCGCTGAGTGATGCGGTGGCGGCCTTGATCAAAAGCATGCCCCAGATCGATGGGACGGATTTGATTTTTCCCGGCACAAAGGGGCAAGCCTTGTCCGACATGAGTTTGACCGCTGTCATTCGACGCATGAACGGTGAAATGCCGACATGGACTGACAAGGACGGCAACACAATCACTGTGCATGGGTTCCGCAGTACGTTCAGGATGTGGGCAGCTGAGTCAACCAATTACCCGAGGGAAGTAGCTGAGCATGCACTGGCTCATCAATTGCCAGATGCCGTAGAGCGTGCTTACCAACGTGGCACACAGTTCGCCAAGCGTGCAGCGATGATGAATGAGTGGGCCAAGTTTTGCGGCACTCTACGCAGCGAGAACTGCCAGGTGATACCAATGAATCGGGCTGAGGCTTGACTAAGCTGTCCGAGGCTGTAACATTCAGACTGTTGACAGAGCGGTGCGGTCAATGGCCAATCAGGCAATCTGATTGATGGCACCTTTTAACTGGTGCGATGCGAGTAGTCCTGAGCAACTACCCCAGGTTGTAAAGGTTTAGTCGAAGCGGCACAGTAAACTAAAATAAAGTCTCGATGGGGGGCATATGTGCACGCCCCGTTGATCCGTGAACTGTTGCCTCATCCTCCCATCCTTAGATCAGCATGGAGAATTCCATGCAGCAAACACCTCACTCCGGATTCCTGCGCATTTGCTGGATCATAGGCAACGCTACTAAAGGAATACCGCCTCGCATACCAGTTAGTCGAGCAACATGGTATGCCGGCATAAAGGCGGGCAAGTACCCCAAACCCATTCGACTCACTTCGGGTGTGTCTGTCTGGCGCGTTGTTGATATCGATGCGCTTTGCCATCAGATCGAGCAGCAAGCGGCGGAGGTATCCCAATGAGAACACCAAATCACGCGGAGGGAAAAGGCCCGAGCTTCTACGAAATCATGCATGACCTTGGTGAGCTAATCGACAGTGCAAGAGACTGCCTAAACAATGCCGGCGCAAATTCAGTCGCCGAATTAATGGAAGCAATGCGCATAGCTCATTCGCGCACAGGAGGCGATCACCACCAATGGGCAACTCTTCGTCCCCTTGCGCGTGAAGCTGCCGATTTCGCCTTCGATAATGCGGTTATAAACGGGGAAATTTTGCCAGCCAGCTGCAAGGCGTGGCCACGGCCCCTCGCATTTGATCTCGCAGAAATCCAAGCTGCACGTATTTACCCTGAATGCATTGTCGAAGACTACCTCTATTCAGATGTAGCGCTATTTCCAGCGCCAGGAGCAACTGGTAAGACAACGCTTATGCTTTATGAAGCTGCATGTATTGCTGGTGGCTCAGATAATCTCTACAGCAAGCGCATACTTAAGCACGGGCCGGTTGTAATAATCACAGCGGAAGACGCCCGAGAGCAGATGGGTGCTCGCCTGCGTGAAATCCTCCTTGACAACGGTATGCTGGCAAAGCAGGCCGAAATTCTAAAAAACATCCTAGTTTGTGACGTTGCGGGGCTCGGCCTGAAACTGACTGAAGTAGATCGTGATGTTGTCGTCACATCCGCCACACTCAACAGTCTGATTCGCTTTCTATCTGCAACCAAGCCGGTGATCGTCATCATTGACCCTGCTGTAAGTTTCGGCGTTGGAGAGAGCCGGGTTAACGATAGCGAGCAGGGGTTAATAGAAGCAGCTAGAACGATCCGAAACGCAGTCGGATGCTGTGTCCGATTCGTGCATCACACGGGCAAGAAAAATGCCCAAGAAGGAGCTGTTGATCAATAGGCCGGACGCGGTGGGTCTGCTTTCGCAGACGGTGCGCGCATGGTGCATGTACTCGCAAAAGTCAGCCCAACAGACTGGCGCAAGGTTTCAGACTTACCGTTACTTGATGGCGACTTAGGACTGCGCTTGGCGCTGCCGAAAATGACGTACTGCAAGGCACAGCCTGACATTTACATCCGTCGGACTGGGTATAGATTTTCAGCCGCAACGACTGCAAAGTTCAGCGAAACAAGAGTGGCCGACATCATCTTGAAATTAATCACTAGTGACTTCGAGAATGGCCGAGTGCGATCGACGAAGTCCATAGAAGATGAGGACCTTGGTCAGATTACACGAGCGCAACACAGATTAGCTCTTGAGATATTGGAGAGCCAAGGCCTCATCGAGCGACGTAAGAAATCCGGCGCAGGAAATTCGACTTTCTGGCACGCGATTAGGACGGAAACAGTGGCAGCAGCGATCGCCCAACTCACGGAATCCAGCGGCGAGATTAAGGGCGAAGCCGCGTCCTTACCCTCTGAAAAGGACGCCTCTCCTAACCCCAATGTGAACTCGCCGCCTTATAGGACGGGTAGCGGCGGCGAGTTTGCCGACGCCACTACACCACCTCAGCTCCTCAATCTCGCGGCGTCACTTGGCGAGATACGGCGAGTTGGCGACATGGACAATCAAAACAGCCATTTTCGACAGGGGGCGTATGAATCAGAAAAGTATCGAACAGGCGATGCGCATCATTGGTGGAAGGAGGTGCACGACCCCAGAGCACTTGCACCGCAGAATGAATATCGCTTTTGGGGGCGCTGGTCTGTCAAGGCATTTCTTTTCTTTCCGAGTGGCAGGTGAGCTCGTAGTTTGGTTTGAGGTTTGGTGTAACAACGAAGGCGTCATTGCTGATAAAAACAAGATGGCACTCGAGGTAGCCTGCTTGGGATTCAGGATTGCATTTTTGCCGACGTACTTAAGTGTCCGTGGTATTGGGCAACGCCGGCCCTGTTTGGTAACGCCAGTCGAGACCAAGTTGGATCTAAAAATGATCGCCAATCAACTGGAGGCCACTCGCCATCTCGGCGTATCGAAGGAGCAAACCAGATGAGCATCCAGAAATACGCTCCTGGACAAATATGGTCTGAAATACTGGAACATATCGCCAATGGCGAATCCCTTGCTTAAGCCCTACGTAATCCAGGGATGCCAAGCTATGCTCTCGCAAAGCTACACCTGAGAACGGATCCCTCTTTGCGTGAGGCTTACGATCAAGCGGTTCAAGACCGTGCGGCTTTTTTAGCCGAGGAGTTGATTGAATTGGCTGATGAGCCTATCCCCAAAGACTTGGATCCCGCTAGTCGATCCGCTTGGGTTCAAAACAAGCGAGTAAGACTTGATACCCGTAAATGGATCGCTGCCCGCGTGTACCGTCAAGTATATGGAGATCGGGTAGAGTTAGCAGTAAACCACACAGAAATCAGCATTACGGCCGCGCTCGAGGCGGCGGACAGCCGTTTGCAGGTCCCCCCGCGTCAGAATTGTTGTCCCATGAATAGATTTCAAAGTATGGGGGCTTCAATGGAGTGGACGTGGCTCGATACGGACAAGCATTTAAAGACAGAGCGGTGGCCAGGTTGCTCCCGCCCGAGAGCGCCTCGATTGGCGAGGTTTCGTTACAGGTGGGCGTTGCTGCAGCGACGCTTGAGCGCTGGCGCAGTGATGCCCTGTCCAAGCCCGCTCGCGAGCGGGCTTGGACAGCGGCTGCCCGGTTTGATGCCGTGCTGACAACGGCTGCCATGGATGAGGCTTCGCGCAGCGCCTGGTGCCGCGAGAAAGGCGTGTATCCGCAAGAGCTCGAGTCCTGGCGGGTAAGCGCCACGCAGGCATTGGCCGAACCCGAAGAAGCACGCGCCAGCCCCATGCAGACCCAGTCGGATCGGCGCCGGATCAAAGAACTTGAGCGCGAGTTACGACGCAAGGAAAAAGCGCTGGCCGAGGCTGCAGCGTTATTGGTGCTCTCAAAAAAGGTCGAGGCGATCTTCAATCGGGACCATCGGGGCGAGGACGAATGATCGCTCTGGAAGATCGCCAAACCATGGTCCAAGATATCGGTGCTGCGCAAAGCGGCGGCGCTCGTTTGAGCAAAGCCTGTGAGGTGTACGGAATCGACCGGCGAACGCTGCATCGATGGAAGGTTGATGCAAAGGCTCTCCAGTCTGGCGATCGCAGGCCCATGGTCATACGGCCAACGCCTGCACACGCGCTCACGCCCGAAGAACGCGCCCGGGTTCTGCGCGTAGCCAATGAGCCGCGCTTTGCTGATAGACCTCCTGCCCGCATCGTCCCAGCGTTGGCCGATGAGGGCGTGTATCTGGCCAGCGAGTCGACTTTCGTACGGTTGTTGCGGGCGCAGGGTCAGAACGCGCACCGTGGACGCGCCAAGCAACCCAAACAGCAGCGCCCCGCAACGACCCATATCGCTAGCAGGCCCGGTGAGCTCTGGTGCTGGGATATGACCTACTTGCCCACCGAAATCGCTGGTCGTTGGTTTTTTCTGTACCTGATTCTCGACATTTACAGCCGCAAGATCGTGGGCTGGGAGGTGCATGAAACCGATGATGCCGACCATGCTGCGCGCGTCGTGCAACGGACCGCGCTTGCCGAGGGCATCGCCGCCAATCAAACCAAGCCCGTCTTGCACGGCGATAACGGCGCGACGCTCAAAGCGACCACCGTCCTGGCGATGCTCCACTGGCTGGGGATCAAACCCTCGTACTCCAGGCCTCGTGTGAGTAACGACAACGCTTTTGCAGAATCGGCATTCAGAACCGCCAAGTACAGGCCTGAGTTTGCGAGACATGGGTTCAAAGATCTCGATCAGGCCAGAGACTGGGCCAGCCAATTCGTGCATTGGTACAACGTCGAGCATCTGCACAGTGGAATCCGCTACGTCAGCCCAAACCAGCGGCATGCCGGCCAAGACCACGAGATTCTTGCTGCTCGGCATCACCTGTACCTCGCGGCGCAAGCGGCCAACCCAAGGCGCTGGACTCGCAACACCCGAAACTGGACGCCCATCGGCGCCGTCACCCTCAACCCTGAAAAACCGGAGCTCATCAAAACCGAATCATCCAATCAAGATAAACAGGCAATCGCCGCATAACTCATGGGACAACTATCTTGACGCGCGCCGTTGTC
>Ga0194130_10007210_pt1 | contig 12409 bp, 13 predicted proteins | sample TA2KigsurfametaG_FD_160084 | JGI IMG/M metagenome (GOLD analysis project Ga0194130, IMG submission 160084) | Freshwater microbial communities from Lake Tanganyika, Tanzania - TA2015050 Kigoma 12 surface | ecosystem: Environmental > Aquatic > Freshwater > Lake | place: Tanzania: Lake Tanganyika... | reverse complement strand
AACAGCTCGAGCCACGACTGGTTGGGCCCCGGTCGCAACCGGGCCAGCACGCCGCTCCGGGTGTCGGTGGTCATCAACGCAGGAGCCTACGGGCGACGCCGACCGGAGCACGGACCCGGGCGCGGCCCTGCCGGATTGCCCTGCCGGCTCAGTCCGCAGGTATCGGGAACACGCCGCCGTCGGCGCCGGTCCGGCCGAGGGATCGGTAGCGACGACCGGCGAACCACCACCGGCCGTCGACCCGCTCCAGGTCGTCGTCGTAGCGACCGTACGCGGTCGACCACTCCTCGGAAGCAGCGAGTCGCCGGATCTCGCACATGTGCACCCGGGCCAGCGCGCGGTCGGGGTCGCCGTCGGGGTGCGGTCGGCTGAGCACGTTGAGCACGACGAACTCGAAGAAGTCGAACCGTTCCACGGCGTCGCCGACGAATCGGCCCAGCTCGTCAGGTCCGGTGAGCATGAAGACCGGCCGGGTCACCGTGTCGATCTGGATCTGGCAGTCGGGTCGGAACAGGTGGACGAGCTCGTTCCACGCGCGCCGGGTCACGGTGTCCGCGTAGGCGGCGAGCAGGCGCGTGATCCCGACGTGTGATGCGTCGTCGAGCTGCGTCCAGTCGTCCATGTCTCGGCGGTTCACGCCGTGGGAGCGCCGGGAGATCGGAGTTCGCCTTCGGCCACGAGCCGTTCCAGTCGGAGTTCGGGGTGCTCGGCTTCGAGCCGTTCCAGCCAGTAGGTGGATTCGAATACGGCGAGCAGTTCCCCGTCGCTCCGCTCCAGCACGTCGACTCCTTGCATGGCCCGCAGTGCGGGCCGTGAGGCCTCGTCGGTCAGGCGCGCCACGCGGTAGCGGGTCGGAGCGAGCTCCACCGGCGCGCCGAACTCCTCGGTCAGCCGGTGAGTGGCCACCTCGAACTGGAGCGCGCCCACTGCAGCGAGCACCGGGGCCTGGTCGCCGAAGTCCTGGTCCCGCAGCACCTGCACCACGCCTTCCTCGTCGAGCTGTCGCACGCCGCTGCGGAACTGCTTGGCCCGACGCACGTCGGTTGTGCGGGCCACGGCGAAGTGCTCCGGCGCGAACGACGGGATGGGTGGGAAGGTGACCGGGTCCGACTCGTAGAGCGAGTCGCCCACCCGGACGTCTCCGGCGTTGACGAGCCCCACGACGTCGCCGGGGAACGCCTCCTCGATCGTCTCCCGCTCCGAACCGAACACCGAGTGCGCGTACTTGGTGGCGAACGGCTTGCCGGTCCGGCCGTGCGTCACGACCATCCCGCGCTCGAACCGACCGGAGCACACCCGAACGAACGCGATGCGGTCGCGATGGGCCTTGTCCATGTTGGCCTGGACCTTGAAGACGAACCCGCTGAACGGCGCGTCCAGCGGTCGGGGCACGCCCTCGACGTCGACCCGGGGGCCGGGGGCCGGGACCTCGTCGACGACCGTGTCGAGCAGGAGCCGGATCCCGAAGTTGGTCAGCGCCGAGCCGAACAGGACCGGGGTGGTCTCGCCGGCTCGGAACAGTTCCTCGTCGTGGTCGGTGCCGCCGAGCAGCTCCAGCTCGTCGCTCGCCTGGACCCACGCCTCGCCCTCCTCCGCAGCGGCCCGCTCGGCGTCGACCGTCTCCTCGTGCGCCTCGGTGGCGCCGCGGGCGGTCCGTGTGAACCGGGTGAACTCGTCGGTGCGCCGGTCGACCACGCCGCGGAAGTCGCCGGCGATCCCGACGGGCCACGTGATCGGCGTGCACACGATCGACAGGTGCGACTCGATGTCGTCGATTAGCTCGAACCCGGACAGTCCCGGTCGGTCCCACTTGTTGACGAACGTGATGAGCGGTAAGCCCCGGTCACGGCAGACCTCGAACAGCTTGAGGGTCTGCGCCTCGATGCCCTTGGCGGCGTCGAGCACCATGACCGCGGCGTCGCACGCGGTGAGCACCCGGTAGGTGTCCTCGGAGAAGTCGCGGTGGCCCGGCGTGTCGAGCAGGTTGACCACGCAGTCCCGGTAGGGGAACTGCAGCACCGTCGAGGTGATGGAGATGCCGCGCTGCTGCTCGAGCGCCATCCAGTCCGACGTGGCCGACCGCCGGTCCCCGCGGGCCTTGACGGCGCCGGCCTCCCGGCCGAGCGCGCCGCCGTAGAGCAGCAGCTTCTCGGTGAGCGTGGTCTTGCCTGCGTCCGGGTGCGAGATGATTGCGAAGGTCCGGCGTCGTTCCGCCTCAGTTGCGGGGTCACCACTCACGGGACCACTCAACCTGCCCTGCGAAGCGGGCGCAAGACCGACCTGCGTGCTTCAGGCGACCGAGCGCTCGACAGCGTCGAGCAGTGCAATGTTGCGGGGGTCGCCGGTCAGGCCCATGTGCATCTTGTTCATCACGTAGCCACCGCCGATACGCCGGTCGGGATCGGCGAACCCGAGCGACCCGCCGGCACCTCCGTGGCCGAACGAGCGGCCGTTCAGGAACGGCGAGAAGTCCGAGTGCGTCATGAAGCCCAGCGCGAACGGGATCGGGAACATCAGCACGCTGTCGGGCCCGGAGACCTGGGGGACGATGGCGCGATCGACGGTCTCGGGCTGCAACGTCCGCACGCCGTCGGTCTCGACGACCAGCGACGAGTACATGCGGGCCAGCGACGTGGCGTTGGTGACCCCGTTGGCCGCTGGGATCTGCGCTGCCCGAACGCGCGGTTCGTTCCACGCGTGCTCCTCGGCGAACGCGCCACCCGGTGCGGTGAGCGCCCGACCGATCAGGTTGTCCGGCCCGAGGAACTGCTCGAGCATGGCGATCAGGCTCAGCGGAGCCTCGTCGGTTGCGGGGCCCTCCTCAGCCAGCATCATCGGCTCAGGGATGCTGCTCATGGGGATGAGCGGTGCCACCCGGTGTTGTTCGCTGTCGGGCAGGCCGATCCAGAAGTCGAGTCCGAGCGGCGCGGCGACCTCCTCGGCGAAGAACTGCCCGATGCTCCGGCCGCTGACGCGCCGCACGACCTCGCCGACCAGCCAGCCGTAGGTGATGGCGTGGTAGCCGTGCTGCGTTCCCGGTTCCCACAGCGGTGCTGACTCGGCGAGTGCCTTGGTGACGCTGTCCCAGTCGAGTGCCTCGTCCAGACTCATCGTGCGGTCGACGTCGACCAGTCCTGACTTGTGGCTGAGGAGCCAGTTCACCGGAACGTCGCCCTTCCCGGCGGCGGCGAACTCGGGCCAGTACTCGACGACCGGAGCGTCGAGGTCGAGCAGGCCCCGTTCAGCGAGCAGGTGGGCGCAGATGGCCGTGGCGCCCTTTGTCGTGGAGAAGACCAGTTGGAGGGTGTCCTCGTCGTAGGGGCGGCCGTCGGCGTCGGCCACACCGCCGGTCAGGGAGACCACCTCTTCGCCGTCGACGAAGAGCGAGAACCCTGCACCCACGTCGCCGTGCAGTTCGAAGTTGGACTCGAAGGCATCGCCCACCGCCTCGAAGCCCTCTGCGACGTGCCCGCGGATCTCAGTCATGCTTCTCCCGTTGTCTCCGCACTCGGCGCAGCGCCGAGAACTACCGGGGGCGATGCTACCTGCAATCAGGTGGTCGAGAAGCTGGCCCGTTGGTACTCGACGGTCCCGTCGTCGTTGTTCAACTCGACCAGCACGGTGCTTTCACCAGAGGGGAGGGCGTCGAGGTCGAGTGGGGCGACGCCGTCGTTGAGAGGCCCTGACACGAGGGTGAAGGGTGCGACCTGGTCGACCTGGTCCGGTGGTCCGCCACCGGTCGGATCGTTCAGCCAGAACCGGACGAACAGGACGTCGTTTCCAGAGACCAGGATCCAGGCCCGGGATCCGATCAGTTCGGAACCGTCGAGCGGAGCGAGTGCCTCGGTCGGGCCGACGGCGGAGAACTTCAGATTCTCGGCTGGTTCGAGTCGGATGACCTGAGCGGGCGCTGTGAGTTGATCTGCGCTCAGCGTCGAACCGAGCACGGCTGTGGGAACGGTGTCGGTCGTGGTGTCTGTCACAGTCCGAGTGGCGCGGGCTTGGTAGCCCATCGGGATGGTGACAGCTGCGGTCACGGCGAGGGCGAGGGCCACTGCGCCGAGCACGCGCTGCCAGCCGGGTGCCCCGACGCGACCCGGCTGCGCCCCGATTCCCTCCGTGTCAGCCACGGCATCCATGGTGTCGTACCCGACCCCTCGTCGGTCCAGTCCTGCCGGTGGGTAAATCCCGCGTCGTCACGTCTCGTCCTCCGGGTCAGGCTCGGAGTAGAGGTCGATGATTCCCAGTCGAACAGCAGAGAGCACGGCGTGGGTCAGGCTCTGCGTGTCGAGTCGGCGATACGTGGCATTGAGGTGGTTGTGCACCGTCTTCTGGGTGATTCCCAACGCCCGTGCCGCCTGCTTGGTGGACTTGCCGTCGGCGATCATCTGCAGGATCTCGACCTGGCGTTCCGAGAGGAGTTCAGCCTTGGGAATTGAGTTGAGGTGCTCGAGCATCGACGCCGCCAGTTTCGGGCTGAGGACCTCCTCGCCGGAGTCGACCAACGTGAGCGTGTCGAGCACCTCGGCGAACGACGTGCCCTTGGTGAGGTATGCCGAAGCTCCGGCCTGCAGGGCGGCCTTGGTGCGTTCTGGATCGTCGTGCATGGTCAGCACCACGATTCGGACGTCGGGGTTGTCCGCTCGGATGCGGGTCGTGGCCTGGACACCGTCCAGCACGGGCATGGACAGGTCCATGAGGACGATGTCCGGGCTGTTGGCAGCGGCGAGCGCAACCGCTTCCTCACCGTTCTCGGCCTCGCCGACGACCTCGACGCCAGCACCCTCGAGTCCTCGTCGGATTCCATCACGCAGGATCTGGTGGTCGTCTGCGAGCAGCACCTTCATGATGATCGCCCCCCGGGTGATTGTTGGTCTGGTTGGAGTGTCGAGTTGTCCCGGACGCCGGAGCTCACCGTGATGGTGGTTCCCGCACCGGTACGGCTCTCGAAGCGCAGTTGGGCTCCGATCACATCGGCCCGTTCCCGCATCCCGATCAGACCGTAGGCGGCGTCCCGGGTGCTGGCGGTGATGTCGAAACCGTGACCGTCGTCAGCGACCACGAGCTGGTACTCGCCCTGTCGGGTGCCCCAATCGACCCGAACCGATGATGCTCCGGCGTGGCGTTCGACGTTGCTCAACGCCTCCTGCAGGATCCGGAGCAACTCCATCTCCACAGGAACAGCGGCCCGGTTGTCACCGTCGAGAGCATTGAACCTCGCTGGGATCCCGGTTCGTTCGGCGAACCGATTCGTCATCTCCGCACCGCGTACCGAGAGGGGGTGGGCGTCGTCCACGCCGGCACGCAGGTCCGAGAGGGTGTACCTCAGTTCGTTGATCGCTGTGTCGACGTCGGAGCGCAGTCTGGTCACCTGTTCGCTCGGTGTCTGATCGGCGATCTGCTCGAGCTCGAGTGAGATGTAGGTGAGCCACTGTCCGAGGCGATCGTGGAGCTCGCGAGCGATCCGGCTCCGCTCCTCCTCGGCCCCGAGAGTCCGTAGCCTGGAAAACCACCTGGCATTGTCGAGACTCAGGCCGAGAACGTCGGTGAGCCCGCCGAGGAGGAGGAGTCGTCGGTGGTCGAAGTGCTCGGCGTCCGGGTGCTCCACGCCGAGCAGTCCAACTGTCCGGCCCCGAGCAGTGAGCGGAACGTAGACGGCGCTGGCTCGACCCTGTTGCAGCGGCGCCGGGTCGTCGCTCCCTTCGGGGCCATTCACGGTCACGGGCCGATCTGCCCGGAGTGCCGAAGCGAGCGCATCGGGCAGTTCGGAAGTGGGGTAGGCGGCGGTCATGACGCACCCGTCGGCGATCCGGGTGGTCCACTCGTCGGTCGGTTCGTCGAGGGTGAGAAGGACCACCGTGTCGACATCGAGATCCCGGCGGAGTTGTTGTCGCGCTTTCTCGACGGTGTCCCGCAGACTCAGTGATCCCGGGAGGGTGCGTGCGGCCTGGGTGAGCAGAACGAGCAGGTCGTTTGCCTCGCTCAGTCGTGTCACTTCGATCGAGAGCTCGCTCTGGCCCCGGTCGGCCTCCTCGAGTCGGCGACGCAGAAAGGCGGCCCCAGCGATCGCCAGGATGATCACCATGAGCGCTGCGAGATCCCGACGACTGTCGAACTGCCCGCCGACGTCGACACGACCCGCCGGTGTTGCCACGATCAGGACGAGTACACCGATCGCCGCGGCGATCGCTCCCCGCCAACCACCCCAGCCGAGTGTGACGACGATGACCGCCGAGAGCAGCACGAAGAAGTAGGGGCTCTCCACCCCACCATCGACTCCGACGACGATCCCCACGGCCACCACGTCGAGGAAGGGTGTGACGACGCTTCGCCAGTCGGTGGCCCCGGGTCGGACGGGAATCATGGTCCGGTAGGTCGTGACGAACAGGCAGACCGCCGTGGCGACCACTGCGGTGTAGCTCCCTCGGAACGCTGCTGGGGCGGCGAAGAGCAGCCCGAACCCGACCGACCCCCAGCGCAGGGCCAGGATCGCCGGTCCGATGATCGTCTGGTAGGACGGCGCCGGGGAAGGCCCGGTACGGGCCGACGCCGTCAGCGTTTCCGAAGCGGTGATCGGCGAGGTGTCAGGGCCAGCAGCTTGGCTGGATCGGTGACTGTGGTCGGGTGCCCGGGGCGCGAGCCGCTGATCCTGGATCGGGCCCCAGCCATCCGCTGCTGCAGCGCCCCCCTGGTCGTCTGGTCCGCTCGGCGCTCCGGCGGTCGGCCGCTCGCTCGTCGACTCCGTGCGGGTGAGCCTACCGATGGAAGGCGGTCTCTGGTCACACTTCCTGGGTGGTGCGATGTCGGGGCCTAGTATTCGACGTCCGTCCGGAGGCTCGTACCCAGCCCGGTGGCGCTGTTCCTGCACAGGGAGGACACCGGCGGCGGCCGCGGGAGGTCACACGTGAGTGAGGAGACCGGCAGCGAGACGGCGGATTCGGTGAAGTTTCCCGGTGCCCGTCGCCCCGATCGGCGACGGCGGGTGGAGCACGCCGGGGTGAGCCTCTCGGTGGCCGAGTGGGGTGACCCACAGGCTGATCCGGTGGTGGTCGCGCACGGTGGGTTCGACTTCGCCGAGACCCTCAATGTCTTCGCGCCGATGATCGCCGATGCCGGCTGGCGGGTGGTGAGCTGGGACCAGCGGGGCCACGGCGACTCGGACCGAACTGCGCTCTACAGCTGGGACGCCGATCTTCGTGATGCCGTGGCGGTGATCGACTCGGTGTCACCCGGGCCGCTGCCGCTCATCGGGCACTCCAAGGGCGGGTCGCTGCTGATGTACCTCGCCGGAGCCATGCCGAGTCGCGTCTCGGCGCTGGTCAACCTCGACGGTCTCCCGTCGTGGGGACGGATGTCGGATGTAGCGGACCGCGAACGGAGTCGTTCGTTGCGGCGAGAGCTCTCTTCTTGGTTGGAACACCGGCGGACGTTGGTCGGTAAGGAGCGCAAACCGGGGAGCATCGACGATCTCGCCCGCCGTCGTGGCCGGATGAATCCGAGACTCTCCCAGGAGTGGTTGCGGTACCTCGTGACCGTCGGTGCGGTTCACTCCGAGGACGGTTGGCGCTGGAAGATCGATCCGACCATGCGTCTCGGTGGTCGCGGGCCCTTCCAACCGGAGTGGGCGCTGCAGCATCTCCCCGGACTCGCCGTTCCCTTCCTCGGTGTGCTCGGCCTGGAGGACGAGTTGATGGGTTGGGGAACCCGTCCAGAACACGTCGGTGGATTCCTGCCACCCGATCACCGCTTCGAGACGCTCGAGGGTGTGGGCCACTTCGTTCACATCGAACAGCCACGCCGAGTCGCTGACCTGGTGTGTGACTTCTTGTCATGAGCGACCGACGGACGACATGGATCCAACACAACCGTGTGCGGTTGGCGCTGCACGAACTCCAGCCCGGCGCTGCAGCGTCGTTCAGACCGTTGCTGTTGTTGCACGGTCTGGGTGAATCCACCCCGACGAGCCTGCCGACGGGCCTGTCCTGGCCGGGGCCGGTGCTCGGCCTCGATTTCACCGGCCACGGCGAGTCGACCCTTCCAACGGGCGGCGGCTACACCGCCGAGATCCTCGTGGCTGATGCCGACGCAGTGATCTCACGGATCGGGAGCGTCACCATCGTCGGTCGCGGCCTCGGCGCCTACATCGGTCTGCTCGTGACGGGGGCCCGTCCGGAACTGGTTCGGGGCCTGGCGCTGAGTGACGGTGCGGGGTTGGTCGGAGGCGGAACCGAGCCCGGATCGGCGTCCATCGTCTACCCGGAGCCCGGGCGTCACGCTTCGCCCGATCCGTACGCCCTCGTTGAGTTGTCCCGTGATCCCCGTCCTGAGTCCTACGTTCAGAACTTCATGGACTTCATCCTCGACGGCAGCGACCTCGCCGAACCGGTCAACATCCACACGGCGCTGCACCCACCGTGGATCGAGGCGCTCCTCGGAGGACCCGGTGTGTCCCGGGATCCTCTGCCAGTGGCACTCCAACGGTTCGCCGGGATCTCCTGAGTCGGATCGGTCACGTGGGGCCGACCGTCCGGGTTCGGCAGGACGGGTTCAGTTGGACGGGGCCGTGGCGAGCCCGGCGAGGGTCGTGTCGACCACGTCGTCGAGGAGGTGTTCGAACTCCTTGGGGATGATCACCGTGCCGTCCCGGGCCCCGAGCAGCAGCACGGTGGCGCACCCGTGGTTGGTGGCCCAGAGCACCATCGCCACCTGAGCCGGATCCCGATCGCTGTGGATCAACCCTGCATCGATCGCTTCGGCGACGGCGGTTGCTGGAAGCGTGAATGCCTCGGTTGCGGCTGCGAGCGAGTTGTCGACCTGAGGAAGGTCGATCGAGTCCGGCCGGTACTGGAACATGACCTCGAAGACGCTGGGGTCCGCCAGGGCCAGTTCGACGTACGCCCGTCCGTAGGCCCGCAGTCGCTCCAGGGGGTCGGGTTCCGTCACGGCTTCCATTCGCTCGACGAGGTCGCCGAAGCCAACCTCGGCGACGGCTCGCATCAGGTCGTCCTTGTCCTCGACGTGGGCGTACAGCGCCGGGGCCGTGACCCCGAGACGTCCGGCGAGTTTGCGCAACGAGATCCCGTCGAGGTCGGTCGAACGGAGCATCTCGCGGGTCGCAGCGACGATCGACTCCCGAGTGAGGACGTCACGACGAACCACACCGTGAGGCTACCCCTGTCTCCAGCGGTCAAGTGGTTGCGTCCGACCGCTCGCCGCCGGGGTTCCCGACGGAGGCGGCTGAGTGGTCAGTCCTCGTCGAGCGCAGTGCGTTCGAGGACGTCCTCCACGGCGAAGCGAGCACGGTCGAGGCGGTCCCGGCAGATTCGCACGAGTTCGCTGGCCCGCTCAACGCGACCCGCAAGGTGGTCGACCTCCAGTTCGCTCGACTCGAGCTCGGCGACGATCGCCTCGAGCTCGGCGAGGGACTCGGCGAATCCCGGTCCGGTCGGTTCTTCGTCGTCGGTGGTGCTCACGCGCTTCCTCTCGCTGGTGCTGTGCTGATCGTGGCTCTGACTGTCGACGTGATGGTCCCGGCGGCAACGGTCGTCGTCAGTTCGTCTCCGTCATCGAGGACCAACGGATCCCGGACCACTGAGCCGTCGGTGGTTCGGGTGATGCTCCAGCCCCGGGCCAACGCCACGGCCGGGTCGACAGCGTGTCGACGGGTCTCGAGGTTCCTGAGCCGTTCATCGGCTCGTTCGAGTCGCCGAAGCACCCCTTGGGTCACGCGCCGCCACGACTCGGCGGTTCGACCGTCCGCCACGGTGAGCACCCGTTCGCTGCAGACGGCGAGTCGTTGCGAGGCCCGGTGCAGCCGTCGGTCCGATACGTCGAGACGCTGTCGTGCCGTCTCGACGATCGCCCCGGCCAGCTCGTCGAAGCGAGCCAGGGCGTCGCTGGCTCGTTCCCCGAGGAACGCCGCAGCGGCGGTCGGGGTCTTGCGGGCGGCGTGGGCAACCTCGTCGGCGATGCTGTGGTCGATCTCGTGGCCGATGCCTGTCACCACCGGGACCGACAGTCCGGCGATGGTCCGGGCGAGTTGCTCGTCGTCGAACGCCGCGAGATCCGTGGCCGCACCGCCGCCGCGTACGAGCAGCACGACATCGACATCGAGGGTCTCCGCCGTCCGCAGCGCAGCGATCAGTTCCGCTGGGGCCACTTGGCCCTGGGTGCTCGAATGGAGCTGGAGCACAGTGAACGGAATCTGCCACCGTTCGAGCTCGTGCAGGGCATCGGCGTGGGCTGCGCTCCCGACGCTGGTGATGAGCGCCACCCGAAGCGGCAGGACGGCGAGTGGCACGCCGGCGTTGCGTTGGAGCAGCCCCTCCCGTGTGATCGCTTCGAGCACCCGGGCCCGTTCCTGGCCGAGCACGCCCAGCGTGAACGCCGGGTCGAGGTCCGTCATCTTGAGTTGCAGCTGGCTCCGCACGGCGTAGGAGCCGAGCGATCCTGCGACCCGAACTCGCACGCCCTCGGCGAGTTCGACAGCGCCACCGGCCTCGCTGAGCCGACGTCGGATGTCGGCCATCTGGTACTTCCAGAGGGTGACCTCCAGGATCGGACGCTGCCCGCCCGTTGCGTCCGGGTCCGACAGTGTGATGTAGGTGTGACCTGCGTTCGAGGTGAAGACCTTGGTGATCTCACCCTCGACCCAGACCTCGGAGCCGAACACCTCAGCGAGCACGCCGCTGACGGCGGCATGCAGGTCCGCAACGCTCCAGGACCGGCCGAGCAGTTCGGTGTCGGGGTCGGTCCTCGGGTCGGTAGCCACCGGCCCGCCGTCAGCTCGGGTCGGGTGCGTCGGCGTGAGGCTCGGGCCGGATGACGAGCACCGGGATCAAGCTGTTGTGGATCACGTACTCGCTGACCGAACCGATCACCACGCGCTTGAACCACCCCTTGCCGTGGGATCCGACGACGATCACGTCTGCGCCGACCTCGCCGGCGACGTGGACGATCATCTGACCCGAGGCCCCCTCAACGAGTCGCTTGTCGACCGTGGACGGGTCCAGGCCGAGAGCGGCGATGGTGGCGTCGAGTTCGTCCCCGCCCTCGTCGAGGATCATGGTGCGAGCCTGCTCGGATTCCTCTGGCGTCATCAGGTTGCTCTCAAATCCCCCGGCGCCGGAGTCCTCGGCAACGGAGGTGTCAGCGACGGTCAACAGGGTCACGTGGCCGGGAGAGAGCAACTCGACTCCCTTGCGTGCGGCGTCGAGCGACACTTCGGATCCGTCGGTGGCGATGAGCGCGTGCACGAGTGACCTCCAGGTGCGTCAGATGGCGACACGCACCCTAGAGGAACCCAAGGACAGGTCGCTCCAGCACCTCGGGTCGGGCAGGATGATCGTGTGAACGATCAGACTGAAGTCCTGCGGCCCAGTTTCGACCTTCCGGGCCGGGTGGCTGTCGTGACCGGAGGCAGCAGGGGTCTCGGCCGAGCGATCGCCCGTGGCTTCGCTGCCGCCGGAGCGAACGTGGTGGTGGCGAGCCGCAAGATCGACGCCTGCGATGCGGTGGTCTCCGAGATCCGCCACGCCGGCGGTGAGGCCTTCGCCGTGCCCACCCACGTGGGCCGGCCAGATCAACTCGACGCCCTCGTTACGGCGACCGTCGAGCACTACGGCGGGGTCGACATCGTGGTCAACAACGCCGCCAACCCACTCGGCGGCCCGCTCGGCGAGATGACCCCGGAGGCGTTCGACGCCGGGTTCCGCGCCAACGTCCAGGGGCCGATCATGCTCGCTGTTGCCGCTCTGCCGCACCTGCAGGCGTCGCAGTCACCGTCGATCATCAACGTCATCACCGCCGGGGCATTCGCCGGGGCCGAGTACCTCGGCCTCTACACCGGCGCCAAGGCCGCCATGTGGAACTTCACCCGGACGATGGCCAAGGAGTGGGCGCCGCACATCCGGGTCAACGCCATTGCGCCCGGGCCGTTTGACACCGACATGATGCGGGCCACTCTCGACGAACCGGAGTTCCACCAACGCATCGTCGACTCGACCCTGCTGAAGCGGGTTGCCGAACCGGCCGAGGTCGTCGGTGCGGCCCTGTTCCTGGCATCGGACGCATCGTCGTACGTGACCGGATCGTGCCTGACCGTCGACGGTGGCTTGTTGGCCTGAGCGCTGCAGTCGCATCGCCCACGAACACAGGGCCCTCCTGTGTGCTCAGACGGTCTCGGATCCGACGAGCACCCGGTACAGATCGGCGTACAGCCCACCCGAGTCCAGCAGTTCCCGGTGACGACCCTGCTGGACCACCCGGCCGCCGTCAAGGACGACGATCTGGTCGGCGCCCGTGATCGTTGACAGACGGTGGGCGATCACCACGGCGGTCCGCCCCTCCAGCGCGTCGGCGAGAGCCGCCTGGACGGCGGCCTCGTTCTCGGTGTCGAGTGACGAGGTCG
>Ga0194130_10007193_pt1 | contig 12440 bp, 9 predicted proteins | sample TA2KigsurfametaG_FD_160084 | JGI IMG/M metagenome (GOLD analysis project Ga0194130, IMG submission 160084) | Freshwater microbial communities from Lake Tanganyika, Tanzania - TA2015050 Kigoma 12 surface | ecosystem: Environmental > Aquatic > Freshwater > Lake | place: Tanzania: Lake Tanganyika... | reverse complement strand
GCGCGCGCGCACCGCGTCGGCGACGACGTCCAGGTGCAGTTCCCCCATGCCGCGCACGCGCAGGCGGTCGCCGTCGCGATCGACGCGCAGGGTCGGGTCGTCGGCCGCGAGTTCGCGCAGCGCCTGGGTCAACCGGGCGATGTCGCGGCCGTCCTCGGGTTCGAACGACACGGTCAGCACGGGCGCGGGGAACCGCGGCGGCGGCAGCGCTTCGACGGCGGCCGGCGCGCACAACGTGTCGCCCGTCCGCAAGCCGAACTCACCAGGCAGCACGACGATCTCCCCGGGGCCGGCGGCGGCGATGCCTTCGTGGCGGTCCGCGCGCATCGTCCACAATTCCGAAGCGGCCATCGACTCGCCGGGCTGGCGGGCGCGCACCCACGCCATGCCAGGGCGCAGTTCCCCGCGGACGACGCGGACGAAGTTCCACACCTCGTCGGCGTGCTGCACCTTGAACACGAGGCCGCAGAACGCCGCCTGCGGATCGCCGGCGGCGGCCAGACCCCACAACCCGGCGCGCGGCGTTTCGGCGGGCGAAGGCAGCCAGTGCACGACGCCATCCAGCAGCCAGTCGACGCCGCGGTTCCACAGCGCCGCCCCGGCGAGCACGGGCACCAGCGTCCCGGCCAGCACGCGCGGCCGCAGCGCCGCCCGCAGGCGGTCAGGCGTGATCCGGCGGCCGGCCAGGGCATCGGCGAGGATCGTCTCGTCGGCATCGGCGGCGGCGTCGACGATCCGTTCGTGGGCCGCGCGCAACTCGCCCTGCAGGCGCTGCACATCGGCGACGTCGGGCCGACCGTCGAACCACTGCACCGCCCCGGACAAAGCGTCGCCGAGGCCAGCGAAGCGCCGGTCGCCATCGCGAAAGGGCACCACGACCGGCAGGGGCGCGCACTCGAGCCGCTGACGCAGCTCCGCGACACAGGCTTCGAAGTCGGCGCCATCGCGATCGAGCTTGTTGACGAAGACGATGCGCGGCAGCGACCGGGCCGCCGCCTGCCGCCAGACCGCCACCGTCTGCGACTCGACCCCGCGCGCGCCGTCGACCAGCACGACCACGCCATCGAGCACGTGCAGGCAGCGCTCGACCTCGGCGACGAAGTCGACGTGGCCGGGCGTGTCGACGACCTGCAGCGTGCAACCGCCCCACTGCACACGCGTCGCGGCGGCGGTGATCGAGATGCCGCGGCTGCGCTCGGCCGGCAGCCAGTCCATGGTCGCCGTGCCGTCGTCGACGCTGCCCAAGTGCGGTTGCGCGCCTGCGTCGTGCAGGATGCGCTCGGTCAACGTGGTCTTGCCGGCGTCGATGTGCGCGACGATGCCGAACGTGCGCAGACGCTCCATGGCGGCACGCAGCGTAGCCCGCCGCGCCGCGGGTCGCCACGCGCGCGGCGCTACATCATCCCCGGCATGCCCGGCCGACCGGCGCCGCCCAGCGTGATGCCGCGCATCTGCATCTTGAGATCGTCCGGGTTGTCGGACGACGCGAGCGCGTCGTCCAGACTGATGTTGCCGGCCTGGTAGAGGCGGATCAGCGACTGGTTGAACGTGATCGTGCCGTAGTACGCGCCTTCCGCGAGCGCCTTCGGCAACTGGCGCGTCTGGCCCTGCTCCAGCAGGTCGCGCACCGTCGGGTTGTTCACCAACAGTTCGACGGCCGGGACCAGGGCCGTGCCGTCCTTGTTCTTGATCAGGCGCAGCGAGCAGACGCCGGCGAGGTTGAGCGCCAGTTGCAGCCGCAGCATGTCGTGCTGGAACGGCGGGAAGAACGAGATGATGCGCTCGACGGTCTGCACCGCGTTGACGGTGTGCAGCGTCGAGAAGACGAGGTGCCCGGTCTCGGCCGCCGAGAGCGCCGCCGTGACCGTCTCGGCGTCGCGCATCTCGCCGATGAGGATGATGTCGGGCGACTGGCGCATGGCCTGCCGCAGCGCCGTGGCGAAGCTGGTCACGTCGACGCCGATCTCGCGCTGGTTCAGGATCGACCGCTTGTCCTCGAAGCGGAACTCGATCGGGTCCTCGATCGTGACGATGTGTTTGTTCATCGTCCGGTTGACGTATTCGATCATCGCGGCCAGCGTCGTCGACTTGCCCGAGCCGGCGACGCCGGTGGCGAGCACGAGACCGCGCTTGAGCGACGCGAGGCGCTTGAGCTGTTCCGCCGGCAGGCTGAGGTCCTTGAACGACGGCACGTCGGTCTTGATCGAGCGGAACACGAGGCCGAACTCGCCGCACTGGTGGAAGGCGTTGCAGCGGAACCGGCCGACGCCGGGCAGCGCGACGGCCGAGTCGGTCGCGCCCGACCGCTCGAACTCGACGCGCAGTCGATCGTTCAACACCTCGGACACGTAGGAACGCACGACCTCGTTCGAGAGCAACTGGTCGCCGAGGAAGCGGATCGCGCCGGCGACGCGGATCGCCGGGCAGCCGCCGGCCTTGATCAGCAGGTCGGACGCGCCCTCGCGCACCATCACGCGCAGCAGATCGCGCAGGCGCGTCGGCGCGCTGGCGGGGGCAGCGGCGGCGGGCTGCCCGGCAGCGGCTGCAGCGGCGAGCGCAGCAGGGTCGAATGGACGGCCGGGGGGCGGGGTCGGGGTGGTCAAGGGTGGCTCCTGTTCATCACCTATCGGCACGCAGGGGCGTTCCGCCGCAGTCGGACCGCGCTCCCCGGGAAGCGGATACGGCTTGGGGTCGATCGGGGGGTGCCGTTCGGCCTGCGGGATCGCTCGCCCACGGTTCCGCACCCCGTCCACGAACCCCGGCGCCGGGCACGATCGGCTGCGGCGCCCGGCGCACTTCGCGTGACGCGGCCGCCTACGAAGCAGCCACCTAGTCCGCGCCGGGTCGCCGCGGCAGCGTCGCCAACACACTCCAGATGGCGGCGACGAGTTCGTTGAGGCCGCGGCCCGTCGCGCTGGAGATCGCCAGCACGGGCTGGCCGATCGCGGTGGCGAGTTCCTGCGCGCGCGCCCGACCGGTGTCGTCCTCGACCTTCGTCGCGACCACCAGCGTCGGCCGCTGCGCCAGTTCCGGCGCGTACCCGGCGAGCTCCTGCCGCAGCACGCGCCAAGCCTGTTCGGGCGGTTGCATCGGCAGGTCGCCGCAGTCGACGAGGTGGAGCAGGAGACGAGTGCGCTCGATGTGCTTGAGGAACCGGTCGCCTAGGCCGCGGCCCTGCGACGCGCCTTCGATCAGCCCCGGAATGTCGGCGATGACGAAGGTGCCATCGCCCGGGCCGGTGGCGATGCCGAGCATCGGCTCCAACGTGGTGAACGGGTAGCCGGCGATCTTCGGCCGCGCGCGCGTCAGCGTCGCCAGCAGGGTCGACTTGCCGGCGTTGGGCAGGCCGACCAAGCCGACGTCGGCGATCAGCTTGAGCGACAGGCGGACGCTGCGCTCCTCGCCGTCCTTGCCGAGTTCGGCCTTGCGCGGCGTGCGGTGCGTCGCCGTGGCGAAGTGCGTGTTGCCGCGGCCGCCGAAGCCGCCGCGCGCGAGCACCCATGGCTCGTCCGCGGTGTCCAGGTCCATCAGCAGGTTGCCGCGTGCCGCGTCGAATACCTGCGTGCCCACGGGCACCTCGATGACGAGGTCCTCCGCGTCCTTGCCGCCGCAGTTCTGCGGCAAACCCTGGCCGCCGTTGCGGGCTTCGAAGGTGCCGCGGCCAGTCAGGTGGAACAGCGTGTTGCAGTGCGTCGTCGGCAGGAGGATGACGTCGCCGCCATCGCCGCCGTCACCGCCGTTCGGACCGCCCTTCAGGGTCTTGGCGTCGCGCAGGAAGCAAACGCAGCCGTGGCCGCCGTTGCCCGCGCGCACCTGGATTTCGAGTTCGTCGACGAACATGGACGGCAGACCGACGAACGCCCGGACTGTCCTCCCGGCGCGCAGCGCGCGCCGCGGGAGGCCGCCGGTCAGCCGTTCGCCTGGATCGGGTCGACGTGGACCTTGCCGTTGTCCTGGAAGCGGACGACACCCTCGGCGACCGCGAACAGCGAGTCGTCACCAGCGCGACGGACGTTCAGGCCCGGTCGGAAGCGCGTGCCCAGTTGGCGGACGATGATCGAACCGGCCTTGACGCGCTGGCCGCCGTAGGCCTTGACGCCGCGGTACTGCGGGTTGCTGTCCCGGCCGTTCTGCGTCGAACCCTGACCCATCTTGTGTGCCATGGGATGTTCTCCTGCTCGGTGTGTGGTTGGGGGTCTGCGTGCCCGCGCGCGGGTTTCGAACGGCGATCAGCCGTTGATCGCCTCGATCTGCACGATGGTGTACTGCGCGCGGAAGCCGCGGCGACGGCGGCTGTTCTTGCGGCGCTTCCACTTGCCGGTGATGACCTTCGGGCCCTTCACCTGGCGCACGACCTTGCCGGTCACCGACGCGCCGGCGACGTGCGGCGTGCCGATGCGGCCAGCGCCCTCGCCACCCACAAGGCACACCTTGTCGAAGGTGACGGCGTCGCCTTCGGCGGCGCCCTTGCGGAGATGGATCTGGATGCGGTCCCCAGCTTGGACCCGGTACTGCTGGTTGCGATCGTCGACGACGGCGTACATGCTGCGCTCTCGGCGAAAAGGAAGGGGCAGAGAGGTTAGCCGCGGACGCGGGGCTGTCAAGCCTGCCTTGGAAAGGCCTGCGCCAAGCCCGCCTGCCCCGCGCGGCCCCCTCGCCGACCGACCCGCCCGCGGCGCGGGCGGATCCGGGCCTCAGGCCTTCACGCCGAGGCCAGCGGGGATCGCGATCCGGGCTTCCTGGCCGTCGCCGGTCAGGAAGCGGTAGTGCACGACGTCGATCGGGTAGCTCGCCTCCGGCCGGAACACGAGCGACTTGCCGACCGCGTCCTCCAACTCGAGCACCGCGCGGCGCTTGTAGTTGACGAGGTAGTCGGCGACCGCCGGCGCGACGAAGATCTGTAGCACCGAGAACCCCTTCAGGTTCACCAGCGCGCGCGACTCACGCAGCACGGACAGCGCCTTGCTCTGCACGGTGCGCGACCAGCCGGCGCCCTTGCAGTGCGGGCACTGCATGAACACGGTGCGCTTGAGACCTGGGCCGACGCGCTGGCGCGTGATCTCCAGCATGCCGAACGGCGAGATGCGGCCGACCTTGATGCGGGAGCGGTCGCCGCGCAGCGCCTCGATGAGCTTGCGCTCGACGCCACGGCGCTGCTTCTCCTGCGCCATGTCGATGAAGTCGATGATGATCAGGCCGCCGAGGTCGCGCAGGCGCAGCTGCCGGACGATCTCCGGAATGGCGTCGAGGTTGGTGCGGTAGGCGGTCTCGTCGGTGTCGCCGCCGGCCTTGTACCGGCCGGAGTTCACGTCGATGGCGACGAGGGCCTCGGCCTGGTCGATTACGATCGAGGCGCCGTTGGGCAGTTCGACCTTGGGCTGGTAGAGGGACTCGACGTCCTTCTCGATGCCGAAGTGGTGGTACAGCGGCGTCGTCATCGCGTGCTGCTTGATGCGCTCCGCCATGTGCGGCATCAGCTTCTCGGCGAAGTCGCGGATGCGCAGGAACACGTCCTCGCAGTCGACGACGACGTCGGCGATGTCCGGCGTGAACTGGTCGCGCATCGCCTTCAGCACGAGGTCCGACTCCTGGTACAGCAGCGCCGGCGCGCGGGTGACCTTGAGCCGCTGGGCGACCATCTCCCAGATCTTCTTGAGGTAGTCGCGGTCGCGCTGCAGGTCCTGCAGGCTCTTGTTGACGCCGGCGGTGCGCACGATGAAGCCGATGCCGCCGTGGCCGGTCTCGTCGAGCTCGCGGACGATGCGCTTGAGACGCTTGCGCTCGTGGCCGTCCTCGATCTTCCGCGACACGCCGCACTTGGGCAGGCTCGGCATCAGCACGAGGCAGCGCCCCGGCAGCGAGATGTAGGTCGTCAGGGTCGGCCCCTTGCTGCCGATGCCCTCCTTGGTGATCTGGACGACGACTTCCTGGCCCTTCTTGAGCAGCTGGTCGATCGTCGGGCGCGGGCCGCGCGGCCGACGGTCGCCGCCGCCGCGGCGACCGCGCCGGCGATCGCGGCGCTCGCCGGCGCCGCTGCCCTGGTCCGCCGGCGCGCCGGCGGGAGCATCCGCCCCACCACCGGACGCCGACGGCTCGCCACCGTGGTCGTCGTCGCCGCCCGCAGCGGCGGCCATGTTCAACGGCCGCTCGCCGCCGTGGCCCGGGGCCTCCCCGTCGGCGTCGCGGTCGCCGGCGTCGTCCGCGAACGGCTCGTCGTCGGGCTCCGGCCGGGCTTCGTCGTCCGCACGGGCGTCCTCGTCGGCGTCGGCGTCCTCGTCGGCGACCGCCTCAGGGTCGACGGGTTCGCCGGCGCCCTCGTCGTGCTCCGCGATCGCGACGTTCGACGCCTCGTGCGGCGGTTCGTCGCCGCCGGCGGGAGCCGGGCCATCGACGTCCTCGTCGTCGTCCGACAGCGCCTGCTGCATCGACTCCGGGCCATCGTCGGCATCGACGCGGGCCCGACCCTCGATGACGTCCTCCAGCTGGAAGTCGTCGCGACCGTACGCCGGCAGCACGTCGCTGACGTGCAGGAAGCCATTCACGCGCCCGCCGAACGCGACGAATGCCGCGCCGATGCTGGGCTCGATGTTGACGACCTTGCCTTTGTAGATGTTACCGAGATACGCCTCGCGGTTGGCCAACTCGACGTGCAGCTCCTGCAGCACGCCGTCCTCCACCACGGCGATCCGGCTCTCCTCCGGATCGATGGCGTTGATGAGCATCCTCTTCAAGGGAAACCTTCTCTTGGCGATTGCCGCCGGCGAAGCCGGCGGCCCCCACGATCAGCGCGGCGCACGCCGGCGGCAGCGCGCCCGGGACGGGATCGGCCCCGTGCCGCGGCGACGCGACGATCGTTCGGGTAGACGGGAAAACGCGGCCACGCCCGACAGCCGATGCCGGTTCCTGCCGCGCAGGCGTGCGCGTCGAGGCGCGGGGAAGCGCCGTCTCGGAACTCATGTCGACCATCGCGGGCGTAGTTGGTCCAGGTTGGCGGTCGAGGTCCGCCCGCAGGCGGCGCGACCGCGCTCCCCATGACGTCCGGGAAGCGGCGCGATGGTAGTGCGGAGCAGCGCGCTGCTCAACGCAAGACTGAACGGGGCGGCGGGCGCGAGGCCGGGCCCGCCGCCGCCGCGGGTCAGTCGCCCTTGCCGAAGATCGCCTCGCGCTGCTGCGCGATGTTCGAGTGGTCGCGCAGGCGCTCCTCGAGGGCGCGCTGCATCGACTTCTCGACGTCTTCGGGGCTGCGGATCAGCTCCGGCGTGATGAAGACCAACAGGGTCGTCATCGTGTCCTGGCGCGACTTGCCCTTGAACAGGTAGCCGAGCACCGGGATGTCGCCGAGGAGCGGCAGCTTGGTGATCGTCTCCGACTGCGTCTTCGACTTCAGGCCGCCGAGCACGGCGGTCTGGCCGCTGCGCAGCAGGACCGTGGTCGACAGCGTGCTGGAGGCGACGCGGGGCAGCGCGATGACGCCTTCCGAACCGCCGCTGCCGATCGTGAACACGTCGAAGCCGGCCGGCGCCAGAGGCGAATTGCCGGTGCCGCTGAGCGACGTGCGCTGCGGGATCACCTGCATGACGATCTTGTCGGTGCCGGGGACGACGTGCGGCGTGGTCAGCAGCTGGAAGCCGATGCTGACCGGCGACTCGTCGCCTTCCTCGAGCGCCAGCAACAGGCCGCCCGCCTGGCCCTGCTCGACGCGGGCCTGCGCGTAGCGGATCGCCTCGCCGACGAAGATCGTGGCCGGCTGGTGATCCAGGGTCACGATCTGCGGTGCCTGGACCAGTTCCGAGCGGGTGTCGCGCTTCAGCAGGCGAAGGGTCGCCGTCACCTGCTGGAAGTTGAGCGCGCCGAACACGACGTTCGGCACCGTCGTCTCGCCGGCGTTGCGGGTCTCGTCGGCGAACGGGCCGCTACCCTGGCCGCTGTTGTCGCCGGTAGGATTGGCGACGAGGCGGTCGTCCCAACCGCCCTGACCGAGGTTGAACGGCAGATTGGTCGGGATCTGGCCGAGGCCGAGCGAGGCGGTCCAGCCGCTGCCGCCCGGATTGATGCCGACTTCGAGCACGTCCTCGTTCGTCGTGGTGACGAAGCGGATGTCGAGCTGGACCTGGGCCGGCTCCGTGTCGATCAGGTCGAGCGTCCGACGGATGTTTTCGATGACCGGGCGCGTGTCCTTGACGACGATGAAGTTCTGCTCGCTGACGTAGTCGATGGTGCCGACCTGGGGCGTCAGCATCTGCTTGAGCGTGTCGATCAGCGTGAACATCGTCTGCCCGGGCTGCATCGGCTGACGGTTGCGCAGGTCGTCGATGTACGTCGACTGGATGAAGGGCACGTACGTCGAGCTGGGGCGCACGAAGCGCAGCTGGAAGGTCTCGCTGACGAGGTCCTGCTGGACGTTGGACGGCGGGACGACGCGCAGGATGCCGCGCTTCTCCTCGACGACGACGTAGCCCAGCGTCTTGACGACCGACTCGAGGGCGTCGCGCCACGGGATGTTCTTGAGGCGCACCGTGACGGTGCCCTTGACCTCGGGCGCCACGGCGATGTTCGCGCCGGAGATCTTGGCGATCGTGTCGATGACCTTCTGGATGTCCGTGTTCTCGAACGAGAACGTCGTCTTGGGCGGGTTCTCGACCCTCAGCACGCCGCCGTCGGCCTCGCTGACGATGCACCGCGCCTGTTCGGCGACGAGCGTCAGCGCGCTGCGCCACGGCACATCCTGCAGGTCGATCGTCACCGTCGCCTCGATCGCGGGATCGATGATGATGTTGGCGTTGGCCTTCTTGCGGATGCTCGCGACGACCTCGCGGAGGTCGCGGTCCTTGAGCCGCAGGGTCAGCCGGCTGGAGCGGTCGCTCTCGGCCTCGGACCGGATCTCCTCCGGCTTCGGTTGCTGGGCGGCAGGCTGCTGCTGCTGCGGTTGCGGTTGCTGCGCAGGATCCTGCGCATGACAGACTGCGAGCGACAGCAGAGCTGCCAGCCCGCGAACGATTCCGTGCATCAGTGCCTGCATCTTCGAATCTCCTCCCCGGCGGGGAGCCCTTTGCCTCGCATGTGGCCGCAGCGCGTCCGATTTGCGCTGCAGCGTCGCTCTCCCATCGACTCGACGCCATCGCGGGCTTGAGCCGGCGTGCGCCGGCGCCCGCGATCGTCGCGCTACATCGTGCGCACGAGCGTCAGCCCGCGGAACACGAACCAGATCTGCTCCTCCTCGACCTGCTTGACCAGCAGGTCGTCGGAGACGTACTCGCCTTCCTCGTAGGTCTCGCCGTTGAGCAGCACGCCGGAGCGGCCGTCCGGGTTGACGACGATGCCCTGGACCTTCAGGTCGAGCGCCTTGAAGTCGATCGCGGTGATCGCCTTGACGTGCCAGGCCTTGGCGGCGAGCGCCAGCGGATACCGCGCGTCCGTCTCCGGCACGGCGATCCGCTGTATGACGAGCTCGTAACGCGAACGCGCCTGGTCGAGCTGGCCGTTGTTGCAGTCGGTCGTGAGGTCTGCCACCAGCTGCCGCAGCTCCGACTCGGGCAGGTACGGGTCCTTCGGCTGGTTCGACTCATTGCCCACGAGCGCGGCGCTGCGCAGCGCGTTGTAGGGCGCCACGACTTCGCGCGACCAGCGCAGCCGCAGCGGCGGGAAGGAGACGAGTGCGGACTCCGTCTCGATCTGCGCGCCGAGCTTGTCGATGCCCTCCTTGAGATTCTTCTCGAGCGAGTACTGCTCGAAGAGCGTCGTGTTGGCGCGGCCGATCTTGTCCTGGATCTCGAGCAGGCGGCCGAGCGCGTCGATGTTGCGCTCGAGCGCCTCGCGCTGCTCCTCCTGTGACGGGCCGTCGACGTTGACGTCGCCGCGGTCGCGCGGGTCGACCAGCACGTCGCGGCGGCCCTGCTCGCCGCGGTGCTCGTAGCGGTCGAGCCGGATGGCCTGCATGCGCTTGTAGATCTCCTCGCGCAGCTGCTCGCGCAGCTTCTGGTACTCGGGGATCTCGATGTCCTTGGCGTCGACCTTGCCGTTGTAGGCGTACGTCTGCAGCGTCATCTTGACGCTGTGGACGACGTGGCCGTCACGGATCTGGACCTTGTTGCCCTTGGAGCCGGACGTGATGCTGAATTCCGTGATGCCCACGAACCGCTCGAAGTTCTCGACGAGGTTCATAAACTTCATGACCTGCCAGAGCGTGGCGGTCATCTCGTACGTGTACTCGATCGGCGTGAAGCGCTCGTTCTTGCCGGCCTGGCGCTGCGTGTTGACCAGCGAGCTGCTCTTGACGCCCGACTGGCGGTTGAACTGATTGAGCATGCGAACGAAGTCCGTCAGCTCCTTCTGGTCGGGCAGGATCTTGACGTAATCGCCGAGATTCTCCCGCAGGATGATCACGTCGCGCTCGAGGTTCGGGATCTGGCGGATGCGCGCGTCTGACTTGGCGATCGCGGCCTCCTTGTCCACGACCTGCGCGTCGATCTCGGCGATCAGTTCCTCGGTGTAGTAGATGCCGCCACCGGCGAGCAGGCACAGCCCGAGGACCGAGCCGACGATCGCGAGGGTGAGTTTCTTCTGCGTCCAGTTGGCCATGATCGTGGACCTCACTTCTGCGCCGGGAAGCCCGGCTGCGCGTCGGCGTTGGTCGGGGGGAACTGGAGCGAGAGCGCGAAGCGCAGCGAGGTCGGCGGCACGCGGCCGTCCTCCTCCTCCAGCTTCCAGTTGGGGTCGGAGAGCATCGCCTGCTTGCCGAACGTGGAACTGGCCATGTCGTCGTGGAAGTTCGCGAGGCGGTCCTGCTCGTCGCCCTGCACGGCGCAGGACATCGACACGGTCGCGCCCTTGGCCGGGTCGTTGCGGACCTGCAAGTCGTCGAACCAGGCCATGTGGCGCTCGGTGTCGCCACTGTTGTTGACGACGTCGATCAGCTCGTCGAGGAACTTCGACCAGACCCGGCGCGAGTTGCCGATGTCCTTGATCGTCTGCACGCGGACCGTGTAGTCGTTCTTGTTGGACTCCAGCTGGTCGGCGTAACCGACGCGCCGCTGCAGTTCGCCCAACTGTGCGTCCGCGGCGGCCAGCCGTTCCTCGGCCGACTGCAGGTCGCCGAACCACTTCATGCCGAGCCAGCCGGCGGCGACGGTGACGGCGGCCGCCGACGCCAGGGCGGCGACGAGCAGCTTGGCTTGCAGCCGCTTGCCGCGGCGCATCTCGACGGGCAGCAGATTGATGCGAATCATGGCTTGTTCCTCAGGAAGCGGCGGCCAGCCCGAGCGCGATGGCGAGCTGCGGCGCCTGTAGGTTGAGTTGGTCGACGTCGACGCCGTCGGTCTTGAGACCTTCGACGGGGTTCCAGGTCTTGGTGCGCTTCTCGAAGATGCGCTCGAAGGACTCCTCCAGGAACGGCAGCAGCGCGGTGCCGCCGGTCAGCCGGACCTCCTGCACCGTGCCGTCGAACTGGTTCTCGAAGAAGTCGAAGGACAGGTTGATCTCGTTGCCCATGTCCTCGAGGACCTGGGAGCAGGCATCGGCGACCATGTCGACCTGGGTGCCCGGATTGCGCTTGAGCGCCTCCGCCTGGGCGGTCTCGAGGCCGGTGCGGCGCGCGATCGCGTTCGTCAGGTCCTGGCCGCCCATCGGCACCTCGCGGGCGAAGCACGTGATGTTGTCGCGCAGGATGTTGATCGTCGCCTTGGTGGCGCCGATGTCGACGAGCGCGACCGTGCGGCCGGGGTCCTGGATGCCCGTGTGGACGGTGTCGCCGAGTTCCCAGGCGTTGCCGAGCGCGAAGCCGTCGACGCCGATGGCCGCCGGCTGCAGCCCGACGTCGTCGAGCAGGCGGGCGTAGTCGGCGATGAGCGTCTTCTTCGCCGCGACCAGGAGCAACTCCATGCGCGGCTTGCCCATGGAATCCTTGCCCAAGCTCAGCTTGTGGACGTCGAGCTCGACGTCGGTGACCTCGAACGGGATGTACTTGTCGGCCTCGAACCGGACGGCCTGGACGATCTTGTCGTCGCTGACCGGCGTCATCCCGATGTAGCGGAAGACCACGTTCTTGCCGCTGACCGAGGTCGCGACGCGCTTGGTGCGGAAATTCGCCGCGCGCATCAGGTCCGCGAGCGCGTCGCGGCGCGCCGCCTCGTTGGGCACATCGATCTGGGCATGGCCCGTGATGATCACGTCCTGCTTGTCCCGCGTCAGTTCGACGGCCTTGATGCAACTGTTGCCGATGTCGAGACCGACGATGCTCTTGCGATTGTTCAGCATGACCAGGATGTGGCTCCCGCGGACGGACTCCGCCGCTCTCGTCGTATCGGCAGGCCGGCGCGCCCGGATTGAGCCGCCCCGGTGATCGACGGTTCCGCCCCCCGTCCGGCAGGCTCCACGGGCGCCGGCCAGCCGGGCGAGAGAGCCATGGTGTGTAGGTTGCCTGCAGCCGGCTGTTCGCGAACACT
>Ga0194130_10007189_pt1 | contig 12449 bp, 10 predicted proteins | sample TA2KigsurfametaG_FD_160084 | JGI IMG/M metagenome (GOLD analysis project Ga0194130, IMG submission 160084) | Freshwater microbial communities from Lake Tanganyika, Tanzania - TA2015050 Kigoma 12 surface | ecosystem: Environmental > Aquatic > Freshwater > Lake | place: Tanzania: Lake Tanganyika... | reverse complement strand
GGCAAGATGTGGATGGTGACTGCCCACCAACTCATTGATCTTGTCTTGGATTTCTTTGCCCGCTTTCCACTTCTCGCTAGCCATGTTTTATCCCTTAAGTGAAACAAGAGAGAAGACCGCCTTCGCTCTTATGTCCCACATTATACAAACCCCTACTTCGAGAACAAACTATCCAATAGCCGTTGTGCCTTATCCCTGAGTTTTCCCATTTTGTGACTCAGCCGAAAGCGTTTATCTAGCTTCCCATACTCCCATTCCAGCTTCCTCCACTTCCGTATCGTCCACTTCTTAACGGATAAGTACAGGATAGTGGATTGCTCCCACTTCTCAGCGGCTAGTGCGGACATTTCGTGTATCCATAGCTCGATGAGAATAACGAGATAAAGCACAAAAGAGGGATTTCGTAATAAGTACACGCGAGCAAACATGGTCATTTGCTCTTCTGTGTACTCATGCTCCGAGTCGAGTACAGCTACAAGGTTTCCGTCTTTTTCTATGATCAAGACGATATTTTCTAAGGGTGTATCATCCTGCCCTTCATCCTGCCCCTCAACCTGCCTCTCAACCTGTTCTTCACTCATATTGGATACTCCTGTATAAGAACAACTAGGAGTATCCGATAAAGGGATTAGCAGGTAGCCTGAGCAATCGCCATGGAGAAGGCGTTGATGGCATCCCTGAACTGCCCCTCCGTCATGATCTGACCACGAGGCGAGCCAGCGATGCCGTCATGACCACCTGCAAGGTCACCCCAAAGGGACTGAACAATATGCCGACAAGAGACATTCTTAATCGGATCGGCAAGGGAGATGGTGACAGAACCCATCTTCTCATTAAACGCAACCACACCGAGACCGACCTCCCCATTAGGGTCACGGTAGAGGTGGTTCGTAAAGTTATCTGCCCTGCGGACAACCACACCAAACGGAGTCGTGGTCACCCAACTCTTCAGGTTGAGGTCATCTTGGGCTTGGATAAACTTCACGCCGATCTCAAGTTCGTCCAACCCACCTGAGAGAAGGTTTGAAACAAACTCAAACGCCTTTTCACAAAACTCCGTCACATCAGAGTTTTGATCCCTAGGCGTATTGAGGCGATTGGTCTGAAGCCAAGCCCCGATAGCCGAGGCGAGCGGGAAGTAAGAGGAAGAGGGGTCAGCCTTGTGCCACCCGAGCGTATCAATCCCCTCCACATAACTCCAAAACCCCTCAAAGCCTTGAGTGAAGAACTGAGCATACTTGCCCGAAGCCCTCATAAGACCACCAAGGGTATCGGCATCAATATGACTGATCAGAGCCACATCATTGTCCTCAAGGACAGGGATATGGGTGTCGTTACAGGGAGCGGGCTGCTCCCCGCCGATATGTCTACCTGCGTACTTGGAACCAAAAGGTTGGTGATGGGCGGCGGTGTAGACCGACCCCTCCGCCACCCAAGAGCCGTACTCCGCTTCAACGGTGAGGGTGGGGGGGGTATCGAGGCTGAGGGTATCGGCGGCGAGTTGAGCGGTAGGGGCGAGGATAACGATCATGTCAGGTTCCTTTTTAAGGGAGGGAAAAGGGTCACACCTTACTAATACTGAGTTATCCGTGTTGGGATACTCTATCTCAGGTAGTATCTGAAAGAATAACCGAACAATGAAAGGATTAGGGACATAGATGAGCAACTTCTTGGATAAAAAGGTCTGTATATATGGCGATGATATTGGAGGTGTTGCGGTCATTCAGCACATGGGGGAAGATATCACCCCTGTCAATGCTGCAAGAGCCAGCCTTGATCAGTTCTCAACCGAGATGGGAGACAAAGAAGTCAAACTATCCAAATTCTTGGTTCGAGAAGGTCACACATCCACGGCGGAGCATAATCTTCTGACATTATGGATAAAAGTGCCGATGTTTGTGGCGAGGCAACACATGAGACATCGCACCATGAGCTATAACGAGATCAGCCGTAGATACACGAGCGAAAAGATAGAATTCTATCTGCCCAAAGAGCTGAGACAACAAGACACCAAAAACAGACAAGCGAGTTTGGATCAGACCTTTGATCCTTTGATCGGTGATTTATTGACTGCCACCCAAGCTATCCATGTACAAACGGCTAATGCCGCCGCTCTGTATGAGGAAATGATCTCTAGTGGAGTAGCAAGAGAACAAGCCCGCATGATCTTGCCTCAAAACATCTACACCACCTATTGGGCTACTGCTAATCTCCACAATTGGATAAACTTCATCTCTAAAAGAGACCACCCCGATGCTCAATGGGAAATGAGGCTGTTAGCTAAAGAAATCAGCCGTCAAATCAGGGGTATTTGGTCGGTCGCTCATTCTAACTATGTCTCTTACGGCAAGATCAATAACCCCGACAACTAAACACCTAACATCACACCCCAAAGGGGAATGTGAGGTTTTTCTTAGCCCCTCACCGCCGCAATCAGGGTGATCTCAGCCATATTAAAGCGGTTAGAACTGCCATCCCTAAGAGCTTCCTGAAGCAGCTCAATGACCTCAGGGTCTCCATCGTTCTGTTCTAAAATAGCAAGACCTGTTGATGGTCTACCCCCATTTACTGAGAACAAAGACTTCTGCCAAGAGTAGCGGCTGCCAGCGGTTCTGCCGCTAGAGGTCTTACCCTCAAGACGGGCAACGCGGGCTTCGAGGCTTCTTAAAACTTCTGACGCGGTTCTTCTGATCATGATTGTCACTCCAAGAGATTAATAGATAGATTTATCCATTCTCCCTTGGAGGGACCGATAAAAGGATTATTAGGCTAAGAGAGACGATCACGCAACCTAGATAAGCGGGTAGTGGTGTTGGCATTCATTACACACTTAATCATAGCCTCTCGCTCACCCACCAAATAGACCTTAATCTTTGCCCTTGTGATGGCAGTATAAAGCAGACTCCGCAGTAATAGATTGTTCCCATGTTCAACACACATGGGCATAATAATTGTGTGATATTCCTGCCCCTGTGCTTTATGCACGGTGGTCGCATATGCCAATCTCAACAACTTGGATATTTCATCCAAGGGTAAATCCAAGCGTTGATCCACGACACCTTTAAGGATAACTTCGATGCTCGTTTTGTTTATGCTCAAAATGCGTCCAATATCGCCATTATAAACGCCCAAATCATAATCATTGCGGGTTATCATAATCTTGTCTCCCATCCGATATGTCCCGCTACCAATCTGTAAAGATTGACTCAGTTTAGTGCTAGGGTTCAAGACGCTACGCAGTTCTTTATTCAGACTTGTGACACCCAATAATCCATGATGCGTTGGACTCATCACATGAAAGTCCTCCCCCTCTAGGTGCAACTCCCTCGATAAATCCAAAATCTTATCCAATACAGCCTGTTGATTATAAATCTCGATAAACTCAAAGTCGGCATCAGGCTCAGGTACTTGTCCTGCGTGTATCTTATGTGCGGCTAAAGTTACTCCTGACCCCTCCCCCTGTCGGAAGACTTCGGATAAATGCACACGAGGTATCCGAGACGAGTTCAGTAAATCAGCTAAGACAAAGCCAGCACCTACAGGAGGAAGCTGTGCAATGTCTCCGACCAAAATCACCCTACATCTCTCCGAGATGCCACACATCACTCTCCACATTTGGTGCAAATCCACCATAGATGCTTCGTCTATAATCACTACGCTCTCTGCACGAGGGTTTTGTCGATTGTGTCTCCATATCTCAGCACTCGGGTCTAAACTCGATGCCACATCCGTAACAATCTCTCCCTCCACCTTCTTTACTCCCTCATAATCCGAAATACGACCCTTTTCGTCTTTTGTCCCACCTGCACCAAATGCCCTGTGTATGGTCATGCACTCCATACCCGTCAAAGAGCCTGCCCTCTTCGCCGCTATGCCCGTTGGGGCTACCAATAACACCTTCTCCCCTTGTGCCTCTAAACACCGACACAAAACGCTCAATATTGTCGTTTTACCCGTACCGGGTAAGCCTGTCACTATCGACACCGCACTCTCCAAACCTAACCTCACAGCACTCAATTGTTTATCCGTTAGGGCAAACCTTGAATGACTCCTTATTTCAGCCTCCGTCAATCGCTTCGATGAACCTCCCAATACGCTCGCTACGCTCACAATATCATGCCTTATCGGAGATAACACCTCCTTAGCTACCTCCACCTCCATCTTGTGATAAGACGGCAAATAAAGAGCGTTCCCACCCATGGGCAACTTCTCCACCACCACACGAGCAGGAACATTCTCCTTCATCGACTTGATCGCTTGTGCAATCTCCTGCGGATTATCCAATCCCGTCAACAACCCCACATCTCTAAATACTGCCCCCGTATCCAAATACGATTGTCCATTCCCCACACCCTGCAACAATGACCAAAATACACAACCCTCTATCCTATTCCTGTCACTCGGATTGTAGTCCTTACCCAAAAAGGTGTTCGCTATAGCGTCCACAGCCTGAAAACCCAATCCCTTGTACACCAAGCACCAAGGATTACGCCTCACCATCGAGGGATCAGCCTCCACCTCTTTCCATATGCTGTTCACCACCGCAGGGGGTACACCAGCCTCCGTCAAACAAGATAACACCTCCAAACTCTCCGATAAACCACTATCCGACCAATCCATCCATTGTGTTAGGGCATTACCCCTCAGGTAACTCGGATTGATCGGATTCCTCACAACCTCCAACACCGCCTTACCCGTCTTTTTATCCAAAACCTCCTTACACGAAAAGGTTAATACACCCCCCACAGACGCAGGTCCTGCTATCTTACCCTTAACCACAATAGGATAAGTCTCCCGCTCACCCGCAACCATGCACCTTAAAACATGATAAGGGGGATTGGCATATATTGATCCAAGTATCTTCGCTACGCAGTACATAATCTGACTGCCTCCTTTCTTCTCCACCTCCTCTTATAGAACCCCAACACACACAACCTCCAAAGACTAAACGCTCAATAAACCCTAAAACAACCACCATAAACCTTAACCCCTACCACACCCCTACCCATAGCCCTTAAACACTTAAATAGACCCATCTGAACGCTCAAAACAATAAAGCCTCTTTACCCCCCCTAATAACCCAACCCATGATTCCCTTTTCTCTCAGTAGGGCTTGGTCGATTTCTTTTTCACTAGGTTTCCCTAGTGGACTATAGACACCTAGAACCTTATCCATCAGTAAGGTTTTATCCGTTTATCTTCCATCAGTAGACCGAGAACCTTTTGATCTATCTCTCAGTAGGTTCTTAGATACCTGATCCCTCTTATCCGACTGATCCCTCTTATCCGACTGTAGATTCTTTAGTCTAGCTTATCCGTCTTTAGACTTCTATCAGTAGGTTCTATCTCTAGGTTCTTGTCTCAGTAGGTTCTTTCTATCTATCTCTCAGTAGGTTCTTATCCAACCACCAATCTTATCCATTCTTCAGTAAGTTTTATTTCTCTTATCTTCGCTTATCTCTATTATCTTATCTCTCTTATCTAGAGTAAGACTTACTACAACAATAAGTCTTCTTAGCTTGAAGTCTCTAGGAGACATCTTACTGAGTCTTACTTACTCAGTAACTTATCCGTAGCTAGTAACTTTATCCGTAGTTGAGTTGATTGTTGTTGAGTAGGTTTTCTAGTAGTAGGTTGTTGAGTATGGATTGAAGTTGTTACCTGAGTACTAGTAGAAGCTGAAGTATGGATAGTTGTAGGTAGGGGAGTTGTAGGTAGGGGAGTGATAGCTGATAGGGGAGTAGTAGTAATCGGAGTATAGGTTGAAGTAGGGATTATTGTAGTAGAGGTTATAGTAGAGGTTGTTGCAGTAGTAGTAGGTTGAGTAGTTGGTTGAGTATTAGTTGGGGTTGTTTGAGTATTAGTAGTTGTTGATTGAGTTGTAGTAGTTGTCGGTTGAGTTGGTTGTTGAGTTGGTTGTTGAGTTGTTGGTTGTTGAGTTGTATTGGATAGTTTGTTTGTATTTATTGGCTATAGTCCTTAGACGATACTTCGTATCCGTCTTAAGTCCTATTCCCTAGAAGCTCTAGTAGAGCTATCTATCTCTTATTGGTCTTCTAGAAGAAGAAGTACTTACTAGTAGTAGTAGTAAGAGATACATAACTAGACTGATCAATATCCTAATGGATAAGATAGTAGTTAAGAGGGTACTTATCCAAGACCATACTTATTGGATAAGAGAGGACAACTAAAGAAGACAGGGTTTAGTAGGTTGTGTTCTTTAGAGGGTGGATAAAAGACGGATACGGAGTAAGAGACTAGATGGTGGTCATAAAGACCAAAGACCTCTAACGGAAGTAATTAGAGCCATCCATCTCCCTAGGGGCTGTTTGAAACTTGTCGTTAAGTGACAGGTGTCCTTAAGCCTCAGCGTATGAACAGAGATTATGGGTTCGCTAAGAGCGTATCAGAAACTGACATATCCCTCTTAGTGGGAGTTACCCATAGCCTAGTCGAAACCTAAAGGGTATCCACCCCCTTCAGGTTAGCGATGGTTAGATTTCAAAGAGTCTAGCCGTTCGTGACTTGGCTACGCCTTAGGGGACGATCCCTAAGTGAACTTGTAGACACTTATACAAAGAGATTTGCTCTATTGCAAGGGGGAGGGTGAGGGTTTGCTCTATAAAGAGGATTACAGGGGCAATTAACCCCCTTAAACGCGAACTACAGCCGCCGCATCCTGCGTCGCTCTGAAAGGAGTCTAGAGTGATAGTGATACATCATGGTTTGGGAGTGGAGAGAGGACTAGGTGATCTTTTGGAGGGCAGGACACTAGTGAGACCGCCGTACAAAGACTTGAAGGCAGAAGAGATAAGAGACTTGGTGGAGGCTTACAGCCAAACCTGGCCCCATCGGAACGCGACTCTGCTAGCGGGTCCTTTGGACGAGGCTAATCCATCTACATTGGATATCCTTCTAAAGCGTATTGAAGAACCCTATGTTGGTGCTCCCGATCTAATCCTTTGGGCTCATGACTATGGATCAGTCCCTGAAACTATCCGTAGTCGTTGTGGAGAGAAATATCATTTTGCTCCTCCCTCTCGGCATCGTCTTTATGATGAAGGTGAGCGTTTATTTGAGGCTCTATTGAAAGATGATCTAGTGGGGGTATGTGGGGTAGTGGGTAGCCTCACAAAAGAGGATTACAGGGGGATTTTGGAGGCGTTATTGGAAGTAAGTGTAAAGAGAGGGGAGTTGAGATTTTATACGGAGGAGTTAAAGAGGTTGTTGAGGCGACCACAGATAACGCAGGTGTCGCTGTATGGACACTTCTTGGGACTAGACCCTTATTGAACGGAGACACACACATGATAAGAGTGATTTATGGGTCATCGGAAGATTGGATAACTCTTCGTGTGGGAATGATAGTGGAAGAGCAACGCTCAAAGGGTAATGAAGTGCGAGTAGTAGATGGCAAGACGCACACGGAACAAGAAATATCAACTGCCCTTGAACATGGACTCTTCGACACCGATCCTCTATTCGTGGTTATCCATAATCCGACAAAACTTAAAAAGTTAGCTTCGATATTGGATAGTGTGGGAACAGGAATAGAAGTGTTGGTGGTTCAGTCGAATGATAGGCTTCCGAAAGCCCTAGAGTCTTATCAGACGCTGAAACTAGATGAACCGAAGTACGACTCAGAAAAAAAAGAATGGGCGAGCAAGTTCTTAATGGATATTATTGAGAAGTCGGGTTATGAAATAAAGGCGAATTTGGCACTAGCCGTGGTGAAGCGAGTGGGGACGGATTTGGGGGTATTAAGATGGGAGGCGAAAAAATACATGATGTGTGTGGAACAGGGTAAGAAAGAAATAACACCTCAAATTGTGTCAGGGTGTATATCTGAACTGAGCGAAATACAAGGGACGGAGTTGGTTGAGGCTGTCGCCATGGGCGACATGAAGCACTTTCTAAAAATCTGTACACGCATCGAAACCACATCTTCCACAGATCAAACCATGTCGGTCTGTAATGGATTGTTGCTCTACAATCTAGTGCAATGGATAGATGTCGGTTTAAGACTAGAGAGTAAGCAGACTGCCACAAGGATAGCGGAGGATTTGGGTAAAAATCCTTGGTTCATAGAGAACATGATCATCCCCAAAGTAAAGCGAATTGGGGTAAAACGGATAAGGCAGTTACTGCGTCATTTATATTGGTGTGAGGACAATGTTAGAAACGGCGGCAGAGAACCTTGGGTAAAGTTCAAGGCGGGAGTGGTCAAGGTTTTTAGTGCTTAAATAAGACCGAGCTACACACTAAATGGGCTAGTCACCCAATCCCACTCACCGACTTGCTTGAGCCTCAGGCAAGTCGGTTTTCTTTTATGACCCCACAAGGAGCCTCTAAATGGATACTTTCCATTTTTCTCAACACGCGAAGTCACTATTGGATAGTTACTATTTGAAGGAGGAAGATACTTCAGCCCTACAGGCATTCAAAAGAGCGGCTTACGCTTTTACGCCGAATAAAGAACTAGCCGAAAGGGTCTATATCTACGCCACCAAGGGCTGGTTTATGTTTTCTTCTCCGATACTATCCAATGCAGAAGGACAGGGTATGCCGATATCCTGTTTTCTTACTTATGTCCCCGACTCAGTAGAAGGTCTTATTTCTCACACAGAAGAACTGAGATGGATGAGCGTCTTGGGAGGCGGAGTGGGAGGACATTGGTCAAGTGTCCGTTCCGTATCCAATAAGTCTCCGGGTCCGATTCCATTTCTCAAGACCGTGGACGCTGATATGGGTGCCTACAAACAAGGCTCTACTCGTAAAGGCTCTTATGCCGCCTATTTGGATATTTCTCACCCCGATATTGTGGAGTTCTTAAACTTAAGAGTTCCCACGGGGGGAGACACCAATCGTAAGTGTTTTGTTCTGAACAACGCGATCAACATCACCGATGCGTTTATGGAACAGGTCTTCAAGGGAGGGACATGGGACTTGAAAGACCCCAAGAGCGGTGAAATAAGGGACACACTTAACGCGAGAGAGTTATGGCAACGCATCCTAGAAGTAAGGTTCAGGACAGGGGAACCTTATCTTAACTTTATCGACACAGCGAACCGCCATCTTCCACAGCCCTTGAAGGACAAGGGTTTGAGGATAAACGGCTCCAACTTATGTAACGAAGTCCATCTCCCAACGGCACCCGACCGCTCTGCGGTGTGTTGTCTTTCTTCTCTCAATCTTGAGTATTTTGATGAGTGGAAGGACACCACGATAGTCGAGGACTTGATCGAGTACCTAGACGATGTGCTTCAGTACTTCATCGACAACTGCCCCAAACAACTATCCAAAGCTATCGCTTCAGCCAAAGCTGAAAGGTCTTTGGGATTAGGCACCATGGGTTTCCACTCCTACCTTCAAAAGAAAGGGGTCGCTTTTGAATCCATGTGGGCAACTATCCAAAACAGAAATATCTTTAGCCACATCAAAGAGAGAGCTGTGGCTTCAAGTAAGAGACTTGCCCAACTCAAGGGTGAATATCCTGATGGATTGGGTAGTGGACTGAGAAACTCTCACCTACTCGCCATCGCTCCTAATGCCAACTCCGCTATCATATTGGATACTTCTCCCTCAATCGAGCCATGGAAGTCTAATGCGTTCACACACAGGACAAGAGCGGGGTCGTTCTTACAGGTCAATAAATATCTCAAAGCCCTCTTGGAAACTAAAGAAGGCATAAATGTCGAGGAAACTATCCAAGATATTACGCTCAAACAAGGAAGCGTTCAGCATCTTGATTGTCTCAGTCCTCAGGAAAAAGAAGTCTTTAAAACCGCATTTGAAATAAACCAAATGTGGGTTGTTGAACACGCAGGTGTCAGACAAGAATGGATTTGTCAGGGACAATCCGTAAACCTCTTCTTCCCCGCTGGCTCTGATGTCAACTATGTTAATGCCGTACATCTCTCCGCTTTTAAGAAAGGCTTAAAAGGACTTTATTACCTACGCACCTCCGCAGGTGTTATCGCTGATAAAGTATCCGAAAAGGTTGAGCGTAAAGCACTCAAAGAACAACTAGACGAATGTCTTAGCTGCCAAGGCTAACTAAACAATCACACACACATCAGGACTATCCAATATGAGTCTCACCGAACCTAGCCTCACCTACAAGCCCTTTAAGTATCCATGGGCCATGCAGTACGCAGAAGAACATGAGAAAATCCATTGGGGGTCTTGGGAAGCCAAACTTCAAGACGATGTAAACCAATGGAAATCAGGTCTCATGACGCAGGAAGAAAAACAACACATCACTCAGATTTTACGGATATTCACTCAGAGCGATGTAGCGGTCGGCGGGAACTATTGCTCAACCTTTATCCCTGCGTTTCCCAATAATGAAGTGCGGAATATGTTACTCACTTTTGCCAATCGGGAAGGAACACACCAAAGGGCTTATGCTCTCTTGAACGACACTTTAGGTATGGCGGAGTCCGAATACTCCCTGTTCCTAGAGTTCAAAGAAATGCGAGATAAAATCGAATTCATGACCCAAGCTCCCGCAGGACTATCCAAGAAATCTCACCTCGCTTTTGAACTCGCTCGCTCCGTCTGCAATGAAGGCATGAGCCTCTTCTCGGCTTTCGTCATGCTTCTCAACTTCCAACGCTTTGGGAAAATGAAAGGTATGTGCGAAATCGTGGAATGGTCTATCCGAGATGAGTCCGTCCATGTAGAAGGCATGACCAAACTTTTCCACACCTATATTGAGGAAAATCCAAAAATCGTTAAAGATGATCTCAAACGATTCGTCTACACCAATTATGAGAAAGCTGTTGAACTCGAAGATGCTCTCATAGACCTCGTGTTCCGAAATGTCCAACTACAAGGACTTGAAGCTACCGAAGTTAAAACCTATGTCCGATACCTCGCGGATAGACGATTACTCCAACTCGGACTCAAACCCATCTTCAAGCAAAAGGATAATCCACTCAAATGGCTCGATTGGATCGTAAGTGGTGATTCGTTCAAGAACTTTTTTGAGGGTGTCGTATCCGACTACAATAGTAATGGGCTTTCGGGGAATTGGGATTGGAGTGACCTTTAATAATCCCTTTATATTCTCTCCAAGGGAGTATTGGATAAATCCCTATCCATTAATCCTTTGGAGACCCTGATCATGATAAGAAGAACCGCAGGTGAGATTTTAAGAAGCCTTGAGGCTCGCGTTGCCCGCCTCGAAGGTCGTACCAAGACCGCTTATGGTCGCCCCGACAACTACGATGCCCGCGACACAGGCGAGATGAGAGATGATCGCTATGAGCCTTATGATGATAAGCGTGCCGAGCGTGCCGAGGACATCTTTTTTAGCGTTGTTGATGCCCTACAGGACTTTGTTAGACGCAGCACCAAGAGCATTGAGGCTTGGGCTGAAGAAAATGACTACGGGTCTTACGATGGAATGAGGGGCATTAAGATGGTAGAAAAAGATATTAAGCGGAAAATATCCGAAGGTTGGGATAGGAGAGATTTGGTCCGCTACTTTCTACTCGCTGAAGAAATTGATCCTAGGACGGATGAAGATGATGCTCTCCGTGAGATGGCAAAATTAGTAGCGAGGAATAGACGCTAATTAATATTCCTTTTATATTATCTCCAAGCGTGAGTATTGGATAAATCCCTATCCATTAACCCCTTGGAGCCTGATAAATGACAATAAGAACCGCAGGTGAGATTTTAAGAAGCCTTGAGGCTCGCGTAGCTCGTCTTGAGGGTAAGACCGCATCCTTTGACCCTTCTAAGATATATCTTAGATTTGCTAAGATAATAGAAGCGGCTAAAAACAGAGACCCCAACTTCATTCGGGCCGACCCCTATAGTCGGGGCTTCGGAGACATTGTTGAGGGAAAAACGGTTACCTCGGATTCCAAATCCTCTGGTGTTGTGATAAATGGGGAATGGAGCGAGAGAGTTGGTAAATTTATGGAGGATGGGATGCTGGTCTCTGACGCTTCTAAGAAAGTATTTTTTGTCTACGATGTGAAAACTATTAAACCTTATGGAGAGTGGATTCTCCAAGCTGAGAAGGAAGAATTGCCTCCTTCTCCCCCTCTTTCGGTTTCTAGCGTTGTTGATGCCCTAGAGGACTTTGTTAGACGCAACACCAAGAGCATTGAGGCTTGGGCTGAAGAAAATGACTACGGGCATTACGATGGAATGGAGGGTATTAAGGCGGTTGAAAAAGATATTAAGCGGAAAATATCCGAAGGTTGGGATAGGAGAGATTTGGTCCGCTACTTTCTACTCGATGAGGGAATTGATCCTAGGATCGATGAAGATGATGCTCTCCGTGAGATGGCAAGATTAGTAGCCAAGAATAGACGCTAATTAATAATCCTTTTATATTATCTCCAAGCGTGAGTATTGGATAAATCCCTATCCATTAATCCATTGGAGATTTGATCATGAGAAGAAGTGCTGCTGATGTTATCCGTCACCTT
>Ga0194130_10007188_pt1 | contig 12450 bp, 10 predicted proteins | sample TA2KigsurfametaG_FD_160084 | JGI IMG/M metagenome (GOLD analysis project Ga0194130, IMG submission 160084) | Freshwater microbial communities from Lake Tanganyika, Tanzania - TA2015050 Kigoma 12 surface | ecosystem: Environmental > Aquatic > Freshwater > Lake | place: Tanzania: Lake Tanganyika... | reverse complement strand
AGTCTTTATCTAGCGTCGCCTGAATCTGTGGTGCTCCAGAGGATAAAAACGGCCCCGGCGCCGAGGATGACGAGCACCACGAACCCCCAGAATCCTCCAACGATCCACGACAGTACCCGCAAGATTGGCACGCCGAAGAATAGGACCGCGGCAACACCGAGCCAAAGGCGCCAAGTCCCCCGCATTGTCGAGACGCTAGCTTCCTCTGGCGGTCACATCACAACTTTGTGTGACCCCTGCGTAGTCTCTTGCTGCCCATGAACTCATTGAACACACCAAATCTCACGCATCGTTGCTCTCCAGGGGGCGGTAACGCCTCGATACGTCCGTACCAATGCGAGCCCCATTGGTGTGCCGCGGGTGTTCCGACCGGTACGTACGAGCGCGGACCGCACTACATGGGCTACTCCGCCCTCGATGAGCGAGTCGTTAAGGCTGTGGCTGATTCCATCGCCCAGATTGATCGCCTGCTGGCATCCGGTCGCTTCACTTCACTTGTCTACAGTTGGGATCCAGTTAAGAAACAACTAGGTGGCCGCATCTTCAACACCGCGCAGGAGGTGCGGGATCGCATTGTCGCTGAGCTCGACGCAGTTGCTCAGAAACACAACATTGCCAGAACTCGGAGCAAGTTCGCGGGCTCAGGTCGCGACGGTGACTTCAATCTCATGATCGAACAACAACAAGAGACACTCTTTGTTTTTAACGACAACGAAGAGGAGTTCTACGCCCATTACAACGACGGCGCGAACCCGTTCGGTTCTCGGGGGCTGTCCTGATCGCGAAGCTGCCGGCCGTGATGAACGTCTACTGGAACGAACAGTATTGCGCACCAGCGACTCACTTTGATACATTCAAGAAGTCACGAGTCATTGTTGATCGCATCGCGCTCAAGAGGAGTGTGAGCTCTCGAGTTGCAGTTAAAGACCCATCAGATACACCAGGCGCTCTGCAACTCGCTCAACAACTCATACAAGACAATCTGACTCCGGAGTACTACCGAGCCGTTACGACGGGCGAACCACGCTGGCTCGCAAAAACCAATGGATTCACTTGGGACGAGGGCATCTGGCAGCATGTGCTTCACTCCACGGCGGGCATTCTCTGTGCTGTTGACGACGTTTCCGATAACGGCGAGATGCGGGCCTGTTCATTGTCGAGCGGTCTTCATCACGCTCGGCCCAACGAAGGCAAGGGATGGTGCACCGTGAACTCACTCGCCATTGGCGCCCTCTATGCCCGCAAAGCGGGACGCGTTGTCGTGCTTGACCTCGACGCCCACTGTGGTGGTGGAACCACCCGCTATATCAAGGGCACTGGCGTACTACAGATCGATCTGTCAACCGTGGATTATGACTCCTATGAACAGAGCGAAACCGACGACGGCAGTGTGCTGCTCATGGCAGATGCCGACGATTACTTCGAGATGCTGGCATCGAGTCTCGATGCTCTCACCGCTGCGAAGCCCGACATCGTGTTGTACAACGCTGGTGTCGACGTGTATCCGCTGCTAACTGAGAGGCAGGTACATGACCGTGAAGTTGTCGTTGCTGAGCATTTGCGCAAATTGGGATGCAAGACAGTAGTCGTCATGGCCGGCGGCTACGGCGACTTCACGACCATCGCGGACATGCATGTGGCGACTATCGCTGCGCTCTGCGAAGCACTCTAAATTCGCCCTGATTTAGTTCATCTTGTTTCTTGGAGTCTGCACAGCGACTTCAGTTGGTTCACACAGATTGCTAGCGTCGTGAGGATGCCGGGCAACACTCGTACTGGTGCGCAGTACCAGAGGGTGATTGAGAAGCATGTTCGCACTGTCGCAAAGAAGAAGAACTTCCGCGTCGAACGCAACCAGAGGATTGCGCTTCCTGGTGGTATGAGCTTCAAGATTCCATTTGTCCTCATCAGCGAGAAGGATGATGATTGTCGGTATCTCGTTGACACCATGGTGATGAATACAAGTGGCTCTGCTCAGTTGAAAGCGACCAACACCATGGTTCAGATGCTGCGAATCACGCTCGCCGATCCGCGGTACAAGGCAGGATTCTTGGTACGCGGAGGAGGGAAGTGGACCCATCCCTACGTTGACTTCTTGACTAAAGATTTTGCAGTGCACGTCCCACTTGCGAAAGATCGCATTTTCACGGTCAATTCAGATGAGATTGTCAAGCTGATGTTGAAGTTGCTCTAATGGCAGGCGAGGGGAAGAATTATGAAGACCTTATTGGTGAGATTCTTAGTCCAAAGTGTCAAGCAAATCATTATGCAAAGAAGCCGCGGTCACCAATCGGTTTGACTCCCTGGGGCACAACCCACTACATCGACTGGGAAATTTGGGACACCACGAATCTCAACCGCAGAGCATTGCTGTCCTGCAAGTATCAGGATTCCGGTGGAACAGCCGAAGAGAAGATTCCCTACGAAGTCATCAAGCTGGCAAGGGCTATTGAACTTGACCCCCGATTCAAGATCGCCTGGTTGGTAATTGGCGGTGACGGCTGGACTAGAGGTCTTCGCACCTACTACTTCACTCGTCTGCAAAACGATATCCCGTCAATGATTGATCGAGTGCATCTACTTTCGACTGATGACTTGATCTCTCATGATCTCGTGATTCCCGATTAGATCGGGCGTGACAGCTTTTTGGCCTCGACCGGATCCACACAGTCGGCAAGTTTGTAACTTATGCCGATGAGTTCACGAACCTTTACACGTGATGCGCTATTCGCGCTGATGTTGCGATGCACTGGTATGGACCGTAGAGACAATCCACAGTCTTGGTAGATGCTTTTTGTCGTTGGGCTATCGCTGTTCGAGAGAATCACTCGGACACCTCTCTTTGTGAGACTTTTGATCAGCTCAGCGAGATCTTCATGGTCGTCAGTCCCGAAGTCAGAAGCGCTGTACTGCGAGAATGACGACGTAGTTGATAGCGGAAGGTAGGGGGGATCGAAGTAGACCAAGTCACCCTTTTTGGCCGTTGAGACGCCGGCTCTAAATGAGCCCTGTGATACGTCAACAAACTCCAACCATCGGCTCACAGCCCGCAGGAGTGGTTTATTGCATACGGTGGGATTCGCGAGTTTGCCGTACGGTACGTTGAACTTGCCACTCGAGTTTTCGCGGTAGAGGCCGTTGAAGCAGGTTCGGTTGAGGTAAATGAGTCGTGCAGCTCGTCCCAATTCAGTGCGTTCTGACTTATCGCGAACGTCGTAGTACCCCTGTTCAGATATATCAGCCCCTAATTTCTTGAGACGCCTAATGAGCTGCTCTGGCTGATGTTTAAGTACGTCATACGCGTTCACAAGCTCTTCGTTGATGTCACTCATAAAAATGCGCGGACTCGTTCGCCGGTCTTGCGCACTGAGATCTAGTGACATAGCTACAGCAGCACTTCCCATGAATGGTTCGAAAAAGCAGTTCTTGTCTAAGGTGAAGTCTTTGTGGAGAAATGAGCTGATAATCGGCAGCAGTCGACGCTTGCCACCTGCCCAGCGAAGAAACGGCGCCGGTCGGGTGTCGGGCGAGGTGGAGCCAGCTTTCACGAACAACGTGTCTAGTCGCTGGGTGACGCGAAGTCAGCGCATCTATAAAGAGCGCTGTGCGGCACTGTCAGCTAGAGATTGAAGTATCCCAGACCTGGATTTTCGGGTGTGCCGATTAGCAGACCACGATCGAGGTAGTGATTGAAGTATTCGCACGAGGTTTCGGGAACCAGCGCGCACGAGTGGCACGCGGCGAGATTCATGGAGTTGGGCCCCTGACCTTTCGCGCCCAACTCCATACATATTGGGTCGCTAGAACAGAAGCGGGCGTGATCCAGTGCAGCCTCAAACACGCGGTCGAGCTCAGAGGGTTCGCCCATGCGGACGAGTCCGCCCATACTGCCTTCCGAATCGCCGGACGCCGTGTAAATGAGCAGTCCATTCATTGCTGGAAACTTGAGGCCCTCGTCAGAGCAGTAAAGCCGCTCGCGCAGAGAGGCCGCGGTATAGCCGCAATCGAACACCAATTGATTAATCATCACATGCGCGAGCGAATGTAGAGCTACAAAGCGTGGGAGAAACGTATCGTCTTTGCAGTTGGGGTAGTCGCGTTTAAAGTATTCCGACTTCCTGAGCGGTGCGACACGCTCAAGCACATCTGGACGCTGGCTCCAGGCCTTGAAACGCTCGGAGTTGAAGTCAATGAAGATTCCCTCCCCAAAAACTTCGTAAGCGGGCAGCCAGTCCTGTCTTTTAGTTGTCGGTCGGCGAAGAAGTGCTTTGTTTTGTGAGAGCGGCAAGTGAGGGTTTGGCTTGACACGACCGAATCCAGTCAAAGCGCGAGTCTCTCGTAAGCGTTCGACCAGAACTAACGACTTTGAGAGTTGGCTGACGACGCCACCTGAGTCGTAGAGCGAACGATGACGAGTGGTTAGCTTTAGCATCTCTGGCGACGATGACTTGGCCGCACAAAGTGCTCGATATTCGGGTGCTTTGAGGATCAAACGCCAGTCATCGGGCACGTCTGGCACCTCGTTGACTACTTTGCCCGACAGATACGCCGACTCGATTGCTTCAGCGACCTGGTCGACGGTGTATGCCCTGAAAAGCGCACCGTGAGCTTGCATTATCGTTTCGGCGAGGGCATGAAGGTCGACCTCAGGTGACTTGAGTCCGAACTTGAGCACAACTTGGGGGCCATTGCTGGCGAGTGCTTCAAGGAGATTGGCGTCGATTCCCGCAACATCATTTGGCAAAAAAATCGCGCTTTGAACGTATGGATAGTAGACATTCACCGCCCCTGTGAGGCCGCCAACGAGTTGCTCGCCGCACTCACTACCGTCAAAGTCGTCGAGCCACGGGCTTCGACCGCGACAGGTGTACCGCATGGCAGGGTCGAGATTCTTTGAGAGATTAGAAACATAAGTTTGGTCACCAGGATTCACTTTGCCGCCGAAAATGCCACCGAGGTTACGTTCTGCACCGCACTCGCACTTGATACTTTGACCTTCGAGCGTTGCGCCACTGAATGAAGCGGTAAGCTTCCGTTTGCAATCGGGGTTGACGTTCCTGTGAACCCATTCTCTAAATGGAAAGTCTTCTAAGTGCCCTGCTTCGCACATCGCCAAAAACGCGACCTGAATCATGTACTTTTTCCACTTTTTGCCACCGTCTTGGTTTTTCTCGTCAGCCTCCTCACAGGTTCTGCAAACGACCTTGCCACTTAGGTGTTGCCTACCTTTGAGATGATCGAGTGACTTGCAGACTCGGCACCAGTGCCACAGCGGGAATCGGAGAGCGGGGAGCGTGAGATACATGTTGACCTTATCGGTCTCGAAGCCAAACGGCACACGATGATCGGGCGGTCTGACGAAATAGTCGACACCCAGCGCCTCACAGAGCCGCCACTCATCACGAATCTCAAACTCTGTGCGGTCGAATCCGTCGTCAGTTCTATCCATCCAGTGGTCGATTCCACAGATAATGCCTGTGATCCCATCAAGTGAAGTTTGGAGCGAACCAGCACCGGATGGGGCGACAACCTGTGCTCTGCGCAAGGGAAACTCAGTCATGCGTCCCATCCGATCGTCGAATGTAAACGTCGTCAATCTTCGCAAGGCACTCAGCATCAACATTCCGCATCGTCTGCGGAGTTGCCCATGCCATGTCTTTCTTTTCCGGCGGTAGATACTTACCGGCTCGATATAGCAACGGGAGTGAGTCTTCGCCGAACTCGCCCTCCCATGCCGTGCGTTGACGTCTTTCCCATTGATTGATTCGCTTCTTCGCCATAAGGTCGAAGTCCGACAGCTGTTGTGGGTCGACAGTTGCAACACGGTCACGAAGAGCTTGCACTACGTAGTCGATGAGTTCATGGGGGATGGGAAGCGGTCCAAGGTTTCGTGGTCCGAGATTTCGAACGTATCCAACGATGACTGCATGTAAAGCTCGTTCCATCGCAGGAGTCGAGAATGGAGTAACGCTCGTTGGTTCAACTGAGGCGTACAAGCGCTGGTGAAATGCCCGAAATTTCTCAAAATGAGAACGGTCGCGAGGGCGCCGTGGCGGGTACATCGTGACCACGAGGCCGGGCCGTGTCTGCCAAAGTCGGCCGACTCGACCAGTCACCTGAATGTACTGACTTGTTGTCTTGGGCTGCCCAAGAATACTCATTAACGAGAGTCTTGGAATGTCGACACCAACCTCGATAATGTTCGACGCCAGGCAGGTGTCGATCGCGCCATCGCTAGCGGTTTGAAATAGTCGATCAATCGTTTTGGGCAGCTCAGCATCTTTGACTCGGCTCGTGAGCTCGAGTATCGAGCCACCGTTTAGGTATCGACGCTTATCTCCATCTCGCTTGTGCCCCTGACGTGACCATATCGACCTCAGGTGCGCTCCAACGTTTATCTGGAGAAGGTTAAATGTGGTTCCGATATCGGAGATGCGATTAAAGAATGACAGGAGGGTAAACCATGGATCCTGGAGCGATTCATCCAAAGCCTTAGGTGCTTGCAAGAGAGCGGACGTTACGCGAACTTGTAGGTCTTGTGTCGAACGAAGCGACGTACCCAAAACGCCGACATACAGTCGACCTTGCTCAAGGCGGCCGTCCTTGTTTCGCGCATACCGGGCAAAAAACGAGTCTTCGATGGAAAGGCCATGTGGTGGGAATAGGTTTGCCTCGGTGCGGGCGTAGAGCCCGCGAGTTTGAGCCTTGTAGTTGCGGATAGTGGCCGTGGAGCACACGATTTTGGGCTTGCAGGGCAGCTTGCCCTCGCGACGGTCGATACAGAACTCCTCAAACAGCCATTCGTATAGACCAACCATCGTCCCAAGTGGACCACTAATCAAGTGCAACTCGTCTTGCACAATCAATGATGGGGGCGCGTAGAGACGCTTTCCATTGTCATCGAAACCGAAGAGACAAGCGATATCGCCACGAAACGCGACCTGGGCGAACTTGTCAACGGTTGCGATAATGAGCGATGGTCGCCGTTCATAGATGTCTTCGTCGACGATCCATACCGGCAGTGGTGACTTTTCATTGTGGAACGGACACGTGTCATCCGGGCAGGTAAAGACAACCGTCCTTTTCCCCCCGGTGAACGGGCTGGTCGACTCTCGAAATGCTGGCCAAGCCGCTGGCCCGACACGCTCGCCCTTAACTTTGCCAAAGTCAGTGCTGCAGTATGGGCACCTTGTAAGAAGAAAGTGGTGCTCGTCCTCTTTGTCTTTCAAGAGTTTCTTGAGCTCCGTGACTGCCTCACTCCGCTTAAGTGGTGTCACGGAACCACCAACCCAGATGCCGATCGAAAAGCCTGGCTCCGACACGTTGCGGTCACGACGCACAAGTTCCATTGAGCAGATGAGGCTTGCAGCACGAGTGAATTGCTGAGTAGTGAGCAGTCGAAGCGTGTAACGCATCAGCGCACCGACCTGCTGGTCACTTCCACGCAATCGCTGCAGGAAGAGTGAGAAGGCAATGAGAGCCTGGTACGCCTCGGTCTTCCCACCGCCAGTGGGGAAGAAGATGAGCTCTACAGCATCGCGATCGGGGTCGTCTGCATTTGCCGTTGAAGCTAGGGACGCAAGCAAAAACCCGATTTGGAAGGGCCGCCACTTTCCTTTGCCGTCGGGCATTGGAGGTCGTGGGTCTATCTTCCGGTGGCCCCCAGTGACAGTGATCCTCCGAGTATCTGCGGGCGTTTCTGTTTGTTGGCGGAAGACTGACTCATTTGCGTATTGAAACGCCAGACGCGCTGCCTGATCACTTCGAATAAGCGAAATGCCCCCGCGCATTCGCTTGAGTACGTCCTCGCAAGCTTGGAGGTGCTCGTGTGCGGTCGGTCGCATTCCCGGGGCAAGGGCTCCGACTTCGGCCTTTCGAAGATGCAGCCACCGCTCGTAGGCATCGGCAAGCCCATCGAGACTCGCAAACGGATCCTTGGCGCCATCGAGACCGGCCAGCGTCTCCATCAAGATTTCGAGCCGGTTCCCCTTATCATCTGTGATGTCTGGTGTAACACTCGGCACCTGATGTGAAGGGAGGTAGTGGCCGCGCACAGCATGTGCCGCACCCTCGGCCGGTGACCAGTCAGCACTGCAGCCGTGGCCAACGGCGTATGTAGGGAAGTCGCGGTAGAGCAATGAGAGAGATCGCGCTTCGGGATCATTTGCAAGCAGAACGCTGTCTTCACGTTCCGGGTATGGAGGGAAGGCAACTGAGATGTTCTCACTATTAAGACACTCGACTTCGAATTCGGTCTGGAATAACCCATGAGTGTTGCAGCTAGTTCCGGAGCTGTTGTTCTTAATGGCGACAGTCGCGAAGTTCTCAGGTCGGCCCGCGAGGTGACGCAGATAACAGTAGACATCCATTGACAATGGGTGCTTCGATCGTGAAGCGACAACGCTAAGTTTTTGGAAGCCGGTTGCAGTGGAATTCGCACCGCCAAGAGGCATCTCGGCGTGGAACTCGATCGGGCGACGAACGTACCAAGTGCGTTCACTATCGCCCTTCTTTCCTCCACCAATCTTTACTGCGAACGGTTCATAGAAAGCTCCGGAGATGCGAACCCGCAGCAAGACTGCCGACTCGGGTACCACAAACGATATGGCCGCTGACCGCGGATCGAGTTCGTTTGCGCTTGCTAATTCATAGTCATTTGCAGCGTTATCAGCAACTTTGAAGGCGCGGTCTTTCTGAGTTATCTCAATTGCATCACTTTCATCGGGATCAATGATTGGTGCGTCATCCAGCACTGGTTCAGGCTCGGTCTGGTTTTCAGGAAAGAGAACTCCACTTGCGAATCGTCGCATTGGTGAGATTCGCGGGTCATTGAGAATTTCTTCGCCGGTCTCAGCGTCGACCCATGGCCCGTAGGACGCCTCGAGGTCAGCAAAACATGGGGTGGGGCTGAGTATGAGCGGCTGACCTGCGGGGTCTGGTCCGATGACTTCTGCCTTCAGTGCGTCAAAGATCACGGAGCGCCCGTGGTCGCTAGGCATCGTCGGACTACTCATTGAGCTAGGACTCTACGCAACGAATCGAGAGTGCCCAAATCGGTCAAGTTCGCTTCATACGCTGAAAGAGCTCATTAATCAGGACCTGGGGGCAGAGAATGTAGACCTTTTCAATAGCTCTCGAAATTCCTGTGTAGAGCAACGCCGTATCAAGGTTTGGTGGAATGTTGACGAGAAGCACCACTTGTGCGTCAAGTCCCTTGAATCTGCGGATAGTTGTTGAGATACCAAGTGGGCCGTTCGGCCTCCATTGATTAATATCGTCGGTGAAGAATTTCGAATATCTTCCGAAATCATTGGTGGCGACCGAATCGTCACCGCTCAGTACGGCAACGGCACTCGGGAGAAAGCGCTTATGAACACTTTCAATGACCCGTTCCAGGGTTTCGGTCGCGATGGGGTATGACGTCTCTACGAGGTCGAAGGTATCGTGAGAATCAGGTAGGCGGTAGCCCTTGTAAAGGTTTATAAGGCCCGTGACGTGGTGCATGATTTCGCCAACTCCCGGTCGATTTCGGCAGTTTCTCGTGAGCTTCGCGGAGACAAGTCCTGGAATCTGCGCGAATAACGTCTCGCGATCTGCCGCCTCACCAACTTGAACATTCTGGTTCTCAAAATCACCAAACAGACGCAATTGCGCCGATGGATTCTGTCGAACTGTCTCTGCCACAAGTTCAACTGCGCCGACGCTACAGACATCCTGCACTTCGTCGATGATGATGCAGCCGTAGCTGTTCGCGACAGTGAGACCCTCATGAAGCTTCTCTGCAGCTTCCCTAAAGTATGCTGTCGAATCTCCACGCCTCACGGCCATTCTGGTCTTGTTGATGACGAATCTGTCAATCGTTCCGATAAATCCTGATGCATCACGAATTTCGAGCATCAGGAAGTTGGCGAGCATACGATTGAAGCAAAGGAGTAATGTTGGCAACCCATCGTTGACTGCCCGCCTTGCAGCTTCCACAGCGAGCAATGTCTTCCCGGTACCTGCAGGACCCTCGAAGATAGTGCGCTGGTTAGCCGACATTACGTCGAGTGATTCATACTGTTCATCAAGAAAACGCTTATACTCCGCCTGGAGTCCGCGATCCAGGTCGCGAGGGTGAATGTGGATTTCAAAGTTGCCTCGAACTCGCTTGACGATCTCGCGAATTCTCGCAACCGTCGGTGCACCGCCATCGGGGCGATACCAAGCAACAGCCTTCTGCTGATCCGGATTCATCAACATCTGCAGGAGTTTTTCACGATTTTTGTCCAAGGTATTCTCAATCGCGTCGTGGAGTACTTCGTTTCCAGTCGATCGGTTATCGATAACCTGCCACGGCTCCCACTCAGCCGCCGGTTCGTCGAAGCGAACTGAGGTGAATGCAACTGCATAAGTGAATGGCACACCCCCAGCAAGTTGAGCCCCAAGATCACGCTTGAGCGAGTGCATGGCTGAAGATGCTTGCTCAAAGGGGCCTCTTGCTAATGGTGGGTCGTCACCGAGATACCAGAGACCGTTCTCTCGTCGAACTCTTTGGTGACTCTTCACTTCCAAAATGAGAATGCCCTTGCCAGGCACCATGATCAAAAAGTCAATTTCACCCGCATTCTGACGAAGATGGCGTGGGAGATTGAGACTATGGAGTACGACCCAGTCGGCCCCCCGCTTCGAGTTACGAAGAGTCGCAAAGATCTGTTTTTCTCCGGGCGGTGCATCCTGGTGTATGAAGTCGGGTATCAGCTGCGCCATGTTGGGTCAGGATTAATGGCGCTAGCTGTTCGGCGTAGTGGATTGCTTAGCGGCGATCTTCGCAACCGTGTCGATGCGCGAAGCGTCCACGGGAGAAGTGCTTCCTATCGCAAGTATTCGGTAGACGCCTATTACGCCCAGGTCGCCACCATCGACAGTCATGTACCCAGAGCTACTCAACTCGGGATCGTTCGCGTCTCGCTTTTCGAGAAGTTTGCGAAGTGTCTTTGCTGCACGCGCACCAGCTTGAAGGTGGTAACCCCGAATCTCTTCGAGATCGTTCCATAAGGCTTCAGATTCGTCAGCAATCTTAAGATAGGCGCAAAGTTTCAAAAAGTCAGCCTTGCCACCCGGCCCTATTCGGCGCGGGTTATTGAGCCAATCGGCGAGCCCGCTGTTGTCAAGATCGAACTCATTCTTTAAGCGTTCACGCATGCGAGTTAGCGAGCCATCGCGCAACTTCGCCTCCTTGAGGGCAGCCTGCCAGCGTCGTTGACTCACCCGAAGGTCCCCGGCACCAAGACGGTCAGCCTCCTGTTGAATAAAGTCTGACTCAGCCCCTTCAACTCGCAGAACCACGAACGAACCGACTTCGAGCAAACTTGATACTTCACGCTGTACGTCGAGCTTTCCAAGAGAGTCGGCGGTTACAACAAATGTCTTTGTATCTGGCTGCGCATCAAGCAAGGTGTAGTGATCGCCAGCAAGACGCACATATCGAGCGAGCACGAGCTCATCTTCGGCGCCGACATTTCGGTCGACAATTCTTCGTTCCTCGAACGTCCACTCAGTCTCCATGTCAACAACTGGATCAAAGTGAGGTACTTGAAGAGGGATGTGAGAAGAAATCTTGCGACGTGGCGGGCCGTCCGGCAAGAGACCGGGTACCTGCAGATTGGACTCACCGAAGGGATACATGATGAAGTGCGACTCGAGAGCACGAGGGTCTCGGGCAAAACGCCAGTCTTCGCCCAAGTACTTTCGCGCCATGATCTTGGGATCGCCAAGATAGACCAACTTCTTTGCTTCTTCCATTGCTCTTAGCTCGCCCACAGAAATCGCCTTCATGCCTAGTGAGCTGAGTTCGCTGTCCAGCCAAGCCGTCACGACTATCGACATGTGTGAGTCTCGCGTCACGACAACTGCTCCTGGCTCGGCGAGCCCGCGTAGAGCCGCGTCGATCGGATTTGTTGGAGTGGCGAGAAGTGAGTCGGCGATCACAACAGCCTGCGCAAGATGCGGGCTGACTGCACCATAATTTGGATTGACTATCGCAAGCTTCAGAACATTACGAATCTCAGCAATGTGCATGGCAGCAGTATCGAAAGACAGGGGAAGTCCGCTAGCGAGTCGGCGAAGGCGGAAGAGCTGGGAACGCCCTTCCGATACTGCTGCTTGGTCCGCACCGGCTTCACGGAGAGTTCGGAGGAAGTCTTTGCAGACACCAAAGAGGGTTTCGACATCAGGGTGCCTCACTAGGTGAAGTCGAAAGATTCCATCCTTGCTGTGATTGTGGGCTTTGTCGGCTTGTTCGAGTCTCATGGTTATCCGCGACTCCACTCTGCATACTCAACAGTTGCCGGTGTCTGAAGCCCTGAGGCGGTTACCGACAGTGACTTACCAGCGTGTGCGCAGTCTGCCACGAAGGCGTTCGCGGAGTCGAGTGCGCCGCTTTCCCAGCGATCGAGAACGACAAGATTC
>Ga0194130_10007185_pt1 | contig 12453 bp, 3 predicted proteins | sample TA2KigsurfametaG_FD_160084 | JGI IMG/M metagenome (GOLD analysis project Ga0194130, IMG submission 160084) | Freshwater microbial communities from Lake Tanganyika, Tanzania - TA2015050 Kigoma 12 surface | ecosystem: Environmental > Aquatic > Freshwater > Lake | place: Tanzania: Lake Tanganyika... | reverse complement strand
AATATGCTAAACCACAATGCGTTGCAAGTTGGATTTGTCCGGTGGCTCCCGCAGCGAATGTGCAAGGAGGAGCTTACGGACAAGTTTACGGGGCGTTGACACCCGCGCTACGCATCGATGTGGGGCGAGTATAGCTTATTCGCGAACGTACTCACATTCATCTTGTTTTTGCAAAACGGCGTTTCCAATTGATTGGCAGCCCAGTTCCTCAATCGGATTTCCGAGAGGATCCCGATAAGAAGAATTGCCACGACAGGTATGCCGAGGAAATCTACCAAGTTTGGCGCAATGGCGATCGCGACTGAGAGCAAGGCATAGTAGGCCACCGATGCTTGAGGGCGTTCCGCAAAAGCCCAAAGGATGGGCAGCATCAAAAGGCAAAGGTCGTAGTGGTACGCATGTGGGCTCAGTAACGCAGTACCAGCGAAGGCAACTAGGAAGAACTCGGAGCTCGTCGGATTCATGCGATATTGGAAAACACATAGCCCGACATAGATTGCTATTGGCACGCATAGAGCAAATTTGCCCCAAGCGACCAATCCCGACGGCAACGCATTGGCTATGGCGATCACGTTGCACGACCAGTCCAATCGATAGCCATAGTTGTTGGCATAAGCGGTTGGATCACCGATTGCATTGAAATACTCGCTCCACGTTTCCCAAGGAATCGAAAGCGTTCCTAATCCGAGCAGGCTCAGAACTCCGAGTGCGATACCCGTACAGAATCGGAATCGACCATGGCGCAGCATCATCAAAGGGAGCAGGAAAAACAGCGTAGGCTTCACGGCAACGATGGCGAAAAGACAGCCTGCGGGGAGATCGCGACGCAACTGGAGCAATCGGCAAACACCGCAAAGCACCAACAGCCAGAGGACGCTCTTCTGACCCAAAATGATCGAAAAATGAACAGGTGGGAAGAAAACCAATGCGAGCCAAATGTACCGTAGACGATTCCGTATCGGTTGTTGATCGCGCACGTCGGGTGAAAAAGAGTTGGCCGCAATATCGGTGATCAATCGCGCCGAGGCGAGAACGGCAGCCCAAAGCAAAGCGATCCAGACGACTGCCGCGATGCGATAGGGAATACAAGCTAACAGCGTATAAAAAGTGTAGTGGATGGGTGGGTACACAGCGGGATAGAACTGGTCTGAGTCCCACGAAAATCCTACGACCGATGGATCATGCTGCCAGGCTTGGAAGGTTTCTAAATGGTAAAGCTCAGTGGAGTGACCAGTCAGTATCATGCGAGCGCCGACCCACTCTTGCAGGAAGTCTGCGCCGTAGGGAGTGCTACCTAATTCGGTTCCCCATTCGAAATTGGGGGAGCTCCAAAGAGTGACCGCACACAGTACAACCCAAACACACACGATCGCCACCGGTTTGTCGACGAATCGCCAGCAGATGTTCTTGGGCAATGTGTTCTCGAGCACGGTTTGAGGCAAAGGAGTGAGGGTTGGCGGTCGGGGTGAAGGAAGTGGATGACTCAAACAAACGCTGGGAGCCCCTCTTTTGGGGAGGGGTGTCAGGCCATCGGCTTTGGATGGTGTAGGACACGAAATTGCGGATCATCGAGAAAAAGCGGTTCGCGAGTTTGGTTTCGTATCGAAAGGTTGCTGGCTCGGGCGCATAACCGTTGGAATAGTTACGAAGCCGTTTTTTAAGCCGTTCCGTTTTTCTCCGGAAATTTCGCGGATGAAGGCGTTGTCATATTGATTTTGGTCGGGGGAGAAATTCTCATCACATTTTGCACGCTTCGGTGTTCCGTCATAATTCCTACTTTTCCCGTTTTCGGAACACTGAAACTCACACAACCGTTTGAAGGAATACTCTCATGGCAAAGCACCGAGGGCGTCTAGGGCGTCGGGCATTTCGTATTGAACGACTCGAGTTGCGAACCATGTTGGCAAGCGACGTTGTTTGGAACAACCCAAATTGGGATGCAGCTCCAGACGCTCCGGATGACGGCGCGGTTGTCAAAGGTGCGGACGCTTTCTACTGGGGTGGTCGGGGCAATGTTGGACTTCAATTGAGTCTGAATCGTGTTGCGATTGCGACGGAAAACGCGTCGGTTGTCTTGCCAGAAGGGCTCACTCGTGTTTGGGGGATGGGTACCGAGTCCGTTGTTTATCAAACCGCTATCCCGCTGACCCCGGCGTATCTATCCGAAATTTCCTCGATCCCAGGGGTAAGCGACGTCAGTCCGGTATTCGTTGACATGGTCTCTGGCACAGACATGTCGGTTCTCGATGAAATCCTTGTGGGGTTCAAGCCAAACGAAAATGCATCCGAGTTTTTTGCGAGATATAGTACTGATTTCGTTTCGTTCCAACGCGTGTTGGGAACACAGAATCAATACGTGGGCAAACTCGCGCAGAACGGTGGTCGAGCGGCGATCGACCTATCCAATCGTCTTCTAACAGATTCATCGACAGAGTGGGTGCATCCCAATTTCTACGTCAACTTTGAGAAACATTTCATCCCCAATGATCCACGATTTGGTAACCTATGGCACTTGCGAAATCTTGGTGCCAGCGGTGGTGTTCCGGATGCAGATACAGACGTCGAGTTAGCGTGGGACATCAATCAAGGCGGATCGAGTTCCATCGTGATCGCAGTTATCGATGACGGTGTTCAATCGGGCCATCCCGATTTGGATGTTTGGGAAAACCCCGGTGAAATAGCCGGTGACGGTGTCGATAATGACAACAATGGCTGGATCGACGATGTCAACGGTTGGAACTTTGTTACCGGTACGAATGCGTCCGAACCTATCGGCAGTGATTCACACGGAACATCGGTAGCGGGTGTTGCGGCCGCGAAAGGGAACAATGGGTTAGGAGTTGTGGGTGCAGCCTACAAATCGCCCGTAGTATCGATCAAGGTTTTCCACGATGGTGGAGCGGGTGCACTCGATGATTTCGCGTCTGCGTTGCTTTACGCAGCTGGAATGAAGGCCGATGGCAGCGGCACATGGCGATCAGGGGATCTGGTTAATAATTCGTGGGGCGGAGGTGGTCCCTTCCCGAGCATGAACGCTGCCCTTGCTGTAGGTACAGTCCAAGGTCGCGGGGGCCTGGGGGCGACGTACTTCTTCTCCTCAGGGAACAACGGAACGGGCGTTCTCGGCGAGCCAGCAGGGCAATCGGCATTCACTCCTGGTGTTATCGCTATTGGAGCGTCAACGAACTCCGATGTCCGTTCGAGCTATAGCCAATACGGTGCGGCCCTCGATATCGTTTCGCCCAGCAACGGTGGTTCTCTCGCCATCGATACCACGGACCGTACCGGTGCCGATGGTTATGCTACCGGTGATTACACCGGAACCGGAGCAACCGGATTCGGCGGCACTTCTTCCGCCTCACCCCTTGCCGCGGGTATTGGCGCGTTGGCGTTAGCTCAAGCCGAACTCAAAGGGATCTCCCTCTCACCAAGTAATTTCAGGTCGTTGATTCGAAATTCAACGGACCTGATTGGTGGCGTCACGTACAACATCAACACCGGTAAAAACCTTCAATATGGTTTCGGACGAATCAACGCGAGGACCTTGGTGAAGGGCGTTGGCTCCGCAGAAATTTCTGTTGTCGATGAGGTGCGGGAGTTCCAAACGTCCGCCACCGTGTCGATGGGGGCTGTGCTTAGTGGGCAGTACGTTGAAAAAACGCTGCGTATCCGCAACCAGGGGACTGAACTTCTAGACATTCCGAGCATGAATGTCCCTGCGCCTTTTTCCGTGGTTGGATTTTCTCCCATCCAGTTGGCGATTGGAGAAGCGACCACCTTTGTGGTTCGGTTTTCGCCGACTACACCCGGAAATTACAGCAACCTGCTCACCATTCAATCCAACGATCCTGATACCCCTAATTTCCAATTACGATTGACAGGAACCTCTACGGCTCCATCCATCGGCGGTACCGTGTTTGAGGATTACGATGGAGACGGGGTTTACGAATCGTTTGAACGAGGAATCGGGGAAAATGCATTTGCTTACATTGACGTTGATGCAAGTGGAAGCTTCACGCCTGGAGATACACAAGCCTTCGTCAACGCGCAAGGTGCATATACGTTCAATTCATTGCCAGCCGGGACCTACAAGATAGGTTCGGAGCTACCAGGCTGGTTCCAAACAGCACCTGCAAGCAACTTCTACACCATCACATTGGCGGGCGGCAGTGACTTTTCCGTCGGTAACGACTTCGGTTTTTCGATGGGTGACCGAATGTACGCCCGGGTATTCGAAGACCTTAAAGGTGACGGTGCCATCGATGGGCTCGATTTACCATTGAAGGGATTTGTTGTCTCAACAGGTTCCGACGTCGTCACTTTCAACAGTCCTGGCCCGGTGGATATCGTCGATGGTGGAATCGTATCATCACCAATCGTGGTCACGGCAGGTGGTTTGGCGGCAGATATCAATGTACGAGTCAATATTACGCACACGTGGGACTCTGACCTTGATATTTCTCTCGTCGCCCCAGATGGCACCGAAGTGCTGCTCGCGGGCGGCTTAGGTCTGGACGGAGACAATTACACAAACACGGTTTTCGACGATTCCGCTACCACCGCAATCGAAGCAGGCGCCCCACCGTTTACCGGCACGTTTATCCCGGCGCAGCCACTCTCAGCAATGAACAATAAAATTCTTACCGGAACGTGGCAATTAAAAGTAGTAGATACCGTGCTCGCTGACATCGGTGTTATCCTTGATTGGAGCATGGAAGTCACTCGGCAACTTGGAGGGGTCTCCGATGCGAATGGGTATGCACTCGTGGATTTGCCCGTAGGTACGTCAAGTGCAGTGCTACAACTTCAGGGGCTTTACCAGTACACGGTCCCAGCAAATGGAACACATACGATCACGACAGATGGTAGTCCTATCTACGATCGTCTCTATGGTGCTAGATTGCCCAACGTTGCACCTACGAAACTGACTCTTTCAAAAACAAGCGTTTCGGAAAACGCACCTGTTTCAACTTTGGTTGGGAAATTTGCATCGACCGACCCGAATCGCGGTGATTCGTTTACCTACAGCTTCTCGGACACCCGAGCGAACCCTGACAACACAAGGTTCGAGATCATCGGAGACGAACTCTGGACCAAGGAATCATTCAACTACGAACTGGACCAATCCTTGAAGATCCAAGTACGGACCACGGATGATGGTGGGCTCTTCCTGGACCAACTCTTCACAATTACGGTTCTCAATGTCAACGAAGCCCCACTGGACATCGCCCTGAATCCTTCGTCAGTCCTTGAAAACTCAGCCATCGGCACGGTGGTAGGGTCACTCAGCACTACCGATACGGACGTATTGACCGATTTTGTTTTCACGTACACGCTCGTTTCTGGTGCAGGTGGTGCGGACAACGGAAAGTTTGCAATCGCTGGCGACAAGCTTTTGGTGAATGGTCCCATCGATTTCGAAACGCAAAACCTCTTTAGTATCCGAGTACGCAGTACCGACGCTGGTGGATTGTGGGTGGAGAAGATCTTTTCCGTATCAGCTATCGACGTGAACGAGGGGGCTACCGTAATCACACTGTCGAACAACGTACTGCCAGAGAATGAATTGCCTAGCTACGAAATTGGTACACTGTCGAACAACGATCCGGACGCTGGTGATTCGGTGGCGTACGCGCTGGTCTCCGGTGCTGGGGATAGCGACAACATTATGTTTAAAATTGTCGGAGACAAGCTTCAATCGGCGGTAACCTTCAATTTTGAAGCACGAGCGAGGTACAACTTGCGAGTGCGGGCAACAGACCGCGCGGGCTTGTTCACCGAGCAGGCGTTTGAAATCGTTGTCACAGATGTAAATGAAGCACCGATCTCTATTGCGATCACCAACGATCGTGTTCTCGAAAATATGCCATCGAACACCTTCGTGGGCGACCTGTCTGCGTTGGATGTCGATGCTGGCGATAGCTACACAATCAGCTTAGTACCGGGCGTCGGCGGAGATGACAATGCCAAGTTTTCTTTGGTCGGTACCTCGCTCTCCACCGCAGCGTCGTTTGATTTCGAATCGCAGAATACTCAGAAGATCCGAGTCCGGGCCACCGACAGTAAGGGCTTGACCTACGAATCCGCTTTGGTCATCTCGGTACTCAATGTCAACGAATCACCGACAGATATTTCGGTCACTCCAGACACCGTTCCCGAATCGCAGTCAATAGGAACAACCGTTGGAAAACTAACCACAAAAGATCTCGATAACGACAACGTTTTCCGTTACGAGTTCGCAAACGGCATTGGTGCAGAGGATAACGCCCTCTTTTCCATTGTCGGGGACGAATTAAGGACGCTCGCGGTCTTTGATTATGACGTCAAGCGAGATTATTCCGTTCGAATTCGCACGACGGACTTGGGAGGGCTCTCGGTTGAACGAGTGGTCGCTATCCACGTTTCGAACATCAACGACCCGCCCACGAATATCTCGCTGTCCAATCAAGCCGTTGCAGAGAACAGCCCTCTAGGTACCGTTGTCGGTTCTTTGACGACCGCCGATGCCGACGATACGGATACTTTCATTTACTCGTTGGTTCCCGGGGCTGGGGATGGTGATAACACTCTCTTCGCCATCAGTGGAAATCAACTTGTGACGAACAACGTTTTCAACTTCGAAGCGCGGAGCGTCTTTAGCGTCAGGGTTCGTTCAAAGGATTCCGGAGGATTGTTCGTGGAGAAGCAGTTCACGATCAATGTAACCAACGTGAATGAAGTGCCCCTGGCGGTCCGTTTGTCGAAGCGTACGATCCCGGAAAACTCACCTGCCGACACTGTCCTCGGCACCCTCACCACCACCGATACAGATTCGCTCACCGACACGGTATTTATGTACAGTCTAGTCAACGGTAGTGGTGACGCTGACAACGGAGTATTCGCTGTTTCCGGTAATCAAATCGTCCTGGTTGGTTCGCTGAATTTCGAGCAAAAGAATTCGCTTAGTATTCGGGTCCGAAGTACCGACTTGGGTGGGCTCTTTACGGAAGAGGTGTTTGCCGTCAGTGTGACTAATGTGAACGAAGGACCTACGGTCGTGAACCTATCCAACTCATCGATCGCTGAAAACCAACCAGTCGGTACTGCCGTCGGCGTTCTGTCCAACGACGATCCTGATTTCGGAGACGTTCATACGTATTCGCTCGAACCGGGAACAGGTGGCACCGATAATGCATTGTTCTCGATCAGCGGTGACCAGCTCCTCGCTCTCAAGTCCTTCAATTTTGAAGCTAAGAGTAGCTACACCGTCCGGATACGTGCTACGGATCGCATTGGCGCATTTGTCGAGTCGGTTCGGGTGATCACCATCCTCGACGTGAACGAAGCCCCCAGCAGCCTAACTTTGGTAGGTGGCCAGATTTCGGAAAACTCCCCAATTGGAACTGAGATTGGCACTCTCGTCGGTTCGGATCCAGATGCTGGTTCTGCCCTTTTCTATAGCCTCGTTTCGGGATCTGGTTCCGATGACAACGGTAGCTTTACGCTGGTCGGAAACAAACTCTTCACCAATACCGACGTGAATTTTGAGAACAAATCGGCGTATTCGATTCGTGCCCGGGTCAGCGACCAGTTTGGCCTAGCTTTAGAGAAATCATTCGTACTCTCGATTCTCAATGTGAACGAGCAGCCAGTCCTGGTTTCGCTCTCTCCGAATACCATTTTTGAGGGGATGGCGATTGGGACGGCGGTTGGTACCCTTTCGACCGTCGATCCGGATAACGGGGACTCATTCTCCTACACACTTGTCTCCGGGGCCGGTGATTCGGACAACGGCAGTTTTACGATTGTCGGGTCCCAAGTCCGATCGTCTGCGGTGTTCGATTTCGATGTCAAATCTTCGTACCGCATTCGCGTACGAACAACCGATGCCGGCGGATTGAGCACCGAATTGCCGCTGTTGATCCAAGTCATCAACGTCAACGATCCACCGACGAATATTTCCTTGTCGGCGACAGCGATTCAGGAGAACGTCGTGATTGGTACACCGATCGGTACGATCACCACCACCGATGCAGATGACTTTGATACGCACACGTACAGCCTCGTATCGGGTTCCGGCGATACTGATAATGCAAACTGGGCTATAGTAGGTAATCAACTCGTATCGAATGCTCCGGTTGATTTTGAACAGACAAAATTCCAGCAAGTGCGAATTAAAACAGTCGATGCGGGTGGACTGGCCTACGAAAAGGCATTCGTCATCACCATCTTGGATGTAAACGAAGTACCGACTTCGATCGGTTTAAGTGGACTAGCCATCGCCGAAAACTCGGCGGTTGGAACCACCGTCGGTTTGCTCTCGAGCACAGATCCTGATGCCGGCGACACGTTTGTTTACTCGTTGGTCAGCGGTGTAGGGGGTGACGACAACGGTGCATTTTCTATAACGGGCAACTCGCTGAAAACATCCCAGGTATTCGACTTTGAGTCGAAGAGTTCGTACCAGATCCGGATTCGGTCTACGGATTCGAAGGGGCTATTCGTTGAGTCCACGTTTATGGTGACGGTGACTAACGTGAACGAAGCCCCGATCTCCACCACGTTAGCCCCGGCCTCGATTTGGGAAAATAGTCCTGCAGGAACTGTCACAGGAACGTTTTCAACCTCCGACCCAGACGCGGGAGACAGTTGGGTTTACAGTTTGGTCAGTGGTGCTGGTAGTACCAACAACGGAATCTTTACGATTGTTGGAAACGCATTGAAAGCTACGCAATCGTTGAATTTCGAATCCACTCCGACTCTCTCGGTTCGGGTACGAACTCAGGACGCTGGTGGTTTGTCCCGTGAGAACGTCTTTTTGATATCGGTTGTAAACCAAAATGACGCCCCATCGCAATTAGTGCTTGTAGGTAACACCATTGCGGAAAATCGTCCTGTCGGAACGACCGTCGGAAGTTTTGTAACGACTGATGAGGACGCAGGCGATACCCACACGTACACGCTGGTGAGTGGTTCCGGAAGTTCAGACAACAGCGCGTTCACAATTGTGGGGAATTCGCTCCGGACGAACGCTGTCTTCGATTTTGAGACCAAGAAAAACTACTCAATTCGCGTTGCAACAACTGACTCACAGGGAGCAAGCTTTGAAGGCATATTCTTGATCTCGGTAACCAATGAGAACGAGGCGCCCAGCAATGTAGTGCTCAGCCCGAGCAGCATTCTCGAGAATAAACCGGCAAACACCCTGGTAGGTCTGCTCGTTACAACGGATGTAGACGCGGGTGAGTCGTTCAGCTACCAGATTGTTCCACAGCAAGGTAGCTTCGACCACCTTGCATTTGCGATAAACGGAAATCAACTACGTACGACGCGTCCCTTCAATTTCGAAGAACAATCGAGTTTCGCAATCGTTGTGCGCTCCACGGATTTGGGTGGGTTGTCGATTGAACGAGAAATCGCGATCACCGTCGATAATGTCGAAGAAGCCCCCGTCGACCTTAATCTGGTTGGAAACACGATCCCTGAAGGCTATCCGCCGGGAAGCCCTATCGGGACACTGCTGGCAGTCGATCCCGATCTGGCCGGACAAATCGTGTTTTCGTTGGTACCAGGTGCTGCCGACAATGCGCTTTTCCAGATCGCCGGAACGCAGCTTCTTTCGAACGCCATCTTCAATTTTGAATCGCGCTCGAATTACTCCGTACTCGTTCGCGCCACTGACGTGGCGGGTAGCGTCACGGACAAGAGTTTCACCATTCTCGTCGAGGATGTGAACGAGCCCGCTAGCTCGATCCAGTTGAGCAACACGGTAATGCCAGAAAACTCTTCGAACCTTCTCGTGGGGATTATTTCCACGAATGACCCGGACCAGAACGAAACCATGTTTTATCGGCTCGTTCCAGGGGCCGGCGCGGATGACAATCTGCAATTTGTTATCGTCGGTGACAAGCTCTATGCCAAGACCGCATGGGATCATGAAACCAAGTCTTCGTATCGTGTCCGCATCGAAGGAATTGACTCGGTAAACCACTCGGTGGTGGCGCCGTTTGCGATTCAAGTCACCGATGTTAATGACTCGCCGACCAGCGTGACACTCACCCCTTCGTCCATTCCAGAGAACTCGCCGATAAATACTCAGATCGGGACTCTCAACGCTATTGATCAGGATGCCGGGGATACATTTACGTTCAAATTTGCAGATGGATCGACTACGTCTCCTAGTGCTAGGTTTGCAATTGTTGGAAACAAACTCGTCGCACTTCAGTCTTTCGATTACGAGACAGCCACTTCTTACAGCGAGTCGATTGTGGTGACTGACTTTGCAGGTGCGACATTCGCAACGCAGCTGGTCATTGCCATCTCGAACGTCAATGAGCGACCAACGAATATTCGCTTGAGCAATCAAGCAGTCGATGAGAATAAACCGATTGGATCCCTCGTGGGTCTCCTGGCCGTCGATGATGTGGATTCACCGGATACTGCAACGTTCACACTCGTTTCCGGTTCAGGTGGTTTCGACAACAGCCAATTCCGCATCAACGGGAACCGACTGGAGACCAATTCCAAGTTCAACTATGAACTTCGTGACAGTTACTCAGTACGGGTGCGTGTGACGGATGCGGGCGAGTTGACGTTTGAAAAATCTTTCATCGTCACCATCAATAACCTTGCCGAGTTGCCACCGGTTACGGTAAGCGACAATTACAGGACCTCGTACGGGCGACCAATAACTATGAGTGTGTTGGCGAACGACTATGGTGTTAGTTCGCCTCTTGATCCATCGACCGTCCGAATCCTGACCCAACCTGCTCAAGGTACAGCCACGGTACTTGCGAACGGAAGCATCCAATACACCCACAGTGTGGCGACATCCACCCAGTTGGTGCTTCAGTACGACGTAAAGGACGAAAATGGGATTTCGAGTAATCTCGGGAATGTAGTGATTACGTTCTATTCTGCGTTCCAAAATCAGATTAACAATTTGGATGTTGATGGCGATTCTCTCATCACGCCTCTAGACCCATTAGCGATCGTGAACTATATCAACGCTCACCCAGGAAACGGTCGGTTGCCATTGAATTCGCTCGATACACCTCCGTTCGTTGATGTGGATGGCGATGGATTCTCAACCCCCCTCGATGTCCTGCAAGTTGTGAATAAATTGAACTCGAATGCCACCGGGCGAGGCGGAGAAGGGGAAGGGGACGCAGCGTTGGCAACCGCGGCCGCGACGCCGCGTGTTTCCAGTGCGGCGGCGGATTCGCTGTTCGCCTCGTACGGGTGGAGCGATGACGACTCGACGACCGGAAATTGGATGGATGGTTCGAGCCAAAGAGGGAGCAGTAAAGTGCGTCGACGACTTTAATGGTTTGGTCGATACGCTCAGGGATGTAGCAAAGTTCCGTAAGCAACGCATGCAAAACGAAGAAAGCCAGTGGGATGAGTTCCCGCTGGCTTTCTTTTTTCACTGGTGCGATACTGCAGCAGTCTAGGATTCCATCAAGGGCTCATTGGCTTTCCCCGACTGATACTGAATCCATATATGCCATTCGATATTTTTCGAGGATTACTCGCGTAGAGGATTGTAAAACGAATCGTTTTGCGAATCGATCGATTCCGGCGATTCCGGCGCCAATGCCGTGCTAGTGGGTAGTTCCGCCTTGAGTCGGTAGACAACGTCGATTTCGAGACTTGGTTTGTCCTCGATATCGGTCAAGACTTTGATCTTGCCTCGGGCTTCGCCGGAAGTTGCGTTTCCGATGGCTCGAAGCGAAAGTGGCAATGTATGAAGTGTCTTGGCTTCTTCATTGCGATTGTTGATCTCGATTGCAAACGCCTCGCTCTCGGCACCGAGGACACGGAAGGGTTGCTGTGCTTTGAGGATCAGCAATTGCTTGATTGATTCGTCGCGATTGATATCGCCGAGCGACAGCAGATTCGGGGTGATCGAGACCTCGGGCAGGACGTTTGCTGTCAAGCGGATTGGGACCGTAGTCAGATTGCGGTCGTTGGTTTGCAAAACGATTTCGCTTTGGAGCGGACCGGCGGGAGCGTCACCATTGATACTTACGGTCATCGCGTACTGGATACGACCATTTTGTCGTAGTTTTTCTTCGCGTGCGATAGTGATGCACTTTTCATCGCAGCGAACACCAGTGATTTGCCAAGTAGGTTTGCCTGCGTAGTCAACAACGATTTGGATCGATTTGCCGGCCCCTTGGGATACCGTCCCAAACGATGCCTCACCGGGCTGGAACACAACGTCCGTTCGGATATATCCTTTGACATGCAACTGGACTTCGCCGAAGGACGGCTTGTCAAACGTCACAGTAACGGTAGCAGCACGAGCGCCCGAGTGCGTTCCGGTATTGAACCGGGCCAAGATACTACCTTGACCCCCGGGTGCAACCGTTTCCGTTTCGATAATCGGGGTGGTGCATCCGCACGAAGTCCGGACGCTGCGGACGTGAATCGGCTGGCTATACGGATTCTCGAATAGGAACCGATATTCGG
>Ga0194130_10007184_pt1 | contig 12457 bp, 11 predicted proteins | sample TA2KigsurfametaG_FD_160084 | JGI IMG/M metagenome (GOLD analysis project Ga0194130, IMG submission 160084) | Freshwater microbial communities from Lake Tanganyika, Tanzania - TA2015050 Kigoma 12 surface | ecosystem: Environmental > Aquatic > Freshwater > Lake | place: Tanzania: Lake Tanganyika... | reverse complement strand
ATGAGAGTCCTCATCCGGCCAGACTGGGCCGGGGACTCGACCATGAAACGCACCAGGCACACGGCGGAGCAAATCATCCGCAAGCTCAAGACCGCCGAGCAGCTGATCGCCCAGGGCAAGACCGTCGTCGAGGTCTGCCGCGTCATCGAAGTGACGCAGCCGACCTACCACCGCTGGCGGCAGCAGTACGGCGGGATGCAGGCCGAGGAAGCCAGGCGGCTGACCCAGCTGGAAAAGGAGAACGCTCGGCTCAAGAAGCTTCTGGCAGAAGCGGAGCTGGAAAAGGCGATGCTGAAGGACCTTGCCGAGGGAAACTTCTGAGCCCGGAACGTCGTCGCAGGGCCGTCACGGTCCTGCAGGAGCGTTACCGGGCTTCTGAACGCCTGTCCTGCCGGGTTGTGGGACAGCACCGCAGCACCCAGCGCTATGGCGGCAAGTTTGTCGACCTGGAGGAGACCAAGCTCAGGAATCGCCTACGGGAGATTGCGGCTGAGCACATCCGCTGGGGTCGGCGCATGGCCTACCGCCTGCTGCGGCGGGAGGGCTGGAGCGTGAACCACAAGCGGGTGCAACGGCTTTGGCGGGAGGAAGGCCTGCAGCGGCCCACTCCCCGAAAGCGAAAGCGGGCACGGCCCGCAGATGGTTCGGTGAGGCGACACCGGGCCGAGCATCCCCACCAGGTATGGGCCATGGATTTCCAGTTCGATGCCACGGCCGACGGCCGGCGGCTCAAGTTCCTGAACGTGATCGACGAGCACAGCCGCCTCTGCCTGGCGATCCGGGTGGGCAGGCGCTGCAAGGCCAAGGACGTGGTGACGGTGCTGGAGGAGCTCACCAGCCTCTACCCGTCACCGGCGTTCATCCGGTCGGATAACGGGCCGGAGTTCATTGCCCAGGCTCTACGGGACTGGTGTGAGGCCAGCACCACCACCAGCACGGCCTACATCGCACCGGGCTCCCCCTGGGAGAACGGATTCGCTGAGTCATTCAACGGCCGCTTCCGGGATGAGTTCCTCAACACCGAGCTGTTCACCACTGCTCCTGAGGCGCAGATCCTGGCTGATCGCTGGCGCTGGGAGTACAACTCACTCAGGCCGCACTCGGCCCTCCAGGGGCGTACGCCCCTGGAGGCAGCTCAACAGGGAGTTGCCGCATGACCACAACCACCCACTCTCATAAGTCCTGGACCGATAAAGGGGGTCACGTCACTGATATTTGGCCAGTCTTCGGTTATAGAAAGTTTCGAGTTGGTCACAGCATTGGCAGAAATTGAAGCCTCTCTTGAAAGAAGATTCTCAAGATGCTTGGATATTTTTGAGCTTTTGATTGAGAATCAGCAAGAAGATCTATCAGTTGCTGGCCTCTCTAGATTAATTGCTGAAAAATTAGATGAACAATAAAGCTATAACGGTTGTCGCCGATGAAAACATCGGATATTTATCGAGATTGCTAGCAAGAGATTCAGGCATTGCTGTATGTCATATGAGTTCTAGCGCAGAGTATGCGTTACAAGTTCTACTGAATCCAGACAACTTTATAAGCTCACTAGTAGACTGCCACTCGTTACTCATTTGCATTAAAATCTCAACCCTTCTTCTATATACAGCTGACGAAGAAGACTTCTCAAGAAAAATCCAAAAATGTGTTGGAATAATTCATAGGCTAATCGGGTTGGCACGATCATCCAATACAAAGCCTCCTATACTTATAACTAGAATTACGCCGTTGGGCATTGGCTCATTCTCACTGGAGCAGAAGATGTCAATGCAGGAACAACAAGTCTTCTGCGACTCTTTCAATAACTCTCTATGTATGTTACGTATCAACGACCATGACATTGAAATATCTGATGTAATTCTTGCCCAGCCAATTAATGACGAAAAGTCTTATAAGACGTACTTGAGGACCAAAACGTATACACCCTTGAGCAAATGGCAGGCACTCTCAGATGAATTTATTAGATTTATATACGCAGTTAAAAACAGTCTGCCCAAGTTAATTTTTGTCGATCTTGACAACACATTGTGGGAGGGAGTTATATCTGAGTCTTTTCAAGAAATACGTATTGGCGGGCATGATCCAGTTGGGGAGGCATACATGCATATTCAACTCTACTTAAAGGAATTATCAAAATCAGGAGTGCTTCTTGCGATAGTATCTAAGAATGATGCAGCACTTGTATCAGAGTTTTTTGAAAAGCGTAGCGACATGCCACTTTCACTAGCTGACTTTGTGACATGTGAAGCAAGCTGGGATCGCAAGAGTTGCACAATTGAAAGAATCCTTAAAACTCTCAGGCTACGAGCTCAAGACTGTGCGCTTCTAGATGATAGTGTGCATGAAAGGGCGGAAGTTGCGGCGGTATTCCCAGAGATACGATTGTTAGATGTTCCATCAGATATCTTCAAACGCTTACTATTCCTCGAAAGGGCGTTGCCGATCTCTCGAGAACTATCAACAGAGGAGGACAAGAGCAGACTTGCCTTCTATAAGCAAATGAATCGAAGAGAAAAAGATCGACAATATATGGATTTAAAGCTTCACGGCAATCAAGATCCGCAAATTCTATGGTTAAATGGCCTAAACACATGGCTTTCACTAACATGCATTACTTCAGGTACAATAGAGAAGAGGGTATCTCAACTCTATAGCCGCACAAATCAGTTCAATATGACAGGAAAGCATCTCACGCCTGGATCCATTGCTGATCAGTTAAAATTAGGAAGTATACTCATCACAGGAACTGTCGGTGATAAGTATGGAAATGATGGGATAGCAATTTCAGCCATTATTTTGGAAGTTGGGACGTCCCTCGTCTTTCAAGAGTTTGTAATGAGTTGTCGAATCATAGGGAGATTCGTTGAAGATGCATTCGTTATCAGTATTTGCAATAAATTCCCTGGGGCAGATCGCTTAATCTTGAGGTTTATAGACTCAGGCAAAAACACTAATTTTATAGCCTTTAAAGATAGGATCTGCAGTATAGGCAAAAACGATTGGAAAGATCCAGCTCCCGATATAGCCTCAGCAAAAATTTCGGCTTTGGAGTCCAATTTACAGTATCGGCATGTTAAAGTCGAATGGAATTAAAGGGAAAGGACAGACAGATATGACCGTGTCAAACCTGATCAAGACTTTTCCTAGGAATCCACCACTTGAAGAAGTAATCAGAACAGAAGGACATTATCTTTATACAAAACAAAAAGGAAGATTCTTAGATGCTACTGCAGGTGGTACAGCATATGCCGTTCTTGGGTATAATAATGAAAGAGTCATAGAAGCAATCAGACATCAACTTAGTCTTTATTCCCATCTCGATTACAAGACATATGCGGACCCAAATAGGGAAAAGCTCGCATCCTTGCTTTGCTCATCTTTTCCATTAGGGCTTAATCGAGTAATGTTCAGTGGGGGATCTGGGGGCGAGGCTTGCGAAATGGCAGTGCAAATAAGTTATCAAAGTCACTGCGAGACAAAGAACCCTGCAAAGTCCTGGTATCTTTCTAGAAAACAGTCATATCATGGTTCGACATCAGCAGCACTGTCTCTTGGCGAACGTCCAAACCTTGAATTTTATCGACCAATCTTATGCTCCAATAGATATAGGCTCTCAGACTTTAACTATCGTAAGAACCGAATCAACGGCGAATCATTAGCCGACTATTCAAACCGCTTGATTAATGAGTTTGAGACCACTGTTTTAGAAATTGGCCCCGAGAACATAGGTGGTTTTGTAGCGGAAACAATAATGGGAGGTCTTGTTGGTGATGTTCCAGCGTCAAAAGAATATTGGAAAGGAATCAAAATGCTATGTTTAAGATACAATATTCATCTTATTATGGATGAAGTTTGGTGCGGCACTGGAGTCACAGGCAAGATAAACTGTGTTGAATGGTATGATATTATACCAGACTTTTTAATTCTCGGGAAAACTCTTGGTGCCGGTTACATACCGTTGAGCGCGGTCATGACAACCTCAAAAATTACTGAGACAATCTCTGAAAATAGCGGTCGCTTCGAAACCTCGTGTACCTTTCAGGGCCACAGCTTGGCATGTGCATCAGCCCTAGAGGTGCAACGGATTATCCGTGAACCTGGATTCGTAGAAAGTGTCTGCAAAAAAGGCGATTATATCAGAGCTGAAATTAGTAGGGAGCTTAGTGGTCACGATTTCTTTGTCGAGGCAAGAGGCCTAGGGGTTCGGAACAGTATCGAATACGACTGTCCTGAGAAACATTTATTTGGTCAATATGTAGCCAAGCTGCTCAAAGAAAATAATAAAATTCTCATTTCAGGCAAATGGCATCGATTCAATCTTTCTCATGCCATGACATTTACATATGCAGAGATTGATCGTCTTCTGGATGGCCTCATAAGCAGCTTCAAATCAGTCGCATCAGATTGGACACCTAAAACTTATGCTAGCCTAAGGCCATCAGACTTCTTTTGAGGTGGTATCCTTTGGTGAAAAGCAATACTGAATTAGCCCAAAAAGGCTACGTTATCCTGGCACTCGACAACAGCTTGATCATTGAAAAGATTGCTGAACTAATACGTTCAACTCTTGGAGACCAGACGAACTTCCACTGCTCTTTGGCACGAACTGAGTGGCATCAGCACGTTTTTGCCACCCAAGAGCTTATAAATAGAAAAGGGCTTCTTATGGAACTAATAGATATGCTAGACCAAAGGATTAGTCGCCTCGTCGGCGATGATCTTGCATGGGTTAACGTGCTAAAGTTAAGAGCTGTTCGACCTCAATCACTTGTCACCGGGCACGATCATGTGCCATATCACAGAGAGACGCTGTATGCGGTAACCCCTCATCAAGTTAAGCATCAATACAATATTTGGATGCCGTGCTCACAGTCAGCAACTAGTTCAGGTTTGCTTTACTTCCCAAATAGTCACATTATACCGGACTCTGAACTAGACATTTCTGTTAATCCTGCCCATCCTTGTTCGGTTGAACGATATAGTGCTGGCCATGCGATTGGATTCCCTTATTCAACAAAGGTGATTGCAAATCTCCCTAAGTGTTCTCCTGAGCGCATAGAAGTGCCACTGGGCAGTATTCTTGTATTCTCTGCCATGCTTCTTCATGGCAATGGAATTAATAATACGACGGAAACAAGATTCTCTGTTGATACAGGAGTATTGCCTGTTTCAGAGATTATAGAGAATGACCCACTGCATGCAGCTGGTGGGAAGCCTCACTACTTACTTCCAAATGCCTAATATCGTTATCGCAGGAACTGGGCAACCAGAAATATTCCCAATACTGGAGGACATCAATAGTGCCTGCGATGTTCCTTCAGAGCGCTTTAATATTGTAGGATACATTGATGACAATCCCCTAAATTCTTCTAAATCGTTCCGCAACTGTCATGTTCTAGGTTCTTTTGACTGGATTATAGGTAAAGATGTTCTTGTGATAAATACAATTGCTCGAACATGCGAAATCCGGCAGCAATCCACTTTTAGATTGCTCCAACTAGGGGCTAGGTTTGTAAACGTGATACATCCATCGGTCTCGCTAAGGTATATAGATCGCATCGGAACTGGAAATATAATTGGCGAGGGCACACGCTTTGAGCCTGGGTCATCGATCGGTGATCATAATATGTTCCTAACTGGTGTCGTCCTTGGCCACGGCGTAACTGTAGGATCCTACGCATTCCTAGGGCATAACGTCGTTTGCAATGGACAAGTAGAGATTGAAGATAATGTATTCGTTGGTTCTGGTAGTCAACTTCTTCCTGGCATCAAGCTGATAAAAGGCTGTAGGCTCTGTCCAGGGACTGTGCTGATATCTGATGCTAAACACTCGTGTCAGTATCTTGGCAATCCTGGGCGGCGTGTTCCGGGAACCTGACTTTGCTTATGCATTCAATTACAAATGAAGATGTCAGCCTACTTCTCTCCGAAGCCCAGAACAGCAAAAGTAAGACCGCTCGCCTTATCTTGCATTCGCCCAATTCAAATTCTATGCAATGTATGTTAATTGCATTTGCTCCTAATGTAGTCTACCCGCCAATCTCTGACAATTTAGACGGAAATATTGTTTTTACATGTATCCGAGGCGAGCTATTTGTTAATCTATTCAAAGAGAGTTCTAGAGAGATATGCGAAACATATAATCTGAAGCCAGGCGAGTTGATTTCGATACCTCGACGTAGATTTCGATCAACCGTCGCCTGTGCCCATGGCGCAGTATTCCTGGAGTCAATAGAAGGTGCATTCGTACCCGAGGTGCGTAAATATCTATATGACCACGCCCCTGATGTTCTCGTTTGAGTAAGTGATCCTATCGTCAATGCAGAATAGATGGTTTCCTAAATGATTTTGATTTCACGGGACGCTATTCTGATATATAGGGACTCTATAATACCTCAACCTTTCGATGCGAGAATAGATCAGTTATCGCTTTCCGGGAATGGGGTGATGGGAAGCATGCGGCTCGCCTTATCGAATCGAGAGCTCGCGAACGCCAAGTAGTAGATTGGGTGGGTGCTTTTTATTGGACAGTTCCAGACCCTGACATCGTTACCTCCGGACGAGAGGAACAGGGTTCGGTCTTAGTTTAGACCTCATGGGGAGTTCTGCCTCCCAGTGAGCTGTGTGGCCTTGCGTGGGGCTTCCTGAATAAGAACAGATCCACTGCAGTGCAATAGATCTCAGCGTTTTCTGGGGCTTAAATGTGCGAAAACGGGCCGATTTGAGCCCAAAAGCAGCGCAGAGTTTTCCACATGTACCGGCGTGAGCATCGTCATCAGCCCTCGTTCGAAGACTTCTTCCTGCCGTTTGGAGGGAAACTCTCTGGTGATAATCGCTGGATCAAGCTGGCTGAGCTCATTCCGTGGGATGAGCCGGAGGATGATTACGCGGCGCAATTCTGCAAGGGCTTTGGAGCACCGGCCAAACCTTTTCGCATGGCACTCGGTGTCTTGATCATCAAAGTCCGTCTCGGGCTCACGGATGAAGAACTGGTCGAGCAGATCAAGGAAAATCCATACCTCCAGTTCTTCATCGGTCTGGAAGCATCTCAGTTCTCAGCGCCGTTTGATCCATCAATGATGGTGTATTTCCGCAAGTGCCTACTGGAAGCTGTTGTGAATGACTGCAATGAATGGATCGTTCGCCACGGCCTGAAAGCGATTTGCTCATCCGTTGACCATGATCCCAATGACGACGACGGCAGTGGAGGCGGATCGACCAGTACAGACAACCAGCCGAAACCGTCACCCCAGAAGCAGACGAACCAGGGTTCACTCTTGATCGATGCCACCTGTGCGCCGCTGGATATTCGTGATCCCACCGATCTATCCCTGCTCGATGAAGCCAGGGAGGTGACTGTGAGCCACCGTCCAGTGGTGGACAGCGGCGCGGTCAGTGCTTTGGCGATGCGACGCATGGTGCATCGCTCATGGCGGAGTGCCGCGGCCTGTTGCAGTTGCTGTGGATCGAGCGTCCGCCGCTGGGTGCGGCGAACACTGCGTCGATCCACCAGTGCCGCTGGACCGCCTGAGCGGAACCTGGCGAGCCACTTGTAGGCAGTGCGGAGGCTGATCCCTGCCTGGAAGGCCAGATCAGCCAGGGGAAGGCGCTCGTCAATGTGACGACGAACTAACCGTTCTCTGCCCAGGGCTGTCAGCCGGGCATTGGGTTGGGTATGCATGGTGTGTGAGGTCTGTGGGTCGGCGGTGACACCCGGACCATGACGACCTCACACCCCTTTGTCAGCTGCTGAACCTGGTGGGACTACACAATTAGCTATCTGAGGTCGATCCCTGATGCGCGGATGCGGCGCGGGGTTCGGTTTCCGGCCTGGTATCTGCTGCTGGTGGCGGTGCTGGGAATCCTGAGTGGCTGCCAGAGCTTGCGAGATCTGGAGCACTTTGCGATCCGCCACCATGCCGTGCTCACCGAGTCGCTGGGTATCGGGCTCAGGCGTCCGCCGCCGTCGGACTCCTCGTTTCGCTACTTCTTCCACCAGGTGGATGTGGTGGCCCTGTGTGCGGCGATCCGTGACTGGACGATCGCCCAGATCCCAGGTGGCACAGAGGATCTTTACCAGCTGGTGTGTGACGGCAAGACGCTGAGGGGCTCAAGCGAGCCGACCAGCGGCGGCGGTTCAGCATTCATTGACCAGGTCGCGCTGTACTCCGCCGCCTTTGGCGTGGCGATCAGCCAGGCCTGCTACTCCACTGGTGAGAACCACGAGCGAGCGGTGCTGCGGCAGCTCCTTGGCGAGCTGGATCTTGAGGGCGTGCTGATCCAGGCCGACGCGCTTCATACCCAGCGCCCGTTTTTCGGCAGCTCCAGTAGCAGGGGGCCGACTTCCTGCTGACGGTGAAAGCCAACCAGAAGACCCTCTGCCGCCAGATCCGCAGCCAGATCCAGGGAAAGCGCAAGATCCCTTTCGTGGCAACGGATCACGAGATCAGCCACGGTCGCAACATCACCTGGGCCCTGCGGGCCAAACAGGCGCCTGAGCACATCCGGGAGGCCTGGATCGGCACCAGCTGGTTTGTGGAAGTCACGGCCAACTGCAGGCGCGACGGTAAACCCTTTCGCGCCACCCATCTGTTCATCACCAGCCTGCGCACCACGCCAGAAGCACTGCTGCAACTGGTGCGTGACCGATGGAGCATTAAGGGCTGGAACTGGATCCGCGACACCCAGCTCCACGAGGATGCCCACCGGTATCGCGGCAATGGCGCCGGTGTGATGGCCACGCTGCGAACCGCTGCCCTGAACCTGCTGCGGATGGCTGGGTTTCGGTCGATCCGAGCCGGAATTCAGGCGGTAATGCACGACATCGCTGCCCTGCTGGCGATGGCCAGGCGGAGGCCCCAGGCAGACCCATGCTAAGACTTTGAATCAGCCCTGCGGCCCAACCGGGCGTGAAAGAAGAGCTCGACACCTTGGTGTGTGGCGGAATGACGTTGCGAGGCTCCATTGCTGAGAGCAACTCCGGCTCAGCGCGTTTAATACCCCATGTGAGCCTCTACTCCCACAGCCTGGGCGTGGCGATTGCCCAGACCACCTACGCCACGACACCAATGGCGAGATCCAGGCCCTGCGCCAGCTGCTGGAGGCGGTCCAGCTCGAGGGTGTGCTGGTGCAGGCCGACGCGCTGCATGCGAACCGCCCTTTTTCCTCTACCTCGCCCAGCGCAGCGCCGACTTCCTGATTGCCGTCAAATACGGCCGCCACAAGGAATTTCGCCTGATCAGAGACCGGCTCACCTACGGCCGCCGGATCCCCTGGCGCACGAGCAGGCGGGAAATCAAACGGGGCCGCGACATTACCTGGGACTTGCGGGCGATGCTGGCACCGGAGTGGGTGATGGAGCAGTGCCCCGGCAGGGCGACGATCATCGCCGTGCGCAGTCATGGCACCCGCGAGGGCAAGCCACAAGACGAGACCCGTTACTACGTCTCGAGTTTGTGCACTGGAGCTAAGGCCATGCTCAGAGCCATCCGGCAGCGCTGGTCGATTGAGAACAGCTGGCACTGGGTGCGGGATGTGTCGCTGCGTGAGGACGCCCACCGCTACCGGGAGACCAACGGCGTTCAGATCCTGGCCACGCTGCGCAGCCTGGCGATCAATGCCCAGCGACTGGATGGGATCTGGTCGATCACCGCGGGCATCGCTGCCCTGGCTCACGACATCAGGGGCCTGCTCAGGCTGCTCGGTTGGTGGCAAGCAAAAGCGCCGGAGAAGCCCTCAAGGTGACTTCTAATAGGCCCTGGGGTGTGGCCCGCAGCGGCTTCTACGCTTAGCGGCAACGGCAGCGCAACCCGGGCCCACGGGCCCAGGAGAACGGCTCACGTCCCCGGGAAGCCGAGCTGCTTGCCGCCCATCAACCCAGCCCTAGACTGCGATCACAGGGCCATTGTCCTCTGAATGATCCGCGTTTTCCAGGGCCTCCTTAACTCAAAGCTCATGCAGATCAAGCGTATGTTTTTAGCAGCTGTTAGACGCTTTATTCGCATTCTATACCTTTTGCTTAATCCCTCTTATACATATTTTTTTGGACTCATAGTGGATAAAAACATTTTAGAATTTCGCAATATAATTAGCTTGATGCCTTGCCTGCGTTGCCTCAATCCCAATCTGAACTATTTTGTTCTTCATGCAAGTTATGGTGATAAATGGCTTATATTATCCATGTTGGGTGCTCATTTTGAGTTCTATCCGCAAAGCCGTGTGCTCGCAGATTTTGATGATAGACCACTTGTTGATATTTTTTTTGAAAGTTCCGTAATTGCTTCCAGATTTATTTTTATAGAGCGATCAAGCTTGCGTAAATTAAATTCCTTTTTTGGCCCAAAATCACGGATGACCCAGCAATTAACTGATTGGTCTGAAGTAAGTTCTGGATTGTCTATTACTCCGTTCTTGCTAAATAATGGCTTGCCAGCTGGAACGCTGAGGTCCCTCCACATTGTTTACTATCCATATTTTGTGGACTTGATGTATTTACATGGAGTAAGCTATGGAAGTCAACTAAAGGCTATTATGTATTTGCCATTTAGTGCGATGCCTGTTAAACCTTCATTTTATAATGCAGTGCATTTGCAAAGACTTGCCGCTCTTCTTGATTTTGACAATTTTAAGTATAGTCAGTACGAAGGTAAAAATAAGCTTGTTCTAATCAACCCTGTTAACTTTTCTCATTTATCTTTGAATGATTCTCAGCTTGAGGCATTAATTATCCGCATTCTAGCCAATGGTTTTACTGTGATTATTAATTATGCGCAAGGTGTTTGTCCTGATAATATTTCAAATTTAGCCAAGGAAAATCATCTAATTAAGATTGTTTCTATTCCTTCTGATTTGATGCCCCTAGTTAGTTGCACTGTTTCTGCAGTTATTGGTGTTCTAGGAGGAGCAATGTCTGTCGCTGCGCTGTTCGGTTGTGCGCATATCTTGTCCTTGCAGACATCAGCCTATTACGTAGGTTGCGACGACGAAGATTTTTTGCCTAATTGGTTTGGTGATAAACTATGGAAATGGAATCACCAAGATTGGCCTTGCATGTATGAAGGACGCATTATTGAAAACAAGTGGATTGGCGATCCCTTCCATTTATCAAATTGCGAGCTGAAATTACTAGTAGATTCTTTTTTATCTAAAGTGTCTTCCTCTCAGGGAAATTCTGGAGCTTTATCTTTAAAGCAGCATTACGGATTGCTATGATAGCCGTGATTCTTGCCGGCGGCCTCGGCACCCGCCTCAGCGAAGAAACCAGCCTGCGCCCCAAACCAATGGTGGAAATCGGCGGCCTGCCGATCCTCTGGCACATCCTCAAGATCTATTCCGCCCATGGCATTAACGACTTCGTCGTCTGTCTTGGCTACAAGGGCTACCTGATCAAGGAATACTTCTCCAACTACTTCCTGCATACTAGTGATGTCACCTTCGACATGGCCACCAACCAGATGGAGGTGCACCACCGCAAAGCCGAACCCTGGCGTGTCACCCTGGTCGACACCGGCCCCGAAACGCTCACCGGCGGCCGCCTCAGGCGCGTGGCGCCCTACCTCCAGGGCGAAGGCAGCTTCTGCTTCACCTATGGCGATGGCGTCGCCAACGTGAATATCACCGAATCCATCGCCTTTCACCAGCAGCAGGGCCGCTGGGCCACCCTTACCGCTGTGCAGCCTCCCGGCCGCTTCGGGTCGCTGGAGTTCGAGCGGGGCCGGGTGCTCTCCTTTGAAGAAAAACCCCAGGGCGATGGCGCCTGGATCAATGGTGGCTTCTTCGTGCTCGAACCCCAAGTACTTGATCTGATCGAAGACGACCAGTCGGTCTGGGAGCGCGACTGCCTGCCGCGCATCGCCGCCATGGATCAGCTCAATGCCTTTGAGCACCGCGGCTTCTGGCAACCGATGGACACGCTGCGCGACAAGCAGCTGCTCGAAGAGCTCTGGCAATCCGGCCAGGCGCCCTGGAAGGTCTGGTGAGCGGCCCCGATCCCTCCTTCTGGCAGCACAAGCGGGTGCTGCTTACCGGCCACACCGGCTTCAAGGGAGCCTGGCTGGCCCTCTGGCTCCAGCAGCTCGGTGCCGAGGTGCATGCCCTGGCTCTGCCACCGGATCCGGAGCAGACCCTCTACCCATCCCTGCAGCTGCGCCTTGCCGAGCACCTGATTGATCTGCGCGATCGCCAGGCCGTGCAGAGCGCTGTGCGCAGCATCCAGCCCGAGATCGTGCTCCACCTGGCCGCCCAGCCCCTGGTGCGCCGCAGCTACGCCGATCCGGTGGGCACCTGGAGCACCAACGTGCTCGGCAGCCTCCACCTGCTGGATGCCCTCCAGCCGCTCACCACCCCCTGTGCACTGGTAATGGTCACCACCGACAAGGTGTACGAAAACCGCGAGTGGCTCCACGGCTACCGCGAAACCGACCGCCTCGGCGGCCACGACCCCTACAGCAGCAGCAAGGCG
>Ga0194130_10007183_pt1 | contig 12463 bp, 9 predicted proteins | sample TA2KigsurfametaG_FD_160084 | JGI IMG/M metagenome (GOLD analysis project Ga0194130, IMG submission 160084) | Freshwater microbial communities from Lake Tanganyika, Tanzania - TA2015050 Kigoma 12 surface | ecosystem: Environmental > Aquatic > Freshwater > Lake | place: Tanzania: Lake Tanganyika... | reverse complement strand
CAAGACAGCCTCTTGGCAGGCAACTAGGGTTACCTTTGGTGAAGAGCTTAGAGAGTCTAGCGAAAAGGACCCCAACCTAGAGGCCGTAGGTATCGGCGGTCAGATTTACGGTAAGCGTGCAGATATGATTATCATAGATGACGCAGTTACCCTATCTAACGCCAATGACTTTGAAAAGCAGATTAAGTGGCTACAGCAGGATGTACGCTCTCGTCTAAACCCTACCGGTAAGTTAATCGTTGTAGGTACGCGTGTCGCTGCTGTAGATTTATACAAAGAACTACGCAACCCAGATCGCTACCCAGGTGGTATTATCCCTTGGACATATCTGGCAATGCCAGCACTCCTTGAAGCTCACGAAGACCCTGCTAAGTGGGTTACACTCTGGCCTTATTCAGACCAACCATTTGATGGGCAGAGCGATGATGATAAAACGCAAGAAGGTCTATACCCCCGCTGGAATGGCAAGCATCTTCACGCAGAGCGTCAAGCGATGGACGCGTCTACCTGGGCGCTTATCTATCAGCAACAAGATATTTCAGATGACGCCATCTTTGACCCAGTTTGCGTTAAGGGCAGCATTGACGGAATGCGGAAAGCGGGTCGCTTGGTGCCAGGACATCCTGGACACCCTCGTGATCTTAATGGCTTTTCTTTTGTCTGTGGCCTCGATCCTGCAATGGTCGGTGACACTGCCGCTGTCTGTTATGCTATTGATCGCATTACTCATAAGAGATATATCGTTGATGCTATCAAGGTTACGCGTCCGACACCTGCTGCGATTAGACAACTCATCATTGATTGGACCAACCTCTATACCCCAGCAGAATGGATTGTAGAGAAGAATGCGTTTCAATCCTTCCTTACCCAAGATGAAGGCATCAGACAGTTCCTTGCAAGCAAAGGAACAATCCTTAGAGAACACCACACCGGAAGCAACAAGTGGGATGCAGGATTCGGCGTTGCGTCGATGTCGACGCTATTTGGTACTAAACAGCAGGACGGCAAGCACCATAGAGATAATCTCATTCATCTACCGTCGGATGCAACAGAGAACGTAAAGGCTTTAATAGAACAACTTATTACTTGGTCGCCAACGACTAAAGGTAAGACCGATATGGTTATGGCACTTTGGTTCTGTGAAATCAAAGCAAGAGAATGGCTTAACCAAGGAATACATACAGCCCACCATCTGAAGAATCCGTTTTTGTCTCGCTATGAACGAGGCAAGAGATTGGTCATAAACATAGACCAAGCATTACAAGAGCAAGAACGCCAATTCATTTAAGGAGCAATTATGCCAAAGGTAGGAAATAAGAAGTTCCCATATACAGCAAAAGGTAAGGCCGCCGCTAAGAAGGCCGCTGACAAAATGGCTAAGGCTAAGAAAGCCAAGAAGAAGTAACTTCTCCGATAGGAATTAAATGTTAACAACCAAAGAGGTAATCGCTAAGGTATCTCGTCTGCAGACTAAGTACGCCAAACGCGACCAGCGTATGCGTGATGTGCTATCTGTGCGTCAAGGAGATATCAGCAAGGTCTATCCTGCGATGTTCTCTGAGGAGTACCCAAAGCCTCTAGTTGCTAACTTCATTGATGTAGCTGCTCGTGATCTTGCTGAGGTTATGGCGCCCCTTCCCGCCTTTGAATGTTCTGCTACCAATATGGTCTCAGACTCTGCACGTAAATCTGCAGATACTAGAACCCGCATAGCAAACTTCTATGTCTCCTCATCTGAACTACAGATTCAGATGTATCAAGGCGCTGATTGGTTTAACACCTACGGTATGTTGCCATCTCTCGTTGAGATGGACTATGAGACTAACAACCCAAGAATCCGTCTACTAAACCCATTTGGTGTTTACCCAGAGATGGACCGCTTTGGTCGTTGTATCTCATTGACTCAAGTGATAAACACCGATGCAGAATCTCTAGCGATGCAATATCCGGAGTTCTATAACCAAATTATAGTAAACAAGAATTATGCTACCAGCTCTCCGTATGTCTCAATGGTTCGCTACCACGACAAAGACCAAGACCTCATATATGTAGCAGATCGCAATAACCTAGTTCTATCTAATCTACCTAATACTATTGGCAAATGCTTGGCTCGTGTTGCTATCCGTTCATCCCTAGACGGAGAAGCACGCGGTCAATTTGATGATGTTCTAGCGGTTCAGTTGGCTCGTGCTCGCTTTGCAGTATTGCAGATTCAAGCAGCAGAGAAGAGCATTCAAGCACCTATCGCTATTCCACAAGATGTGCAGGAACTAGCCCTTGGTCCTGACTCGATTATGCGCTCTGCTAATCCACAAGCAATCCGCCGCGTTCCGCTAGAACTTCCTGCTGGAATCTTTACAGAATCTGGTGTATTAGAGCGCGAACTACGTCTTGGTGCAAGATATCCAGAAGTACGTAGCGGTAATATCGACGCATCCATCATCACCGGTCGCGGTGTACAAGCGCTACAGGCTGGCTTTGATACCCAGGTTCGTGCGGCACAGGCACAGTTTGCTCGCCTCTTTACCGAACTTGTATCTCTCTGCTTTGAGATAGATGAGAAAATCTTTGGTTCTATGACCAAGGAAATCAAGGGAGTAGATGACGGCACTCCGTTCAATATGAAGTACGTACCAAGCAGACAAATTGCTGGTGAGTATGGAGTAGATGTTCGCTACGGCATTATGTCCGGTATGGACCCTAACCGTGCAATCATTGCTTTGCTACAGATGCGTAGCGATAAGTTAGTTTCAAGAGATTATGTAAGACGCGAAATACCTATGGAGTTAAATGTCACTCAAGAAGAGCAACGTGTGGATATTGAAGAGATGCGTGATTCTCTGCGTATTGCTGTTGCTCAGTACGCTCAGACCATTCCAGCACTTGCTGCCCAAGGCCAAGATCCTTCTCTCATTGTTTCAAGAATTGCTGAAGTCATTAAGGGTAGACAAAAGGGCAAGCAACTCGAGACGATAGTTGAAGAAGTATTTATGCCTGAAGAGCAACCTGAAGTCCCAGCAGAAATGATGGGCGCACAAGTTCCAGCAGCAGGAATGGCCCCAGCTCCTGCCTCGCAGCCAACTCCAGAAATGATGACTGGTGCGGCCCCTGCTGCTGGCGCTCGTCCTGATATAGCAACTCTACTCGCTCAGATAGCAGGGTAAGGAGGTGTATAAATGAAAAAAGGTGGTCGCGCAAAGGCTTCAATGGCTAGGCCAAAGGAAGGCTCCAAGAGCGCTCCAAAGCCAGCAGGCGGAGAAGTCAAATTCGGTTATGCCGGAAAAGCTCGTAAAGGCAAGAAGGCTTAAGTTATTTATATGCGAGAGGATAGAGTGTGAAGAAAGAACCCAATTTTGTTCCACGCTCTATCCGCTTCGCTGATTTCTTTGTGATACTAGCAGGGTTCTTTCATAATTTGATAACAGCATTTCACGTATTCTCAGATGAGATTTTAGAATTAGCAAAATATAACGCAATCCGCAAGAATGAAGTTAATCAGGCTTGGGAAGATTTTACATTAGATTTAGAAAAGATGGAGGACGGCAATGGCTAGAGGCCCACTCGCAGGAGCTGCAGGTCCAGGCAAGTTCTCCAAGAGAACAGACCTACCATCATCGGGTTATGGCGAAGGCGTAGAGACCGCTGCAATTCAGCAAGGCGCTCCGCTTGCTAAGACACCTGACACAAGACCAATGTCAAAGTCATCAATGGGTATGGCTCCAAGTCAAGTTGAAAGAGTTACGTCTCTTTATGCTCCAACAGAGCGAGCAGATGAACCAATTACTGCAGGTATTGCAATGGGTACAGGTCCTGGTCCTGAAGCACTTGGCATTAACGCTGTATCTCCAAGGCAAAAACAATCAGATATTTTAGTAAAACTTTTACCTTTTGATGATACAGGAGAAATAACAATTCTGTACCAAGAGGCTTTAGCCAGAGGTAACTAATGTCAGATAGCCTAAAAGCGGCAGCGCTATCGGCAGGTTTGACAGAAGAAGAAAAGCGCCAAGTTAATGCCTTAATTAAGGCTGTAAATGTACATAAGCAACTATCTAATCTTCCTAGTGATGTCGCAAACAAGGTTTACAGCAAGAAACCTTTATCACAGCAAGAAGCACTTGTACAGACTTTTGGCACTGAAGATCCTGTGGTCAAACCAAATAAGGGTTGGCTAGGAACTGCTTGGCAATATACTGGTGGTGCAGTTGCATCCGGTGCTGGCAAGTTAATGGCTGGTCTACAGAATGTATCTGATTTTTCTACTCGTCTTTATAGAACTGCAGCAATCGGTGTAACTCAAGGTATCAACCTTGCTGATGCCTGGGATGAGGCAAACGATAAAGGCGATAAGGTATTTAATCCTGGTCGCATTGAAGACGCTAAGCGTAAGTTTGGTAATACCGCCGTATCGATTGCAATGCGTATCGCAGCAGGCGAAGACCCTGAAAAGGTAATTGCTTCAGCAAATGCTGAAGAGGCTAAATATGTACAACTTGCATACAAGAAGGCCGGTACACAGGCAGAGCAAGATTTATTCCAAGATACTCTAGATGCAGTCCAAGCATCTAAATATTCTCCAGGTAGACAGGTAGCAAACTTATTACTACCTCGCCAATTAGAAGGTTCAGGCTTTTTCTATAAGGCTATATCAGGAGCAGTGGATGCTGCTTATCGAGTCTTTGCAGATCCTCTAATTGTTGCTGGAAAAGCAGCTCAGGCTTACAGGGTAACTAAGTATTCTGTAGATGTCTTAGTAGGTAACTTTGCTAAGGGCGGTACCAAGTTACAGGATTACTTTGCATCTGCTAATGGTAAAGAATTTTGGGATGGTTATGGCGCTCAACTAGACCGTCTATCTAAAGCTCGTAAAGATAAAAATTCAGCAGAGATTCTAGATGCAACAAATCAGTTGAGACGTATGGCACCAGAGTTTGGTCCTGCCGTAGTCGATGATTTCTTAAAAGCAGATGTTCCAGTAACTGATGCTCTTACTGCTCAGGCTTATTTTGAGAATGCTCAGAATGCTTTGAATATGCTCAAAGGTGGCATTGGTCGCAAGCGTGTAGTTATGCCTACACTTAATGTGGCTCGCAAGACTAGAATTGCAATAGCGACTACTGCTAATAAAGTATTTGATATTGACAGAATGGGCGCATCTTACGTTCAAGATACATTCTTTGGTGCTCCACTTACAACCGATGGTATCCGTGAGACTTTAATTGACGGAACCAAGGCTATTGTTGCACAAGTAGCACCTGATGCACCACCTAAAGGCGTTGCTAGATTCTCTACTGCGATGATTATGCGTCGCTTAGATAAGGCAAAGCGTAAGTTTGCTATCGCTCCATTATTCCGTGACGATATGATGGATGTAACAGCAACAGACGCTCCAGAGCAGATATATCGTTTGGCTCGTTTGGTTTTACCAAAGCGTGAGTCGCAACTAATACAAGAGACATTTCGCTCTGTAGATGATGTCGGTCAGCGTAAAGAAATGTTCTATGGTCTATGGACAACTATTGCCGATATTCGCGGTCTAAATACCAGCGAGTCTGGTCAGGCTATTGTCCGTCGTTTAACTGAGAAACTTGCTACCAAGTTCCAAGTTGCTGATGATGGCACAGAACAAATTGGTGCTCTACCTTCGGACTTTAATAACTTTGTATCTGCTCCTAGTCTTGTAGATATTGACCGAGCAGCAGCTCGTAGCACTCTTATCTCAAAGATGCTAGGTCAGGCTAATAAAAACTGGGTAGATAAGATGACGGGATATTGGTCATTCTTAACTCTTGCCGGTCCTCGTTATGCTATCCGTAATGCAACTGAAGATCTTATGGTCAACCTTGCTATCGGTCAGACTACGCCTTGGGGTCTAGCAAAGTCTCGCTATCTTTCAACTCGTATAAATACTGCACTTGGTATTCGTAAAGGACTTACAAAAGGCGAGAAGCGAGCAGAAAATCCACTTGGCGCTGTAATGCGTATAGTAAACAAGAAGGAAGCAGAGAAGTACGCTACCGAGATTGCTGGTCTTGATGATGCTATCCGCGAGGCTAAACTTCAAATTAAAAATCTGCAAGAAGAAAAGAAAGCGTTAAGCGCTGTAGATACTGTACGTAAATCTGAGATTGATGATGAGATAGCAACCCTTAGAGATAAGACTCAGGGTGGCTTGGTGCAACAAACAAGAATTATCTTAGCTAAGGCTTTATCTGAAGGTCGCTTAAATCGCCTTCGCGCTAGATTCGGCGCAAAGCCAATGTTCCAAGATGAACTTGATGAACTATCTGAGCAGATTATCTACGGAGATATTGATAACTCTTTATCTATCGTATCTGAAGGTAGCATCAACTTCGTTACTGGTAATGACTACATTACCCGATCGGTAAACTTCCAAAAGAACACCGGTGTAAGAGCTACCGCTCTTGAGATAAATGTACCTAACAATCGCTACGCTCGCGCTCGCGGAGAGCGTGGATTTAAGAAGATTGCTATGGGCAATCAGGATCCAGCAGCTATGGTCGCTTGGTTGATGCGTATTGGTTACTTTACAAACGATAGATTAGGTGCTGTAGCGGTTGCCAATCTTGACCAACCAGATGTAGTCCAAAAGGTTTATGACTGGATTATGGCTAATCCTAAGTTTAGAGCAGATGCTCGCCTTGCGGCTCAGGGTGTAGATGAATGGCAACACGCAAACATAGTTGTTAAAAGAGCCAAAGAAATTTTCTCTAAGCGTCAACTAGATGATGTTGGTAATCCTGTAATCAATACTGACCTTCTTAATAAGATTCGCGTCTTTGATGATGAAGCAGGCGGTTATGTCATCAGCGGTAAGCTATCCTTGGATGACCTGCCTGAAAATTTAGATGATTTACCTGATTATATTATTGGCCCAACGCTAGTTCCTGTTGCTGATATGGATTCCTATACAGCATCTTTGATGACAAAAGGCTGGACTTGGCTAGGACTTGCTAACGCTCGTCTATCTCGTGAACCATTAGTTCTAGATGAGATGATTCGTATTCGTAAGCAAATGAAAGAGACTGGCTTTTATGATGCTTTCATTGCTTCATTTACGAAGAATATAGATCCTACAGATACAAAGAAGATTACTGCTGCTACAAACTTAGCAAAGCGTAAACTAGCAGATGCTGTTGAAGATAGGGCAACCCTACAGGTTCTACAGTATGTAGATAATCCGTTGGTTCGTTCACAACTTGCATTCTCAACTCGTAACTTTGCTCGTTTCTATCGTGCAACTGAAGACTTCTATCGACGTCTTTATAGGGCAGTACGCTATAACCCTGAGTCAATCGTCAAGGCAGGCCTAACCTACGAAGGTATTGTCCATTCTGGTTGGGTTCAAAAAGACGATCAGGGCGAACCATACTTCGTTTATCCAGGTATTGAGCCAGTTTACCGTGCAGTGCAGTTTGCAATGCAGGGACTTGGCATAGATGCGGAGTTTAAGACACCACTTCCGGTGCAATTTGGCGCACAGTTAAAGATGATTACACCATCTTTGAATCCAGATTCACTACAACCTACATTTGCCGGTCCTTTGGCTGGTGTATCTTTCAAGGTTCTAACTAATATCGTAGATATTTGGAATCCAGGCGCTGCAGATACCATCACAAGAATGACTTTAGGTAAGTATGCAGTAGACCAACCTATGGTTTCTGCATTCTTACCAGCTCACGTTAACCGTTTATATGCGGCAATGAACAAGGATGAGCGTGATAGCCAGTATGCCAGCGCTTGGCGTAAGGCTGTTACCTATCTTGAGGCTGGCGGTCACGGCATTCCTAAGCGTTATGATGAAGAAGGAATGCTTATTCCACCATCAGCACAAGAACTTGAAGAGTATCGAGTTAAAGTTAAGAATACTACGATAGCAATTCTTGGAACTAGGTTCGTATTCGGCTTTGCTGCACCAGCATCACCGCAAGTGCAGTTAAAGAGCGATATGGCTGAATGGGTACGTGATAATGGTCGTGCTAACTTTAAGCAGTTGTGGAACAAGTTATCTGAGCAATATGCCGGTGATTATGATGCTGCAATGGCTAAGTGGGTTCAGTTATATCCTGACCAAATACCATTTACAGTACCTGAATCTGAGAGAACAACTGTTGCATACTTTAGATATGCAGAAGAATCTGGTAATTTCGTAAATCAGAACGAGGAACTATTTAAGCAATTCCCGCAGGGGGCAGCATTCTTGATTCCTCACAAGGCTGGATTCTCTTGGGATGCTTACAAGACTATGACCGATATGGGTCTACGTCGTAATAAGCGAGTAGTAGACCACTTGAGAGATGTTCAAACTGCAGCAGATCTTCAGACTTACTATGCTCGTCGAGATAAGTATGAGCAGGATTTGACCGAAGTCGGTACAGACTTTGAGCGTAGTCAAATTCGTAAAGAGTTTAGCGATTGGAAGACACTCTTTTTCGCCGGTCGTCCATTAGTTCAGGAAGAACTATCTCAGGGTAGCCAGAAGGCTATTGAGCGTATTAACGCAGTTAATGACCTACGTTCTTTGCTTGAAAGTAAGCCAAATGTAGCACCTGCTACTGAGAATGCTTTACGTAAGATGCTTAACCTATATGACACTTACAAGTTAGAGAGATCTAACCTTGATGTCATAAGTGGTGGCACTTTCTTAGCACAACAAGTCAAGGATGACACCATCCTAAAGATGCGTCAATTATCAGAGTTCAACGAAAACACTATGAGCGCGTACAACGTATTGTTTAGCTCGTTGTTAGGAGACTAAATTGGCAAGAACTGCTGAAGAGGCAAGAGCGCAGGCTGAGGCTGCAGCCAGAGCACGGGTTGCTGGCGCGGAGCAGAATGCCACAGTTACTGGCGAAGAAACCTTTACTGCTTTCGCTAAGGCTGTAAGCCAGGCATCTCCTACCATTAGGGCAAAGATTGCACAGCAACTAAAAGATGCTGGAATCTATCGTGGCAAAGTAAGTGGAGAGTTCAATAACCGTCTATATGATGCCTTGATTCAGGCAGAACAAAAACGCGCTCAACTAGCTACTGTTATAGATGTACCTAATCGCTTTGACTTTATCGCAAGCCTAGCCCTAGAGGGCGAAGGCGAAGGTGCAGGTATTGGTATATCTGAATCCCTACGCATCTCTACACCTGAACAAATCAAGCCTTTGGTAGATGCGGTGATTATGGATCAGTTAGGCCGTAAGGCTACCGAGGCTGAAATCAAGCGTTACACCAAGATGATTCGCAAGGCTCAGAAGGCTTCACCAACAGTTACTACCACTAAGAAAATTGGCGATAGGATTGTATCTACAACTACTGGCGGTTTTGAAAGTGGTCAGTATTTAATTGACCAAATAGCAGGAACTGATGAAGGTAAAGCAAATCGAGTCCTTGGTTTCTATGAGACTTTTTTGAGAGCACTTGGTGGTGAATAATGGCTGTTGACTTAAATAAACTAATTGAAGACACCAAGAAAAGAGATGCTGAGGCTAAAGCAACTGCTGAAAAAGCACAAAAGTCTGCAAGTAAAACAAGAAGTAATTCTGAGTCTCTTGCAAAATATCGCCGTTATGTAGACTATGCAAATACTCTTAGGAACACTCGCAATACTTTTGAAGAAGTAATTAAACGTTATGCAAGTCGCATTGCTCGTGGTGATAAATTAGATGCATTAGAGCAAGATGAATTAGATAATGCTATAGAGCAATATAATCGTCTTGACGGAGCTATTTCTAAAGCACAAAAAGATGCCTATAATATCTATACAGGTAGAACAGAATCACCACCTCCATTGACTAGCAGAGTTGGCGAGCAGAAAACAACCACTACAACTGCTGGTCCTACTGGAACGGTTACTACCACCCCTGCACCTGCAGCGACTAAGCAGCCAAGTCAGCAGCCATCAAAAACTCCTGCAAAGAAAACTCCATCAAAGAAGTCAGAGCCTAAGCCTGCGGGCGGGGCAATATCTGAAGGATTTAGTCCAGCAGCAGCTAGGGCTGGCGAAGAAGCATCTATGGGTGCTGCAACTCCAACGGGTGTTCCTGGAGCTAAAAGATCCTTTACAGATTTATTAAAAGAAACAGAATTTTGGTACGATCTACCTGACTACATCTTCAAGTTAGATATGGACCCAACCACCGGAGAGCCTGGTGAAATGGGTAAGATTCTTGTCCAAGCCATAAATGAAGGTTGGAACGAAGATAAATTTCTTTCTAAGATACGTCTTACGAAGTGGTGGCAGGCAAACTCTAAGCCAATAAGAGAGCGAATTATCTCTCGGGCTAAATACAATGAATTGCTTTCATCTGGTCAAGATGTATCTAAGACAGAATACGCATTAGATAGCGCAGCAATTAAGCGTAGCGTTCAGTCTCGTGCTCGCACTATGGGTGCTAATCTTGATGAAAATGCTATCAATCAGATTGTATCTCGTATCTATGATGGTTTTCTAGAAAACGATACTGTTGCTATTGATTCCTTCATAGCTCCATATATCGGAAAAGTCTCTAGCATCATAGGCAGTGGCATTGGTATTCAGCCAACTGGTTATACCGGTGAGGCTCTGCGTAATTATCAAACCTTGCAGGCTGTAGCAAAGGCTAATGGATTCAAGGTTACCGATATCTTGCCTCGCCTATCTGTTGCACCAGGACAAACAATAGATGATGTGGTTCTGCAAAAGTTGGCAACTGGTGAACTAGATATTAACCGCTTGGCCCAAGATGCTCGTAATCTAGCAGCACAAGGTCAACCTGATTATGTCAAGGGATTATTGCAACAAGGTTATGATCTTGAGCAAGTCTATGCTCCATATAAGAATGTTATGGGTAGCGTATTAGAGTTAAATCCTGATGAGATTGACTTAAATGATATGACCCTACGTTCCGCTATTGGACAAGATAAAGAGATGAATCTATTTGATTTCAAGCGAGCACTTCGTAAAGATTCTCGCTGGCAGTACACAGGTGGAGCTAGAGAAGAAGTTGCTAACTCTGTATTAGGCGTTCTCCGTGACTTTGGATTCCAGGGGTAATAATGGCTAGAATAAGCACTAGAAGTTTACTTGATGGTGGACAGCGTACAACCCCACCTATCTCTACAACCTCGCCAACTGCTGTTACTCCTGCCTTTACTCCTAATCCACAAGATGTTAGAAATCCAGTAACAGGACTTACTCCTGCACAGACTGCAGCTAAGAAGGCACTAGACGAAGCAGTTGCTGCAGGTGCAAAATTAGGAATAGAAACTAAGCCAACAGTAGCAACTGCGGGTAATGTTCCAACAGTTACAGTTACCAAGGTTCCAACTACAACAGCAAGTACGACTAAAACTAAAAAAGAAGTTCGCAGAGAAACACTAGGTTCTGGACTTGATAGAATTATTCGAGTCTATTATGACGATGGTACTTTTGAGGATTTTCCATCAGCAGAAACTCCTGGCTCTAATGTTAATAAGAAAATAAAATCTACCTACATAGATCCTAACACCGGCGATGTTATTGCTGTTTATGAAGATGGAACTACAGCAATTCTATCTAAAGGAACTAAGCAATCAGATGCCGCTAAGGCAGCCGCAGCTCAGGCTGCAGCAGAAAAGGCATCACGTCAATCAGCTTTTGATTTACTACTACAGCAGTTTAGTCAATATGGATTAGGTGGCCTTGTAGAACCACTGAGAGCGCTTATAGAGTCTGGAACTAATCCAGCAGAGTTTACCATTCGCTTGCGTGAAACTGATGCGTATAAGAAACGTTTTGCTGCTAATGCACAGCGTATAAATAAGGGTTTACGAGCTTTATCTGAAGCAGAATATATAACTCTTGAAGACCAATATCAAGATGTTATGCGTCGATATGGATTACCACAATCGTTCTATGCTCGCGGAGATATGGGTCGCCAAGAAGGATTTGAAAAGTTTATTGGTGGAGATGTATCTCCCGTTGAATTAGAAGATCGCATTCAGACTGCACAAAACAGGGTAACTAATGCGCCTAGCCAAGTACGCGACGCATTGACTCAGTTCTATGGAGCAGAACTGGGTAATGGTGACATCCTTGCTTATGTACTAGACCCAGAAAAAGCATTACCTGATATTAAGCGTAAGGTAACTGCTGCTGAAATCGGAGCAGGAGCGCTACAGGCAGGACTTAGAACTGGCGTAGGAAGAGCGGAAGAACTTGGTCGCTTCGGAGTAACCGGTGAAGTAGCGCGTCAAGGTTTCCAGACTATCGCCGGTGGCCTAGAGCGTGGTCGCCAATTATCACAGATTTACAAACAACCTGATTACACTCAAGCGGTAGCAGAGGCAGAAGTCTTTGCTCTACCTGATGCTGAGAAGGCACGCCGCCAGAGACGTAAATTAGGACAACTAGAAGCTGCCACCTTTGGTGGCACCAGCGGAATGACTGGCGGAGCACTAAGCCGCGAACGCGCTGGACAATACTAAGCCT
>Ga0194130_10007182_pt1 | contig 12465 bp, 6 predicted proteins | sample TA2KigsurfametaG_FD_160084 | JGI IMG/M metagenome (GOLD analysis project Ga0194130, IMG submission 160084) | Freshwater microbial communities from Lake Tanganyika, Tanzania - TA2015050 Kigoma 12 surface | ecosystem: Environmental > Aquatic > Freshwater > Lake | place: Tanzania: Lake Tanganyika... | reverse complement strand
GCTAGAAAAAACTTCTTTTTTCAATGATTCATCACTCGGCTCTTGGCCATTGATGTCAACCGTCAATCCGAATAACAACAGACAGGTCGCGATAGCCGAAGGAAAGCAAACAATATTCATGGTACAAGTATTCATGGTACAAGCGGCCTCAAACCGGGGGCGAAGTATTCGTATCACGCGAGTGTGGCTCGTGGCTGTTGGAATGACGGCCGGTCAGATAACCCTATGGGACGATAATCCCGTGTCAAGTATTTCACCAACGAAAACCGCACCTTGGGAGATTTTCTGACATCACAAAATCCAAATATGCAAGGAAAACCAAATGGTTTTGCGAACAGTGAGAAATCGGCATGAACCGCGCAGCATCAGCGTTGATTTGGTTGGCTAACGATGATTGCAGGGTTTCTCACTGGCAATTCACCTTCGTTTGCTGAGCTTCGTAGATTCCACCGCGAGAAGGTTTCCAATCCAAATCGAGTTTGATCCCACCGCTGAGGATCGGTCTCTCACCTTCCACAGCCACATAGACAATGGTTGCCTGTTGGGATCCGGAATCTTCGGCAGTGAATCTCAATGTCTCAGGCAAGTATCGATTGGACGACGGTACCATGAACATCCGTCAGTCGATAATCGCGGCCTTGGGCCCGATAAGTAAGTCGCTCATGATCGAAGCCCAGGCAATGCAGCAGTGTTGCTTGGATATCGTGGACATGCACGGGATCTTGAACAATGTTGTAGCCCAACTCGTCGGTTGTTCCATGGGTCCAACCAGCTCGGATACCTCCACCTGCCATCCACATGCTGTAAGCTTTCGGATGGTGATCGCGGCCGCGTGATCGACCCAATGCTGCGTTGCTTTCAACCATTGGAGTCCGTCCAAACTCTCCTCCCCAGACCACGAGTGTCTCGTCGAGCAGTCCCCGATTCCTCAGGTCGATGATCAACGCCGCACTCGCTTGGTCTGTCGTTTTGCAGTTGCCGCGATGATTCCCGACAACGTCGCTGTGCGCGTCCCATCCCTCATGAAAAATGTTTACAAAACGTACCCCTCGTTCGACCATTCGCCGAGCTAAGAGGCACGCTCGCGCGAACGACGGAACCGCTGGATCGCAACCGTACAGTTCCAATGTTTCCTTGCTCTCCCCTCTCAAGTCCATCAATTCTGGGGCCGATATTTGCATTCGAAAGGCCATTTCGTAATTGGCGAGCCGCGTTGATATCTCAGCATCTCCGGTCGCGTCCAGTCGCTTGCGACTCAGATCGCTCACCAAATCGATCGTATCCCGCTGCAAGGATGCATCGACCCCAGCAGGGTTGGATACATTCAAAATCGGATCGCCTTGATTGCGAAATCGAACGCCTGTGTAAACACTCGGCATAAAACCACTGGACCATAGACCGCTTCCACCGCTAATCCCGCTTCCCGTGCTCAGGACCACGAACGCGGGAAGATCTTTTGTCTCGCATCCCAAACCATAGGTCACCCAGGACCCGATGCTGGGGCGACCGGGTACTGCAAACCCCGTTTGAAAGAACGTCTGTGCAGGCGCGTGATTGAACTGATCCGTATGGCATGATCGTACCAAGCAAATATCATCGACGATTTTAGATAGGTAAGGCAACGCCTCCGATATCTCCATCCCTGATTGACCGTGCTTTGCAAATTGGAACTGCGGCCCCATGACTGCTGCATCCGAACGTATGAACGCTAAACGCTGGCCCTCGGTGACCGACGCAGGCAGAGGCTTGCCATCCATCTCGGAAAGTGCGGGCTTGAAATCAAACAGCTCAAGATGGCTCGGAGCTCCAGCCATAAACAAATGGATGACAGCTTTTGCTTTTCCAGGAAAGTGAGGCGGACGAGGCGCTAACGGGTCGACCTGTGTCCCAGGCGATTGAGCTCGTATTTCCTCCGCGAGCAATCCAGCCAATGCCATCTTGCCAACTCCGACTCCACAATCGCGAAGGAAATGTCGGCGGGTCACTTCAAAACTACTTCGTTGAATCGGATTCATAGCAATACTTACCTTTTGGTGACGAACTCGTCCAAATTCATCAATGCACGAGCGACCGCGGTCCAGGCCGCGCGCACAGACATAGTGTCGTCCGGACCGTCCCCGGAAAGAGATTTCGCGGATTCCGGAGCCGATGCGAAACGCTGCTCTTGCTTTTGGTAAAAAGCCTGAACAGCCGCCAACTCATCAGGATTCGGAGAGCGTGAAAAGCAACGCGCAAACGCCTCAGCGATCCGTTGTTCGGTAGTCCCGTTGGACTGAGCCAAATGCTTCCCCAATGCCTGAGCGGATTCCATGATGGTGACATCGTTGAGCATCGTCAGCGCTTGCAGCGGCGTATTCGATCGATCGCGACGAACGATGCATGCCTCACCGGATGGAGCATCAAACGTGTTTCCAAATGCAAACGGCGCTGTCCGTTTTGTGAACGTATAGAGACTTCGACGATAACGGTCTTCTCCACTGCTCGTGGTCCATGTCATCGCGCCGTAGGTACCTTCAGTAGTTACACTTGGCGGCTGAGGGGGGAATACACTGGGCCCATACATTTTGTCTGCCAAAATTCCAGCCGAGCGCAGAGCCGCATCTCGGACCTCTTCTGCATCGAGCCTCATTCGTGGCCCTCGCCAAAGCAGTACATTGTCAGGATCTTTTTCTTCGCCAATCGCATTCGAATTGCTCGCCTGCCTGTAGGTCTTGCTGGTCACAATTAAGCGATGTAGCTTTTTAAACGACCATCCTTCTTCCATAAATCGAAGGGCCAGCCAGTCCAGTAGCTGAGGATGTGATGGCGGCGTACCTTGGAAACCAAAGTCTTCTTGTGTCTTCACGATCCCACGACCGAAGAAGGATGCCCAGGCACGATTAACCACTACGCGAGATGTGATTGGATTTTCACGGCTGACGAGCCACTTCGCAAAACCGAGCCGATTTCGCGCTACACCGCTCGGCATAGGATTCAGGACCGAAAGTACCGCTGGTTCTACTGTTTCTGTAGGTTGCGTCCACTCACCGCGATGGTGAATGTGCGTCGCTCTTGGATTTTCGACAGGACGTTCCTGAAGCACCAGTGATGTTAGGAATGAAGGAGGCCGTCGCAACTCTTCGATCTTAGCACGATAGGTTGCGAGTTCAGGTGCATGTAGTAAGAACTCTTTCTTCAATCGCTGGTTTTCCTGTACCGTCCTGTCTGCTTTGTGCAGCAAGCCTTGGACCTCGGATGGTAACTTACTAGCCTGCACTTCCCCGGAATCTTTTGTCACCGAGATTTGGAAACGCCCGAGGGAGCATGCGTAATGCCTTCCAAACATCATCGTTAACTGTAGGCTAGACGCGGTCAGAGGTTTTTCCAATCGGAATACGGCTTCGTGAGCTCGACCTTGTCCCTGCGCGCAACTCCACCCTGTTTCCGGATCGCCATCGATGGCATAACTCGCTTCGGCTTGTGAGCCGAAATTGTTTTTGGCATAACTCTGGCTAGCCGATGCAATCTTGACCGGTTCGCCATCTGCGGTGAGCTGAAACTCACCCATCAAGAAATCCCCCTTAGGCCCTTCGTAGTACGCCATTCCAGGGCCGCGCCCGGGCAGTCGTGGGTCCGGTAACGCTTCCAAGCGAATCGCTGTAATTCCCGCAATAGTCTTACCGAGATCCAACTTATAGGTGTCCGCTTTGGTAATGTCACCTGAAACGAAGATCGACGAATCGGGTTGAACGGTCAGGAGCGGAAGATTGGAGGTTGCCTTTATGGGAACAACTACCTGCCACGTCGCCGTCGAACTCGTTTGCTGTTCGAGCCACCCTGCAAATGCTCTCTCGAGCGATTCACGTCGTTGCTGCTCAAGCTCCGCAGGGTCTGTATCCGAGGTGCCGAAGCTGATTTTAAGTCGCCCGATGGTGTGTTGCGAACCATGTTGCTGACGCAACAAAACTTGAGTATCACCGCTCGCATCCAACAGCGTATCAAAGGCTATCGTCAAGGATTTATCAGTATGGATATCCTTGCCGTCGGCATGCACGGCCCACCCTGTTTCCATCCTCCCGTCGATTGCCGCAGCAGCCGAATAACCGAATTGTTCTACATTTGCGAGGCCGCTCGATAGATTGACCTTCTGGCCGTTGTTGCGAACCTCGACTTCGCTGAGCACAAAGTTGGCATGTGGCGTTCGTCCTGGTCCTCGTCCGGGCAACGAATCGTCCGTCAACGCTTCGACTCGCATATGGGTGAATTTACCTCGCAAGCTAGGAAACTTGATTTCTATGTTGCTCGAGGCAGGCCCGGAAGGAGGGAACAAAAGCGACCCATCGTCAAGAACACGTGTGCTCTCCGCTGGATCCGTAGAAACGGAGATGGTGGGTACAGACCACGCAATCGAGGAGTCTTCGGTGGGAGAGTGGATTGGCCACTTGCGTGGCAGAGCATCCACCAACTGATCCGCCCGAGCACGCCGATCTTCCGCTCCCCTTTCCTGTTCCCGATTTGGCAATTCCAAATCCGGTTCGTCCGCATTGTTCAGAAATGCCATCATGGCGTAATACTCTCGATGTGGGATGGGATCGTATTTATGGGTATGGCACTGGCAACATTGCAACGTCAGGCCGAGCCACGTCGCCCCGGTGGTTGCCATCCGATCCACCATGGCATTGAATCGAAACTCCAACGGATCAATGCCTCCTTCTTCATTGAGCATGGTGTTGCGATGAAATCCGGTGGCGATCCGCTGGTCTACCGTCGCCCCCGGCAGCAGATCGCCTGCGATTTGCTCGATACTGAATTGATCGAAAGGCATGTCTGCATTGAGAGCTCGGATGACCCAATCTCGATAAGGCCATATCGTCCGACCTCGATCTTTCTCGTAACCGTTCGTGTCCGCATAACGGGCTAGATCAAGCCATTTTCGGGCCCATCGTTCGCCATACTGGGACGAGTCAAGAAATCGCTCGACAGCTTTCTCATAGGCATCGGGAGAATCGTCCGCCATATACCTCGCCAATTCCTCGGGCGATGGTGGCAAGCCGACAAGATCCAGCGAGAGTCGCCGAAACAGGGTGGCTTTGTCCGCTTCGGCCGATGGCTTTAATCCCTTCTTCGCCAACTCAGCATTGACGAACGCATCGATGGGATTCCGAAAATCCGACAGCGGCACCGCCGGCTTCACAGGGGCCGCGAAAGCCCAATGCTTTTCATATTTTGCCCCCTCAGAAATCCACCTCTCCAAGATACCGATCTGCTCTAGCGTCAGCTTCTTTCTCGTGTGGGGCGGAGGCATGCTCACATCCGGATCGTTGGATCGAATACGCCGGATCATTTCGCTCAAGGCCGGTTTGCCAGGAACAATCGCAGACTCCCCCGACTCTCCGCCCTTGACTGCCGCTTCATAATCGCTGAGCAACAGTTCACCCTTGCGCCCCTTGTCATCGGGACCATGGCAGGAAAAACACATGTCCGAGAGGATCGGACGCACATCTCGGCTAAAGGACAAATCGTCAGCGTTCGCCTTCAGCGTCGAACAAAAGAGGAGTAGTGCTAGTCGATAAACAAAGGAATTTCGCATGAAAATGTGCAATCGAGGAAACACTCGAATACGAGAAAACGATTTGGAATTGAATTCCAGTTAAAGCAATCGCATGTCTTTTTGGCTGCTGCCGAATTTTCCAATGTCGACGTTATGTTGGTGCAACAATTCTAAATATAGATTGCAAAGTGGGGTCTTTTGGTCCAAAACCCGATACCCTTGATGCTGGTACCCCCCACCTGCGACGAGGATCGGAAGGTTGTTGCAGGTGTGATTGGAAGAGTCCCCAAAGTTGCTTCCCATCAGTACCGTTGTGTGATCAAGCAGCGTGCCATCACCTTCTGGGATCTGATCCATGTCGACGAGGAATTGATTGAAGTGCTTGAGGATATCGCGTTCCACACAACTGAGACTAGCGAGCACATCTGGATTGCCTCCGTGATGGGACAGGGTATGCCAACCACCCGTTGCCCCAGGAACCTTGATAGCACCGTAGATCCAATCCATGGAAAACGTAATCACCCGTGTTGAGTCGGTGCGAAATGCTAGTTTCGCAAGCTCCAACATGTTTTTTACCTTGGTGGAAAACTCAAATTCCCTGTCCACACTTAAAGCCTTTTCGACAGCAGGCTTCTTGGTTTTCAACCAGTACTTCTCGTGCTCGAGTTGAGCTTCCAATTCTCGAATTACCGTGCTGTACATTTCGAGTTTGGCTTGATCGTCGCCTGATTTACGCAGAACCACAAGATCGCGCTTTAAACATTCGAGGACTCGGGCATCGTTCGCAAGTTGCGATTTTTTGACGCGGATATCTTCTTCACCAAACAACATTTCGAATATCTGCTCTTCGTCGTGCATCGGTGGTATAGCAACCCCGCGGTCATTCCAGCTGCACCCCCAGCCACGGTTGTAAATGCTGAAACTGAGGAACGGAAACCGTGTCCCCGAGCCGATCCCTTTTGCGAGCACTTGGTCGAGGGAAACACCATTCACAAAATGCGATGCTTCAGGATTAGGGGTCCCTGTCAAAAACGATTTTTCGGAATCATGGTTGCTCGTTGCCATCCCTGGATGAAAAAAATTGCCGAAGACCGTTACCTTCTCCGAAGTCCCGAATCCTTGCAAGTATTCCGATGCTTCCAAATCCCCCTGGGTTTTTGGAAAAAAGTATGGCGCATGGAATCCAAGTGAATTGCAAATCAACAAAACGCGCTGAGGGGGACTCTTTGCCTTTGCTTCCGCCTTGAGCGAGAGCGAGTGCAGTGCTATCGGAAGCGCAGCACCGAATTTTAGAAAAGTCCGCCTTGCTGATGTGGTTACCCTCGACATAGTTGCCATCCGAATCGCCTCGGCTCTATCGCCACACAGTGGCTGCGATGCGAGACCGTCATTTCTCATGGTTGGCACCTCGGGATCGTTGGTGTTTCTCTGGCAGTTCCAACGTGATCTTTATCTCCGAACGAGAACATGATGATCTTGACGATCAAGTCCTTCAATCGGCAATCTTTGGAAGAATCGGGGATCATACTGTACAGTCTGATCCTTTGCTCGAGCGTTGGTTCATGCCCATTCGCGTATTCGAAGAATTTCCTTGCGAAATTATAGGCAACCTTTTTGTGGTCAGAGTTTAAAAGTTTCTTGAGTCCTTTGACATCCTCGAACGGAGTGTCTCCAATATCCCCCGAGGGATCCACGTCATTTCCCCATTGGTAGTATCCTTCTAATCGGTATAAAAATGTCCCCTGATGCGGTATTTCATTCCGATACTTGGAACGAAATGCTCCCGAAGCATCGAAGCTTTCGAGCGCAAAACCATAGGGATCGATGCTTTTGTGGCAAGCAAAACATGTTGAGTTGTTTTTGTGTTCTTCGATTTGCTCTTTGAGTGTCGTACCCTTGTGGGCGTTAGGTTCAATCGCTTTTACCGTCTCAGGAGGAGGCGACAGTGTGTTTCCAGCGATGTTCTTGGAAATCCAGGCCCCTCGGAGAATGGGGGATGTCTGGAAGCCGTCCGAGGTGACCTTTAGGATGCTGCCCATAGTGAGCAGCCCACCCCGAGGGCTTCCCGACGGCAAAAACACTTTCCGTATATCCTCACCAATCACGCCATCGATTCCGTAATGCTGCGCTAGGCGTTGGTTTAGCATCGAGAAATCGGAATCGATCAGTTCGGCGATCGGCAAGTTCTCTTGAATGAGGTAGTGCAGAAACTCTTCGGTTTCCTGCGGAAGAAAATAGTTCAACAGGTCGTTGTACTCCGGGTAGAGTTTAAGCGACGGAGATACTTTGTTGAACGCTCTCAAGTTCAACCATTGGTCGCAAAACGAATGGATCATTCGACGAGCCCGAGGGTCGCGTAGCATTCGTTCGATTTCCGCAGACATCGACTCGCCACGGAGTTCCTCGGTTGCAGCTAAGTCAATCAGTTTTTGATCAGGCACGGAAAGCCATAAGCAACGCGCCAAATCAGCCGCCGTGTGATATGCATGGTTACGATGCGATCCTGGTACCAATAGAAATCGATGGGAGCAAAGAATCGCCTTGAATCCTTGCCGAGCCGCGTTTTCAAAATCCACGTCTTCGCGGAATGATTCCAGACCGACTGTGTAATAAGGTTCCAGTTCGTTCTCCGACAACTGGGATGCGAAAGCTTCCTCGGCGAAACTTCGTACGACTCGCTTCAAATCTTGAATTGAATCCGAGCCAACGAAAATCTTGAGGGGCGGAGGGACGTCTACGGCTTCTTCCTGTGATGGTTCCAAAATCACATCCAACCCACCTATTGATGCCAGCGACTTGCCGTCGAGCTCGACAGCTTGCTTCACTAAAAAGCGTAGAAATCGCTTCCGCGTCCTCTCGGGAAAGTGAATCTCCTGCTCAGCTGCGTGCATGACTTCCAAGCTTCCTTGTTGGATTGGCTCGCCCCATTCAACACCATCATCCGACGCTGCAATTTCATATTTTTTGACTTGCCCGTTGCCGTTCCCGCCTGACCATGTCGAATAAACCAATCCGAGGATTTCTGTCTGCGTGGGGTTCTCCACAATCACATAATGAGGTGGGGTTGCGACATCCGGTGTGAAACGCGTATGCCAGAAAGTTTTACTGGAACGATCCAGCATCTTTTCTTTTTCCATGCCCACTTGATAACTGCTCACGGTGACGCGACCGCCGATTCGCTGCAATGCCGTTGCTGTCGTCGTATGGGTGTGAGTGACTCGTTCAGGGACCACCAAGGGAAGATCAGCGAAAAGCTTGCGATACGTCGTTGGCGGCCACGCATCAAGTACTGGACCACGGATTCGGAGTTGCTTGATGTAAGCGCCTTCGTTACCGCCTTGTTGACGCCAAGTGTGCCGTGAATAGCAATGGACTGAGACGTTCTCTCCAGGGTGGAGAAAGCCTCGAATCGTGAATGGTTTTAATTCTTTGTTGCCGAGCGAGAATACACCCAGCAATCGCTGTGGTTGCGGGCGATCGTCCGCATAGTAGTACTTGCCCGTATAGACCAGAACACTAACATCCTCCCCGAAATCACCGACTTTTGCCGCGTCAAAAGTCAGATCGTACCAACCCTGAACGGGGGGCTCAAAGTGATCGTAAAAATAGGAGTAGTTATTGCCGTTGTTGGCGCGGGTCCAAGAGAACAAAAGCCCGTCGTTGTAATCCCGCGCATAGATGTTGTATGTCTCATGACTATCTTGGATGGTACTGGTCGTCCATGATTGCTCGACCGGAAATCCGTTTTGGGGCAAAGCAAACTCGAGCAATGCATCGGCAGCTTCAAAGTAGGCGCTCATTTGCTCTTTCGAAAGCATGATTCTGCGATCCGAGTCGAAGGCGTTCGTTCCTCGATCTTCCGGAATCCCATTGGCCACAGCAAACTGTACCCCGAGTAAATCATTAACACTATGGTTGAATTCAAAGCGACTTATCCGACGATAAGGCTTGATGTTGGGATGAATTGACTTTGTCGATAACCAATTAAGGATCGTGTGACGCTCGGTAGCGGTTGGTTGTTCCGCATCGCTAGGGGGCATCCTTTGGGTAATGACGTTCTCGAAAACCAGAGTCCCATCAAAACTGTCTCGGCGAAGTAACTGCGTCAGGTCGAGGTTGCCTTCTTTTGACGATTCTGAATGACAATCGAAGCAGTACTTTGCCAGTAACTCGGGCACATTCTCAACCCCCGGCCCTCGATTAGGGCTGGGCTCCCGTAGTTGCGCGCTAGCACACTGAGCCGCAAGCAAAGCCGACATGACGATGGTAAAAAGGAGGAGGCGATTCATCTCAAGCCTCCAACTTTATGCGAAATGCGACGAGCTGCAACGCCGACCATGGTACCCAATTCTCGAAACTTGCTCCTAGGTAATCGCTTTGCCGGTCCGGAAATCCACAATGCGGCGACTACTAATTGGTTTGCGTTTACAATCGGAGCAGCAACGCAATGAATTCCTTCATCGGATTCCGCGAAATCGACCGCATAACCGCATTCGACAATCCGGCTGCACTCGGTCAGTAGTTCGCTTTTGGTCCTGATGGTACGAGGCGTGGTAGGGGTAAGTTTGATTTTTGCCAACAACGTGTTCTGCTGTTCAGCGGGAAGATAGGCGAGGAGCAGCTTCCCGGGTGCATTGTTGTGAAGCGAAAACCGTAATCCCAAGTCGACGGAAATACGAAGTGGCTCGAGACCCTCGACTTGATCGATGATCACCCCTTCGAGTCCACTGAGAACACCTAGTTGAACGGTTTCACGGGACTGATCGCGAAGGGCGATCATTGAATCACGGGAGATGGCGGACAAACTGACACTGCCCCAGCGGGGCGTAGCCAATCGCAGTAAGCGGCTGGTGAGTCGAAAGGCGAGTGTGTCCGAATCTCGATCTAAATAGCCTCGGGCGAGTAATGTTTGCGTGATCCGAAATACCGAGTTTTTGGGTAGTTCAAGTTGCTCGCTCAGTTCGGATAGGGTCATGCCCACGGGGGCTTGACTGAGGAGTTCCAGAATATCCAGCGCACGATCTAACGCCGGAGCCGATCCCGGAGTGCTCGCGAGCGAATCCACCCCATCCACAAGAGCAAGCTTTGACCCGGTACTCATTACAGACAAACTTTCTGGGTTCTACTAATAGACTTCGTCCCAGTAGTAGAATACCAGAAAGTTGCAAATGTAACAACAAACCCGTCCCCTCCGACGCCTTGTAGTGGATCTTGCTAAAGATCCACTACGGCGAATGGAGGCTGGGATCTTTGGCAAGAGACGACGTATGACGGAGCGGGGGCGTTCATGAGATCTGCGATGAGGGCGCGGAGGATGATGTACACCTAGCGACTGATACGATGCTTATCCTTGAAAAATTCCCAAATCCTTTTAGCACCTGGGAGGGAAATCGGCGCGTTCCCTTCGCGACGCGCTCGTGAGCCTGGCCAACCGTGAGCTCCCTCCGCGTCGACGATAAACTCCGTGACCGCTCCCTCGCTCGTCGCGCCGTACACCGTCGTTGTCACGGAACCTTGGACATCGATTTTGGGTTCCGCCTTGGATTGATTTACCTCAACCCAAAAAGAAACAACATCCTTGAGCGGCTTGTACGGGGCGTCCTGCGCCCGGCTCACCAGTGGGTTTTGACTCATGCCACCCTCGATCGGTACTTCTTCATCCTTCGCTCCATTGGTGATCAGTATCGGCAACGGAACTTTTGGCTTCGCCTCGAAGGTAAACATGGACGCCACCACAGGTGCAATCGCAGCGAGACGCTCTGCACGTGCAACTGCGTAGACATAGGTCATCATCCCACCATTGGAACCACCGGTCATGTAGATCCGTGCCGGATCGGCATCATGTTCCTCAATAAGCCTATCAATCAATGCATCCAAATAGGCGATATCATCCGCATCACGCACTTGCCGGCGAAGCAGGTACCCCGTATTCCAAGCATGTCGATTGCCGCCGAAATCAGTTCCCTCTGCATAAACAACCATGAACCCATTCGCCTTGGCAACCGGGTCAAACCCTGAGTTGGTTCGCATGATCTCCGCGCTTCCTTGCCCTCCGTGGAGTGCAATCACCACAGGCCGTTTGCTGCCGTCCGTCGGCGCGTTGACAATCAATGCTCTACGATCTCGCTGCTTGACCTTCCACTGGATCTCCATTTCAGATTTTCGAGTCACTGCAGTTGCGGGATTCGGTGTTTGGAATACGTGGCGATAGAATTGCCAATTCGAGTCCCCTAGCGCCTCGAGCGTCTTCATCGGATTGTGATCGATTCCCTCCAAGACGGTCCAACTGTGCGGAATCGTAAGTTTCTCGAGATGCTCGTGAAAGGAACGATTATTTGCGAACGTTTCATCTTGATCCCCGCATACCATACGAATGATCGAGCCTTTAGCAATCGCAGGGGCATTTTCTTCGGCGAGGCGACGCGGGCTGACACTCTTGAAATACTCTTGGTCACCACCGTAGACCTTTTTCAGAACCTCAGCAACACGCTGCCGCCCAGCCCGTGGTGCTTGAACGAGTTCCGCTTGCAAAGGCCCACCACCCATGATGGAAATGCCTCGAAACAACTCTACGCACTTGAATCCCAAGCGGGCTGAACCGTACCCTCCCATGCTGTAGCCATCGAGTAAGCGTCCACTTCGATCCGCAATCGTGCGATAGGTCGAATCGATGTGCGGAACCAATTCCCTGATGATGATCGTCTCAATCGGAGCGGATCCATCTTTCCAATCGACGTACATCCCTTCGGCTAACCCATTGACGAAAACGATCAAGCATGGCGGGGTCTTGCCCGCTTCGATGGCGGCATCAAATATCGCAGCTACTTTTGGGATCCCAGGCAAACCACCCCCAGAGCCATGCAGCCAGTAAACCACCGGAAATCTCTGCTGCGGATCGCGATCATAAGCAGCAGGTTTGTAGATATGGTAACTGA
>Ga0194130_10007180_pt1 | contig 12467 bp, 12 predicted proteins | sample TA2KigsurfametaG_FD_160084 | JGI IMG/M metagenome (GOLD analysis project Ga0194130, IMG submission 160084) | Freshwater microbial communities from Lake Tanganyika, Tanzania - TA2015050 Kigoma 12 surface | ecosystem: Environmental > Aquatic > Freshwater > Lake | place: Tanzania: Lake Tanganyika... | reverse complement strand
TCCGGGTCCGACAGGTCCACCGCCAACAGCGCCCCCTGGGCAGGTGGCACCACCAGCAGCGCGCGGGGCCGGTCCAGCGGGAGGGAGAACACGTCCACGGTGGAGAAGCGGGTGTCCGGCCCCTGCAGGTCTGCCGGAATGAACGGCCCGGTGACGCCCTCGGTGGGGCGCGAGGCGTCCAGCGCGGTGGCCGCCCCCGGCTCGTCGTTGGGCTCCACCTCGCGGGCGAAAGCGGTCTCCTCCACCGGGCGCACGGTGAGGGTGTACGGGGTACGGCTCTGCTCGCGGGCCGGGCGGGCGGGCTCGCCGTGCCAGGCGCGCTCCTGCACCCGGAGGAAGGCGGTCCCCGGCGGCAGCACCAGCCCCTCCACCCGCTCCCCCGCCCCCGCCGGGGCGTCATCCAGCATGACGAGCCGCCGGGCCACCCCTTCCTCGCCGGGCAGGGACACGTCCAGCACCAGGTTGAGGTCCGGCACCCCGGTGAGCTCCACCGTCACCGCGCCGCCGTCCCCCTCCAGCCGGTAGAGGTCCACGTCCGGGGCATCCTTGGAGCGGGCGGGCCCCATGGCGCCGCGGGCGGTCCCGCCCGGGGCCAGCCGGGTGGCCTTGTCCGGGGTGTCGTTGGGCTCCACCTCGGTGAGGTCCAGCCCCGGGGCCACGGCCGGCACGGCCTCCTCCGCCCCTCCGCCCGAGTGGCGGGCGAGCGCGGCCACGCCCACCCCGACCAGCCCGAGGCTCCCGAGCAGCACCAGCGGGGCCACCCAGCGGCGGCGCTGCAGCGAGCGCTCGAAGGCGTCGAAGTCCTCGCGGCTGGCGGCGTCCAGCCCGGCCAGGTCCCCCTGCGCGGTGGAGGGGCGGCGCGGGGCGGCGGCGGGCAGGGAGGCGGAGGGGGCGGGGGTGGGGCGGTCCGCGCCGGCGGGCACTACCGAGGCGAGGGCCTCCCGCATGCCGGCGGCAGAGGGGAAGCGGTCCGCGGGGGACTTGGCGAGCGCGCGGTGCAGCACCGCCTCCAGCGAGCGCGAGAGGGCGCGCCCGGGGGCCACCTTTTCAAACGGGGGCGGCGGTTCGTTCAGGTGCTTGGTCAGCACCCCCACGGCGGTGGGGGCGTCGAACGGCGGCACGCCGGTCACCAACTCGAAGAGGGAGGCCCCCAGCGAGTAGAGGTCCGTACGCGCGTCCAGCGTCTCCCCGCGCGCCTGCTCGGGGGCCATGTACGTGGGGGTCCCCACGAACTCGGAGACGGCGGTCAGGCGCTTGCGGGACTCGGACTCGGCCAGCTTGGCAATGCCGAAGTCCAGCACCTTGGCGGAGGGGGGCGCCTCCGGGCGCGTCACCCACATCACGTTGGCCGGCTTGATGTCCCGGTGGATGATGCCCCGGGCGTGGGCCTCCTCCAGCGAGCGCAGCACCTGGATGCCCACCGCCACCACCTGCGCCTCGGACAGCGGCCCCTGCGCCTGCAGCACCTGGTAGAGGTCCTGCCCCTCCAGGTACTCCATGGCCAGGTAAAAGCCGCCGTCCGGGGTCTCGCCGCAGTCGAACACCTGCACGGTGTGGGGCGAGTGCAGCCCGGACACCACGCGCGCCTCCTGCAGGAAGCGGCGGCGCGTCACCGAGTCCACCGCCGCGTCGTGCGAGAGCAGCTTCAGGGCGCACACCTTGCCCATGTGCACCTGCTCGGCGCGGTAGACGGTGCCCATGCCCCCCTCGGCCAGCTTCTCCAGCAGCCGGTAGCGTCCCCCGAGGAGCGGCGCCTCCGAGGCCGCCACGGAGGCCCCGCACGCTGGGCAGGCCTGGGCACGGGTACCCTCAAGGGGCTCCTTGCAGGCGGGGCAGCGGGTGGGAAGGTCCGTGGACATCACGTCAAACGCGCGCACCCTACGTTGTTGCCCCTTGCCGCGCCACCTTCGCGCAGGCTAACCCGTGCCGCCGTGCGCCTGTCCGTCGTGGTCCCCGTCTACAACGAGTCTGCCACGCTGCCGGAGTTGCTGCGCCGGCTGGTGGCCGTGGACCTGGACAAGGAGATCCTCCTGGTGGACGACGGCTCCACGGACGGCAGCCGCGAGTGGCTGCAGCGGCTGGCGGCGGAGGGGCTCAGCTGCCTGAACGCTGCGCACCCGGCGGGCCGCAACGACGTCCGCGTGCTCTTGCAGCCGCGCAACCTGGGAAAGGGGGCGGCGCTGCGGCGGGGGTTTGCGGAATCCACCGGGGAGGTGGTCATCGTCCAGGACGCGGACCTGGAGTACGACCCCCGGGACATTCCCCGGGTGGTCCAGCCCATCTCCGAGGGGCTGGCGGACGTGGTGTACGGGAGCCGCTTCACCGGCTCCCCGCGGCGGGTGCTGTACTTCTGGCACACGGTGGTGAACCAGGCCCTCACCACGCTGTCCAACGCGGCGTGTGACCTGAACCTCACGGACATGGAGACCTGTTACAAGGCCTTCCGCGGGGAGCTCATCCGCTCGCTGCCCTTGCGGGAGGACCGCTTCGGGTTCGAGCCGGAGGTGACGGCCCTGGTGGCCCGGGCGCGCGCCACGGTCTACGAGGTGCCCATCAGCTACCACGGGCGGACGTGGGCGCAGGGGAAGAAGATTGGCTGGAAGGACGGCGTGCGGGCGCTGTACGTGATTGCCAAACACGCGGCCCGCCGCTGACGCGGAGCACGGGGCGGTGCTATAGGCTCCCGGCACCGCCTGCGCCCTTCCCCATGCTCGACTGGTTTCACACCCTCTTCTCGCGCGACCTCGCCATCGACCTCGGGACGGCGAACTCCCTCATCTACGTCCGGGGCCAGGGCATCGTCTGCAACGAGCCCTCGGTTGTCGCGGTGCAGCAGGACGCGCGCGGCGGCAAGAAGGTGCTGGCGGTGGGCAAGCAGGCCAAGGAGATGCTCGGCCGCACGCCCGGTAACATCATGGCCATCCGGCCCATGAAGGACGGCGTCATCGCGGACTTCGAAATCACCTCCGCCATGCTGCGCTACTTCATCCAGGCGGCGCACAACCGGTCCACGCTGGCCAAGCCGCGCATCGTCATTGGCATCCCGTCCGGCATCACGGAGGTAGAGAAGCGGGCGGTGCGCGAGGCGGCGGAGAGCGCGGGGGCCCGGGAGGTGTACCTCATCGAGCAGCCCATGGCGGCGGCCATTGGCGCGGGGCTGCCGGTGACGGAGGCGGCGGGGAACATGATCGTCGACATCGGCGGCGGGACGTCCGACGTGGCGGTCATCAGCCTGTCCGGCATTGTCGCCGCGCGCAGCGTGCGCATTGGCGGGGACAAGCTGGACGAGGCGATCATCCAGTACGTCCGCCGCAAGTACAACCTGTTCATCGGCGAGCGGACGGCGGAGGCCATCAAGATCTCCATTGGCACCGCGCACCCTTCCAGTGACGTGCTCACCATGGAGATCAAGGGCCGTGACCTGGTGGCCGGCGTGCCGCGCACGCTGACGGTGACGTCGGATGAGATCCGCGACGCGCTGGCGGAACCCGTGAGCGGCATCGTGGAGGCGGTGAAGGCCACGCTGGAGCGCACCCCGCCGGAGCTGTCCGGTGACATCGCGGACCGCGGCATCGTGCTCGCGGGCGGCGGCGCGCTGCTCAAGAACCTGGACACGCTGTTGCGCGAGGAGACCGGCCTGCCGGTCTTCCTGGCAGAGGACCCGCTCAGCTCCGTGGTGCTCGGCGCCGGCAAGTCGCTGGAGAACCTGGAAGTGCTGAGGCAGGTCACCCAGCCGGGCTGAGGCCCACACTCGAGGGGGAATCCCATGGTGCTGTCACTCGTCTCCTCGCTGGCGCTGTCGAACGCGGCCGCGGACGCCCCGCGCCGGCTTCTGGACGTCCCGCTGGTTGCAAGAACGGACAAGGTGGAGCGGAAGGCCCCGGCAGGCCCCGCGGACGAAGCGCGAAAGCTGGTGGCAGACCTCCGGTACGAGGAGGCGGTGGTGGAGTACCAGCGCTGGCTGGCAGACCCGGACCAGCCGGTGAAGGACCGCGCCACGGTGCTGTTCGAGCTGGGCTTCTTGCACACGCTGCTCGGGGACGCGGTGACGGGGCGCCAGCGCGCGCTGGAGGCGCTGGAGCTGTTGCCGGAGCTGGAGGTGCCGGCGGGGGCGCCGCAGAAACAGGTGGACTTCCTCGCCGCCACGAAGGCGCTGGTGGCCCAGCGGGTGCGGCTGGACGTGCTGCCGCGCGGGGACAAGGACGCCCCGTCGCTGGTGCGCGTGGCGCTGGCAGACCCCGGCAAGCGGACCCACCGCGTGGTGCTGCGCCACGCGCTGTCCGCGTCCGGGCCGTACTTCGAGTCCCCCATGACGTGCCAGGGCGGCAGCTGCGCCGGCGTGGTGCCGGCCCCCAAGGGGGCAGACAGCTTCAACGCCTGGTACTATGTGGAGTCGCTGGACGCGTCCGGCAACACGCTGTCCCGCGCGGCCACGCCCCTGTCCCCGCTGCAAGTGACGGTGGTGGGACTCAACCCCTGGTACGCCAACCCGTGGGTGTGGGGCGGGGCCGGCGCGGCGCTGGTGGCCGCGGCGGCGGTGTTCTTCGTGGTGTCGGCGCAGTAGAGCGCCGCTGCCTCCCTACTCGCAGCGCTTGCCGTCCGCGGAGAACTTCAGCTTCGCCGTCTGGTCCGGCAGCACCTTCACGCGGCACTCGCCGCGCACGCCGTCCGCGGAGGCGAACTCCACCGTGTAGCGCCCGGAGGCAAGTTTCACCTGCATGGGCGTCTCGCCCTCGTTGCCGGCCACCGTCACCTTGAGCCCCGGCGGATCCGACCCCACGCGCAGGGTGCCCGTCCCCTCGGGGATGGACTCCTCCTTCGCGGCGGCTGCGGCCACGGGCTTCGGCGCCTCGGCCACCTTCACCGGCTCGGGCTTTGGCTGTGGCGGGGCCACCGGCGCCGCCTCCGGCTTCGGCGGCTCGGGGGGCTTCGGCTCCATGGCCGCCGCCTCCATCTTCGCCAGCAGCGCGGGCTTCACCCCCGTCGCCGCCGCGGGCTCTGCCGCCTTCTCCGGGGGCGTCCCCACGGCGGCCACCACCGCGGGCGCAGGCTGTGCCGGTGCGGGCACGGGCGCCGGCTCGGCGGCCGGGGGTGGCGGAGGCGGCCGAGGCGCGGCCACCACCGCGGGCGCAACCGCAGGGGCCGGCGCGGGCGGCTGCTGAACCGTCCCGCCAAACACCACCAGCACCGTGGCCGCCCCTACGAAGGCCGCCCCCAGCCCCACCCCGGCGCCCACAATCCACAGCGGCAGCCCGGTGTCTTCCTCCTCCGGCGGGGCCGCCGCCTCGGCGGGCTTCTGCAGGACCAGGGTGGAGTCCCCCACCACCTCGTCCGGCGGCGGGGGCGGCGGCGCGGCGGGCACCGCGGGAGGGCGGGGCTCCGGGCCGTCCCCCAGCCGCACGGTGGAGCCCTCGGCGCCGTGCTCCACGCGGCTGGTGCTGGACACCACCGCCAGTTCCTCCTGGTCCGCCGTCACGTAGCCGGCGAGCGAGGAGGGGCCCACGTGGATGCCGTTCTCCACCGCCACGCGCTCGAGCGCCTCGCGCATCTCCTTCGCCGTGGCGAAGCGGTCCTGCGCCTTCACCTGCAGCGCCTTGCGGACCACCGCGTAGAGGCCCTCGGGCAGCCCGGGCTGCACCTCCTCCAGCGGCTTCCACTGCCCGTTGAGCAGCGCGGTGTTGCGGGCGTCCACCGTCTCGTACTCGTCAAACGGGGTGTTGCCGCATGCAAGCTTGTACAACGTGACGCCCACGCTGAAGAGGTCGCTCCGGCCGTCCACCGGCAGGCCCATGGCCTGCTCCGGGGAGAAGTAGCCGGCCTTCCCCTTCACCACGCCGGGCATCGTCAGGTTGCGGTTGGTCACCGCCTTGGAGATGCCGAAGTCGATGAGCTTGAGGTTGCCCTGCGGCGAGAGCAGCAGGTTGTGCGGGGAGACGTCCCGGTGCACCAGGTTGACGCTCCCCTCGCCCGGCTGGCTGAGGGAATGGACCGCCTCCAGCGCGGCGCAAGTGGCAATGCCCACCGCCAGCAGCGCCTCGGCAGTGAAGCCCTTGCCCGCCTCGCGGAGCAACCGCCCCACGCGGGCGAGCGTCTCCCCCGGCACCAACTCCATGGCCATGAACAGGCTGCCGTCCGCCTCATCCACCTCGTAGATGGGGACGATGTTGGGGTGGCTCAGCCCACACGCGGTGCGCGCCTCGTCCAGGAACATGGCGCGGAAGTCCTTCGACTCGGCGAACTCCGGCCGGATGATTTTCAGCGCCACCTGCCGGAAGAAGCCGGCCGTGAGCTCCTGCTCGGCGCGGTACACCTCCGCCATCCCGCCCTGGGCGAGGAGGCGCACGACGCGGTAACGGCCCACCTGGGCCCCAGTCTCGAGCGGCATGGCCGTCCCCCTACCCTTATTCCTCGCCCGAGCCCAGCCCCAGCCGCCGGAGCATGCGGTGCACGCTCTGGCGCGGCAGCCCCATCCGCTGGGCGGCGCGCGTCACCACCCCGCCGGCCGCCTTCAGGTGCTCGGTGAAGTAGCTGCGCTCGAAGCTCTCCAGCACCCGCTCCTTGGCGTCGTGGTACGGCAGGGCCACCAGCTGGCGGGCCAGCTCCACCTGGGATGCGGACGAGGACTCCTCCGCCCCGCCGCTGCTGCGCCCCAGCGCGCGGGCCAGGGCGTTGGCCCCCAGGTCCGGCATGGCGCACAGCCGCTCCACCACGTTGCGCAGCTCGCGCACGTTGCCCGGCCAGTCGTGGCGCTGCAGCAGCTGCAGCTTGTCGTCCGTCAGCGGGGGGGCCCCCTTCACGCGCTCCTGGAACCGCGCCGCCAGCCCGGGCACGTCCTCCAGCCGCTCGCGCAGCGCGGGCACCCGCAGCCGGATGACGCTGACGCGGTAGTACAGCTCCTCCAGGAAGCGGCCGGCCTTCACCTCCGCCTCCAGGTCCTTGCGGGACGAGGCCACCACCCGCACGTCAATGGGGACGTCCACCTTGCCCCCCACGCGGCGGATGGTGCCCTCGTCCAGGGCCTTGTAGAGCCGGGACTGCAGCGGCAGCGGCAGCTCCGCAATTTCGTTCAGGAACACCGTCCCGCCGTGCGCCTCCTCCAGCGCGCCGGCGCGGTGGCGCACGCCGGCGGTGAGGTGTGCCATCTCGCGGCCGAACAGGTCGGACTCGAACAGCGGCTCGGTGAGCGCCGCGAAGTCGATGGGGACGAACGGCCCTTCTGCCCGGGCGCTCTCCCGGTGCAGCGCGCGCGCGAGCGACTCGCGGCCGCAGCCCGGCTCGCCCTCCAGCACCACGGGCGAGTCCACCCGGGCCGCCTTCTCCAGCAGCGCGAAGACGCGGCGCATGGCGGCGCTCTGGCCGTAGCACTCGCCGAAGTGGTCCATGTGGGACAGCGGCCAGCTGACCTGCCGCGTCTCCGGCTCGAACTTCAGCTCCGTGCGGCCCAGCTTCAGCCGGACCTTGTCCAGGAGCTTCGCCTCCAGCACCTGCACGCCCTCCACGAAGACGCCGTTGGTGCTGCGCAAGTCCCTCAGCCGGTAGCCCCCGGGCCCCCCGGACAGCTCGAAGTGCCGGCGGCTGACGGCCGGGTCGCTCAGCTGCAGCTGGCATCCCTCCTCGCTGCCCACCACCACCTGCTGCCCCTCCAGCACCACCTCCGCCCCCTTGTCCGGGCCGGAGACCACGGTGAGGCGGGCGCGCGGAAAACGCGCCACTTCGGGCTCGAGCAGCTCCGTCTTCTCCACTTCTTCCACGTCGTCGTCGTGCGCGTTCACCACAGGGTGTCCTGGTCTTCGGTGACCCCGCCGATGTCCCGGAGGGTGTGGGTGCGTCCGCCCACCGTGAGCGTCCCGTCGAAAAGCCCCACGGGTTGGGCAAAGCGGCTCTTCACGAGGCCGAGGTTCCGCTCCTCCCGGTGGACCCACAGGGGGCGGAAGGAGAGCTTCAGGGCCCCATCCTCCGTCTCCACGGTCCAGCGGTCGAGCAGGTCTGCGTCGTTCCAGCGGAAATGGGCGCGCCCCAGCGGGTGCAGCGCCCCGTCCACCCAGGCGGCGTTCTCGTTGCAGTCCTCGCGGGCGTCGTTGAAGCCCTCCACGAGGTTGAAGCCCACGGGGGCGCCGTCCTCCAGCCGCCCGGCCCCCATGGCCCACCGCCACGCGGTGCGCCGGGCCAGGTACCCCTGCGTGTAGTCCACGCCCCCCACGCCGCCGTCCAGCAGGTACGAGGCGTCCCCCACGCGCAGCCGGCCCAGGGCAAGCAGCCCCCCGCGCTTCTGCGTGACGTTGACGAGCCCTTCGTCCGCCACCGGCGAGACGACGGTGAGGGCCGGGGCGGCGCCGGTGGCGAGCAACTCCGCGTCCAGCTGCACGCCCGGGCGGAGGAGCGGCACCGCGCGTGCGCGGGCCTGCAGCCGGTAACGGTGGCCGGGGGACGGGCGGCCGGTGGAGAGCTCCAGGCCGGGGAGACGGAAGCGCACCTCCAGCCCCGCCGCGGGGGCATCCGACACGCGCACCAGCCGCGAGCGCGGCGGCCCCACGAACCCCTCGTCCACCAGCGGACGGCCCGTGGCAAGGTCCACCGCCACGAGGAAGGCGTTGGAGGCGTAGCCGACGTCCACCACCGCATAGGCCGCCACCACCTGCGGCGTGGCAACCAACTGGTAGTGCCACTTCTTGTGGCGCAGCAGCCGCGTGGGACGGTCCAGCTGCCAGTGGCCTGACAATTCCGAAAGCGACGCGCTGGGCAGCTCCCCCTGGTAGGTGCCGAAACGCGGCGCGCCCGTGGCGTCGGCCACGCTCGGGGGCACCTCGGGGAGGGGCAGCGGCGCGCTCATGCGGGAGGATCCGGGTTCTACCGTCACTTTCCGCATGACGGAACCTTCCTGCCGCCAGGCGCGGGGCCGGGGCGTTGGCTGCCTGCCGCTCGTGGCCGCCGAAGCATCCGGCAGCCTTGAGCCGGGCGTCCCCGGCCTGCCAGACTCCCCCCTTCATATGGGGGTGGACCGGATGAGGACGCGGGCATGGGCGGTGGCCGGGCTGGCGGTAGCGCTTTCCGGCTGCATCACCGAGGGGCGCGGCGTCCGGGACCGCGGTGCGGGCGGGCTGTTCGGCAAGGCGGAGCTGGTGAAGAGGCCGGTCAGCCCGCGCTGCTTGAAGTACGGCAAGGGCAGCGCGCGGGCGGCGTGTGACGAGGCGCAGGAACTGGCGCAGCGGTACGTGCGCGGGCTGTCCACCGCGGACCTGGTGTGCCTGGAGGGCGGCTTCGGGGACCCTCCGGCCGGCTCCTGCCTGGCGCGGGCCACGGTGTCGGACGCTGGCAATGGGCAGCTGCTGCTGGACATCCGGGAGGCGCAGCCGTCCAGCCGCTGGTTCAACCACGTGAGCTCGGAGGTGTGGTTCGAGGACGGGGCGCTGGTGGACCTCTACCTGGCGGAGCGGGGCTACTAGGCCCGGGGGTGCGGCGCGTGCTCGTCCCACTCGCACAGGCGCTCTCGCGGGAGCGGCTCTACGCGGTGCTCGCGGCCGAGGGGCTGCGCAGCCGCGCGCGGGTGACGGCGGTGCGGGCGCGCTTCCCCGCGGCGGAACCCCGGGACGTTGCACGCCACCTGATGACGCGCAAGCGGCGGCTGGGGGTGCTCTCCAGCGGCGCAGCGGGGCTGCTGGGGGCGCTCTCCATCCCGCCGAGCCTGGCGTTGACGGCGTGGCTGGAGCTGTCGCTGCTGCTGGACGTGGCCACCGCGTACGGGCTGGACGTGCGGCGCGGGACGGGGGCGGAGGAGGTGCTGGCCCTGTTCGCCTCCGCGCGCGGGGTGTCCGCGGTGAAGCGCGAGGGGCCGCGGCTGCTGGGGCAGTTGGGGGCGCCGGTGAGCGCGTGGATGGCGGGGCGCCACCTGCAGCAGGTGGGCGAGGCTGCGGTGCGCCACTTCGAGGGGTTCCGGCGGCTGCAGCAGAGGGCCGCCCCATGAGCGGCGAGTATGCCCCATGGGTGGACCTGCTGACCGGGGCGTACACCCGGCCCCACTTCGAGGGGCTGCTGGCGCGGGCGGTGCGCGTGGCCCACCAGGAGCGCATGCCGCTCGTGCTGCTGCGCCTGGACGTGGATGACCTGCAGGAGCACAACGACCTGCACGGGGAGGCCGCGCTGGACGCGGGGCTCGCGTGGCTGGCCTCGCGGGTGGCGCAGGTGGTCAACGGGCGGGGGCCGCTCGGGCGGCTGGGCGGGGATGACTTCGCCGTGCTGCTGGAGGGGGTTCAGCTGCCCGAGTCCCTGCAACTGGCGGAGGAGGTGCGCAGGAGCGCCGGCCGGGTGCTGCACGCGAGCCCCTTCGGGGACTACCGGCTGACGCTGTCCGTGGGGGTGGCGGCGCTGCGCCCGTCCGAGCCCTGGGGCAACCTGCTGGAGGCGGCGGAGCGGGCACTGACGCGGGCCAAACAGGCAGGGCGGGACACCGTGGCGCTGCGGTAGCGTGTCTGCCCTGCACGTGCGCGAGACCCGGTTCATCCACGCGGGAGAGGCGGCCGGGGCCGTGGCCCTGGTGCGCGAGGTGGGCGAGCGAGGCTACGCGGCCCACCGCACGCAAGACGGCGGGCAGCATTGGACGCCGTTGCAACTGCCGGAGCGGGTGACGGCGGCGGCCGCCCGCGGCAACGTGGTGGCGGCCGCCGGCGCCCGGACGCTGCACTGGAGCGACGACGGCGGGCGCACGGTGGAGGCGCTGCGGCTGCCGGTGCTGCCGCGGCACCTGGGCGCGGAGCTGCCGGTGACGGACCTGCTGTTGCTCGAGCGCACGGTGGTGGCCTGCGCGGGGGACGCGGTGTACCGGCTGGAGCCGGACGAGACGTGGACCCGCTTCGGACTGCAGCCGGCTGGGTCCGGCCGGATGCCGGAGCTGCTGGTGCGGCTGCACGCAGCGGGCGGGCGGATGTACGCGCGCTCCACGCAGTACCGGGTGTACGCGCTCGCGGAGGGGGAGGCGGGGCTGTACCGGGTGGACCCGGCGCCGCACGTCCCGCCGGGGATGGTGGGGCTGCTCCCCTTCGCGGTGCTGGGGGACGGGACGCTGGCGTTCGAGGTGTACGGGGCCACGCAGCTGCTCCGCCCGGACGGCGGGCGGACGCTGCGGGTACGGTCCGGGCCCCTGGCATGGCGGCGCTGGCTCGGGCGGCTGCTGGGCGGGCCGCTCTCCACGGTGGCCCCCACGGTGCAGGACGTGGCGGCCTGCCCCTGGGACGCCACGGCGCTGCTGCGCGCCACCGAGGGGCGGCTGGAGGAGTGCACCCCGGAGGGGGACGTGGTGCGGATGCCGCCACAGGCAGGGTTCCGCCCGCTGCAGCTGGAGTCCGGCGCGGACTGCGTCTGGGCGGGCGGGCTGTCCAGCGGCGAGGTGGAGGGGGTGGTGGTGGGGCCGGGAAAGGCCGTCTGGACGTTCAAGGCGGTGCCACCGTGAGTGGAGACGTGGACCTGCAGCAGCAGCTGGCAGACGCGGTGGACGCGCTCGCGGCGGCCGGCGTGCCCCACGCGCTGTGCGGCGGGCTGGCGCTGGCGGTGCACGGCATTGCGCGGGCCACCGAGGACATTGACCTGCTCGTACCGGAGGCGGAGTTGGAGCGGGCGCTGGCCGCGCTCGCGCGCACCGGTTTCACGCTCCGGGCCGGCCCCATCCCGCTCGCCGTTGCATCCGGCGCCCCGGGGCGCCTCTACCGGGCCACGCGGCCGGTCGGCGCTGACCACGTCACCGTGGACGTGCTGGTCGCCTCACCCGCCTACGCTCCCGCGTGGGAGGGGCGGGTGCGCCTTCTCTGGAATGGCCGCGCGCTCTGGGTCGTTTCGCGCGAGGGGCTGGTGTCCATGAAGCGGCTGTCGAAGCGGTTGAAGGACCTCGCGGACGTCGAGCGGCTTGAGGAGGAACCCGGTGTCCGGTGACGCGCCCCGCACACCGGCCAGGCCGGTGGACATGTCCCCCGAGGCCATCGCGGCGCGGCTGCGGCGCGTGGTGGAGCTGAACCGGCTGTGCCGCTCGCTCGCCGCGGCGGCGCCCGCTGCGCAGGACGAGCCGCGCAGGACGGAGGACGACCCGGGGCCCCAAGCGGCCCCGCCGGCCAACCTCACCGCTCGTTGAAGCCCCGCCCCGCGAGGATGTCCGGGACGCACGTCTCCACCCTTCGCACGCGCGTCTCGGCCTGCTTGGCCCCGGAGACGTGCAGGGCGTGGCTGCGCTTTCGGCCGGGGGTGAGCGCGTCGAAGGCGCGCCTCAGCGACGCGTCCGAGGCGAGGCGCTGGGCGAGCTCCTCCGGGAGCGGACCGTCCTCCGCCTTACGCTCCACCTTCCTGCCCTCCTTCTCCATTTGGATGGCCTGCGCGAGGAAGCGCTTGAGGCGGGGGGCGGCCTTCTTCACCTCGGCAGCAGAGCAGAAGCGGAGCTGCCGGGCGTGGTGCGAGTTGGGCCCCGGGCTCTCCAGCGCGCCATCCGG
>Ga0194130_10007179_pt1 | contig 12467 bp, 10 predicted proteins | sample TA2KigsurfametaG_FD_160084 | JGI IMG/M metagenome (GOLD analysis project Ga0194130, IMG submission 160084) | Freshwater microbial communities from Lake Tanganyika, Tanzania - TA2015050 Kigoma 12 surface | ecosystem: Environmental > Aquatic > Freshwater > Lake | place: Tanzania: Lake Tanganyika... | reverse complement strand
CCGTCCTGACCGAGTTTGGCAATCAGCACACGAGGACGGCGGCCGTACTGCTCGGCAAACTCGGCGATTTCGGCCTTGAGTTTGTCCCAGCCCTCAGCACAATCGTAGGCAGCAGCGTACACACCAGTCACCTTTTGGATGTCGGCGCGATGGCGCCCATAGACTTTCTCCAGCGCATCAGACACCTCACCAACGGTGGCGCGCAGACGGATCGCCCGGATGCTCAGGTCGAGCAGATTGCCTTGACCCGATTGAGCCGCATCGGTCAGCGCCTGCAGCGCCGCCTGAACTGCAGGTCCATCGCGGCGGGCCCTGATGTCTTTCAGGCGTGCGATCTGCTCTTCGCGCACCCTGACATTGTCCACCTCCAGGATCTCCACCGGGTCTTCCTTGGGCAGCTTGTACTTGTTGACGCCGACAATCACATCCTTGCCCGAATCGATACGAGCCTGCTTTTCGGCCGCGCTGGCCTCAATCTTGAGCTTGGCCCACCCGCTATCAACAGCGCGCGTCATGCCTCCAAGGGCTTGGACCTCCTCGATCAAGGCCCAGGCCTTGTCTGCCATATCCTGCGTGAGCTTTTCCATCATGTAGCTGCCGGCCCAGGGGTCGACCACATTGGTGATGTGCGTCTCTTCCTGGATGATGAGCTGGGTGTTGCGGGCAATACGGGCGCTGAACTCGGTGGGCAGCGCAATGGCCTCGTCAAAGCTGTTGGTATGCAAACTCTGTGTGCCCCCAAAAACAGCGGCCATCGCTTCGATGGTGGTACGCACCACATTGTTGTAGGGGTCCTGTTCGGTCAAGGACCAACCCGAAGTCTGGCAGTGAGTGCGCAACATCAGACTCTTGGGATTTTTGGCGCCAAAGCCCTTCATGATGCGACACCAAAGCAGCCGCGCCGCACGCATCTTGGCGATCTCCAGATAGAAGTTCATGCCGACGGCCCAAAAAAACGAGAGCCGACCGGCAAAGTCGTCGACATCGAGACCCTTGGTTAAGGCCGTCTTCACATACTCCTTGCCATCGGCCAGGGTGAAGGCCAATTCCAGCGCCTGGTTGGCACCGGCCTCCTGCATGTGGTAGCCCGAGATCGAGATCGAATTGAACTTGGGCATGTTCCTGGCGGTGTACTCGATGATGTCGCCGATGATCTTCATCGAGGGCTCAGGGGGGTAGATATAGGTGTTGCGGACCATGAACTCCTTGAGGATGTCGTTCTGTATGGTGCCGCTTAACCGATCCTGCGAAACGCCCTGCTCCTCGGCCGCCACCACATAACCGGCCAGCACGGGCAAAACGGCGCCGTTCATGGTCATCGAGACCGACACCCTGTCCAGCGGGATCTGATCGAAGAGGATCTTCATGTCCTCGACCGAGTCAATAGCCACGCCGGCCTTGCCGACATCGCCAGTCACGCGCGGATGATCGGAGTCATAGCCGCGGTGGGTGGCCAGATCAAAGGCCACGCTCACACCCTGTCCGCCGGCAGCCAGGGCCTTGCGATAGAAGGCGTTGGACTCCTGCGCGGTAGAAAAGCCGGCGTACTGCCGAATGGTCCAGGGACGCACAGCGTACATGGTGGCTTGCGGGCCGCGAATGAAGGGCTCCAGGCCGGGCAAGGTATCGGTAAACGGCAGCGCCTGCGTGTCTTGAGCGGTATAAAGCGGCTTGACGGTGATGCCTTCGGGGGTATGCCAGTCCAGCGCATTGAGATCCCCGCCCGGAGCCGACTTGATGGCTGCCCGCTGCCAGTCTTCCAGGGTGGCCGACTTGAACTCGTCAGGGGTATTGGTCTTGTTCATGACACTCTTTCATTGAAGTGGCGCCGCAGAGTCTACCTCATTCATAATTATTGATGAAAAATTAAATTTGAGGTAAGCTCCGGGCATGTCGGTTGTAGCCCCCCTGTCGAGCCGAGCCCTCTACGAGGAGGTGGCCGAGCGCCTGCGCGAGCGTATCTTCCAGCAAGAATTGCCGCCGGGCAGCTGGATCGATGAGCTGAAGTTGGCGGATGAGTACGGCATCAGCCGTACGCCCCTGCGCGAGGCCCTCAAGGTGCTGGCCGCCGAAGGGCTGGTAACGATGAGGCTGCGCCGGGGGGCTTATGTCACCGAAGTGTCGGAGCGGGATCTGGCCGATGTGTATCACCTGCTGTCCCTGCTGGAAAGCGATGCCGCCCAAGTCGCCGCCGAACGCGCCAGCCCCAGACAGATGGAACAGCTGTTGCAATTGCACCAGGACCTGAGGTCGGCGGTACACGACCGGGAGGCGTTTTTTCGCCTCAACGAGGCTTTTCATCACGAGTTGCTGCGGGTCGCGGGCAATAAATGGCGTGACCAAATGGTGACCGACCTGCGCAAGGTGATGAAACTCAACCGCCACCACTCGCTGCTCAAGACTGGGCGCCTGGAGGAATCACTGGCCGAACACGAGGCCTTGATGCAGGCGCTGCAAAAACGCGACGGCGCTGCAGCAGCCGAGCGCATGCGCGAGCACTTCAAGAACGGCCTAGAGGCTGCCGCCTGAGGCGGCCCTTAGAGCCACCTCTGGAAGAAGCGCGCCTGGCCCATGGCTGGGTCAAGCTGGTAGGGTTCAAAGCCGACTTTCTCGTACAGGCTGATCGCGCTGCGATTGCCATCAAGGACTTCGAGGGTGAGCTTGCAGGCTCCGCGAGACCGGGCGATGGCCTCCACCCGATCGAGCATGAGACGCCCAACACCGCGGCCACGGTAGGTGTCGACGACCACCACATCGTGCACATTGACCAGCGGTCGGCAGGCAAAGGTGGAAAAGCCCTCGATGCAATTGATCAAGCCGACCGGCACCGCGTCATCAAAAGCAAGCACACTGAAGGCGGTGCTGCGCATCGCCAGCTGCGCCGGCAAATGCTCGCGCGCGTAGGCGCTCAGGGGCTCGCCGCCACCGGCCGGATCGCGGGCGTACAAGTCCAACAGATCGACCAGGGCGCGAGCGTGCGCCGGCTCGTCATAGCGGGCATCGATCACCCTGAGGGACATCATGCCGGCGCCAGGGCTGCCGCCAGGCGCTCGGCCGACTTTTGGGCCAGCGCGGCGTCCCGGGCCTCGACCATGACCCGCACCACCGGCTCAGTGCCGCTGGCCCGAATCAGAATGCGGCCGGTATCGCCCAGCTCGGCCTGCACCTGCGGCATCAGCTTTTGCAGGAGGCCGGCCTCCTGCCATTGCTGGCCTGGCTGCAGCCTGACATTGATCAGGGTTTGAGGAAAGAGGTCCACCCCCGACAAGAGCTCGGAGAGCGACCGGCCGCTGCGCACCAGCGCCTGGAGCACCTGCAAGGCGCTGATCAGGCCATCGCCGGTGCTGTGCTTGTCCAACGCCAGCAAGTGGCCCGAGCCCTCGCCGCCCAGCACCCATTGGCGCCGCTCGAGTTCCTCAAGCACATAACGGTCGCCCACCTTGGCCCGAGCAAAGTCCAGGCCACGGGCCCTGAGGGCCTGCTCGACCGCCAGATTGGTCATCAGGGTGCCCACCACGCCCGCCAAAGGATCGCCACGGTCGAGCCGATCGCGCGCCATCACAAACAGGAGCTCATCGCCGTTGAACACCCGGCCAGCGCGGTCGATCATCTGCAGTCGATCGGCATCGCCGTCCAGGGCCACCCCGTAATCGGCGCCGTGTGCCAACACCGCGCGCGCAAGCGCCTCGGGGTGGGTGGCACCGACTTCGTGATTGATGTTCACGCCATCGGGCGAGCAGCCGATGCGGATGACCTCGGCCCCCAACTCGTGCAGTACCGCCGGGGCGACCTGGTAAGCCGCTCCATGGGCGGCATCGACCACGATCTTCAGGCCCTTGAGAGTCAAGTGAGCAGGAAAGCAGCTCTTGCAAAACTCAACATAGCGCCCCGCGGCGTCATCGAGACGCCGCGCTTTGCCCAGATCGGAAGCGGCCGCCCAAGCTGGGTTTTGGCCCAGCATGGCCTCCACCTCCAGCTCCCAGGCATCGTCGAGCTTACTGCCCTGCGCGCTGAAGAACTTGATGCCGTTGTCCTCAAAGGGGTTGTGGCTGGCACTGATCACCACACCCAGGCTGGCGCGCTGCGTGCGAGTCAGATAGGCCACGCCCGGGGTCGGCAAGGGCCCAAGCAGAACCACATCGACCCCGGCCGAATTAAAGCCCGACTCCAGCGCGCTCTCAAGCATGTAGCCGGAAATGCGGGTGTCCTTGCCGATGAGTACCAGAGGACGCTTTTGCGATTGCTTGAGCACCCGTCCTACCGCATGGGCCAGACGCAAGACAAAGTCAGGAGTGATTGGCGACTGCCCGACTGTGCCGCGTATACCGTCGGTACCGAAATACTTTCTCGACATGAAAAATCCTCAGTCTCGGTGGGCCGGCTGCGAAGGAGCACCCATCACGCCCATTTTAAAAGCCCTGGCCCACTGGCATCAGCGTAAAAAAAACCGCCTTGCAAGGTCTGCAAGGCGGTTGTATGGTGGGTCGTGCGTGACTCGAACACGCGACCAACGGATTAAAAGTCCGCTGCTCTACCGACTGAGCTAACGACCCGAAGCCTGTGGGCAGATCGCTAGCGTTCGATCATTCCAAGGGGACGCTCCAGACAGATGCGAGAAGTGCTATTTGAAGCTCAGCACAGCCTGAAATTATAGCGGCAAATTTCAGCCCCACTTGCGGGCTATCGAATCAAGCACCCACCCGGCAGCGCAAAGACCAAAAGTGGAGGTGACGCTCACCACCGATCCATAACCGTGGCAATTGAGCGTGCCATCGACCTGCTCGTCTGAATCGGCCTCACACACGGATGCTGGCTTCATGACCGCCTCTGGGCTGTACACGCAAGCCAGCCGCATCAGGCCCTCGCGCGGCGCTCCCTGGTGCTTGCGCAGGCCGTAACGCAGCTTGGCCAACAACGGGTCGTGGGTGACCTGCGAGAGGTCCGCCACATCAACCCGATGGGCGTGCCGCTTGCCCCCAGCCGCCCCCACGCTGATAAAGAGCGCTTTTGATCGCAAGGCCCAAGCTGCCATGGCGACTTTAGCCGCGATCTGGTCGCAGGCGTCGATCACTGCCAAGGGCTGATCTGAATCCAGGTGCAAATCGGCGATGTGCGGCCAGTTGTTCTCACTGACAAAATCCTCGACACATCGGACATGGCAATCGGGATGGATCTGGCCAATGCGCTCACGCATGGCCTGCACCTTGGCCTGACCCAAGGTGACCTCCAGGGCGTGCACCTGCCGGTTGATGTTCGATTCGGCGATGTGGTCCAGGTCGATCAGCGTCAACCGGGCCACGCCGCTGCGGGCCAGGGCTTCGGCCGCCCAGGAGCCGACGCCTCCCAAGCCCACGACGACTGCATGCGCTCGCGACAAGGCCCTGGCACCTGAGTGCCCGTACAGACGGGCCAAGCCTCCAAACCGCCTGGCCGGATCAGCGCGCGCAAGAAGTTCGGTGGCCATCGCGCTCAGAGCGAACGCTCGAGCCGCATGATCTGCCAGCGCAGCCCGAGGTAGCTGCCGCCGAGAATCCCACCGAGCGCCAGGAAACTGCTCAAGCTCAAGGTAGACAGCCCGGACAAGCCCTGGCCTACGGTGCAGCCCATGGCAGTAACCCCACCGACTCCCATCAGCACACCACCGATCAGGTGCAGGGCCGTGTCTTCGGCATCACGGAAACCCTCCCACCGAAAGGTGCGCGTGCCTAGCGCCCAGGCCGCCGAACCCAGCACCACGCCCGCCACCGAAAAGATGCCCAGGCTAAGGGTGTTGTTCTTGTCGCTGAAGAACATCAGCCAGTCCAGCGTGTGCGCCATGGGGGCCACGAAGGTGAAGCTTTCCGCGCGTCCGGAATTGGTCGCGACAAAGACTTCCTCAAGCGTTTCGGGATGCTCGGGCACAAAGCCCAGGTGTCCGGTCAGCCACCACATGGCAACCACCAAGGCACCCAAACCCAAGCCGCCAAGCAGGTTGTCCGCGCTGCGAAAGGAGCGCGCCAGCAAGGCCCAAAGACACAACCCCAGCCCCAGGACCAGCCCGATCACCAGGCCAACCTGGGTGACCGTGGCACCCAATAACGGGGCCAGGAGCGCCGCGAGTGTGCCCGGCGCAGGCACCTCAAAGGCCACCCGATCGACGGTCCCGACCCGAAGGACAGCGGTCAAACCCTTGAGGGTGATAAAGGCCGAAATCCCCATGACCAGGAAAACCACCACCGACTTCAAGCTGCCCCCACCCACACGAATCAGCGTCTTGCTACCGCAACCCGATCCGAGCACCATGCCAAAGCCAAACAACACGCCGCCCAACAGGGCCGAGAGCCAAATGAATCGACCCGAGGCATAAAGCGTGCGTGCCGGATCGATGAGACCGGCGTAGGCCAGCGCCTGAAAGCCAAGAACAGCCACTCCGCCAGCCAGGGCCCACATGCGCATGCGGGTCCAGTCGCCCATGCTGACGATGTCGCTGACGGCGCCCATGGTGCAGAAATGCGTACGCTGACCGATCAGGCCGAAAACAAAGGCCAGCCCAAAGGCAGCCAGCAGAACCTGCTGCTGCAGGCTGTTGAATTGTTGCAAGTCCATGCGCGGATTTTAGGCGCCCGTCCCGGGGCTCGCTGGAGCGCGCTGCGAGGGCCCGGCCCGGGGGGGCTTGCTCAGGCGGGCTCTACTTGAGCTTGGCCAGGCGATCGCGGGCTACTGCGGCGGCCTTGGTCCCCGGGTAGGCCTTGATCAAGTCTTCCAGCGTCTTGCGGACGACCGGCCGGGGTTCCTTCAGATCAAACTGAACGCCGGCCAAGGCCAGCATCGCATCGGCCGACCGGGGATGCCCCGGAAAGTCCTTGAGCAGAGTGCGCAAGCTCGCCTGCGCGGCCTTGAACTCTTCTGTGGCTTGCTGTGAGGACCCCAGCCAGTAATGCACCCAGGGTCGATAAGCACTGCCCGGGTAACGCAGCAAAAATTGCTCGAACAGGGCTTGGGCCGACTTGTGATCGTCGCTGCTGAAGGCTTTGACCGCCGCATCATAGGCCGCAAGCTCGGCGGGCAAGGCCTCGAAGTCCCTCCCTTCGAGCGACACGCGGACCGGTTCGACCTTGCGAAGGCGCTCCTCCAAGGCCCCAGCGTCCTTGACGGCACGCTGCACCTCATTGAGGCCGGCCTGGACCCCGCCGATGTTGTTGCGCAGATCTGCTTGCGACTGCCTGAGGTCAGCCAGCCCTCTTTGGAAACCTGCAACGAAGTCTCTCAAGGCCTCATTCTCGCCACGCAGTCGGGCCAGGTCCTGCCGCAATTTCTCCAGTTGGTTGAGCAACTCCAGGCTGCCGCGCCCGACCCGGGCCTGCTCCTCAGTGGTCTTAATCAGCGCCTCGAGGGTTTGCTCAATCTGCTTTCGACGGGCCTGCTCCTGGGTTTGCGCGTTGCTTAGAGACTGCAGTTGATCGGCAAGCTCGCGCCGTGAGCGCGACTCCTCCTGCAAGTTGCGCTCCAGCGTGCGCTCGAGCGTGGCAAGACGCTGGCGTAGATTGAGCAACTCCTGCCGCGCCTCGTTGTCGGCAAACAGGGTGACCGCCTGCACACCGGTGACCGCGCAGAGCAAGCAGCCGATCAAGGCTCGAGAAAGTGGCGCCATCGCAGTCACCGGTATCTGAACTCGACGCGGCGATTCTTCTGGAAGGCCACTTCATCAGAGCCGGTTGCCGCTGGAGTCTCCTGCCCAAAACTCACCGACTCCACCTGGGCGCCGGTCACGCCAAGGACCGAGAGGGCGCGGGAGACCGACTCGGCGCGCTTTTGCCCCAGAGCCAAGTTGTATTCGCGCCCCCCGCGCTCATCGGTATGCCCTTCCAAAACCAGCTTGCGGTCTTTGTTGACACTCAAGTAACGGGCATGGCCCTGAACAACTGGCTGAAACTCAGGCTTGATCTCGAAGCTGTCGTAGTCGAAGTAGATCACCAGGGCCAGATCTGAAGGCACCGCAGCGGGCCCCTTGCGCGCGGCCAAATCACTGGGGGCAATGCTCGCGCCAGCCGACGTTGCAGGTGCCAAGGCCGCTCCCGCACCCTGGGCTGAGCTTGCGCCTGATCCGGAGGCCGAACCCGCCCCACCCGCCGCCCCCGAGGAGGCAGCGGCATTGGCCCCCGTAATATTGCGATCCTCTACCGCCACCTCATTGAGCTTGACCCTGGAGCCGCAGGCTCCAAGCAGCAGGGAAACCGCTAGGACGGACATCGCAATCATGGGTCTGGATTTCATACCGACATCTCCCTTTCGTGCTGGTCATTCAAGAACTTTTTCGACCGGGTCTATTGGGCATAGGGCCCCCACTGCGGATCCCGAATTGAGCCATTTTGCCCCAACAGCGCGGCCCGAATACGACCATCCAAGGTGGTGGTCATCAATTGATCGCGTCCCTGCTGCTGCGTGGCGTACAAAATGAGTCGGCCATTGGGCGAAAAACTCGGGCTTTCGTCGGCGGCGGTATCGGATAGCGGCGTCACCGCACGGGTGGACAAGTCCATCAAATGGAGCCGGAAGGCGTTGTCGAGGCGGGCCACGAAAGCAATGAAGCGCCCGTCGGGACTGACGGCCGGCGAAATGTTGTAGCGCAGGCCGGTGTTGACCCATTCAGCCTGACCACCACTGGTGGCCATGCGATAGATCTGCGGCGAACCGCTGCGGTCACTGACAAAGTAAATCCAGCGACCATCGGCCGAACAAACCGGTTCGGTATCGATGCTGCCCGATTGAATCAGTCGCCGGGGCTCCCCGCCTAAAGTAGCGTCGATGGCGAAAATTTGGGAGCCGCCATCGCGACTGAGCGTGGCCACGATTTGCCGCCCGTCGGCGCTCCAGGCCGGCGCGCTGTTCGAGCCCCTGAAGTTGGCCATCAAACGGGGCCGGCCGGTTTTCATATCGAGCACGAAAATATCAGGCTTGCGTGACTCGAAGGACACATAGGCCAAGTGCGAGCCCGATGGCGACCACGACGGCGAAATGATGGGCTCGGGGCTGAATCGCACCGGCTGCGGATTACCCCCATCGGCATCGGCCACCCACAGGGTGTGTCTGCCGCCAGCCCGCGTCACAAAGGTAATTCGCGTGGAAAAAACGCCCTTCTCCCCGATCAGTTTTTCGTAAATAAAATCGGCGATGCGATGCGCAACACCGCGCAAGTCAGACCGGGTCACCGCGAAGGCCTGGCCCCCCAGGTCCTGGGCGCGCACCGCATCCCACAAACGAAACCGCACATCAAAGCTGCCGTTGGCCAGGGCCGAGATACTGCCGGCGACCATGAAGTCGGCGCCCCGCTGTCGCCAGAGCGCCGAGTCGAGCTGCGATGTCTCATCGACAACCGCGCCGCCGGCCTCGACAGCGCGAAACATCCCGCTGCGCTCCAGATCCGCCCGCACAACGGCACTGACAGCCTGCGGTGCAACCCCCTCCCCGCGTAAGGCGGGTAAAGCAATCGGCAGCTGCGCCATGCCCAAGCCCGAGACCTCAACACGAAATTGGGCGCGGGCGGTCAGAGGCGCAGAGAGGGCGCCGAGAACGAGAAGCCGTCTATTTAGGAAACCAGTCATGGGAGAATTCGCAATGTCGCAACTATAGAGGAGTCACGGTGCCCTCAGAGGCCGCGATCTGGCTCAGCCCCGACTCGGCCCATAAGGTACCCGTATCGCGGCGTTCCATCACCCGGGCGCGATTGATGGACTCATTGAGCCTGGGGTTTTCGGGATGCCACAAATGAAACACTTCGGTCGCGAGAAAACCGTTCTTACGGGCCCTGCCGGCATGGTGCAGTCTGAGAACCAAGTCGGCATCCTCATGGCCCCAGCCATGGAAAACCTGATCGAATCCATTGACCCCGAAAAAATCATCCCGCCACACACCGAAGTTGCAGCTACGAATGCCGCGCCAGGAAAACACCCGATGAATCCCCCGCCAATTCCTGGGCCAAGGCAAGAGATGGTGCAGCTTGTTGGCATGACCACTGAACCAGGCCCGGACCCAAAAGGAAGCCGGCAATCGAGCCAGGTTAAGCTTGTCGGCAAGGACGAATTCGGTCAAGGCTTTGTCCAGAAGCACGCGGCTACCGTTGACGAAGCAGCCCCGCTCGGCCAGGGCCCGGTGGTTTTCGACAAACGCAGGCCCAGGCACGCAGTCGCCGTCGAGGAAAACCAAATAGGATTCTGAGGCCTGAAGCGCCGCCCTGTTACGGGCGGCAGAAGCGGTAAAGCCGCGATCCTCATGCCAGACATGGGATATCGGACAGGGAAAGCTGGGCACTTGATCACGCAGCAGCTCCACGCAGTGGGCACGCGAGCCGTCATCGGCCACGAGAACCTGATCACCGGGCCTGCATTGATCCGCCAAGGATCGCAAGACAGCCAGCAAGGCATCGGGCCGGTTGTAGGTCAGGACAATGAAGCTGATGTTCACAGGGGCCTCCAGCGCCGTCACGGGCCCATCAGCCACAGATAGCCACCGCACCAGCTATGAGCGCACCTAAGAAAAAGTCTTTGTCACGCATCACTGCAAAGGCCGCGAGCACGATCGGGCAGCGCCGCAAGTCCCCATAGCTGTCGATCGTGTCTTGGGGCACCTGTATCGTATCCGTAAAACTCATGAAACTAAAGACTGCAGGGGCGGTCGGCCCCATGTTATGCCTGGGTGGCACGCGCCACAGAAGAAAACCAGGCGGCCTTGCTGGATAATTGGCGGCTCGCATGCAGCCGTCGATTTGGCCGCGTCCGAACGAACACCCCGCAGTTTAATGAATCAAAGTGGGACTTTGTCCAAACCGGCCCCTCTCCTCAAACGCTTGCGGCTTCAGGTAGACCGCATCTGGCCCTATTTCGCTCGAAGCAAAGCCACCTGGACCCTGGCCATCGCGGCAACCGTCCTGGCTGCGGCCACCGAGCCGATGATTCCGGCTCTGCTCAAGCCACTGCTCGATCGCGGCTTTCAGGGTGAAGGGCGAGTACCGCTTTGGCATGTGCCAACCTTGCTGGTCTTGGTCTTTGGCCTCAGGGCGGCAGGTGGCTTTTTCTCGCAGTACGCACTGGCACGCATCATCAACGTCGGCTTGCAGCGCCTACGCGATGACATGTTTGCCAAGATGTTGCGCGCACACCTCCCGCTGTACGAACAGGAGAGTGCCAGCAGCCTGGCCAACACCGTGGTTTACGAGGTACAAAACGGGTCCTCGGTTCTGATCCACACCCTGATCCGGCTGCTCCGCGATACCCTGACCCTGCTGGCCCTGGTCGTTTACCTGCTTTACCTCAACTGGAAGCTCACTGCGGTGGTCGCGCTTATCCTGCCGCCGCTGATCATCATGGTTCGCAGCCTCACCCGGCGCTTGTACCGGCTCTCGCAGCAAACCCAGCACGCCACCGACCAATTGGCCTATGTGGTCGAAGAAAATGTCCTGGCCCACAGAGATATTCGTCTGCACGCAGCCCAGGGGCAGCAGGCTCGACGGTTTGGCCAGTTGAGCAACACCCTGCGCCAGCTCTCGCTAAAAAGCACCCTCGCACACAGCGGCATGAGCGCACTGACTCAAATACTGTCGGCCTTGGCACTCTCGGCCGTGATCGCGATCGCTTTGATGCAAAGCCAGGCGGGGCTGACCACGGTGGGCGGCTTTGTGGCTTTCATCACGGCCATGCTGCTGGTGATTGCGCCGCTCAAAAGCCTGGCGGAAATCGGCAGCCCCCTGACCCGAGGCGTAGCGGCCATTGAGCGCGCGCTGCGTCTGCTCGAGGAGGTTCCTGATGAGACCAGCGGTCAACATCAGAGCCGCCGTGCCCGAGGGGAAATCGAGTTTCAATCGGTGCAGGTGCGCTACAGCAACGAGGGCAGCGCGGCACTGGACAACTTGAGCCTGCACATTCATGCCGGCCAGACCGTCGCTTTGGTGGGCAGTTCAGGCTCAGGCAAGAGCACGCTGGTCAACCTTCTGCCTCGCCTGGTAGCCCGCCAAGGTGGACAGGTCCTGCTCGATGGCATAGACCTTGAACGCTGGGACCTGGCCAATCTGCGTGCGCAATTTGGCTATGTTAGTCAACATGTGGTGATGCTCAACGATAGCTTGGCCGTCAATGTCGCCCTGGGCCAGGAGCCCGACCGCCGGCGAGTGGAGCAGTGCCTGGTCGCGGCCAACCTGGAGTCGCTGCTGGAGGACCTGCCACAAGGCATGGACAGCCCGATCGGCCACAACGCGATGCAACTGTCTGGCGGTCAGCGCCAACGCCTAGCGATCGCCAGAGCCTTGTACAAGGACGCCCCCGTGCTGATCCTCGACGAGGCCACCTCTGCGCTGGATAACGAGTCAGAACTGTTCGTTCAGCAGGCCATAGACCGGGTGCGAGCGGGCCGGACTTCACTGGTGGTGGCGCATCGACTCTCGACGATTCAGCATGCCGATCGTATCGTCGTGCTGGAGGGGGGGCAAATCGTAGAGA
>Ga0194130_10007175_pt1 | contig 12474 bp, 14 predicted proteins | sample TA2KigsurfametaG_FD_160084 | JGI IMG/M metagenome (GOLD analysis project Ga0194130, IMG submission 160084) | Freshwater microbial communities from Lake Tanganyika, Tanzania - TA2015050 Kigoma 12 surface | ecosystem: Environmental > Aquatic > Freshwater > Lake | place: Tanzania: Lake Tanganyika... | reverse complement strand
AACACCTGGATGAGCATCGTGCTGATCGTGGGTGCCGGCGGCTGGCTGGTGCTGCGCGGCCAGGGCGCGCCCCGTGGCACCGACTGACCCGCAGGCGTTCGCGGCCGCCGTCGGCGCCGTGCTCGACGCCCTCGGCCCCGGCGAGGTCGTGACCTACGGCGAGGTCGCGGCGGAGGCCGGGTACCCGGGTCGGGCCCGGGCGGTGGGGCGTCTGCTCGCCGTCTCCGACGGTGCTCACCCATGGTGGCGGGTCGTGACCGCGTCGGGTCGGCTCGTACCGGGCCACGAGGCGGAGCATGCCGAACGGCTCCACGCCGAAGGGGTGGCCACCCACGACGGGCGGGTGCGACGCGGCGGGTAGGGGGAGCGCGGTCGCCGGGCCGGTAGGATCCGCCCGTCGATGGTCCGAACCGTCGACGTCGGTGCGCCCGGGCCCTCTCCGCCGCCACGCCCGACCCGGATCCGTTCGCAGGACAAGGGGCGAGCGGTCCACCTGCGACGCAATCCGAACGAAAAGGCAGCACCCCACGTGACCACCAACGGTTTCTCCGCTCTCGGCGTCTCGCCCGAACTGTGCGACGCGCTCACCGAGCGAGGCATCACCGAACCCTTCGAGATCCAGGCGCTCACCATCGCCGACGCGCTCGCCGGCCGCGACGTGTGCGGCAAGGCGAAGACCGGGTCCGGCAAGACCCTCGCGTTCGGGTTGCCCACCCTGCAGCGCATGCGGCGCGCCGAGCCCCGCCGTCCGGCCGCGATCGTGCTCGTGCCGACGCGTGAGCTCGCGCTGCAGGTGCACGACGAGCTCGCCCCGCTTGCGGAGGGCTGCGGTCGGTCGATCGCTGCGATCTACGGCGGTGCGGCGATCGAGCCCCAGATCAAGCGGCTCGTCGAGGGCGTCGACCTCGTCGTCGCCACGCCCGGTCGGGTGATCGACCTGATCCAGCAGAAGGAACTCGTCGTCGCCGACGTCGACCACGTCGTGATCGACGAGGCCGACCGCATGGCGGACATGGGGTTCCTTCCCCAGGTCGAGTGGATCCTCCGCCACGTGGAGGGTGGCCACCAGACGCTGTTGTTCTCGGCAACGCTCGACGGAGTGGTCGGGAGCCTGGTGCGGCAGTACCAGCACGACCCGGTCTTCCACGAGGTCGCCTCGAAGCAGGTCACCGTCGACCAGATGGTGCACCGGTTCCTCAAGGTCCACGAGATGGACCGTGCGAAGGTCGCTGCGGCGATCGCCCGGTCGAGCAACCGGGTCCTCGTGTTCACGCGCACCAAGCGCGCCGCGGACAAGGTCGCCGAGCAACTCGAGGACGCCGGCGTGCGTGCCGCGCCGATCCACGGTGACCTGCGCCAGAACCTGCGGGAACGGGCGCTCGCCGACTTCTCCGCCGGCAAGGTGAAGGCGCTCGTCGCCACCGACGTCGCCGCGAGAGGGATCCACGTCGACGAGGTCGACGTCGTAATCCACTACGACCTCGCCGAGGACCACAAGGCCTACCTCCACCGCTCCGGGCGCACGGCGCGTGCCGGGTCGTCGGGGCTCGCCGTCACGCTCGTGCTGTGGAACCAGGAGCTCGAGGTCCGTCGGCTGCAGAAGCGGCTCGGTCTCGACATGCCCCTCGTCGAGGTGTTCTCCAACGACCCGCGCCTCTCCACGCTCGCCACGGACGATCCGGCCGTCGAGGGCTGATCGTTGCGGGTGATCGCGGCGGAACGCGCCGCGCTCGCCGCGTGGCGAGCGGCCACCGGTGCCGAATCGCCTGCTGAGCTCGTCGCCGCCGTCGCCCGGGCCGGTGGCGCACCCGACGTCGCGGTGCAGGAGTTCTGCGCGTCGGTCGGTATCGCTCGTCCTGGCGCCGGAGGCGTGCATCCCCGGGTACCGGACGTGCTCGGCGGTCCGGCGGCCCTCGGCATGGTCCACCAGACGGCGCTCCCTCGTACGGGACGGCGCCGGGGCGGCGTGTTCTACACCCCACGGGGTCTCGCCCGGACCGTGGTGGATCGTGCGATCAGCGCCGCGGGTGTGCCGGGAACTGCGTGCGATCCGGCGGTTGGTGGCGGGGCGTTCCTGCTCGCCGTCGCCGACGCCGCCGTCACCGCGGGTCGTGACCCGGCGGTGGTGGTGGCCGGGCTGTGGGGTGCCGACATCGATCCGGTGGCGGTCGAGGTCTCACGGCTCGCGCTGCGTTGGTGGGCAGCCGACCACGGCGTGGACGACGACCCGGCCGGCCGGCTGGTGGTCGCCGACGCGCTGGCCGGTATTCCTACGTGGCGGGATGCGCCCGCCGGGTTCGACCTCGTCGTCGGGAACCCGCCGTTCCTGTCGCAGCTCCGCGGTCGGGCGGTGCGCACCGAGGGCCGTCGTGCGGTGCTGGTCGAACGGTTCGGTCCGGCCGCGGGGGGTTACGTCGACGACGCCGCACTGTTCCTGCTCGCTGCGCTCGACCTGACCGCAGCAGGCGGGAGCGTGGCGCTCCTGCAGCCGGTGTCGGTGCTCACCGCGGAGCACGCCGAAGGCACCCGCGCCGCCGTCGAACGGCGAGCCGTCCTCCGAGAGGTCGGGGACCCGGGGACCGGATGGTTCGACGCTTCGGTCGAGGTGTGCACGGTGCACCTCGACGTCCCCGCTGAGGCACCCGAAGCGTCCTATGGCGCCTCGAAGTCCTGGGCGGACCGGCTGGCGGAGGCGCGCGGGCTGCCTGCCGTCGACGTGGCGGCGTGGACGTCGCGCGGGTCGCTCGGCGACGTCGCCCGGGTCACGTCGGCGTTCCGCGACCAGTACTACGGGCTCGTGCCGGCGGTCACCGACGGGCCACGCCCCGGGCAACCGCGGCTGATCACCGTCGGGTCCGTCGGACTCCTGCGGGACGAGCACGGGCGACGGCCGGTCCGCTTCGCCCGGCGACGCTGGGCTGCGCCGACCGTCGATCTCGAGGTGCTCGAGGCGACCTCGCCCCGGGTCGCGGCGTGGGTTCGTGGCCTGCTCCACCCGAAGGTCGTCGTCGCGCCGCAGGGGCGGCTGCTGACCTGCGCCGTCGACCCGGACGGCACGATCGTGCCGTCGGTGCCGCTCAGCGCGGTCAGTCCGCTCGAGGGTGGGCACGACGCGGTGTCGCCCTGGCATCTCGCGGCGGTGCTGCTGTCGCCCCCGGTCTCGGCGCTCGTCGCCCGTCGGTACGTTGGCAGCGGACTCGGGCCGGAAACCCTCCGGCTGCCGGCCCGGGCGCTCCGCGACCTTCCCCTCCCCGGGCACCGGGCCCGCTGGGACCGGGTCGCTGCCAACCTCGCCGACCTCGCGACGCTCGACGACCCACGGCGGCGCACCGAAGACCTCGTCGTTGCCGGCACACCCATGTGCCGGATGTACGACGTGGACGCGGCAGAGCTCGTGCCGTGGTGGGCGGAGCGCGTGCGCGCGACCCTCCGGCCATTGACGGGACCCGGGCCGGGATGATCGACTGGAGCGAACATCCAGAGCGACCCGGGCGACCGGGTCCGGCAACCTGGGACAGGACACCCAAGGTGCTCGTCCGAACCGTCGGTCCGACCGGCGGGACGGAGATGCGGCTCTCCCCCCAAGGAGGGCAAACCGTGTCCCATCCGACGTCCGCGTCCCCGGTCGCCACCGTTCCGCTGCGTGAGGAGGTGCCACGGTGACCATCGGCGACACCCGACCGGATCCCCGGCCCCTCGCTCGCGCCGCCACGCCGCCGCTGACCCCGCCGCCGGTCACCGGAGCATGGCGGAACGGCGACCCGGTCGGCCGCCGCCGGTTCGTGACGACCGATCCGGGCAGGTCCTTCGTGCTCGAGGAGGGGGGCATCCTCCCGAGCGTCACCGTCGCATACGAGACGTGGGGCGAGCTCGCCCCCGACGCGTCGAACGCGATCCTCGTGTGCCACGCCCTCACGGGTGACTCGCACGCCGCGGGCCCCTCCGGCCACGGGCACCCGACGGAGGGCTGGTGGGACCGGCTCATCGGGCCAGGGCGTCCGCTCGACACCGACCGGTACTTCGTCGTCTGCTCGAACGTGCTCGGCGGCTGTCAGGGCACGACCGGGCCTGCGTCCACGGACCCACGGACCGGCCGCCCGTACGGGTCCACGTTCCCTGTCGTCACGATCCGGGACATGGTGCGCGCCCAGCGGTTCCTGGCCGGCCGCCTCGGTATCGACCGGTGGTGCGCCGTGGTCGGTGGGTCGATGGGTGGCATGCAGGCGCTCGAGTGGGGCTGCATCTACCCCGACGGTGTGGACGCGGTCGTGTCGATCGCGTCGACTGCAGCGGCGTCCGCGCAGCAGATCGCCTGGAGCTCGGTGGGTCGACTGGCGATCGCTTCGGACCCTGCGTGGCGTGACGGCGAGTACTACGACGCTGAACCGGGAGGCGGACCGCACGTCGGCCTCGCGCTCGCGCGGCGGATCGCAATGATCCACTACCGCAGCGAACCGGTCTACGCGGCGAACTTCGGGCGCGATACCGAGGACGACGTCGAACGGTTCGGCATGTGGGATCGATTCGAGGTGGAGCGCTACCTCGACTACCACGGCGACAAGCTCGTGCGCCGCTTCGACGCGAACAGCTACCTGGTGCTCAACCGGGCGATGGACCTCCACGATCTCGGGCGGAACCGTGGCCGGGGTGGCCTCGACGCCGCGCTGCAACGCATCCGCGTGCCGACGGCCACGATGTCGATCACGACCGACGGCCTGTACCCGCCCTACCAGCAGGAGTACATCCGCGACACCCTCCGGGTCGCTGGCGTCCCGGTCGCCCACACGGTGATCGACAGCCCAGAGGGGCACGACGGGTTCCTGATCGCCTTCGATCAGGTCGGGGCGGCGCTCGAGTCGTTCCTGCGGAGCGGCTGAGCCGGGCGGCAGCGGTGCCCGAACTCATCGAGGTGGAACGGTACCGGCGCCTCGCCGAAGGGGTGCTGGGGCGACCCATCGGCGCGGTCACCGTCGACCCTCTGGCTGCTGTCCCGCACGCCGTCGACGACGTCGCCGACCGACTGGTGGGCCGTTCGGCGGTCGCCGCACGTCGGATCGGGAAGCTGCTGCTCTGTGACCTCGACGACGGCGGCACGCTCGGACTGCGCTTCGGCATGACCGGACGGCTGCTCCTCGACGGGGTCGCCGGCCTCGACGACCTCCAATACGGATCGAACCGCGAGGAACCCCGATGGGACCGGTTTCGGCTCGACCTCCTCGACGGCGGGTCGCTCGTCGTGCGGGATCCGCGACGGCTTGGGCGCGTCGAGCTCGACCCGGACGAGGGGCGCCTCGGGCCCGATGCGGCGACCGTCGGCGTCGACGCGCTCACCCGTGTGCTCGCCGGGTCGACCACGGCGCTCAAGGCCCGCCTGCTCGACCAGGGGCGACTCGCCGGCCTCGGGAACCTCCTCGCCGACGAGGTGTGCTGGCGGAGCCGACTCGACCCGGCCCGCCCGGCCGGAACCCTCGATCGGCGCGAGGTCGCAGCGCTCGCCCGGACGATCCGCACAACGGTCGCCGAGCTCGACCGGCGTGGTGGTTCGCATCTCGGCGACCTCCAGGCCGCCCGGGACGGGCGGACCGCGTGCCCCCGGTGCGGCGGTGCGGTGCTGCGGCGCCGCATCGGTGGGCGGACGACGATCTCCTGTGCGACGGAGCAGCGGTGAAGGACGCCGGAGAGCGCTCGGCCCTACCATGGAGCATCGTGCAGGGGAGCGGGTGGGCCAGAGCGATCGTTGCGGCCTGCGTGCTCACGGTCGCCGTCGGCGCCGGTCCCCTCGCCGGAGCGCAGGGCACTACGCCACAGCCGGACTCCTCGACGAGCACGACCGTGGTGGGATCCCGCCGGGCGACCCTCGACGCGGAGGCGGCCGATGCCGACCGCACCGTCCGCCTCGCCATCGCCGGACTGATCGCCGCTGCGGCGGTGTCGGGGGTGCTCACCTGGCGCTTCGTCCTGTACACCGACCCGGCGAAGGGGTACGTCCGGAGCCGGGTCCGGCGGTCGGCGAAGTCGCCCGGCCCTCGGTAGCCTCCCCGGTATGGCAACTCTCGACGTCGACGCCATGATCGGGCGGTTCCGGGCCCGCGCGGAGGCGGTGCGCACCCGGCCCCTCCCGCCGATCGCCGGGGAGGAGCGCCAGCGATTCCTCGATCAGGCGCAGCTCGACTTCCAGGACTACGCGATCATCGGTGACGCCGAGGCCGCGGTCGAGGACGGGGTCCTCGTTCTGCGGATCGATCTGCGCCCGGCGGACCAGCGTGGGTGAGCCGTCTTGCCGCTGCGGGACCCTCGCTTGGTAGGCTCTCCCCCGCTGCGGATGTAGCTCAGTTGGTAGAGCATCACCTTGCCAAGGTGAGGGTCGCGGGTTCGAGTCTCGTCATCCGCTCAGCGCGAAGGCCCCCGTTCGGGGGCCTTCGTCGTTTCCGGAGGTGGTTGGACGCGGGTCGGGGCCCGGGCTCAGCAGGTTGCGTTGGCGCCGAACTTCTGCACCCAGTAGGGGGAACCGGGGCCGTCGCCCGAGGCTCGGCCGAAACCCACATGGGTGAAGGTCGGCTCAAGGATGTTCGCCCGGGGGCCGGGTGAATCCATCCAGCCGTCCATCGCATGTCCGGCGTCCCCGTAGCCGGAGGCGATGTTCTCGCCGACGTAGGAGGAGCCTCGATACCCGGCATCCCGAGCTCGGTCCCGGGGCTCCGAACCGTCCGGGCCGGTGTGGGAGAGCTTGCCCCAGCGTGCGAGCACCTCGGCGGAGCCCTGCGCGGCCTGCTGCAACGTGTCGCACCGAACGAGCGGCTCGACGCCGTGCTCGGCTCGGTGCGAGTTCACCTCGTCGAGCATCTCCGCGTCCCAGGGGGTCGGCAGCGGCACGACGGTGCTCGTCGTGGGAACGGTGGTCGCGCGGCCTGCGGTGTCGGGGCGGATGGCGTCGCCGAGGACGGCACTCGTGGCCGAGCAGGCAGCGAGCGACGCCATCGACATGGCGACGATGAACATGCAAGTTCGGTGACTTCGGCGGTGCACCCGAAGAGCTTTTCAGGTCACTCAGCCCGTACCTAGCGGCTGGAGCGGGCTGTATCGATATCGACATCCGACGGACGGACAACCATTTCGTGACCCGCCGTGGAGTACCTCGTGGTTTCGACGAATTGATGCCGGGGTACCCAGCGCCGGCTCACTGCGATCGCGCACGAGCCGAGGGTTCAGGCAATTGACATCCATCTAGTAAGCCGGGGTCTCCTAGCTCCGGTCTTGCTCGTCGGATGCACTCCGTCGAACAGCGACCCCGACCCCCCCGGGGCTCCGTGCAACCAACTCCGGTGGTGTCCCCACCCGGAAAAAGGAGAAAACAATGCGTTTGCGACACACCGTCATCGCCGTGGTGGCCGCGGGTTCACTCGTCCTCGCAGCGTGCAGCAGCGACGACGACACGACGGCGTCCAGCGACACGACTGCTGCGTCGACGGAAACCACCGCCGCTCCGGCGACCACCACGACCGCCGCCAAGCCCGGTGACATCGTCGCCGTGGCGACCTCGACCGGCACCTTCAAGACGCTGGCGGCCGCCCTCCAGGCCGCCGACCTCGTCACGACCCTGCAGGGCACCGGGCCGTTCACGGTCTTCGCCCCCACCGACGCGGCGTTCGCGGCGCTTCCGGCTGGGCTGCTCGACAAGCTTCTTCTCCCGTAGAACAAGGAAGTCCTGACGCAGATCCTCCTGTTCGACGTGATCTCCGGCAGCGAGGTCCCGTCCTCGAAGGTCGCCGCGGGTGATGTGAAGATGGCGAGCGGCGACACGGCGAAGATCGTCGTGAGCGGTACGACCATCACGATCGCCGACGCGAAGATCAGCGCGGTCGACGTGGATGCGTCGAACGGCGTGATCCACGTGCTCGATGCGGTCATGGTCCCCGCCGGTGTCGACGTGGCGGCGCTGCTCGCCAGCTGACCTTCGGGTCCAACTCGAATTCCCCGAGGCCGAGGGCCTGTCACGGTGATGTGGCGGGCCCCCGGTCTCGTCTGCCACCTCGATCGCGTTTGGCAGACGCCGCCACGGTGGCTACGACGCAGGCCTTCGGGGTGCCTCACGCAGTCGCGGGTTCCGCCTCATCCGTGCGGGTGGCGCTCGCCCTGGTGAGGACGGCGAGTGCCACGAAGGCCACGAGCAGGCCGACCCCCTGGATCGGGCCGATGACCTCCCCGAGGAAGATCGCCCCGGCGAGCGCGGCGCCGACCGGCTCACCCTGGAGCAGGATCCCCGAGGTCGACAGCGGCACGTGCGGTTGGGCCCATGCCAACAGCCCGTGGCCGAGACAGCCGGGGATGATGGCGAGCGCCACCAGCCAGCCCACGCCCTTCGTGGGTGGCGCGATGCCGTGGTCGCTCAGCGCGAGCAGCGGAAAGAGCGAGATTGCGGCGACCGCGGCCATGCAGAACAGGTACTCGATCGTGCCGACACCCTCGCGGGCCTTCTTCGTCACGAACAGGTAGCAGACCCAGATCCCGATCGCCGCGAACGCGAGCCCGAGACCGAGCGGCTTCGTGCCGCTCGCAGCGAACCCCGGGACGACGAAGAGCACGACGCCGGCGATCGCGCCGAGCGCGCAACCGAGGGCGAGCGCCGTGATCCGCTCACCGAGGAACCCGCGCCCGATGAGGAGCCCGAGCACCGGCGTGAGCGCCGCGGTGACCGTCGCGATCCCGACGGTCGCGTGCCGCAATGCCTCGAACCACACGGCGAGATTCACACCGAACAGCAGCCCACCGAGGAGCGATCGGCGCACCATGAGCAGGGTGATCGGCTTGCGAAGGACGAGGGCGATCACCCCGAAGACGATCGCGACGATCACGAGTCGCCAGAAGGCGACCACGATGCCCGGAAGGTCGGCGTTCTTCGCGAGCACCCCACCGGAGCTCCAACATGCGGTCGCTGCGAGGATGGCGAGCACGCCGAGCGCGGCGTTCGACTGGGATCGCAGACCGGACACGAGACCCATCGGGTGGACGCTACCAGCAGAGGTGACCGATGTCACCGGAACGTCGGGTCGTCGCTGCGGTCCACCGGTACGCTCCGACTCCGGCAGTGGACAACGGGGAGGCGTCGTGACCGGAGTGCGAATCGGGCTGTTCGTCCCGCCGAACGACATCACCGCCGCGATCGAAGCGGCACAGCGAGCCGAATCGCAGGGCTACTGGTCGGTGTCGCTGAACGACCACTTCGTGCCCCAGACCGGCCCGTCCGACGGCCCGCAGCTCGAGTGCCTCACGACGCTCACCGCGATCGCCATGCGTACCGAACGGGTGCGCCTCGTTCCGTCCGTGATCGCCGCCTCCTACCGCAACCCGGCGCTGCTCGCGAAGATCGGTGCGACCCTCGACCACGTCTCCGGCGGCCGGTTCGTCCTCGGCATCGGCTCCGGCTGGAACAGCGCCGAGTACGCGGCGCACGGCTACCACTTCGGTGACGCAACGGAGCGGCTCGACCACCTCGAGGAGACCCTCCGGATCGTCAAGGCGATGTGGACCGACGACGATCCGGTCGTGCACGGGCGGCACGCGCACGTCGAGCACGCGTCGACCGAACCCCGCCCGCTGCAGCAGCCGCAGCCGCCGATCATGGTCGGGGGTTCGAGCCGGTACCTGCTCGGCATCGCCGCCCGCCACGCCGACATCGTGAACCTCATCCCGCCGACGGCGAACGGCAAGGACTTCGTGAAGGACGCCGACGCGACCGTGCGGTTCGACCGGGCGCGCCTGCGGCGCCGGAACGAACTGCTCGACGAGCTCGCCGTGCAGGCCGGCCGCGACCCGGCGACGATCGAACGCAGCGGGTTCACCCTCGCGCACGTCACCGAGGATCCGAACGACCCGGTGCTCGAGAAGTTCGCGCGTCGCCTCGGGTTCGACGACCTCGCCACCGCGCAGCGGTCACCCGTCGCCCTCCTCGGCACCCCCGAACAGGTCGCCGAGGAGATGCTGAGCCGCCGCGACGAGGACCGCATCACCTACGTCGTCATCGCACCGAGCTCACCGACGGCGCAGGCGCTCATCGCCGACCGGGTCCTGCCCGCAGTCAGTTGAGGGTCGGCAACCGGTAGGTGCGCGCTGCGGTGTCGTGGAACAGGTCGACACGTTCCGCAGCAGTGAACGGGGCAGCGATCTTCTTGAACGCGTTCCAGAGCGCCACGTAGCCGACCACGCTCGCGTCGACCGGGAAGTTCGACTCGAACATGCACCGGGCCGGTCCGAACGTGTCGATCACGAAGCGGATGTCATCACCCCACGCAGCGACGATCTCCTCCGACGACGCCGGAACACCCCGCCGGTCCCAGCGGTCTCCGGAGAGCGGTCGGGTGATGCCACCGAGCTTCACCACCACGTTCGGACACCCGGCGACGCCTCGCAGCGCAGTGCGCCACACCGAGCGCACCTCCTCCGAGCGCCCCCGGTAGGGGCCCCCGGCGATGGGGACGCCGAGGTGGTTCGCCACGATCGTCGTGCCCTCGCACGCGCAAGCGAGCGCGGCGAGCTCGTCGAGCTGGGGATGGAAGCAGAACGCGTCGAAGGAACGGCCACGGATCCCGAGCGCGTCGACGCCGTGCCGGAACGTCGCCTCGCCCATGAGCCCGCTGCGCGTCGCCGCGTTGTTCATGGGTGACGGGTCGTGCGCCGTGGTGTGGCGGACCCCACGGAACCGACCCCGCCCCGCATCGTCGAGCGTGTCGAGCACGTCGCCGACCGCCGCGCCGAGGGTGAGGTCGGCGTGCCCGACGATCGCCGCGATCTCGGCACCGCCGAGCGTCGCGCTGCTTTCCGCAGCGGCGGCCACGTAGCGCACCTCGCCGACCGGGCGCAGCTCGACCGGACCGTCGGCGAGGTAGTGGGCGTGGCACTCCACGAACACCGTCCGCAGCACCCGGTGGCCGGACCCCGTGTCGGCGAGGAGCGCGTCGAGCGGGTACGGCGTGCCGGTGTGTCCGGTGTCGTCCCAGAGATGGTGGTGCGCGTCGCAGATCGGGAGGTCCGGGTCGAGGACCTCCTCGGCAGGTGCGGACACCGGGGTCGCCATGGCGCGGACCCTACCGCCCGGCCCGCTCAGACGACGCCGGACTCCCGCAGGGCGGCGATCTCCTTGGCCGCCACACCGAGGTCGGTGAGGATGGCGTCGGTGTGCTCGCCGAGCGCCGGGGCGGCTCGGCGCACGCCGCGGTCCTCCGGTCCGTCGGCGAACGTCACCGGCTGGCCGACCACCGCCACCCGCCCCCGGGTCGGATGCTCCACGGGCCGGGCGATCCCCGTCGCCACGACCTGCGGGTGCGCGAAGGTCGCCCCGAGGTCGAGGACGGGCCCGGCCGGGACGCCGACGGCGAAGAAGGCCTCGATCCACTCCTCCGCCGGCCGGGTGCGGGTGACGGCCTCGATCATCGAGTTCACCTCGTCACGCCGTGCGGCACGCGCCCGAGGCGTCGCGAAACGTTCGTCGTCGGCCCACTCCGGATGGCCGAGCACGCCGCACATCGCCCGGAAGTGATCGTTCGTTCCGGGCGCCAGGTTGAAGGGTCCGTCCGCCGCCTCGAAACACCCCATCGGCACCGCGGTCGGGTGGTGGTTCCCCTGCTGGGCGGGCACCTCGCCCTCCACGAGCACGCGCGCCGCCTGGAAGTCGAGCATCGCGATGAGCGACTCGAGCAGCGAGGTGCGCACCCATGCGCCCTCGCCGGTGCGGTCGCGTCGGATCAGCGCCGAGAGGATCCCGAATGCGAGGTAGACGCCAGAGGAGCTGTCGGCCACCGCATGCCCGGACCGCACCGGACCCTGACCGGGCAGGCCCGTGACCGACATGAGCCCGCTCATCCCCTGCGCGATCTGGTCGTACCCGGGCCGTTCCGCCCACGGCCCGTCCTGGCCGTACCCGGAGATGCTCCCGTAGACGAGGCGCGGGTTCACCGCCCGCAGCGCGTCCCAGTCGATCCCGAGCCGGGCCGTCACGCCTGGGGCGAAGTTCTCCACCACCACGTCGGCACGCTCCACGAGCAGCAGGAACAGCGCACGCCCGCGCGTCGACTTGAGGTCGAGGGTCAACGACTCGTTGTTCCGCCGCAGGTTCTGGAAGTCCGACCCGAGACGACCACCGAGCGCACCCGCCCCGGCAGCGGCGGGGCGCTCCACGGTGATGACCCGCGCCCCCCAGTCGGCGAGCTGGCGGACCGCGGTCGGACCGGCCCGGAACGCCGTCAGGTCGAGGACCAGCAGATGATCGAGCGGCAGCACCGTCAGGACGTCGCCTCGCGCAGCGGGCCGTGCAGCGCAGCGAGCCGGTCGATCATCGCGTCGACGCTGCGAGCGCCCGCCTGGTAGATCGCCGTCGCGTTCACCGCCGCCCAGTGGAACCCCATCGACCGCACCGCCTCGGCCCGCCGCACCACGGCCGCGGTGTCGGCGTAGAAGGTCTTGCCCGCCTCGTCCGTCGGC
>Ga0194130_10007171_pt1 | contig 12478 bp, 10 predicted proteins | sample TA2KigsurfametaG_FD_160084 | JGI IMG/M metagenome (GOLD analysis project Ga0194130, IMG submission 160084) | Freshwater microbial communities from Lake Tanganyika, Tanzania - TA2015050 Kigoma 12 surface | ecosystem: Environmental > Aquatic > Freshwater > Lake | place: Tanzania: Lake Tanganyika... | reverse complement strand
TAATAAAAATATAGAATAATAAAAAAATTTTCAAATTAAAAATTTAAAAAATTTAAATAAAAATTATATCCTTTATTTAAATACACACTGCAAAAAAAATAAATAAATGTTTGAACTAAATTCAAATAAATTTAATAAATTTATTAAAAAATTTATAAATAATCTTAATAAAAATACCGTGATTATATATATAAGTAAAAATTTTCTAGAAATATTGATATACCTGTTACTCATAGTTTTTGTGGGTTATTGTTATATATATCTTTCTTTCGATGTCTTTAATGCTAGCAATATTTATAATGTTAGAGACCTTAGTAGACAGTGTTTTCTTTCGATGCAATATAATTACCGTATTTTTAGAAAAGATTTTTGACATATTCGTATAACAGATATCTTTTCAAAAGACAGATTCTATACGCACTATCTTGAATATATTCATACCGAACGTGCGATACCAATCTTTGATGATAGAGAATTTAATAACTCAAATGTACGAACCGTTCGCGTAGAGAAAGAGACAAGTTTATGTTTGAATCATTACAATTTAACTGAGCGTAGATTTATAGAAGATACCGCCAGGTATAACCCAGGAAGAGACAAGTCCTGGTATAACCTATTCGTTGAAAAGCTAAGATTTAACGAAGTCAAGATTAATACTCCTACAGAAATAAAAAAGCCTACTAGCCATGTAATCACCACTAATGAAGAATACCTTAGATGTTTACGTTTGTACGAAAAGAATTACTCTACCTGATCTATTTATTGTGATATGAGTTCTATAAAAAGTGATGATGCAAAATTTTTATTTGTTCAAGAAAGAATGAAATGGCAGGGTCTTGAGCAGGGTCTTGAAATTTTTTTAATATTTTTATCAGTCGTATTGGCAATTAAATTGGGAATCTACCTTGACAATTTTGAACAATCCAGTGAATTGGTAATTAGTCCTTTTGGAGATAGGAGCTTGAATCCGCGATTACGGTGAAATGAATGAGATGAATAATTTACCTTTACAAGATATATTAAAATTTTTAAAAAATTGTTATAAAATTAAAAATATCATATTCTTTCATTATTATAATTTTTTTAACTATATTTTAATACAAATGTATTAAGCTTTACAAACGAATAGGTTATACCTTGCGGATGAAATGAATTCCGGTATTCGTGTATATGGAGGATTACGGTGCTTTTATATTCTTACTTATATTTTTCGATGTGAGAATAAGCATCATTATGTTTGTTTTTTTGACATCATTGATATTCTTATTTTTATTTTTCGGGTTTTTTTTTATTTTTTATTTTTTATTTAATTATAAAAGAATTTTAAATCTTATATTAAATTTTATGCTGAAGCTTTACTTATCTTTTATCTATGTATTATTAAATTTATTTTAAGGATTTAATCTTTCAACAATAAAGTTTATTATTTTTAAAGAAGCTATTATGTGCGCTGAAAAAATCGAGCGCTATTTAAACAACAAATATATATATATATATATATAATAATAATATAATTATTTTCACGAAAAAAATTTACATATAACGCAAAAATAATTAATAAATTTGATAACATAACATTAGCTAATAATAATTATTATTTTAATTTAAAAATTTTAAGTAATGATTTTGTTTATAATACAACCTTTAATAATTTATTAAAATTTTATAAAAATGAATTATCAAATACATTTCAATTATTTAATTCAAATATAAATATTTTAAATAATTATATTAATTTTTATTTAGATATTTATTATAAAAATTTATGCATATTTAATACGCATTATATAAATTATTCTATATTAAATAGTTATAGTAGATTGTTTTTTATCAATATAATTTTTTATTTAAACACTTTTTTTAAAATTTTATTATTTCTAATAATTATTTATTGTATATTTTTTATAAATATCTTATATAACTATACTCATCAGTTATCTCAAAATAATTATTTAGCAAAATTTTTTATATTAAATGAAAGTGAAAAAGAAATAGGCCCTGTAGATGACTTGATATTTTTTGTAGTCTTATTCATTTTAACAATTTTTTGTTTTATTTTTTCATCAATTTTTTTTTTAATATTACAGGGTAAATTTTTTATTTGAATCTTTTCGGGATTGATTTTAATTATGATTTTAATTTTAAGTATACCTATTAATTTATTTATAGATTATGGATTTTATTTTTTAACGTATATAAGAGGTTCAGCGTCTGGTGATAACTTCATTAAAGAATTATTATTTGATTTAATATCAACTTTTACAATTTTTATTAGATTTATTATTCAAAATATTCGTTTTTTATTTATATTTTCGGCTACTTTTGAATTATTAGAGTGAATTTTTACTGTTAATAGCAATATTTTTTTTATGTTCAATACCGAAAATAAAAATTTTTTAATCAATTTATCTTATATTAATTATATTTTTAATAATTTAAATTATAATATAATTAAAATTAATTTATTTATGTTTATAATATTATATATATATTATACATTACACTTATTATTTTTATTATTAGTACAAATAGTTATTTATATTGGTATATCTTCTTGACTATTTTTTTTTTTATATTCAACAAAATTTTTAAATAAACATGAAAAATTTTTTTTATATAAAAAATATTTATAATTTTAAATGAATATAAAATATCTTAAAAAAAAACGGAAAGTTCAAAAGTGACTAAAGTGAACCCGCCTTCGAATAAATTCAGCGTATGAAGATATGAGAAGAAATGTTTTTTATTTAACTAGTTATTTAATATATTTAGATCACAAATATTATTGAAAATTAAGTTTTTGAATTATAAGCTTTATTTTATTAATTATATCTGCAATTTTATAATACCTGACTCTGCGGATCTATAGAAACATTTTTGAGAGACTACATAATAAACGCTGTAGATCACTCTCCACAACAAGCTTAATCTATTTGATATCTTTCATGAGAAATTTGGTGAATTTTATAAGAAGCAATTATTTATCTGACTTTTTGGATGATAATGGTTTTTTTAAAATTTTTTTTCTAATATATGTATATACATATATTAGAAAAAAAATTTATTATTAATTGATTTTAACAAATTTCCTAATTGATATATATTTTATTACATTAGTATTACTGGCTCACAGCATTAGGTATTTAAATTATAAAGAGATTATTATTATTATTTTAACAAGCAACCTAATTAATTTGGGATCGTTATTGCTCACCTATTATTGGTGTTATAGCTGATACTTTGAATATTATATATATTTTTAATATTGACTACGTGACCGCAAGAAAATACATGAGAGAATTTATTTTATGATATTAATTTTAAAATAAATTTTTTGAGTTTTATTTATACATTTTTAGTAAATAGTATTAGTTTTGCTACTAATATTTATCTTTTAAATTACGCTAAGTATGAAGAAAAATCTAAAGAATATATTTTATCAATAAATTTATCTATTTTATGAATAAATTGATTTATTTTTTCAATAACATATCTACTTATTTAGTATTAATTATTAAGTGATTCTAACAAATTTTTTATTTAATTTAAACTCTATAGTTGTAATGTTTTTTATTACACTACTAATAACTACTTATAATCGTAAGTATCTTAGTTATAAAGGAATCGTTATTATTATGTTGCTAAACAATTTGGGATTGTTATTGTATTGCTGTTATAGCTGAGACTTTTATATTGTTGATTATTCTAACGAGACTATGGGACTAAAAGTAAATACAAATACATGAGAAAATTTACCATATGATATTAATTTTAAAATAAATTCTCTGAGTTTTCTTTTTCTATTTTTAGTAAATATTATTGGTTTTGCTACTAATATTTATGTTTTAAATTACTTTAAATATGAAGAAAGAGCTGAAGAATTTATTTTATTAATAAATTGATTTATTTTTTCAATGATCTTTCTAGTTATTAGTAATACTTTGTTTACTTTAATAATTGGGTGAGAATTAATAGGATTAACGTCATTTTTATTAATAAATTTCTGAAAATTTAAAACTACTACTTTAAGTTGTAGTTTTAAAGCTTTTTGTTTTAATAAAGTTAGTGATTTATTTTTAATGTTAGGTTGTGCTATTTTATGAAATCATTATAAAATAAATAATGTCGATGTGTTATTAATGCATATATCGTTAAACAAAATTGATAATAGTGTATTAACTTATTCGTGTATTTGTTTTTTAATAAGCGCATCTATTAAATCAGCACAAATTATTGGACATTTATGATTACCCGATTCAATGGAAGCTCCTGTTCCCGCATCAGCATTAATTCATTCTGCAACCTTAGTTTCTGCAGGTATATACTTAATTTTAAAATTTCAAATATTATTTGTTATAACGCAGATGATGAGTATTATATTCTTTATCGGTAGTTTAACTGCTTGTTTTGGTGGTATTGTTGCTGCAGCTCAAACAGATATGAAAAAACTACTAGCATACTCTACTATCAGCCATTGTGGATTTATTATGGCTTCTATTAGTTTAGATAGTTTTATAATAACTATAACATATTTATATTTACATGGTTTATTTAAGGCTTCTACATTTTTCTGTGCGGGATCTATTATCAAAACAAACAATACCCAAGACACAAGATTAATGGGTAATAACCATACTCAAATATTTGATACAACAAGTTTAATTATTTCTACAATTAACCTTGGTGGATTACCATTTACATTTGGGTATTTATATAAGCAAATGTTTATAACACAATTATCTATAAATTCATTCTCTGCTTTGAGTGTTGGGTTCTGTTTAATAGGTTTATTAAGTAGTATTGTGTATGTTTATAAATTAATACATTATAGTTGTTTTGATTTTAGAAAAGGTTCTTTGCAAACTAGTTATTTATATATACAAAATATTTTAACAAATAAAATATCATGATCATTTAATTTCACATATTCTAAATTTTTTTCTTTTTTAGTAATTTATTTATTTGCTTCACTATTTTACACTATAATTAATTTTTTTTTCATAAAAAATTATATTTTTTTTTATTATTCACCTGAAACCATTACTAATGAATATAAATTTTTTGAAAATTATTTTTTCTTAAGAAAATATATTGTTTCAATTTATTATACTTTATTTTTTTTATTATCCAGTATATTGATATTAAACTCTTGAAGAACTACATTTTTTTCACATGACACTTTTGAAATAATAATTAATTTATGAGGATTATTTACTTTTACTTTCCTTGTTAATTCTCTTACAACATTTATAAATCATTATTTATTTAATTATTTACTTATGTATATTTAAAAATTCTTAATTCAATATATATATTAGTAATCTTATATAATTTAAATTTAATATTATCTTTTTATATAGAAATAATGTTACAACTAATTACACAATTCAACTATAAAAATAATTTTATTTTTTTCTCTAAATATAATTTTTTAGATATTATAATATATTCTTTCTACAAAAATAAAATATTATTAAAAACTATTTTAATAGTTAGATAAATTTGAGAGAATAGTTTAATGGTAAAACCACAGTCTTCAAAACTGTTATTATAGGTTCAAATCCTGTTTTTCTCGTTGATATATTTAATCTGAGAAAGCTTTATTTTAATTATATTTTTGTTTAAAAATTATATATATATAAAAAAAAATAATAAAACAAAATTAAATTTAAAAAGTAATAAACATGTGTACAAATCTATAATATAGCAGTTTTAAATAGTTGAAATTAAAAAAAAATAGTTGAAATTAAAAAATGCTATAATAATATTTAGCATATATATACTTCTAGTTATACTTTTATGTTTAAAAACTCTATTTGATATTCTACTAACAATGCAGCCTAAAATGTTTAGAGGCCTTCTTAATATGTGTGTTACTGGAATATATGACGAAGATTTTCGTATTTCAACTGTTATTTATGCCGAAATAAGACGTATTAGAGATATTTATAAATTTTTAACAAGTGGCGACGAGTCTTTTTTATATGGTTCAGATACTAATGCACATGATAAATTTGATGCAACTGCATATAGTTTTATGACATTGCGTAAGCGTTCTCATGTATTTATTAAAAGTACCCCAATATATACTGATGTAATTTTCAATAAATTAAAAAATATTAGTAATTTATTAAATGTTATACTTTTTAATTTAAAATGAGTTTTAACAGCATTAATAATATCTACTATTTATTTTTACATATCATTATTTTATATTCAAGTTGATATTGCTAAACAAATAGCAATATGATACATTTTATTTGTATTATACTACTTACTCATAAGCACATTTAATTCTTTTTTAATAAAATATAAATATGGAAAGTTTACATCAGCTATACAACGTTTTTGAAAAAGAACAGGGATAATATTTTGACTTATTGAAGGATTTCTATTTTTATTATTTTTTTATTATTTTTTAAACAGCAGCCAAGAACCTTTATATATGTTTGATTACTCTAGTTTAAATCAAGAATTATTAATACAATTAAAAGCAACCTTTAAAAATTTATTATTATTATCTTTAGCGATTTATTTAAGTTTTATTCTCATTTTTAATTTAAATTATTTAAATTATTTTCAAAATTTATTTATATTATTATTAACTTTATTAATAATATTCTATTCATTATATATTGAAAGTTATCAATTTATTTATATTTTAAGCTTATATGCTGATAAATTTTGATTATTTGAAGATATTTCCCAAAGTTGAAGTTTAGAAATCGAAGAAAATAATTTACGAGCAAAACAGCAATATTTTATATATTGTCTTATTGGGAAATATTGACATTTTATTTTTATTTTTATAAGTTGATTTTTTTTTTTTATAAAAAGTATAGAAATAAAAAAAATCAACTATACAATGTTAGGTTATAATACACAAAATTTATTAATATTATATGTTTTAAATATTTTATGTTTAATTCAGTGGATGAAGCATTTATCTAAAAAATTTCTAGAAATTACTTATTATTGATTTCATATGCAATACGATGAGGAATTATTAAATAATTTTTTTTTTGAAATATTTAATATTATCTGCTCTCTGTTTAATATTAATTCAATAATAATAAATATAGAACTAATATTTATATTATCAGATAAAATTTTATACCCAGACAGTATAAATTTGTGAAAGTTTATCTAGTAAATGATTAAATATTTAAACCATATAATGATTTACTATTTAAACCATATAAAATTATACTCTAATTTTAAAATATTACTAAATTCTATTAAAACTTTTGTAAAAATCAACAAAAAATTGTTTAATAAAAAAAATAATCTAATAATTACTAATATTATCGTTATAAAAGATCTTGTGATAAAAAAATGGGTATACACCATTAACCACAAGCGGTTAGGGTTGTTATATTTTCTATATGCGTTAATCTCAGCGTTAATGGGGGCTTATTTAGCTACATGTATTAGATTAGAGATGGCCTTTCCAGGCAGTCCCTTTTTCAATGGGGATTCTCTAAAATATTTACAAGTTATCACCGCCCACGCTTTAATTATGATCTTTTTCGTTATCGTACCTATCTTTTTTGGAGGGTTCGCTAACTATTTTTTACCATATCATGTAGGAAGCAAAGATGTAGCATACCCTAGATTAAATAACATGGGATTTTGAATACAACCTTGTGGATTATTATTAATTGCAAAAATGGGCTCTATGAGATTAGAGTATTGAGTCACTGAAATGAAAACATCTTATTTTTCCGCATTGACTAATGTTGATCATTTTTTACAGCGATATGAGTATAGTGATTTAATTCCTAATATTACAAAATCTTTTCAAGATTTTGATTACGCTAAACCGTGTAAAGAAATTGAAGACGCATTAAAAGGACTAAAAAAAAAAAAACATTTATACGATTTTGCTACTTATTTAAAATTAAGATCAGAAATAATTAGAGGATTACACTTACAAGAAAAAAGTATATATATAACTTCGTTATTTGATCATGCTCGTTATAGTTATAAATTAATTTTTTGAAAAGATATATATAATTGTAATGATACATTTTGATTTTTAACTAAAAATGGATTAAAAAGAAAAAGACAAAAAAGATTTTTAATTAAATGTATTAGTCAAAACCAAACAGTTGCTGGTTGAACTTTTATTACACCTTTTTCATCAAATACAGAGTATACAGGTTTTGGTATTCAAGATATGTTAATATTGGGTGTATATTATGCAGGAATAAGTACTACCATTAGTATGGTAAATTTATTAATAACTAGAAGAGCATTATCTATGCCTGGTTTAAGAAACAGAAGAGTATTATTACCTTTTATGAGTATTACTATATTATTAATGTTAAGAGCTCTTTCTATTATTACACCAGTATTAGGTTCTGCTATGTTAATGTTACTAACTGATAGACACTGAAAAACTTCCTTTTTTGACTTTTCTTATGGTGGAGATCCTATTTTTTTTCAACATTTATTTTGATTTTTTGGACATCCTGAAGTTTATGTATTAATTATACCAGCTTTTGGGATAATTAACTCAGTACTACCTAATACTTCTCACAGAAGAGTAGCCTCAAAACATCATCTAATTTGAGCTATTTATATTATGAATTATATGGGATTTTTAGTTTGAGGCCACCATATGTATTTAGTTGGATTAGATCACAGAAGTAGATCTCTTTATAGCACTATTACAATTATGATTTCTTTACCAGCTACAATTAAAGTAGTTAACTGAACATATACGTTATTAAACGGCATGATAAGAAATAATTTAATTTTATACGGTATTACTTCTTTTATTTTTTTTTTTTTAGTAGCTGGTTTTACAGGAATGTGACTATCTCATGTTAGTTTAAATATTTCTATGCACGATACCTTATATGTTGTAGCTCACTTTCATTTAATGTTATCAGGGGCTGTTGTTATGGGTATTTTTGTAGGATTTTATTATTATTATTATTCAATATTACAATCGAAATACTCTAAACTGTTTAGTTTAGCTCATATAATATATTATACTGTTGGACAATGAACAACATTTATCCCTATGTTTTGAGTTGCTTTTTCAGGATTACCTAGAAGATTACATGACTTTCCTTTAATGTATATGGGTTGACAATCTATGTCAACTGTCGGTCATTTTACCACTATGATAGGGGTATTTTGTTTTTATGCCACCTTATTAGAGTCTAGTTTTGAAAAAAAATTAACTACTTATATTTATAATTTAGTTCCAAGATTTTATAATAATTCTTCTTATACTTGTTATAAAAATATTAACCAAATATTAAATATCAGTAATAAATTATTAATAAATAAAAAAAAAATCAGAGTATTTATTAATAAAAATATAGTCTAACTTATTATGATATTTATTTTTAACATAATTTTATTTTTAATTTTAACTATAATAATTGCTATTATAACATTAATTGAAAGAAAAGTTTTATCTTTAGTGCAAAGAAGAGTTGGACCTAATTATATTGGATATAAAGGTAGATTGCAATTTATTGCGGATGCGTTAAAATTATTATTAAAACATATTTTTATTATAACAAAATTAAATAAATTTTTATTTATAATTTTTCCCTGTCTAGTTTTAATCATGTGTTATTTATTTTGAGTAAATTTAATTTGAGGACCTAATCTAAGCTTATTTGAAATAGAGTATAATATACTATTTATGTCTATTTTATCTATTTTATTTACCTTTTTACTTTTTTTAGTTGGATGAAGTAGTAAAAATAAATATTCAATTTTAGCATCAAACAGAATTATTATTATTAGCTTTAATTTGGAAATATTTTTAAATTTTATATTTATTTTTTTAATTATTTTTTTTGAATCGTTCTCTTTTTATCAAGTTGTAAATTTACAATCTTTTTTTTTAAATGGTTTTTTTTTATGCTTACCGATAACGCCTTTACTGATAATTACTTTTTTATTAGAAACCGCTAGAATTCCTTTCGATTTAGGTGAATCAGAGTCGGAATTAGTTGCAGGTCATACAACAGAATTAGGTGGTTTTTTTTTTGCATTATTTTATTTAGGAGAATATTTTCATTTATACTGTTTTTCTGTTACATATGTTTTATTATTTTTTAATGGATGAAATTAAAACTTTATATTAAATGATTTTAAAAAATTTTATTAATTTTTTTAATTTATATTATTTATTTATATTTGTATTATTTATTTATATTATTAATAAATTCTTATTTCAAACACAAATAAGAATTAAATTTATTTTATTATTAATATTATTAATAATATTATCTTCTATAAGTTTATTTTACAATTTAGATGGTTTAACTATGATGTTTTTAATTAGTGAATTTTCTATTATATTAATATTTATTGTTATGTTTTCTCAAATTTATTCTTTTAATTATGAAAAGACAAAAGAATTTAATCTATATCTAATATCATTAATTATTATTTCAAATATAAACTATTATGAAGTATCAATTATAGATTATAAAAATTATTACTCATATTTTCAAATATTAATTAATGACTTTTATTATATCTATAATTTATATTTTGAAAAACAAATATTATTAACCTTTATAATTACTATTATAATAACTATTTATAGTATATTTTTTATATTATTATATTATAGTTTAAAAAAAAAATTATTATCCCAAAAAGTATTAACAAAAAATTTATACTTATTAAGAAAGCAAAATATTATACATCAAAGTAATTATAATACTAAAATTAAATTTTTTAAAAATAATAATTAATTGTTTCAAAAAAATTCATTTTCTATACCCAGTGATTCAAGTGGTATTTTATTAACAAAAGTTATTCAAACAAGAAGATGTAATACCAGAAAACACGCTACTATTTGCAGATTTTTATTAGTAGTTATTAAAAAAACTAGAACTATTTTAAACAAAGTAAAAAAAAAAAAAAGTAGAGCTATAGTTGTTAGAACCAAATATATTAAATTTTTAAAATTTGGAAAATATTATAATTTTTTTGATAATGCTTTAGTTTTATTAAAAAAACGTATGAATGCCCGAGGTAAAGAGTTATACGGACCTACTAGTAAAGAGTTAAAAATAAAAAAATTTAAAATTGCTTACAAATGTGTTTTTTAACATAAATGAAATTAATTATCAAATATTATAATAATTTAAAACTTAAACCTTCTCATAGATTTTTTATAAATTTATTTTTTTTAAAAAATATTAAATTATATTTATTAAAACAATTAAATTATATAAGTATTTTTTCTTCACTAACAAAAATTTTAAAAATAAAATTTTTTAAATTTAATTATACATATTATATTTATTTTACATGAATATTTATTTATATAAATTTAGTTATACAATTGGTCTTATTTATAATATAATAAATGTTAGAAATAATGTTAAAAAAAACAAGAAAAATAACAAAAATTTTACTTTTCTATATGTTAAAAAATTATTTAAAAAAACCAAAATTTAAATTAAATAATAAAAGAATAATATTTACAACTATAAGAAATTATTATAATTCCCTCTCAATGGGTGTAAGTTTATCATCTTTATTAAAAGTTGAGAGTTACATATTAATTCTATTAAATGGATATTCTTCAAAATCTATAATTTTTAATTCATTTCTAAAAAAATGATTTTATTTAAAAGTAAATCTATAAGTAAAAATTTTTAGTTTTTAATAATATTTTTTAACTCAGTGTTTGTTTGGTAATAACTTTAATACTCATAAGATGGGTTAAGATAATTGAAATTAATAAAATTAATAAATTTCTTTGAATTTATGTATAGACTTAAAATCGAACGTATTATCTGAAAAATAGGCAGTATGACGCTTTGGGCAAAATACTACTCCGAGCCTATTTGAGATAAGATAATATGTAGAAATCCTTGACTTTTAAAGTTAAAAACCGAAATAATTTTAGTAAGATCTATAAAAAACAAGTGATGATCTGAAATAACAGGCAGACCTTGTAATATTGATGAATCAAAAGAAATGAGAAAAGAATCAAAAGAAATGAGAAAAAGACGAATACTTAGAGAAATTTACACATTTAAACCTAGAATTCCTTACTTTGATGAATGTTTTAATACTATTTTTAATTCTTTAAAGTCTAGAATACTAAAAAATTCTTATAAAATTTTATACTGAGAATGTACAACAGTATATAAAGGTAGTTACAAATTTAGTTTTGGTAAGTATAAATTCACTATATCAAAACAGTTTATTTTAGGTATTATTCGCATTATACTTATTACCTATTTTCATATTAAGATAGCTTGTATTTCTTTAACAGCATGTTGTATTTATATAAGTTATCATTTTATTGTTATTTGTTACATACTTTTTAAATTTTTTTTTTGATTATCAATTTGATTTTGTTTGAATTTTTATGATCTGCCTTTTAAATCGCTTTTTTATGAGCTGCCCTCTAAATGTCATTATTGATTTGAAAATCTTGTTTTCATAATTCAATGTTATCTTTTTTTTTATTTTTTTATTT
>Ga0194130_10007168_pt1 | contig 12483 bp, 10 predicted proteins | sample TA2KigsurfametaG_FD_160084 | JGI IMG/M metagenome (GOLD analysis project Ga0194130, IMG submission 160084) | Freshwater microbial communities from Lake Tanganyika, Tanzania - TA2015050 Kigoma 12 surface | ecosystem: Environmental > Aquatic > Freshwater > Lake | place: Tanzania: Lake Tanganyika... | reverse complement strand
AGCACCTTCTGACCACAAAGAACTCCGATTGGCTCATCCGCGCGTTCACGGCCCTCATGTCCGCGCGGCCGTCGCTGAGACCACGGCTGTTCGTTGTCGAGTACGGGCCTGACGTCGGGGCCACCAAGGAAATCGTGGCGCAGTTGGGTATCGAAGACTCGGTAACTTGGATTCCGAAGATGGCCCGCCGAGAGCTGATCTGGCTTCTTGGAAACGTGTCTGTGGGAGTGGGCGAGTTTATGAACACCCGAGGCATGATCTGGGGTGGCACTGGGTGGGAAACGCTCGCATCAGGAAAGCCTCTGCTGCAGAGTTTCAATTTTGAGGATGGAGAGTTCGCATCTATCTATGGGCACCCACCGCCGCCCATGCTGCCCGTCAAGGCCGAAGAAGATGTTCTACAGCACCTGCTGTTCGCTGCCGACCATCCTGAACAGGCGGCTGAAATCGGCAGGCGCGCCCGCGAGTGGTTCGACACCTACAACGGCATCGCACTGGCCAAAAAGTGGCTCGCGCTCCTCACGGACCCGCCGGATTCCGCGCAGCCCGCGACCCATACCCCATGCTGAGGTGCGCTGTTGTCGTCGCACACTGAACGGACAAGCGGACTCACGCCCAGGGAACGACTGAAGTTCCTGCTACGCGATTCCGCACTCTACGGCGGCTCGGCCGCCATCAGCAGGGCCTTCGGGCTCGTCACATTTCCGATACTGGCCAGGCACTTCAGCGTCGCGGAGTTCGGGGTGCTGGACTACTTCCCGACGTTCGCCAGCATGCTCACAGTGATGCTCATCTTTGGGCAGGACTCTGCGGTGGCCAGGTACTTCTACGAACATACCGACCGGGACGAGCGCCGGCAGCTGATCTCCCAGTCCCTCCTCTTCCAGATCGCTGGCGTGGCGCTGGTTGCCCCGATCCTGTGGCTGCTCGCGGATCGCATCGCCGCCGCGCTGCTGCCCTCCGAGCAGGCGATGCGGGCGCCCGAGCTCCTGCGACTGGTTGTGCTGCAGCTTCCATTTCTCCTGCTCATCAACTTCTCGCAGAACATCCTGAAGTGGACGTTCGATAGGGCACGGTTCCTCACGATCTCGCTGGGGATGACGGTGTTTCAGGCGTCAGGACTACTCATCGCAGTGCTGGTGTTGGATGCAGGCATCCGAGAGGTGCTGATCGTGTGCCTCGTCACAAGCTCCGTGTTTGGCACGCTCGGCCTGCTGTTTGTGCGGAAGTGGCTTGTGTGGCCGCGGGGCTTCGGCTACCTGCGGGAGATGCTGCCCTTTGCGGTGCCACTGGGGGTGATCTGCGTTGCCGGCGCGTTTGCGCCCACGCTTGAGCGGACGCTGACCGATCGACTGCTAGGTACCACCGACCTTGGTCTGTATGCGGCTGGCACCAAGGTCGCCATGCTCGTGGGACTGTTGGTCGGGGCATTCCAGACGGCATGGGGCCCCTTCTCGCTGTCGATCTACCGGCAACCGGATGCGGCGCACACCTACAACCAGGTGCTGCGGCTGTTCGCGCTGGGCATATGCGTGTTCGTGCTGTGGCTGTCGCTCCTGGGCGGGCTGATCATCATGGTCCTCGCCTCCGACCGCTACAGCGGGGCGTCCGTGGTGGTGTTCCCGCTCGCGATGGGCTTGGCGGTCCAGGCGACGAGCTGGATCACGGAGCTTGGCATCGGGCTGTCGAAGCGAAGCCATCTCAATCTGTACCCCTACCTAGTGTCGCTGGGGGTCTCGCTGGGTGCGATCTGGCTGTTGGCGCCCATGCTCGGGCTGTTGGGGGTCGGCCTTGGCGTGCTGTTTGGGCACTTAGCGAAGGCGATTGTGGCCTCGTGGCTTGCGCAGCGCGCCTATCCATTGCCGTGGTCGTACACGCCGGTGGTCGTGCTGATGACCGCCACGATCGCGGTCGGCCTGGTGGCCGCCTGGCTCGGGCAGCGCTTTGGCGACCGCGTGCAGGCGGTTACCATCGCTGCGTGCATCCCTGTGGTTGCCGTTTCGGGGTGGAGGCTGCTGTTTACGGCGAGGGAGCGTCGAGTCATGCGGGAGCTGGTAGTCAGCACAGTCACAGGACTCGTGGGCCGCTTCCGAGGGGACTAGGCTATGCCTGGCGGATCTAGATGCCTGAGGTAGTGCTGGATGAAGGCCAGCCGCACGATTGCAATGAAGCTGCCTACCGGCTTGTCGACGTAAGTCCCGGTACATCGACACACTGCTGCTGGATCTTGGTAGTGCTGGTACCCTTTACGAATGCAACTTCTTTCAGCCCTGAGTCGACTTGCGATTTCGTGCCAACGACGGGTGCTGGTAGCGCTGTCAGGTCACGAGCGGCTTGCGAGGCGACTCGGCGTAAAGATCGGAGTAGGCTGTCGCATTTCATCCCCAAATTGGGGCAGCGAGCCCTATCTCGTTGAGATTGGCGACTACGTTCATATCACCAGCGGCGTCAACTTCGTCACCCACGATGGCGGAGTGTGGGTCTTCAGGCGTGAGTTTCCCTCGATGGACGTTTTGGGGCGGATCGTCGTCGGAGACGGAACCTACATTGGAAACAATGCAACTATTTTACCAGGCGTCCAAATCGGCAAAGGTTGCGTTGTAGGCGCGAACTCGGTTGTCTCTAGGTCAATCCCCAACGGCGTGGTCGCCGCCGGCAACCCAGCCAGATTTATCTGCTGGACCGAAGAGTACAGAGGCAAAATGATCCCTCACGATTTTGGAACGCATGGAGTTTCTAGATCAGAGAAGCAGGAGCGCGTGCTGGGTATGGTTAAACTTCGGGGCGTCCAGAAGCCGCAGATTGCCCTGCCCTCGGTCCCGGGTCTCCAATAGAGGTGTGGATGTCCGGGCAACATTACTCCCGAAATTAGAGAACTATCCATGTGCGGTATCGCAGGAGTTTGGTACCCGGACGGTGCGCCACATGAAGCACTCGTCGACCTGACTCACCGGATGGGGGCGGCCATTGCCCACCGCGGTCCCGACGGTGTAGGGAGCTATATAGAGCATTCTTCGGGGATTGCACTTGTTCACCGGAGACTGTCAATCGTGGATCTCTCGTCGAATGGCGCACAGCCGATGGCGTCATCGCGAGGCAATCTCATCATCACCTTCAATGGTGAAATCTACAACCACGAGGAGCTCCGTAGATCGATAGGCCCCGGAGTCCATTGGCGTAGTCGTTCGGACACGGAGACGCTACTCGAGCTGATTTCGCGCGATGGGGTGGACTCGGCGCTGTCGCAATGCAGGGGGATGTTTGCCTTTGCACTTTGGAACCGCTCCAATAGGACGCTGACCCTGGCACGAGACAGGTTCGGAGAGAAGCCGCTCTACTACTTCCACACTCCAAGCAGTCTGGCGTTTGGCTCTGAGCTCAAAGCTGTAACCGCCATAGATCGATTTCCTGCAATCGTCGACGAGGGTGCGCAATTCCTGTTCTTTCAGCGTGGCTACATCCCCGCACCGCTCAGCGTCTGGAGGGACACTCACAAAGTGCGCCCCGGCGAGATCGTGGAACTTCAATTCCGAGGGCATCGGCTTGATCTAGTGAAGCGCGAGTATTGGTCGCTGGCCAAAGTCTTAGCGAGTAGTCGAGAGATCCAGTACACGACAGAGTCGGAGGCCGACGAGGCCGTTGAGGCTGCCCTTTCTCTCGCGGTCAGTGAGCAGTTGGCCGCCGACGTACCCGTAGGCGCATTCCTTTCAAGCGGAGTTGACTCGTCTCTGGTTGTCCGATTTGCAGCACAGGCAAGCAGCCACGCGCTCTCGACGTTTACTGTGGGCCACTTTGACCCTGCGCGAGACGAACGCGACGCCGCCCGCGAGTTCGCAAGGCGGTTTGGAACCGTCCATAGTGATATCGAGGCGACCCCGGAGATGGCACTTGCGATCATTCCAGACTTGCCGTCTATCTACGACGAGCCACTTGCAGACACATCCGCATTACCAACGTTGATCGTTTCGAGACTCGCACGAAGAAGTGTGAAGGTCGTGTTGACGGGGGATGGTGGCGATGAATTCTTCGTTGGATATCAAAGTTACCTAAGTGATGATTGGCTTCCGCGCTGGCAACGCGCCTTAGCCCTCCCTAAGGCCGTTCGTGGGAGCGCGGCTCGGCTGCTCGGTGGCATTACTCCAAGGTTCGCCCAGGGAGTCGCTAGGGCTCTTGGCCGATCAGCCGGGATGCATCTTCGTCGGCCCGTGGCCGCTCAGTGCGACCTTGTCGGGGCACTATTGCGTTGCGACTCGGTTGGAGAGTATTGGCGGACCCGATACGCTCGCTGGCGAAAGCCGCCAATGCGTTGTCGCGACTCGCATGCATTGACTGGCATTGAGACGCTTCAATTGCTTGAGGGCTTCGAACTAACCCGGATGATGATGGCAATAGACGCCACCGAAGTGCTCCCGGGTGATCTTCTCGTCAAAGTCGATCGCGCTGCAATGAGCGTCGGGCTCGAGAGTCGCGCACCTATGCTCGATCCGCGCGTCATCGCCGCAGCTTCCCGGGTTCCGTGTGCCCTAAACATCGCGAGCGGCGCCGGCAAGCAAGTCCTGCGACGGATCCTCCGCCGGCATGCGGGGCATCTGTATGCCAATACACCCAAGAAGGGATTCACTGTTCCGATGCGGGATTGGCTGCGGGGACCACTTCGTGACTGGGCATCCGACCTCTTGTCACCGAACTCGCTCGCGATGTCACCTGAGATCGAGCGAACGCCAGTGTTGGCGTGCTGGAACGCCCACCTTGCCGGCGAGTACGACGCAACGAGCGCGCTATGGACCGTCTTGACTTGGCAAGCATGGAGGCGTACTTGCACCGCGAATCCCTGATTGGGAGCCGCTTGACCGCGGCCGGGAAGTGTAAGAACTGGTGCGCTGCATGGTTTACTGCGACACCCGTTTGGAACTCGGGGGCACAATGTACGACACCATGAAAGAGCGACGACACAAGGTGTTGTCGGCGGCGAAGCGAGCGCGGAGCGCGAGCAGAGCCGACCAATGCGACCGCCATGACAAGGGACGCTGGTCCCGCCGCCGCAAGACCGAGGCCGACCTGCGCATCTTCCGCGGCGAGACCTTCGGCGCTCTCAGTCGTGAACTCGTCGTCACCCTCGGCAAGCTCGCCGAGTGGCATGACAAGGACCTCGCCGCCATACAGGCGGGGCTCCAGTCGCGCGAGCCTGACTACCGCGACGGATTAATCCACGACCTCAAGGCCAATGAGCCTGCCTCGATTTCGTGGACACCTATATCGGCGAGAATGCTCGCCAGGTGTGCGCCATGGACAAGCCCGGAAGGACCGCCAAGAAGAAGCGGCCTCGCCGCACGTTCGCGCCCGAGTTCAAGTCTGAGGCCGTCCTACGTGAGGCAGCCCGAGGGCAAGGGCCGCGTCGAGCGATTCATCCGGACCGTGATGAAACGGCTGCTTTGGCTGCACCGATTTCGGACTGTCAATGAGCTCAACCAGGCGCTCCGCGAATTCGCCCGCGCCTTCAACAACCACTGGATCAATTGCCGGATTGGCAACCAAACGCCAGCAGCGCACCGACGCATCCTCCTCAGGGAGGTCGCGTGAATACCAATTTCAACTTGCCTCAGAAACTGAATGCGTTACAGAACGGCACTGCCGAACCGTTGATCGGTTCCTTACCCACGATTCGCTTGGCGCTATCGATGTTCTCGCTCGCTCTTATGTGTGCCTGCTATGGGAGCGTCGGCCCTGCGGTGGTCCTTTCAGTGTCGGGGCTCATCGGGGGGCTTCTGGTGCGCTCAATAGTTCACAGCCGATTCGTCATCGAAGCATATGACGTGATGTTCTTTACAAGCGTCTGCGTCGCCGGAGTTGCCTCAGTTTATGCACAGTGCCTCAGTGATCCTGGCCAGCTGGCGAGCGACGCTGCCGGGTTTTTTGAACTTTCAACCACGAACATGCAGGCCGCCGCCACCTCCGAGGAAATCGGATCTCATGAGGGCCCACTCGCAATCACGTCGTGGCGATGGTGGTACCTCTTCTGGTCGCAGGCGGGAATCGCGCCCGAGCGTTATGTTGGCATAGCCCTAAACTGCGTTATTGTCTCGATGTGTGCAGCGACGTCTGCGGCGCTCGGGATGCTTGTGCGGCCTGAATCTACGGAAGCAGCGCGGCAGTTACGCTTTTGGATCGCGAATTGCGGTTTATTGTGGCTTGCAGCTGGAATCCACATTCGCGACGGATTCGTCCTACTCACGTCTTTGCTGCTTATTTTTGCCTGGGTCCACGTTATCTGCGATCCGCGAAGCCTCCGAGCATGGCTTACGCTTGTCGCAACGAACTACGCATGGTTTGCGCTCGCCGATGAACTCCGACGCGGACTCTCGCAACTTGGCCTGGGGTTGATTGCCATCTATTGCGCCATCACCCTCTGGCGCGTGATACGAGGTTGGCTTCCGAGAAAGTCAGGCGTCGTCGTAGCACTCATGGCCTGCTTACTGAGCGCCATGCCAATGCTCAGTACTGAATTTGACACTATTGAATCGGTCGCGATTCACCGGAAGGCTTATGACGATCTTCGTGCCGATACGACCCCATCTAGCTCCGCAGCAACTTCGCTGCTGAAGTCACCAGTTCCGCTCGTGCGATTCGGGTGGGGGATTGTCCACTTGTTTCTCTTTCCCGTGCCCGCATGGACGTACTTGAGGAACCAACCTGACTCCGCGTACTTTTTGTTCAAGACTGCCTCAATACCCTACATGTGGCTCTTGCTACCCGGAGTAGTTGCGTGCGCCCTTGGCTGGCAACAATCCCGGTCTACACATCCCTTCGCGCTGGCATTCATACTGTTGGCTGCATTGCTACTTTTCGCGGCGGTCTGCATGACTAGCATCGAGTCCCGCCACGCTCTGCCTGCGATCGTTCTCCTGACAATAGCTTCGTGCGCTGGCGGTGAGACGGGGGGACAGGCCAAGCGACAACTCCGCGTCCTTCGATCCATAGTTCTTTCGGCCGTGGTGTGCCTCCACTTTATTTGGCTTTTCGCCAGCTTATAGAAGTAGTTGCCTAGATGTGAGGCGAAGTACCATCCTCCTCCGCGTCCAAGTGAAAGTCCCTCTCCACTCGGGACTAGCGGTGAACGGAACTGCTCCATGATCTATGGACAAGGGCCTCGAACTAAGTCGTTTGCGTAATCACCGCGTTCCATCGTGGCATAATGCTCTCTTTCGAGTAGAGACTTGCCACGACAGCGGCACAATCCCCGAGTCGAACTCGAAGCTCTTGGTCGCCGACAAGCACATCGATCGCGTGAGCCATCGCCTGAATGTCTCCAACGGGAACGAGAAGCCCGGATCGACCATGTTCAATCAGATCCGATGGACCACTGGGACAGTCGGTAGCGATGACTGGACACGCGCAGGCCATGGCTTCAAGCAAGACATTCGGGAATCCTTCCGAGTTTGAAGATAGAACGAAGATCCCGCTCGACGAGTAGAGATCGACAGGATTATTAACCCGCGGAATGAACTCAACGAAACGGGCAATACCCAGGGAGACTGCTAGCGACTTCAGCGCCCCAAGGTCGGGCCCCGTACCGGCAACGACGAGTCCCCACCCGAGGCTTGGCGCTCTCGACTGAGCAAATGCCCGGAGAAGCGTCCTCTGGCCCTTGATGGGTACCAGTCGGCCGAGAGAAGAGATCTGGTTTAGACGGCAAGATGAACTGTTGGGCGAGACCAACAACACGTTCGGAACTACTGCTGTCTGGATACGGTATCTCGCGCCTGCGCGTACGGCTGCACTTTCGGTCTGGGCGACAAACAGTGAAGCCCTTGCGTAAAACACTCGCTTCACGCATCGCAGTAACCACGTGTTGCGATGGTGGTGGTCGGGATCATTCCTATCGGAAACAACAACGCGGATCGGAAGGCCCACAGAAGCCGCAAGAAGAACAAGGTTGCTGATGTCCAAAAAGCCGAGCGCCGTGCGCGGTTTGAGAGCTATTAGTAGGCGCCTTAATCGCCATACAGCGATCACCAAGTCCCGCGCCGCCGAAAGCCTGCCGAGGACTCTTGAGTTGGCAGACAAGTTCCTTGGCCGATCCGCAAGGCTCAGGCGAACTACACCTAGGGGGAGTTGTAGTTCCTCGGCAACTCGGCGGAGCGTGACAAGGACAACCTGGCGACCCTCTGCCGCCAAATACGAAGCCATGATCGACAACTGCCGTTCGGCGCCACCAGGAGCGAGCGAGCCGATCACCAAAACGATTGGGGATTTCATACGCTGGTATCGCGGCTTGGTTTCGGTAGGCGATTGGAGGCTCACGATTGGCCTTTCCGCAGGCTAGCAACTCTCTGTTGGAACAAACCGCTTTGGTAACTCGGTTATCTGAAGATCTCGTCGAAGTACCGAAGCGCCATCGCCTTGACTCCACTCACCTCGCTCGGCGCCAAGTGCACAGGTGCATGCCCCTGCTCAAGCAGTTCACGTAGCCGCTGTGCAAGTTCTCCAGGTTTGTTCCCGACCAGATGAATTCCGTTCGCCACACGCGCGCGCAACTCGCGCATCGCTAGATTCGAATTGAGACCCACCACCGGCCGCCCCAAAGCCAATGCCTGTAGCACGACATTTGGGCATCCTTCGGCGAGCGATGGATGAACTAGCGCAAAGGACCTTGCCATCCACCGAAACGGATTTGGGTCAAAACCAACAAAGCGGAATCTGGCGGTCAATCCAAGTTCTGCAACTTGTTTCTCGAGTTCGGTACGCTGGGATCCATCGCCTAGAACCACAACTTTGAATTGCAAGATGTCCTCTCCGACCATTGCGCAATCGTCGACAAGCCTCAGGAGGTTCTTTATGGGCTCAAGCCTGCCAACTGAAAGCACGAATGGGCAGGACCCCAGCCAAAATGCATGGTCAGAATCTATTGCGTGGGCTGACAATTCGTTGATCCGCTCAATGTCGATTCCGTTCGGGATGACGCGTGCCCGAAGCAACGGGAGTCCAAGGTACTCACGCGCGTCCGCGACGACCGCCTCGGAGTTTCCGATCACTCTCTCCGCGCGATTCATGGTGAACGCCAATGCCGATCTCCAAAGCAGGCGAGACAATGGGCGCCTCAGGAAGCCTTGGGACGACATCATCGATCGTTGGCATACCACATGCCCACAGGGGTGTCCGGCGATTATGAGTGCGAGTGCCGCGCAAACATTTCCGTGATCGAGTGCGCTCATTAGCTTTCCCGGCTCTCGTGCGCCGATCAGTCGAGCCAGTGGCAGGACCGCTCGCGCCGTGCGGTCTACCTGAAGATCATGTATCGCGATCGCGGGGTGCAACTCATCTAATACGGGCCCTGTAGCATCCGCGAGGGCAAGGTCTACCGACACACCGAGTTCTACAAGTCCGCCAAGGAGTTCGACGATCGATCTCTCAGCACCTCCACAGGCGAGGTTCGGCAAGAATGCAAGCAACCTCTTCCTGCTCGGTACGTGATACTCATTCGAGTTGGTGCCGAATGCGGAGTGAGGCAACCAGTTTTCCAGATTCATCGATGACCGATTCAGGATAGCGAAGATGAGGGTCTTGTGGCCACATAACTTTCGGGCTGACAACCCAAATGCCGGGTGTTTCGTGCACGCCACCGCAGCCGCGCTTCGGCTCGTAGGGATTGACGTAACCCTACACCACCTCGGTAATCTTCGAAGCGCTCGCGGTCTCTTGCGGGCAAGAGCCCAAGTCAGGTCCATGTCGAAAGAGTTCGACTTGGTCCATGCTCAGTACGGGTCCGTGTGCGCACTAGCGACGCTCGATGCCAGGCGACCAGTAATCACATATGTTCGCGGTAACGATTGGAATCTGCACAGCGAGACACTTCATTGGCTGTGGATTCACACGAGACTAGCGCGGCTTGCCACGGAGTACGCTATTCGGCGCTCATCGGCGACGACTGTAGTGTCGCAGCGACTTGCGGCGGAGATCACCGCGAGGCATGAGGGACATCGAGTCGAAGTCGTACCTGCGGCCATCGATCTCACTCGATGGGATCCGCGCCCGAGAAAGCCGAGGTTGGGCCGGTACGTCTTTCGGGTCCTCTTCACTGCGACTAATCTACGGGATCCCATCAAACGCCATTCCCTCATGCTCAAGGCCGTCGCCCATGCTCAAAGCAAACTTGGCCGGATCACCGTAGTCCTCGCCTCCGGCATACCGCACGCGGAGATGCCTGACCTCGTGGCTTCATGCGATGCAGTCATCTGTACATCTGAAACCGAGGGTTGGCCAAACTCCGTCAAGGAGGCGCTGGCGTGCAATGTCCCGTTCGTCGCGACCGATGTCAGTGACCTCTCGGTCATTGCGCGAGCCGAGCCCACTTGCAGGGTCTGCCCTGCTCGTCCCGAGTCACTTGGCGATGCGCTCTGTGATGTTCTTACGATGCCCCCTCCGGTTGACCTTCGTCGACATGTCGCGGGTATGGACCTCTTACCGACTGGCCTCCGATTGGCCGCCCTGTACACGCATCTTTTGAATACCTGACGCATGTGTGGCATCCTTGCCGTGGTCGGTGTCCCTCCTCACGCCGAAGCGTGGCAAAGAGCAGTTGCAGTACAGACTCCGCGCGGACCAGATAGCTCTGGCGAGGCATGCGGAACTGTAGGTGGCGTTCCATTTCGTCTGGCGCATCAGAGACTTTCCATCCTCGACCTGAGCCCAGCTGGATCGCAACCGATGATTCATCCGAGCACGGGTTCGACTCTTGCATTCAATGGAGAGATCTACAACTATCTGGAGTTGCGGGCGGATCTCATACGAGAGGGCATTGAGTTCAAGGGGACATCCGATACCGAAGTGCTTCTACATGCACTTGAGCACTGGGGCGTTGAAGGAGCTCTTCCCCGCCTAAATGGCGCATGGGCATTCGTCTGGGTGTCTCCACGCGCTGGGGCCGTGTTTCTGAGTAGGGATCGATTTGGCGAGAAGCCGTTGCACCTTTTCTCGAAAGGCCCCACCCTCTTCGTCGCTTCTGACTGGCGAGCGCTGGCAATTCTAACCGAGAAAAGGTTTCAACTTGACGAGATCTCGGTCGGACGATTCCTCAAACTAGGAGTTCTTGAAAGCGATGAGAGGACACTCTTGTCAGGTGTTTCCCAAGTACCGCGGTCAAGTTTCCTGAAGTTGGATCTCGCAAACGGCCTCGGAACGCTCCATCCGCCTGTCCGCTACTGGCACTGCGCCACGGCCCTTGCTTCTCCCGTCGACCGTGCAGATTTTGAAGAGAGACTACGGTCAATCGTAATCGACAGCGTGCGGATCAGACTGCGAAGTGATGTGCCTGTCGGACTGCTACTGAGTGGCGGCCTTGACTCCTCGATAGTGGCGACTTGTGCGCGGCTCACAGGCCACACCCAAGTCCACCTTCTCTCCATGGTCTCAGGGAGCCAACGGCACACTGACACGGCGCACCTTGCGATGATGGAGTCGTTCCTCGGCACTAAGGCGACTCGCGTCGATCTCCAACTACGCCCGGAGAGCCTCATCGATGAAACTCGAATACTGGTCTCAAAGATGGCCGTTCCGCTAAACAGCCTTGCGATGTTGGCGCACAACATGCTGATCCGCGAGGCGACGTCGCTTGGCATTCGAGTCGTACTCTCTGGTCAGGGTGCGGACGAGGCACTTTGTGGTTATCGAAAGTACCTAGGCCTCGCGGTACAAGATCTCGTACGCCACCACCGATGGCCTGAAGCAGTTTCGCTTCTCTCTAGGTTCTTGGTAAATCGAAGTGTCCTCAACCAGTTCAGCCTGTCGGAGGGAGCGCGTTATCTACCAAGTGTCCGTCGCAGCCAAGATTGGTTAGGCGAGCGGGTGCGAACGATTTCAGTTGAGAACGTGGGACTCTTGGATGGAGAAACTCTTGCGGATAGGCAATTGCGCGATCTGAACTCCCTTTCTGTGCCAACTCTCAACGTGCTCGAGGATCGCTCGTCGATGGCTGAATCATGCGAGATTCGGCTTCCATTTCTCGATCATCGATTCATCGAACTCGCGATTCCTGCGCTAACGTCACTCAAGCTGGATGGTGGTTGGACTAAGGTTTCGCTGAGAAGGTCCTTTGCCGATCAGCTTCCTGAGGGGATTGCGTGGCGACGCGACAAGCAAGGATTCTCAAATCCTGAGTGTGAACTGCTTCGCACCACGTTAAAGCATCAGTTTCAACACGATTATCTGGATCCGGAGTGTCTCGTGTTCAGAAAAGGCCTCTTTCACTTTTCGGAAACACGTGACTCTTTCTCGAGGTACTGCGGCCGGAATCCGGTAGGTAAGCCCTGGGTTCGCCGCTTTATCCAGTTAATGACACTCGAAATGTGGCTGCGCTGCAACCAGAGCATGGTTGAGTAATCAGCCGCCACGAGTCCCTTGTCGATGAACCCAACATCCCTTGTTTCACTGATTCGGCCTCGCTTTCATACCGTGGGTTACCCGATTGACATCATCGCCGGAGCCCGT
>Ga0194130_10007160_pt1 | contig 12500 bp, 12 predicted proteins | sample TA2KigsurfametaG_FD_160084 | JGI IMG/M metagenome (GOLD analysis project Ga0194130, IMG submission 160084) | Freshwater microbial communities from Lake Tanganyika, Tanzania - TA2015050 Kigoma 12 surface | ecosystem: Environmental > Aquatic > Freshwater > Lake | place: Tanzania: Lake Tanganyika... | reverse complement strand
TTTGTCATAACACAATCCATCAGCCTCACATATTGGGCGATTACACTCAGGCTTATCCTTATTTTCAGGATCCTGACATTCGTATCGATAAGTGTCTGAACACCCAGCCAATAACAAAGCAGCAAATAAAATCGATACTGCTTTCATTTGATTACCTCTTTCCGTATCTTAAATAAACCATTGCACCTGTTACTTCATCTTCAAGAATAATTGGCGCATCTTTATTCTCTCTCGCATATTGTCGAATCGCTTCACCGATTTCATCATGACCAACATAACTCGAATAGTGTTCTCTAAACCTTTTTCCTAATCTTGCTTTATGAAATGAGTCTGAGGAAACTACAAACACCTCTTTACCAGCAAATTTTTTTCGACGAAGCATACTGCTCTTTGTTGTAACACCCTTCGGAACTGGTGGCGTATCTGGTTCTAATCCAGCTATTTGCCCACTACCAACTGTATTTACAATTGCTTCTTCTTTAATCGACTTTAATGTCTTCATTAGATATTTCTTAATTTACTAATAAGTTTACTGTCTAATTCAATATCGCTCGAACGAATATCTTTTCCACGAATACCTTTAACTATTGTAGGCATCGCCGAAGTAAATATTAAAAATGTTTTTAATGTAATATAATCCTTTTCATTTATACGAAAAAATAATATTCTTGTACTGCCTTCTACTCCAAATACATTCTGACATAGTATTAAATGATTTAATAATAATCGTTCTTTTATCTCTCCAGTCAAACGATATCGATGTAACAATCGTTTAATATATCGAAATGTTTTAAAATCCTCATCGAACTCACTTTGTATACAATTAGGTTTATCATAGCATTTAGCTGCATATAATAAAATATTTGTTTCATTCAACTCATTAAAAAGCATAAATTAATATTCATCAGTGTTGCCCGCATCATCATCGCGTTTACGATAGTTATCGCTGTGACGAATTGGCATTGGATCGCGATCTCCGAGGAGTTCATCCGAATCCATATTTAATAAATCTTCTAACTCTTCATTAGTAACAATTTGCGCATAACCATCAACAAGTCCATCATCGCTGGTGTCGTAAACCACATAAAGATGATATGGCGACTCGCCTAACATATAAACTAATTCAGCGCCTAAATCAAGAAAATTATTCGTTGCAGATTGTGGCAACGGAAAACCATATTTCTCTGTAACACCGCGAAGTTGATTTAAAAAGATCGGCGCATTTTGATATGGTTTTTCCGTCAATGCATCAAGTTCATTATTGATTGTATTCATATTCTCTTCTAGATAGCGAGAATCAATTTGAATAGTCTCATCAAATGCTTCGTTTAAAAACTCATTAAAGGTTTGCATCTTTCTCACCTGCTAATTCTGGCTTTACATTAATTTTATTTTTTTTGCCCTTGACAATATCAATCGTTTTCTGAGCAATGGCTGCACCTTTTTCTTGTTCACGTTCTTTCTTTGCAGATAATGTTCCTGCCTGTTTCTTGCCCATTTTCTGCGCTTTTGCTTGAGCGTCAAACTTTTGCTGCGCTGCTTTCACGTATGGTTTCATTTCTTCATTCATTTCACTCTCCATATAATTTGCTGCAGTTACAACGTAGTCTTCGGCAAGAGTAATTTTGCTTTGAACCCACTCAGGTAAGTTCGCATTCGGTTCTAACATATCATGCAGTTTTTTGGCGTTTGTAATAATACTTTTAAGTTGCGACATTGCCATGTCGCCTTCGTAATCGTATTCGCCTGAATCTTTCTCTGCCATATTACTCGCCCTTATTTAATGCTTTCTTTTTAGATGCTTCGATACGCGCTTTGATAACATCGCCGTATGTGATCTTTTTTGGATCACCATGCTTCTTGGCGAGTTCAACTTCGGTTGATGTTTCTGGATCTTTACCTTTGGCTTTTTCTTCGCGTAGATCTTTATCTGCGGTGTGATAAGTCTTACCCTTGTTGATGTAAGAATTTACACGAGCATGACCCCATTGTGATGGAGTTGTTCCTGGACGATGTCCTGAATTCCATGCAGCAACTCCACGACGAAATACTGATTTAAGTGTTCCCAATGAAATACCAGACTTTTGTGCCTTTGCAGCAAGTGATTTATCTGCTTTACCTTCTTCAATCTGCTCGACTTCTTCTTTGGCTAATTTATCAACAGCTTTTGCAATACCTCTAGATCTTTTACCAGCAAATTTTCTCATATTTTTTGCGGCTAACTCGCTGCCTCTTCGAACGGGAGCGAATTCATTTCTAGCTGCATCCGTTTCATAACCTCTTTGGAGTCGACTTGCTGATGCTACATCGCGTGTTGCTCTCTTAACATAAGAAGCAAGTGTAGACTTCTTGAGTTCATCAATCTGCTCGACTTCTTCAGAAACTTTTCTATTCGCCAATTCATCACGAGAAACTTGATATTCATATGGATTTTTATGTTTCGTCATAGGTGTATATTTCAATTTACTAACTCTGTTCTTGAGAGTAGGTGTTGCTAGGTTTCGAGCAACTTTACTCGTTGCCCTATACAAATTATGATCACCTTCAGCGTCATTTGCTCTACCAGTTTCAATACTTTTATTGATATATGATTTTAGAGTTTTTTGATTCAATTCATCAATCTGCTCGACTTCTTCTGTTTTAACAGCATCTAATCGCTTCTCTGCACGTGCTAAATTTTTATTAGCATCTTTTCTAAGTCTGTCTAAATTGTCTTGAGTTTTTACCATCATTCTGTTGTGATAAAATTGATCGTATTTTTTCTTAATATAAGAACTAAGAGCAGCACGACCTTTTGCGGTGTCGCCAACTTCATCAATCTGCTCGACTTCTTCTGATTTAACAGAGACACCAGCTTTCGGATCGCCGTATGATTTTTGTCGTTTTCTTTCGAGTTCTTTTTTTGCTTTTAATTTAGCATCAAGAGTTTTACCATCTGGATGTTTTAGCATCCAACCTGGACCATATCCCTTGCCAGCCTCATCCACCTGCTCGACCTCTTCTTTCTTCATTTTCTCAATCTCCTTTGCTCTTCGCTCTGATGCTGGCATTTCTTGATCTTGTTTTCTTTGAAGTTCAGCAGCACGCTTGTCTGATGCTGGAACTTGACCAGATGCGCCGATGTCATGTAATCGTTGTGCAAGTGCTGGACGTTCTTTTGCAAGTTGATCTACTGACTTTGTGGTGTCAGTGTGTGCCTTTGCTCCCATTGAAGCGAGTGACATTGCACCAACGGCAAGTGCTTTTGCAACCTTGCCTTCATCCACCTGCTCGACTTCTTCTTTCTTCATTCCAGCCTTCATTGCTTTACGAGCAAGACCACGAACATAGCGATACCCTGCTGGCTGCTTTCCTGGTGGCATCTTTGGTTTTGCTTTAACTGGACCGCCAAGTAATGCTTCGGCTTCTTTCTTCGTGACTTCGTTCATTTCGATCTCTTCTTTTTTTAAAACTTCACGACCAAAACGAGTTGGACTATGTCCTCTTGCTGGATCGACTTTACCTGTCTTCATTGCTTCTAGTCCTTTTGCGCGAACATATGCATTCTTTTTATCTTTGTTTCTTTGAGCAGTGAGTGTGCGTTCACGTGCCATAAGCACAGCAACCTTACCAAGTGTTCTTTTATCTTTATCAGAGATCATTTTCATTTTTAATTGATTCGTCATCGCCATTGAAGCATCTGGTTTTGTGGCTTCGCCTAAACGATATCCTTTGATAATTCCGCCAGCGCGTGCAATAGAAATAGGATTGTCATATTGTGCGCCCATTTGTTCACCACCAAAAGCAGCACGCAGTCTGCTTTCTTTTCCACGACGAACATTTTTTTCTGCCGCCTTTTTAATTACAGACATTCTTTCGTCTTTTGACAGTGGCTTCTTAACAGGTTCTGGTTTTGCAACTGGCTTTTGTTTAGCCTTTACCTTGGCTGCTGACATTGGTGCTGCGCTGGCTGGCATTTCCATACCATGTTTTTTGTACCATGCTTTCTGAAATGCCATTGACATTTTGTGAAGCATTGGTGGAACTTTTACCTCTGCCATTTAAATACCCTCAAATTCTTCTATTTTTAATATTAACTCTGTGTGTCCACGTTTAATTCTATGAAATGCCTTCGGAGGTATAAAAAATTTATCACCTTTATACATCCTCTTAGGCAATTCATCATCAAATTGAATTTCCCAACCCACGCCTTCTAAAACCTCAATGTACCTACCATTTACATCTCTATGCCACATTAATTCTTCATCTAAAACATCTGATTTAAATGTGCGCAAGAACGACCAAGTATTTAGGCTTTTATCAACGTAAGGTTTATTTGTCATTTACCACCATATTTTACCCGAATTGCTAAAAAATCTTGGCCAACGGCATGCCCAATAGGATGCGCTCGTCTTATCTTTATTCGTTAAACAATGATGACGAGCGACAAAACTACGAGTTGCACCTGGGTCCATATACTTTTTCTGCATACCAGATTGACTGAAGTTGATTTTGCGTACGCCATCTCCAACACGAACATAAACTGCACCACCACCGCCAGAGCGAAATGGTTTACCGATACCTTTGCCATCTGTTGGATCATCAGCTTCGTTTAGTTCTTCTTCGAATGGATAATCGAGAATTACTTCCTGATCGTTGTAAGTTGCTTTTTCGCCGATGTTCGAGTTAAGCATGTCTTGTTCATACTCATCAGCGGGTGTGTACTTGCCCTCTGCGTAGAGTTTTTTTGCTTCCTCGATTATTTTAAAAAACATATCAGATCCTGGACGAAAGATATTATCTGTAAACGAAACTTGATTTTCGATATGATATTCTACTGCTTCTTTTACAGTGGTTGGTTTTTCTTTAATCTTACGAAGTTCATAAGCACCACCCCAAGACTTCACGCGCTCATATCCTGGAGGAACTGAATGTCCTCCAGGAGGACCAGGAAGTTGGCGTGGTGTTTTCATAAACGATTTAAGAGGTTTCGCTGCTTCGCGAACATAAGTGCCTGTTGTAATAACTGCGGGACCATCTTTTGCAATGTCACGAGAATTGGGTGGAACTATTTGTGATCTTTTTCGCTTTTTTGTTTCTGTATCGAGCGTCGGCGTCGCGTCGATGATCGATTCAGAATCTTCTCTAACTGCTTCTCCAACCGACTCACATTCTCCGCAACAATCTGTTGTTCCGCAGTCCTTATGTTCTTCATTTTTATTAGATTTATTAGACTTATTAACATTACCAATCTCTCCTTGTCCTGGCGTCATGGCAATCGCATGTTTACGATATTCATCAGTGCCAGCTAATTGCATTTCAAATAAAGAATTTATATCATCAATTTGATCGAGTTCTTCTTTGCGAAGTTTCATGAGATTATCGTGGAATGCTTTGGCTTTATCTGGATCAGTTTTTGCAAGGCGATCATAAATCTTTTTGTTATTTTTGTCAACTTCAGATTGTGTGCCTAAACGCCACTCTGCTCTCCAGCGCGATGGACGAAGTTTCTTTTGTGCCTCATCAAACTCTTGTATTTCTTCATTTTTAGCAGACTTCAACTGTTCTGGTGTTGGCGCACCCTTATCGCCCACCTTACGCATTCTTTCACCAGAACCACGTTTAATTCTTTGTCTTTTGGCATGAATGTTTGCCCATAAACCTGGTCCACCCTCATCAATCTGTTCTGATTCATCCATCATCTTACGAACAGCAAGTGTGTGCCTACTTGGTTTTGTTTTAGCATTTGCATCACCAGGAGCTGGTTCGTATGCTCTTGGATCACTATCTGAGAGTTTTGATTTCCTTTTCCAATGTGCTTTACGTGCTAATGCTGTTGACTTACTTAATCCAGAGACATATTTTTTAGGTAAGCCTGAATCTTTGTCCATCGGAACTGATTTAAATGTTTTCTCAGATAAAAGCAATCCATTTGATGTAAGGCGTTCAAGTAATTTTTCAATTTGACTGCCGAATACAATTTGCTCCATTTGACTCGATTCAGAAAGATTAATTGAATTATTAAATATAAAACAATCAAGTTCCTCTGCAAGTTTCTCAGCGCGATACCATTTTTCTAAACGCTTATTTTCTGGTAATGGATTTTCTCTTTCTTGATTACGCGCACGACTAATTTTATTCGACACAGAAACATATACTGTATCGAATGTATATCCCTCAAGAATGTTCTTGACAAGTTTCACTTTTTCAATGTCTGCAGCACCATTTATCACGATGTTCTGATTTAACTCAATTAACTCTTGTATTTTTCCATTAAGCACTTGATCTAATTGAACTTCAGTCAAATTAAAGCGAGAAAAAATGTTCGTAAGAACATAATCTTTTCCGCTTCCTGGACCACCGAGTAGAAAAATTCCGATTGGGTTTGTGTATTCCATTTGCATACCTTTTTTTGCCGCATCATGTATAGCAGCACCTAATTTACGATCACTGTATTTTGAAATAAACTTATTGCGTTGTCCATTAGCGATCATTGCTCGATGTTTTGACGCTGATTCGCCTTCGGCGCCCTCTGCATCTGGATCTCGTTGCCCTGCGGAAACAACACTAACTTTTTTAATTCCTGGAAACTCTTTTTTTCTATATTTATTTAGAAGAGAGCTAAATTCTGAGACACGATCAGAACCGACAACCATAGTTACATGAGTATGTCCTTTCTTTTCTAAATGCTTCATCGCATCAATTGCTGTTCGCACTCTACCAGAGGAAACAATATTTGAACTCGGGAATAAACGACGCATAAAGCCGACTTTCTCACCATGACTCAATGGATTTTTCTTGTTATCTTGAGAGTGAGATGGGAAGATATAGTGAGAACCACCAGATTCTTCAGCATGTGCTTGAACTCTCGAGATAAGTTTTCCATGCCCATTTTCAGTTGGAACATTGAATCTTCCGAATGTAAATGTTGCTTTACTCATATTACACTCTTCTGAGCCTTGAGTACCGCCGAACGACGACGATTGGCTTGTGTAAATGCTCTCGGAACGAACTTCATATTGCCAGAAACGAATCCCTCTCCGCTAGATTCTTGTCCATCAATATCATGATCGTATCCACCACTCGCGCTGCGAGATAACGAATTCGCTACAGTGTAGGTCGCTTGTTGAATATTACGATAAATGTTAAATGTTTTATTAAAATTATCTTCATTTCTATCAACATGATCGAATGCAGCTTGCATCTCTGCATTCTTTTGTGCTTTCGCTTTTTCTGTTTTTACTGAATCAATTCTTTTTTGATGATATCTTTGAAGAAATCGCTTATATCCTTTGGCAGAGAGTCGCTCATTCGTATCAATAGAGGAATTCGCATATCGAAGAAGAGTTTCATTATGCCCATCTAAATGTTCATATGAATGATTTTTTCCGAGTTTTCTAGCAGAAGAAATTTGCTGCGCAATTCTTGTTTTTTCTTTCGGAGAAAGATTTCTTTCTCTGGCAGAGACTATATGACTCATTACATGTACATCAGGATGTTCTTCTAACTCACCTTCACCGATTGGTGTTGTGCTTCCGTTTTTAAGAATTCGAGAGTGAAGAACTATACTTACACGAGATCGTGCAATTCTTTTTCCCTCAGGAGAGTTTCGATCTACTGAATAGCGAATCGTATTTGGTCTATGACTAATTTTACCATCTTTTTCTTCGCGCTCATTATCAGAACTTAGATATCCACCCTGATACTCGCCACGACCTTTTGGAAGAACTTTGCCGATATGATTAAAGATAGCAATAAGTTTTTGAGCAATATATGGTTTATTTGCATATTGCCTTTTAATATCTTCTACTGAATAGTTATATTTTGCACCTGGACCTTTATATTTTACGCCACCTTTCTCATCGACTTGAAAGGACATGCTATCATCAACTTTTTTAGTTACAGGAGCGCGTCCGCTTACAACGCTGGAGATTTTGGAGAGAGCTGATCCAATCGCACCACGCCTAGACGCGAATGCTGATTCAGCAGGATGGGGTAGGTGCTGTATTCCGCGAACGACTTTCTTTTGTTTTTGTTCCGTCAACGGAACAAATTGTTTGAACCCAAACATTATCTCTCCACACTGTGGGATTACCTCTTATTTAGTGATTTTATTCGTTTGCGATTGCGTATCTTTGCCAATCCATGTTACGAATAGCGTCCGATAGAGCGTCCTCAACATTCGACATACCTTCATATGCAGGAATGGTGCAGGTAGAACGTCCAGCGGCAGTTGCAGCCTTAAACTCTTCTGGCGTAAACCATTGCGGTTGAATACCCATAATCTCAGCAAGTTCGTGCATATTCACCGAACCTTTATTTACAAGATTATAATATCCATTTGGTTCGCCGTCTTCCATAAGGTTACAGGCAACAGTTACTGCCTCGTTTAAGTCTGTTAATGAGTTCTCACCAGCGTCGATTAACTTACCGTTTCGAGCATAGTTATAGACCTTTGTGAGATAATTCTTGGACTCATTGACACCAGTAAATGGCATACGAATACGATAAACCTGTGCCTTGTCGCCCAAGTGTACGTCCGATACACCTTTGGAGATAGAATAAATGCTACCAAAATAGTTTGGTGGTGCATTGACATCATCAATATCACCCATGTAAATACATCCGCTGGAGAAGTGTGCTAGGCGAGTAAAGAGTCGCTTTTCGCATGCTTGTGCTAGCAATGCTGGGAAAATAGCATTCGCTTCAATAGTACCCTTCTTGTCTAACTCACAAGCATCAACATTCGGAACTCCAGTCTTACCAGCGCAGTTCACAACCCAATCAAAAGTATTGCTTTGGATTGTCATAACTGCATCCTCATGGGAGCAGAATGTGACCACATGCCCGCGACGGAGCAGTTCATTGAATACCTTTTTACCTGTCCAACCTCGACCAACTACTAGAAAATGCATAATTATATCCTCGTTTGTAAAATTCTTGACAAATACTTACCATAATCCGACTTAGCATATTTACTTGCTTGCGCCTCAACTTGATTTTTTGTAATCCAAGCATTCTTGTAAGCAATTTCTTCTGGGCATGCAATCATCGTACCAGTTCTCCGCTGAACTGATCCAACGAATATTGACGCTTCAGAAAGTGAATCGAATGTGCCTGTATCAATCCAAGCAACACCACGATTTAAAAACTCAATTTTGCAATCACTATTTTTAATAAACATTTTATTAATATCAGTAATTTCTAATTCACCACGAGCAGAAGGTTTGATCGCATACGAATAATCGACAACTTTATTATCATAAAAATATAAACCAGTTACTGCATAATTGCTTGGCGGATTTACAGGTTTTTCATGAACATCAATAGGATCATTATTTTTATCGAATTCAATGACACCAAAACGCTCAGGATCATTTACATGATACGCAAAGAGCGTGCATCCATTTCTATTCCAGTTTGCATGATTAAATCGATTAATTAAATCGTTGCCATAAAAAATGTTATCGCCAAGGATTAACGCAACATCACTCTTGCCAATCCATTTATCTGCGATACGAAAACACTCAGCGATACCTTTCGGTTCATGTTGTACAGAATATGTAATGTTTAATCCATACTGTGAACCATTCCCCAATAATCTCTGAAACTGATCGCTGTCATTCGGAGAATTAATAATCATAATGTCACGAATACTAGCCATCATTAGTGTAGATAATGGATAATAGACGAGAGGCTTATCATAAACAGGAAGCAACTGTTTAGATATAACCTCAGTGCATGGATATAAACGTGTACCTAATCCACCAGATAATATAATTCCTTTTCTCATTTGTACCACTCCAATGTTTTACGAAGTCCCTCGGTGATGTTAGTCTTTGCTTTCCATCCGAGTTCTCTTTCAAGTTTTGACGAATCCATTGCGTATCTAAAATCATGACCTTTACGGTCTGTTACAAAATTAATCCAGTTTTGATACATATGAACTGGTTTTCCCATCAGATCAAGAATAAGCGAAACCACTTCAATGTTGCTCATCTCATGACCGCCGCCAATGTTATAACGCTCGCCAGATTTAAAATTCTGACCAATAGTTAACAATGCATCGCAGTGGTCTTCAACAAATAACCAGTCGCGAACATTTTGACCAGTTCCGTAAACTGGAACTGGTGTGTTGTTCATAATATTGCGAATAACAGTTGGAATAAACTTCTCGCGATGCTGGCGAGGACCATAGTTATTTGAACAATTAGTTACAACTGCTTCGATACCATGTGTGTTTACATAAGCGCGAACTAAATGATCGCTCGCTGCTTTTGTAGCAGAGTATGGGTTGCGAGGATCGTATGGAGTGCTTTCATTAAATGCAGAATCATCATGACCTAACGATCCATACACTTCATCGGTCGAAACATGGACTAGTCTGCCGCCATGCTTCTTGATGCACTTTAGAATGTTGTGAGTGCCATTAATATTAGTGCTGAGGAAATCATCGTCGCCCCTAATAGAATTATCAACGTGAGACTCAGCAGCAAAGTGAAACGTAATTTCTGGTTCATATTGTTTATATAAGTTGTCAAGAATTTCTAGATTGCGAATGTCAATGGACTTAAGATTGATTCGCCAATCTTCCCAATGACCATTTAGATTTGATCCGTTTGCGGAATAAGAATGATTGTCAATAACGACAATCTCATCGCCAGGATATTTTTTTAGGTGAGAGATTACAAAATTAGATCCGATAAATCCCAAACCACCAGTCACAAATGTAGTCATAAAACCCCATTATTTTGCAATAACATATTTAGCAGACAAATCACTCTTTCCACCAGCGGCAGTAACAAATGCTTTTATTAATTTTGTAGATTTACCAGTAGAAGCATTTTTAATAAGATATGCTTTTAGTGTTTGATGTGGACCAGTAGGTGAATCTGTAAAATGTTTTTTACTTAAATTGTCTCGTATTTCTTTATATAATTGTCTTCTTGGATCTGGCTCTTTAGGAGATTCACCAATATTTTTTAGTGTTGGTAATCTGTTGCCAATTTCTTTTTTAAACTCCTCAGCAAAATTTTTTCTTGCATCTTCTACTGATTTTTTATAAATTACTGCAAATAAACTGTCTGCATTTTCAACTGCGTTTGCGAATTGTAATCCTGACAACCCACCACCAAAAGAACCACCCAGTCTTATTTCTGCTTTAAGAGTGCCGCCTGCAAGGGTGCTGGTTGATGCATCGTGACGATAAACAACATCAGGTATTCCACCCTTTTTACTTAAATTAATTATTAATGATTTTGCATCTCCTTTTTTACCTCCGAATCCTCCAAAGATATATGGAAGTGTTCCACCAGATGGATCAAAATTAACTTTTTCAACTGTTACTTCTCCACTTTGTTTTTTTAATGAGAGAGGAAGCAAGTCCCCGCTTTCAATTAAATTAGAAATCATCTCATTTAATTCATCAAAAGTTAATTTGTCACTTTTAGAAATTCGTGCACTCAAAATTCGTTTAGATTTATCCGAAGCAAAATAAATGTCTGCTGGACTCCATTTGTTGATATTACCAAATCCCTTTACACCTGGATTTGCCTTTAATGTTTCATTTGCTCGTTTGAATAACTCAGAAATCTTTCCCATAATTTCTCTATCTCCTCGAACATAAAAAATATCAGACCAAGTTGCACGTTTAATTCGAGAAAACTTTTTACTTATTTTTTCAACTTCAGTTATCATTTTTTTGGCGATGCTCATTGAAGAATGAAACCATGTTGGTTGTTCGAACAAGAATTCTTCAATCTCTTGAAGCGTTGCATTTGTTTTTACGTTTTGTTTATATGCTTTTTTTATAATAATCCCAATTCCTTCTTTAGAAGGTGGAGTATAATTACTTAAAAATTCGTTATAGGTTTTATATTTTCTTTTGTCAAATGATTTCGCGACCTCACGATCACCCAAATAATCTGCGATAGAGCAAAATAATGCTTGAGCTGCTTCTGCTTTAGTTGTATCATCTGCCATTGTTTTTATAAACCTTTTTGAGAAATCGTTTCCAAACTTTTGGATCTCTTTTGCGAAAGTGCATACGATACATAAAGATGGCTTCGCATTCTTGCCATCTAATCTTATGCGCCTTTCGTAATTTATTTATATCAAGTTGCTCAGCCTGAGTTTCGTAGGCATGAGCGTCTAATTCATCAGGATTGCCATAATAATGCAATTTTAATCTATTGCGCTCACCTTTCTTGGTATGGTATTGTTTTGTATTTACATACCCACGACCTTTTTGTTGATGCTTGTGGCGATACTCGTGATGAATGGCGCGAATAATTTTAACTGCCAGATTCTTGGCGCATTCTTGACTGATAATTGCTTTCTTGGATTCTTTTGGGAACGATAGTGTGATAAGAATGTTTTCAGGTATTGCCGAAAATATTCTTGGGCAATAATGACCCGAAATAATGACAGAATGATTCGCATAGTATTCGCCTTCGAATCTATCAGAACAAAAAGATACGATCGATTTTTTAAAGAGTTTATTTAAATTACGAATCAAAGAG
>Ga0194130_10007158_pt1 | contig 12506 bp, 10 predicted proteins | sample TA2KigsurfametaG_FD_160084 | JGI IMG/M metagenome (GOLD analysis project Ga0194130, IMG submission 160084) | Freshwater microbial communities from Lake Tanganyika, Tanzania - TA2015050 Kigoma 12 surface | ecosystem: Environmental > Aquatic > Freshwater > Lake | place: Tanzania: Lake Tanganyika... | reverse complement strand
TTGTGCGCTTCGTTCCGGGGATCGTGTCGAAATACCATGCGCGAACACGGAAGGCGATTGGAAGACTGTAGTCATCGACGGTATCTTGATCCTTTAGGCATTGGTAAGAACGCTAGCATTTTGTTGCTTTCTCGCGTGCGGCATAACCCTCAGGAAAACCATAGGTCAGCGGTGCTCTTTCCCCGGCAACGAGTGCCTCTGCATCGAAGAAAGGGAGCGTGAAGTGCCCAGCATTCTCGGTACAACCGGAAAAAACGATCTAGGTAGAACGGTCCAAAACTGCTATCGTCCGAGGACCAATGCGCGGCGACCGCAAGATGCGGAAGCTCTGGAACAGCGCGGCTTACTGATTCACAACCCGCTCACGGACGAGTGATTTCGATGCTTCGATCGACTCTCTCTTGGAAATCAACCTCCTTTCTGGCACTTGCGATGATCGTGGCACCGGCCTCCATTGCCTTCTCGCAACAGAACGGAACACGCCCCGGCGTTCAACCGCGTGCTCCAGGCTATGGTGCTGGTAGTAACAGTGCCAATGCCGCACAGCCTAACCCCCAAGTGGGCAATCCCCAGGCAGGTAATCCCCAGGCAGGAAATCCGCAACTCAACCCACAACTCAATCCACAGTTGAACACGCCACAGGCTCAAGCGGCCGCGCAGGCGAAACTTCAACAAGCGGTTCGCGATGGACAACAATGGCAGATGCAAGGTCCCAACAATGGTGGCCAAGTCATCATGCAACAGCCATTCCCCAATCTGTCGGCCGACGAACAGAAGATGCTGGATCAGGTTCTGGCGTACTGGGAGCAAGAGACCTCCAAAATCGAGCGGTTCAACTGCGATTTTAGCCGCTGGGAATACGATTCCCAAGCGCCTGGGGTCAATGAATTGGCTCGGCAAATCGGATCCATGGAAGTCCCGATCGCAGCTGGCCAAGGGGTCATTCGATTCCAAAAACCAGATCGCGGTCTTTTCAGAACCGATACTTATTTGAAGATGACGGGACAACTCACGGCTGACCGACGTGTCGAGCTGAAGAAGGACGCAAACAATTTCGGCGAATGGGTCGTCTGCGATGGTAAGAATGTTTGGGATTACGATCGCAAGGTGAAGGTTCGAACCCGATTAGAACTTCCTCCGGAGATGCAGGGCCTCGGGATCATGAACTCACCGCTTCCCTTTTTGTTCGGTGTCAAAGCCGAAGAGATCAAGGCTAGGTATTGGGTGCGTATGATCAGCGCAGGCATGGAGAACGGAAAGCCAGTCCAGGACAAATACGCGATTGAAGCCTATCCCAAGTATCCCGTCGATGCTGTGAACTATCACCACGTACAGATCGTCCTCGATCGCGAGATGTTCTTGCCTGTTCTAATGGTTCTGTTTATGCCCGAGTGGAATGACAAAGGAAGCAACGAAAATGGAGTCGTATTGGAACCGCGCGACAAACGGATGGTTTATCAGTTTGCGAATCGCCAGACCAACACTACGATCTTCCAGAAGTTGAGCGAAGCGATTTGGCGGCAGGAGTTTATTCCGACCGATCCAGGAACAGGATGGACGACCAACGAGATTCCTTATTTACCCGCTCAGAACACCGCTGTTCCCACAGGTCCCGGCGTTCCGGTTCCAAGTGCTCCTGGGCTAGGCGTTCCGACTGGTACCCCGCAAGGTGTTCCTCCTGCTGGCGCGGGCACGTCTTCCGGCCAAAGGACTGCAAACCCGGGCCTTCCAGCCTCATCGAACACTCCAAAGTCTCGCTAGTTGCTTTCGAGGATGGAGACTGCGATGGGCAGCGCGAAACCACGAGACAATCGACGCCCAAACCTGCTGAGCTCGGGTTCGGGCCGAATCACGCCCGTGGTCACCAAGGATCGCTCTCTTGCCAATCGTTTTCGCGGATCCGCGCGTGGCTGTCGATCGATTTGGTTCACACTTGCAATCTGCTTTCCAGGGTGTACGGGCTGGCTACCAACCCAACCAGAACCACCCCCCATTGAAAAAACCTTTGGGAAAGTAGAGAGCTCCCGAGATACCATCGGGATCGAATCGATCCTCATACGGCTCGATGACCAACAAGCTTCACAACTCGCTGAATTATGGGCGTCGCTCGATGAACAAGTGATCACTCCAGACACTCGAATGGCACTTGATCGCAATGGACTACGCGCAGCAAAAGCAACAGGGCATCTCCCGGTCGTGCTCGAAAACTGGGTTCGTACCAGCGAACGTCGACGGGATGAAGACTCTTTGGAACAAGCAGGACTGGCTGCTGACGTTTCTTCGTTTTGCCAGCTTTGGCGTTGCCGGCCAGATTCCAGGAAAGAGTTAACGGTTAGGCGGCTTCCACACGATCAAGCCACGCTATTTTACTTCGATGGTGCCATGAAGGGCGGAACGTTCAAGTCACCTCATTTCTTTTTCTCTCTCTTTACAGCCGCTTCGGGAGATGCATCTGCATTGGTCCGATTGGTCCCCGAGATGGAGTACGGGGAGACCAAACGGATTGTCGTGGCCAAAGATTCCGCCATCCGAACCGATGAGCGACGCGATGCTCTTGCGTGGGATTCTCTTGCGGTTCAACTTCGACTGCAACGCGGTGACTGTATTGTTATCGGTGCAATTCAAGAGTCTCGAGGTTTGGGGGAGCACTTTTTTAAGACCTTGACCAAAGACGGTGACATGCAGCATGTGCTACTTCTCGTCCGATTGTCGGAGCTTCGGAACGACGATATCTTTGCCCCTAAAATCACAGCAACAACGACCTCTGCGAACCGGCTCTTGCCATGAAGATGTTGAGATTCATTGCGGGACCACTTCTGAGTGCCATTCTTTATCTATCGCTGACGCAGTACTTTGCTTTGGAGACACCCGCGGCGGCCGTCGCGATGCTGAGCCTGTGGATGGCCCTTTGGTGGGTCACCGAAGCCGTGCCGTTGGAACTGACAGCCCTCCTACCCATGTTGGTGTTACCACTCACCGGGCTTTATCCGGAAAACGCCATGATGAAATCCTGCGCTCCCTACGCGCATGAAAGCGTTTACTTTTTCCTCGGTGGGTTCGGACTCGGATTAGCGATCGAAAAAACGACACTCCACCGCCGCGGAGCTCTCTTCTTGCTCCGCTGGGCGGGTTCCAACGCCGCAACCGTCGTTGGAACATTCATGCTCAGCACCGCCCTGTTGAGTATGTGGATGAATAACACCGCGACGACCATGCTGATGCTGCCCTTGGCCATGAGCGTTATTGCAACCCAAGAGGATCGGCGATTTGCGACATCCTTGCTCATCGGTGTCGCTTATGCGGCCAGCATTGGTGGGATGGGAACATTGGTGGGTACAGCCCCGAACATTTTTTTCGCGGGTTTCCTAGAACAGAACAACATCGAAATCGGCTTTCTCCAATGGATGTTAATCGCCTTGCCAATCGTCGCAACGTTGCTGGTGGGTTGCTGGATTTGGATGGTCTGGGTCCTCTGGCCGATGGGGGATTTGAAGGTGGAAGCACCCTTGGCTTGGAAGGACGAATGGGCAACCAATCCTGGATTCACCACCAAGCAATCCACAACCTTGATCATCTTTTGCATCGCGGCTTGCATGTGGATCCTGCGAGACCCATTGCTCGCATATTTCGACGACACCAGCATTGGTACTTGGATCAAGTTGATCAATGACCCGTGGATTGCGATGGCATCGATGGCGGCTTTATTGATCTTTCCTATCGGATCCCCAGTACTTGAATGGTCGGACATCGAGCGAATCCCATGGGGCGTGCTTCTTCTCTTTGGAGGTGGAATGAGCTTGTCGATCGCGATCAGTGCCTCTGGCCTAGATAAACATATCGCCGCCATTGCATCACAGCTTCATGGCGTTCCGACCTATATCTTGATCACTTGCGTTGTGATCCTCGTGATCGCAATTTCGGAACTGGCCAGCAACCTCGCGACAGCCACCACCATGATCCCGATCCTCATGAGCGCTGCACCGGCGATGGGGATTGATCCACTGCTACTTCTGAGTGCTACGGTCCTCGCCAGCAGCTGCGGTTTCATGATGCCAGTTGCAACGCCACCGAACACACTCGTTTTCGCACAGCGCCGGTTCCCGGTACGAGACATGCTACTGGCCGGTCTGGGGCTCAATATCCTCTCGGCCATCGCGATTCCCTTCTTCGTGCTATGGATCTTGCCGTGGGTAGTCCGCCGATAAGATCACTTACCCTGACCTTCACTGACCCTTCAAATCAAGCTCGCCGATCTGCTCGATGGTTCTCGTCGAACTCGATTCGGTCAGCATCTCTTGACGAACAATTCGACCTGGAATCTCCTCCGATCGCCACAGCTTGACCGTCATCTGTCCCGCTTCATTATTTTCTGTCCACTCGTAGACTTCAGCAGTGACTTCGACCTCACCAATCGATACCTTTTCTTCTCCAACGAGCTTCGCTTTACCGGACGGTAGCAAAAACAGTTCTGGCTTCATTCCGGTCGGGGGCGAGAATTGGGCAGGGTATGTCGTGCTGCTAGGTGGGTTGTTTTCGGGAGGGTTATCGGACCGAACGACCGAGACTTGACTTCCAACAGCAACCTCTGTTTTGGATTTATCCTCAAGCCACATTTTCGTCGTTACTTGAACTTCACCAAATTCATTAGTAACCACTCGTTTCCGTGTAACGGATGCCCCCACCGGGAATCGACTCCAGTTCGCGTACTCGGGATGATCGAGCAGTATGGAACTCTGCTGCGCTTCATTTTTAGTAGCCCCACCCGCTTGGGCTGGCGATGATTTCGATGCAATCGGCCGCTTGTCTTCGCATCCCGTAGCGAAGCACAGTGCTACCAGTAAACAGACGAATACATTACGAAAGCAATGACAAAGCATAGCAAGCCTTCTTGACCTGTAGAATTTTGAATACAAACAAGAGCTACCGGCGAACGCTAAGGACTATTTCCCCGCGCTCCCTTGGCTCTCCTCGTTTTCAATCGCCTTGTCCTCGGCGCGAACTTTCGCTTTCTGTTCCTCCGTCAACTCACCAGTAGGAAGAATAGGTGCGCTGCTTCCGCCGCATCCAAGAGTCACGCAGCACAATCCCAGCAATATCCACTTTGGAAATCTCTTCAACATAGGACACATCTTACGCTTTCAACTCTAGCATCTTCATCTCATGCAAGGCAGCTCATCCGTTATGAGCTGCCTTGGTCAGTCACTTTTTATGGGGGCCTGGTCGCAGATTACTCGTCGATATTCACGGTTTGACCGTCATCGATAACGCACAGGTACATCCAAACCATCGGATCAACGCTGAAAGGGGAGAAACGAACAGAGCCATCGGCGTAAGTCGCATTCAAACCGCTCCCGTGACTCGATCCGAAGTAGCGTCGCCAGACATTACTACCGTCCTGCGGGTTCGATGGTGATCCAGAAACAATCACGAACGGATCAAAGTCTGACTTGGGCGGAAAGTGGTAACGGATCACGCATTCGTCCCAACCCGCGTTGTTCCATCGTTCATTGTCGCCACCATCAACGCCAAAGCGTTTGTGGGGCAGGCATTTTTCAGCGGCCATGATCGAGGACGAAGTTCCATCCGTGATGTCGCGAATGCGCCGCTTGGCTCCTTGCGCCGACCACACGATGATCCCTTGGCGGCCTGGCATAGTTCCAAAGTTTTCCGGTGTTCGTTCGTTTCGACGAGGAGACATACCTAGGGGAGCAGTAGGGATATCGCCCCAGTTTTCATGCACTTCGCCTTGGAAGAAGCCCGCGTTTCCAGCATAGTCGCAGCGTGCAAAGCGCCCACTGCCGTACACGGCTCCGCTGCGACGCGAGGGGCAGTAGTAAATGGGGATGATCGAGCGCGCGACATCGTCTTCGCCGTTGTAGTTGGCAGGACGTCCCGAATGGATCGGTGGCAGATCGAATTTGGCAAGGTTGTAAACGTTTTGCCCTTCGACGTAAGGAAGGATCTTGAACCAGTGGCTCCACCCCTTTGGACTTGCTGCGTTGCAGCAGGTGGTGCCACTCTCGTACGCTCCGATAGGTTCGTTGTAGACCATACCGGGTAAACTCGGATCGCCGTCGTATGGGCCTTGAGGTAAATGCTTCAACGCCGATTCATGGTTCATGAAGGCGAGCCCGATTTGACGCATGTTGCTTGAACAAGACATACGCCGTGCAGCTTCCCGAGCTGCTTGCACTGCTGGAAGCAAAAGCCCCACCAGAATTCCGATGATTGCAATAACAACCAATAACTCGACGAGCGTGAAGGCTCGCCGGCAGTTCGACGGTGCAACACGCCGAATACTTTGATTCCACCAACCTGTAGCCATAAGAACACTCCTAAAAATGGTTCTGCTGAAAGACCAGTCCAAGCGAACTTACATCAGCAATAGGATTGAATGACGCAGCGGAGAATATCGAATAGCGGGTCCGCGCCAATGATTGCTAAAACGACTTCATCAAACCTTCCCCGATTGCAAACGAAAATCATCGATGTCCGATGCGTTGCGTGAAGCAATAACAAAGCACTTGTAAAGATCGTGCGTAGAGAATCTCTTCTTGGAGCCTGCAGCCGTGATGGAAGCACATCCCAATCGCTACGAGTAGGCGTGAAACGATGGACACAGCGACTCGAAAGCGATCCATGATTTCCATCGTTTTTCTCGACGCAGATTGCCCCCCGTCACCTCCGGGGTAATGAAAAGCGTACAGACGATGAATTACTCGCAAAAAACTTGGTTTTTTGCCCCCTTGCAGATGATGCGATGTTGCCATCCAATTGGGCGTTCTTGCATTCGAAAAACCTCATCCGAACATGAGACAAGCCATGGGATTAGAAAGTCTTTTTCAACTAGAAAATCGCGTCGCCGTTGTGATCGGTGGAACCGGTGCCCTCGGGGGTGCGATGGCCTCGGCGTTGGGAGCTGCGGGGGCTCGTATAGCTGTTGTGGGACGGAACGCGGAACGAGGCATGAGTCGCGCTGAAGACATCCGCCGCGAAGGTGGAGAAGCCGTCTTCGTGTCTGCAGACGCGATGAACCGCGACTCGATGGCCCACGCTCGCGACCATATCGAAAAATCGCTCGGCCCCGTCGACATACTCATCAACGCTGCAGGCGGTAATCAAAGCAACGCAACCCTCCAGCCCGGGGATGATTTCTGCAATCTCTCTCTCGATGCATGGCAGCAAGTATTCGACCTAAATTTGATCGGTGGGACGGTCCATCCCTGTCAGGTTTTCGGTGAAACGATGCTATTGCGGAACTCTGGCAGCATCATCAACGTTGCATCGATGTCAGGGATTATCCCTTTATCGCGCGTCGTCGCTTATTCGGCCGCCAAAGCAGCCGTGATTAACTTCACCAAGTTTCTTGCACGCGAGTGGGCGCCCCGCGGTATCCGAGTGAATTGCATCAGTCCAGGCTTCTTTCCCGCAGAACAAAACCGCAGCTTGTTGTACAACCCCGATGGAAGCCTCGCTCCACGGGGAGAACAGATCATCAACCACACGCCGATAGGGCGATTCGGTTATGCCCACGAACTCGCTGGCTCCGTGGTATTTCTGGCATCGCCAACTGCATCCTCGTTCGTTACCGGACACAACTTGGTCGTCGATGGTGGCTTTTCCTCAACAACGATCTAACTCCCTATTCCTGTCCCGTCACCGTCCAACCCCCAATCCACTGTCCCAAAAACCAATTTCACTAACCTCTGGAGACACTATGTCCGAACTTGCGATCCGTACCGATGCTTGCGAACTCGATTTTCTTTCCTTAGGGGCTTTGGTCCATCGCCTCGACCCAGGCATCATCCCATTTCGCAAGGCTCGGACATTCGATGTTCATGTTTCGGGTGGTGAGTACAACGTGGCAGCCAATCTCGCCGATTGTTTCGGTTTGAAGACAGGTGTTGCTACCGCTATGGTGAACTATGGTATCGGGGAATTGGTACAGACTCGCGTCAAAGAAATGGGAGTCAAGACCTACTACAAGCACTTCGAGCACGATGGTGTGCGTGGTCCAAACATCGCGACCGTTTACAGTGATCGCGGCCAAGGCGTACGTCCACCGGTGGTGTATTACAATCGTGCCAATGAAGCAGGGGCAATGCTGAAGCCAGGAGATTTCGACTGGAAGAGCATCTTCTCAACAGGAGTCCGATGGTTCCACTCCGGAGGCATCTTTGCCTCCCTTTCGAACACCACCTCCGAATTGATCATCGAGGGGATGCAAGCCGCCCAAGCCGCTGGTGCCGTGACCTCGTTTGATTTGAATTACCGCGCAAAAATTTGGGCCACCATCGGCGGGCCATCCAAAGGCCAGGAAATGATTAGCAAAATCGTTAAGCACGTCGATATGCTGGTCGGCAATGAAGAAGACCTTCAAAAAGGACTCGGCATCGAGGGTCAAGACGTCGAGCACAAGTCTGAACTCGACCCGGATGCGTTCTTCAAGATGATCGACCGAACTATTGAAAAATTCCCGAATGTCAAAATGGTGGCGACGACGCTGCGTGAAGTAAAATCCACCAATCGGCACGAATGGGCTGCGGTCCTTTGGTATGATGGGAAGAGGTATGTCAGCCCAACCATGCAACTCGACGTGATCGATCGCATCGGCGGCGGTGACGGATTTGCCTCTGGGTTGATTTATGGCATGCTCGCCGGTAAAGATCCCGAGCAAGCGTTGCGATTGGGCTGGGCTCACGGCGCGCTGCTGACCACTTTCCCCGGTGATACCACAATGGCGAAATTGCCAGAAGTGGAAATATTGGCTAAGGGTGGCTCGGCCCGCGTACAACGTTAACACCAGCCACGCTCGGCGAAACCAACCTATTCGCCTTGGCGATGGAGATTGATTCGATGTCCAACGGAAATTCATCCAGGCAGAACCCCTACGAGGCATCGAATACACCTCCGAAGAAGTCTTCGCGACAGCAGCCACCTCCGATACCTGACTCGAGCGATCCGTCCAATCCACGGACGCTCGAGAAGATCTTTGGAGGAGCCTCGCTCGGACAGCTTCAAAACTTCTGCAACCGATTGGCTACAGGACTGCACGCAGGTGTCGATATCCTTCGCGCCCTCGATGTCGAGTCAAAAGTGGGTTCGGCCCGGTATCGCGATGCCGTTAAAGACACTTCCGACAAGATTCGATTAGGGTATTCATTAGGCGAAGCCATGCGACTGCAGGGCGTCTACTTCCCTCCCCTGCTCATCAAGATGGTGGAGGCGGGTGAGCACTCCGGACAAGTCGAGCGAGTCTTCCGCTATATGTCCGATTACTACGCTGATTTGAAACGAACCCGCCAAGAGTTCGTATCGCAAATCACCACCCCCGTGATCCAGTTCGTGGTTGCCATCCTTATCGTCTGCGCGTTGATCTTCATCAATGGATTCTTCACCTCAGGAAGTACTCAGGAAAAACCCATCGATCTTACAGGAGTTGGCTTGAGAGGTGTCTCCGGCGTTCTGATTTTCCTAAGTATCCTCTCGGTGATCGGTGGTGTCCTTGGAACCATCGCGTTTGGGATCTGGAAGAATTGGTTCAACTGCCACCAAACACTGGTCCCGTTGATAAGAAACGTACCCGTGATCGGTACTGTTCTAACAACGACTGCACTGTCACGTCTATCGATGTCTCTCTCGATGATGCTCGGTGCTGGTGTCGATGCAAAGCGCAGTGTTCGCGATTCCGTCTTGAGTACCGGAAATTACTACTACATCTCGGGTGTCGAACAGATGACCGATTCGATCCAACAAGGACACTCACTTGCGGAATCGCTCGATGCCCCCAAACGTCTGCCCGATGAGTTTATCCAAACTCTCGAAATCGGCGAACTGAGCGGGAATGACAGCGAGTCCCTCGAACGACTCGCCGTTCAATATCGCGAAAAAGCACAACTTGCTCTGAAGCAATTGGCAGTCACGGCTGGGTTTGCGATTTGGTTTGCAATCGCAGGTATGATCATCGCCGTGATCTTCATCATATTCACGCAATACCTGAGCTTGCTGTACGGAAATCTCCCCAAGTAATTCAGCCAGCACCTACCTATTTCCGATGAGTCGGGGCTAACGCTTGTACCGATTGAACGGGTTTAAGGCTCTCCTTTTCCAGCAACGACATCCTCGTTTCCGTAATCGCAAGCCCCTAAAGACTTTTCCTACGCGAACTCAACCTAACATTTTAAAGGGATGTTTGCAGGATTAAGCCCAACGTAATCTACGCAGTGAGAAACGCATTGAGGGAACCTGCTGAAGCGAATCCAGAGAAGTGCATTCGAATGCGACGAGGTCGAAGCCGTTTGAACGACAGGGCGCTGAAAATTCCAGTTCAAGTGCAACCAAGTCGACGAGGCTTTACACTCGTTGAACTGGTTGTCTACTCAGCGATTGTCGCAATCATGGCGATATCCATGCTCCGCGCTTTTACGCAATCCGAAAAAGCAAAAATCGCTTCCGCTGCTGAGACCGCGCGTCGAATCAACAATATCGCGTGCACCATCAACGCAACGACCGGCGATTGGCCCGCAGATGTCAAAAACAGCACCCTACCACCTAAGATGCAACCCTATCTTTCCAACAATATTTTTGCGAATGACACACCGCTGAACGGTCGTTGGGATTGGAATGGACCGACTACAAATGTTGGCAACCTCATCAAAATTCCTCTTCGATTCAGCCCTGCAGCAACCGCAAATAATCAACTCCTATCGAAGCTGGACAAATTGCATGACGACGGTGATTTGCTTACAGGAAGCTGCCAAAGAATCTTATACAGCGGAAATCTTTGGTATGTGATTTCGGTCGCTACCAAGTAGCAGACTCCGTTGTTCGCATTCTTTATGTTCAAGATCGTGTTGCGTCCTGCGTCTCGCGATTGGATTTCGATGGGTACAGCGCAACGACGTTGGCGAGCAGGATCAATGCCCCACCCATCCAGAGACCCAACGTAATCTTCTCATTGGGATGCTCCATTCCTGTCCATGGAGCCAACATACCGGGCAGGAACAATGCCCACGATGATGCGAAGACCGGCTCTAAGCTGTAGATCACTGCAGCTTGAGATGCGGTGATCTGAGGTTGGTAACGATTCATCCAACCAAAGGACAACAGCGAACAAAAAAATGCTAATGCTACCATCGCCAGAATGAAGGGGGGCCGCAATGCCAATGCGGTCCAGTCCGTGATCGCCATATTAGGCACCATGGTCCACTCGCGAATCGGCGTGAACAGAATGATCAAGGTCGTGACCCATCCGAGGATTGCTGTCACGAGAAACATACCGGGAGTAATGCGGCTTGATTCGATACGCTTCCCGTAATAATCGAGCAGAAGAACTTGGAATGCGAAAAAGACCGAGCCGGTGGTGGTCAAAGTATCGCCAAGGGTCCATCGATCTGCCGCATCCTCAGCCAATCGGATACCGCGAGGAGTCCATTCCACCAAGCCCGTTAGGACCACCACGCCCGCGACCGCGAGAATCGCTCCCATGACCATCCACCGAGAGGGAATTCGACGAAACACGAGGACACCGAACAGCGGAGTGAATACTGCGGTTAGGCTCGTTAAAAAACCACTTCGCGATGCAGGAATCGTCGCCAGCCCAATTACTTGGAGGACCAATCCGACGTAGAATATGACCGCGATTGCCGCTCCAGCAAGCCACTCCTGCCGAGTCGCGTCTCGGACCAATCGATTCCAGAGAATCGCGAGCATGACCAGCGCTAGCGTGAACCGGACTGCGATCATCCATGACGAGACGATAACTCGAAACGCTGTCGACTCCGAAGCCTCGTTCATGCCGAAATGCGCATCCGTCAACTCATTGAGCATCTTCACTACAGGAAACGAAAAACCCCACAATGCATTGACCATCACCAACGCGGCGATTGCAAGCCAAGGAAATTTCGAGTTCTTTGTGCGATCATCCCTTGAGGATGCAGCACGAGTTTCCGAAGTATTCAAATTATCGATTTCCGAACCGTCCTTCTAAAGACCGAGTGACAACTTGCAATCTGGTATTGCAACTACTTCGTTTTTGCAAACTACTTCGTATTCGCAGCGCACCTGGCCATGGTTTCCATACTCCTGCGGAGAATGGTTTTTACACCAGGAGAGTAATCAAATACCTCGACGCTTACCCAACCTCGATAATCGATATCTTTGAGGGCTTGGAAAATCGGTTGCTGATCGACTGCGCCCATTCCAGGCCCGAGTAGATTTGGATCATTGGCATGAAAGTGGATCATCAAATCAGAGTTCTCGCGAATGACTTGATCGATAGGAATGCCTTCGGTGCTCATCGCTTTAACATCCAAATGCAGTTGGACCCACGGACTTCCAATTGCTTCGAGGATCGTTCGAGCTTGGGAAGCATGATTCAGAAAATTCCCTTCGCCGGGACCGAGTGGCTCGATCGCCAATCGCACCTTCGCATTCTCAAGCGCTGGGACCAACTGTTCGAGGACCTGGATCGCGTTCGCAGACGCGTGATCGTGGGTCATGGGCGG
>Ga0194130_10007150_pt1 | contig 12516 bp, 9 predicted proteins | sample TA2KigsurfametaG_FD_160084 | JGI IMG/M metagenome (GOLD analysis project Ga0194130, IMG submission 160084) | Freshwater microbial communities from Lake Tanganyika, Tanzania - TA2015050 Kigoma 12 surface | ecosystem: Environmental > Aquatic > Freshwater > Lake | place: Tanzania: Lake Tanganyika... | reverse complement strand
GCGTTAGTGGAGGCGGCGGGAATTGAACCCGCGTCCCGCGATGCTTCCGATCCAGCCTCTACATGCTTAGCCAACTGTTCTTTGTCTCGCCCACCGCGTTCGTCGTTGGCATCGGTGCGGTGCGCCAGCCTCGAGCTTTTTTAACCATGTCCGTGCGAGACACGGGCCATGGCGATTCGGAATTGCGACAGGTACTCCAGCGCCTCCGACGGGCCCCGGGTACCTGGGAAGCCTAAATTAGGCTGCCAGTGCGAGATTATTCTCTGCAGTTACTTTTTTTGATCGAGTATTAACGTGGCCTCTCGACCAACCACGGCATGCCACCAAAATCTTCAATTCATCCGGTCGATTCCAAGTCGCCCCCGGTTGTTTCCTAATTATCGCCCGCTTCGTCCGCCAGGACCACCCCTTGTCACCTCAATCTCCATCTTTCTACCTCAGAAATCCCACTTTTCGTATCGAGTTCCACCAAGACATCCACTCTCCGTTCGAATCCCCATTAAGGCAGGAAAGACTGGTTTTCGTCACAAGCGATCACTGCGGATACCATTGCATCCACAGCACCATTCCACCCTGATCGCCTCAGACTGTAAAATCACACCATTCCCGATCCTCAACCAATCCAACCCCTTCCCATTCTCCAACGCCAATCCAATCACGGAAGTATTCGAACTATGAGCGGATGCAACTGGGCCATGCTAGTCCACTTCTCGGTTTTCGCAGGATATGTCGTCCCCTTCGCCGGACTCATCCTCCCCATTCTGATCTGGCAATTGAAGAAAGAGGAATTTCCAGAAATCGACGCGCACGGCAAGGAAGTCCTGAACTTCTTGCTCTGCATGTTCATTTACGGTGTCGTCGCCGCACTTCTGTCGTTCCTCTTGATCGGCATTCCCATCCTCATGGCGCTCGGTATCATCGCTGTCATTTTCCCAATCATCGGTGGCATCAAAGCCAACGGCGGAAGATTCTGGAAATACCCACTGATGCTTCGGTTGCTCAACGATTAACGGAGTGCTTTTGGAGAGAGCTCCAAACTAGTCGCCGCCACTGAATCCACGCGTTCAAAATCGAATTCGTGTTCGTAGACAATTGGTAACCTGCTGGCACACAGCCACCACCGCTCGTGCACCATCGCCCCCACGCGCAGCGCTCTCGCGTGATCATCCTCGAGCGTAGTACTCACGCGCGATGCGACCGATCTTCCGCATCGCCTCTGGGTCCTTGATCCCAGGAGAAGCCTCGATACCAGACGCTAGATCGATCCCGTCAGGACGCGCAATTCGCAACGCATCGCTCACGTTACCGCGATGTATCCCACCTGCAAGAATCAATGGTGTCGGAAAACGATTGCCTAACGCAACAAAAGACTTAGGGCGTGGATTCAGCAAATCCCAACGCGCCGTACGCCCCGTTCCGCCACGCAGTACAGGATCATAAGCATCCACCAGCAACCCAATAAATCGCGTACCAACCTCGTTAGCTAAAGCACTCCATGCGGCAACATGTGCGTCATCCTCCGGACCGCGATAAGCGAGAGCCTTGATGATCCCCAACCCCTGTAGGGACGGTTGATTTAGCGACTCCAGCACCCATGTTGGCGACTCGTCTCCATGCAATTGGACCACATCCAACGCGCATTTCGACACGACTTCCGCCACCTCAGCCGGCGTCGCATCTACAAAAACCCCAACACGTTGAACCCGCCCCTCCATCGCACGCGACAACGGAGCCGCATGTTCTGGATCGACGTAACGTCGGCTTTTCTCATAGAAGTTCAAGCCAATCGCATCCGCACCGGCAACGATCGCGGCATCCACATCCACCATGCGAGTAAAACCGCAAAACTTGAGTCGAGGTATCGTGTGCATGGTCCGCATTCCACTCTTGAGAAATCATCACGATGATTCAAACCGATCTCCACACCATCGCCCCCCCATCCGACGCAACACTGCCGCACGGTGAATCGATTGGGTATTGTAAATCGATTCAAGATAGCAGGCCACGCTTCAAATAACGGCCGAGAACCACATGCTTTTGGGCATGTGGTCCCCGGCGTGAAATCTCACGTTCTGCAAGTCCCCACTCAGTGAAGAACTTTAATCTTTTTGCGTCGTGCCGTTACAACCGGCATTCGTCCCTAAATGTAATCCACTGCGATGATATGGCCGACAATTAACCATACTCCTAGAAAAAGAACTCCCATTGCTGCATTCAAAAATTCAATAGACATAGGTCGCGACCTCTCAAGTATCGAGTGAGAAACCGCCATCCGTAGTACACCCAGTCTAGACATCTAGACAGGGACGCCTTCATGCGAGACGGTCCTTATCGGCTCTCCGTGGACCAAATTTGAAAAGAATTTCTTGGCGCGGTTTCTCTTCGCCAATTGCTACAACCGGACATGCTCGTTCACGGCTCGGCATTCGGGATAGGCTGGAATTATCGGCTCTTACCAGCGATGGAATGCAGGAAGTGTTTGTTCGAACGAACTGTAGAGCGAGCGAGAGTAGGGGTGCCGACGAACTTAGAAACCAAAAACAACTCAGACGGCATGCGTTGCGATAGAAATGGACGGGGAATGCTCGAAAAAGTTTTTTTGGCGATGAATTTGGCGATGAAGTCGTCGCGTGACTATCAATTTCCAGGACGATCAACACCTAACGCTCGCACCAACTCGGGATCGCGCATCATAGAAATCGTTGGCGGACAGATACGTATCACGACGATTTTTTCATCGCCCGGCAACGGAACCATTCGGAACCTAGACTTCTGGTCGATTCCACGAGGCACCAGCGGCCGGATTGCCATTTTGATCTCGTCTGTGCTCATGCCTTGATCGGTCCGAATCGCAATAACCCGAATAATCGATCGTCTTTCTTTATCCGTCGTCATCATCGCTGTCCGGCCGTCGAGCGGCAGAACTTCGAGCGAGTAGTCGTCGAAATACCGATTGCCGATCTCCTCAAGCGTTCGGCCTCGAAGAACCGACACGGCCAAACGGTTTGGATGTAGTCCGTGCGACCATGCAGCCGGCCAGTCGATGAGCAAGCTAGTCTCCGTCAATTTGGCTGCCCTTGTCAGAACATCCGCAATCGGACGATCCTCATAGATGACCGCGTCGGAAGGAAGAGGCCTTTGCAACCTCTGATGCAGTTGTACCCAGGCCGCAGGTCGGCAAAAATCGTAGGGGTCTTGTCCCGGTGTAAACTTCAATCGGGGAACGGATTTCGCTTCGCGGACCGAGTTCAAACTCGCGAGTAATTGTATTTGTGCGTAAGGATTGGATGAGTCTTTCCACTGAAGCTTGCCAGCCTCTAATGTGCATCCTTCAATCTCCAGCAACTGGATCAAGACTTGAACGATGTCCTTCTGAGCCTCGGGAGGAAGGGATTGCTGCAACCACTTCTCCATTTCGCTATTCCAGAGCTTGAGCTGTTCATTGACCACAAGTTCGTTGGGGCGAAGGTAGGGAAACCCTTCACCGTCGAAGATCAACTCCAATCCTTTGGCTTGGCATAGCGTCTCCAGCAATCCACCGACGGTTTGGTCTTCCCCTGAAAACACGATCGACTCTTCCTTCAAGTCGATCCGAGCGGCGTTAAGCAGAAACCAATCGAGAGATACTCCTGCACCCGTCATCTGATTGATCCAGTCGATCGCCCGGGGCAACGACATCGGCTTGGTCTGAACCTTGGCCAATTTTCGTTTTGCTCGTTCGGTCCAAACAGGGATATCGATTGCCGCTGGATAGTACTCGTCCTTCAATAGTACATCCGCGTTTTCGATAGCAAGTTCCTGGTCCAACGTTCGCTCACCCTTGCCCACATCGTCCCATTGACCTTGGCTCGAACGATCAAACATTTTTTGAAAGTCTTTGAAAATATCGGGAAGGTTTTCATCGACAGGCCCAGGTACAGGCCCAGCTACAGGCTCCGTGCCGGGTACCTCGGTGCTCCCAGCCATGGCCGCACCCTTGCTATCATCGGCACCCTTGCCATCATCGACACGCTTGTTAGTGTTCCCGCCTAACAAGTCGGGCTGCTTTGTTGTCGTCATCCCTGGATCAGTTGTATCCGACGCGCCGGCTTCAGGTGTGGCTACATCGCCAGGAGCACCTACGATCTCCGTCCCCGGATTAGTTGGATTACCAATCACTTGGTCCTGGGCAGGGACACCGTCTGCTCCTACGTTCGTTTTTTGGTTTCCGTTGGCAGGATTGAGTCCAGGATCAGGATTGGGTGCAGCGATCCCGCCCGGTTTCACCGCTGCAACTGGGGCTTCTGTGGATTTGCCGAAGAACTTGATAAACGCGAGGAAACCCAGAACGGCGAGCAAGCAACCGGTGATACCGATCGCGGACAACAAAAGCAGTTGTCGCCGTGCTTGTGATGTTTGACTCTCCCATGTCGCAGGTGAAAGACCTGCGGGCTTGCGCGAATCAGAAAGTCCATCTTGAGTTCGAATCGCATCCAATCCCTCGTTGAAGACTGGGACAAATGGCACATCGCCCGTCTGTTCTGCAGCGGTGAAGTCAGGTAGTTCGCCACCCAGTGCCCCACCCAACGACGACGATGGATCGGTTGGCTCTACCGACGGGTTCCCTTGCGCGAGTTGGCTTTGCAAATCTCCCAAATCCCAATCGGCAGCATCCACTTTGGTGATTGCGTCAGAATTAATGATCGGTCCGCGCGACGCCGGAGAAGGCTTGGCACTCGAGATCGGACGTACCGTGGCAGCAGGCTTGGTTGGCTCTGTTTGCCTGGCAGTCGCAGGATTGGCTTTTGAGGGATTGGCTAAGTCTGGATTAGCGGGTCTATTCGAAGCTGGCTTTGCGGTCGAGGCATCCAGAGTTGCCCCCTTGCCACTCGCATTTCCGGAAATGGAAGGCACCGTGCGGTTGCTGGTAATAGGTTTCTGGGAAGAGTCTGACCGCTGGTTACTCTCTAACGGAGGTATAGGTGGGTTCGCGGCCCCTTCACTTGGCGGTGGTGCCACAACCAAAATCTTATTTTGACAGCGGGGGCATGGAAGCGTTTGACCGACTAGTTGCGGATGACGCACAACGATTTTGCTGGTGCAATTCGGGCAAACGAGTCGAAAAGGTTCCAATTGCCTGTCGTCCTATAAAGTGGATGTGTCCCTACCGTTATAGACGGGGTGGATTAGACACGCGTTCCATTGTATTCCGACATTGTATTGCCAAGATCCCTTGCTGGGCAAACGGAGGGAAACTTTACCGAAAGGATAGCTACAATGGGCAACATGTACGGGGGTTGGATAAGCGGGGGTTTCGACAATTAGCATTCAAGTAGACTTAATCATCGTCGGGGGTGGAATCGCAGGATGCGCGGTCGCGTGGCAAGCTTCCCAGCGGGGATTGGACGTCGCGGTAATCGACGAACCGACCTCGAGCAGTTCCTCTCGTGTGGCGGCTGGACTAGTTACTCCTGTCACAGGGGATCGCTTGGCGTTATCGTGGCAGTGGAGCGAGTTCTACCCAGCTTGCAACGCCCTCTATGAACAAATTCAACGTATTTCTTTAGCCCATTTTTGGCATGTCGCTCCCGCTTGGCGAGTCTTTCAAAGCGACGCCGAGCGGGAACGCTTTTTCCAGCGTTGGTGGAGTGAAGAGGGCAAATTGGAAATGGGCCAACAGGGAATCGCGTTAGAGCCGATGTCTGAGGAGCAGTTGCAACCGTTCCATGCCCCGGGGGGAGGTTTCTCCATGTGGCCAGCTGGCCGACTTGACACACGAGCATATCTCGATGCGACCGCCAAGTACTTTCGCTCGAGGAATCGCTGGTTCCCGATTCACCTGGACCTGGAACAGGACCTGAAGTTTACTCCCGATGATGTGCGAGTCCAGCGGTTGGGACTGCAAAGCCGCATGATGGTCCTATGCCAAGGTATATCAGCCCGAACGAACCACTGGTTCCATGCGTTGCCCTTGCATCCCGCTCGCGGGGATATTCTCGAATTAGCGTCCGATACCCTGATACCTGCGGTCGCTCATCATGCAGCTTGGGTCGTACCACTACAAGCTACTAACGAAGCCAATGACCAGCCGCGACGAGGCCGCATTCTCCTCGGTGCGACCTACGATCGGAATTGCTTGGACACCAGCATTGAGCACCCCAACGCCCTTGGTTTCCGACGCGAGTTACTGCAACGATGGAATAGCATGATGGCTTTGGCCGATGGACGCCTGGGCCTTGATGATACGCTGACTAGCGAGAGTTCCGATAGCGAGAGTTCCCATAGAAGGGATCGATTCGAAGGCGAGGTACTAGCCCATGTTGCAGCCGTTCGACCGGCATCCTACGACCGCCATCCCTTGATCGGTCCACACCCAACCCAGCCTAATTTATTTTGCTTGAATGGACTTGGTTCCAAAGGGAGTTTGATGGCTCCTCATCTTGCAAATCTGCTGCTCGATTGCATGCTGGAAAACCAAAAGATCGAATCGCAACTTCATTGGCGTCGGCGCGATGAGAGTTCGCGTCGCAGCCATGATTCAAAAAGGCGAGAATCGACGTAGTAAAGAACGCTTCGCGAGTGGAAACCGCGATGTGCCCGATGCGGATATCCGAGCATGCCCCGTTTTAGGGAATGGATCACGGTTTGATTGATCATGGCTAGCGCCGGGGGATTGCGGGTCCAACGCCTAGTCGCCACTTGCTTACACGCGTGGCTCGGATCACCCTCGTCATTTCATTCGCAAGGCGAATGCCGTCCGAGCCCTAAGCGCGAGCGCCCTGTGGAGGTACGTACCGAAGTGTTCGTCACGCGTAACTGATCACGACCGGATTTGTGGTTTGTATCATGGCTAGCGCCGGGGGATTGCGGGGTCCAACGCCCAGCCGCCACTTGCTTACACGCGTGGCTCGGATCACCCTCGCGAAGCAAAGGGGGCGATGGCCATTCGCAATTCGTGATTTTGATCTTGGCTCATCATTTCGATATGCTACTAGGTGTTCCTTTCGAGTTTGCACCTATAATAAACTCCGTCAAAAGAAGCGACGAAGTTCCAGGTTTCGTCGAATTGCCACCCGCCAAGCACCCAACAATCGATGAGGAAACGATGAAACGGATGAGGGCCCCTTTATTGCTGCGTAGCATTCTCGTCGCCGCCGGATTGTGTTATTCCTCGCAACTGGTGGAGACCTCGAACGCAACGGCCCAAGAAACCAAACCCTCCACGGGTGGGCGGGTGATTTTGGAACGCGCCGGGGCCTCCGCCAAGAGCGATGATACTCCTCAATCGTCCGACTCCGAGAGAACGGCGTCGCCGACCACTTCGCCAGATGCCAAGGACACCCAAGGCGCGAACATTGCCAAGTCTGGAAAGAACCCATCGAACCTCCCGAGCCCTCAATTTGCCATCTTTGGGGGAGGATGCTTTTGGTGCATCGAAGCGGTATTTGAGCGAGTGTGGGGGGTCGAAGCGGTCGTCTCCGGATACTCGGGTGGTCAGGTTCCCAACCCGACGTACCAACAGGTCTCGACCGATCAAACAGGGCATGCCGAGGTTTGTCAAATCCAATTCGATCCGAACATAGTGAGCTATGAAGAACTACTGATGATTTTCTTCAAATCGCACGATCCTACCTTGGTCAATGAACAAGGTCCCGATCACGGGACTCGGTACCGTTCCGTCATCTTCACCACCGATGATGCTCAAAAAGAAGCGGTGCTCCGCGTGGTGGAAGAACTCAAAAAGAAGCGAACCATTCGTGGAAAAATTGCCACAGAAGTATCGCCTCTGAAAAAGTTTTATCCTGCCGAAGACTACCACCAAGACTATTTCGAAAAACACCCGGACCAAGCATACTGTGAGATCAATATCCGGCCAAAGATAGGTAAGTTTGAAAAAGGGTTCAAAGAAAACAGCAAGCTTCAAAAAGCAAAAGAAGAGAAGGCTAAAAAGAACTAGTCCTTCACTCTCGTAGCCTACCGAGTTATCCTGCTCGTCCGATCAGCATGGATGACTTCGTCTAGCGATATCCTCGCACTACTCAAAATCCAAAACCTGCTTGGAATCGACCAACACCTTCTTCAGATCCTCGTAGGGCACCAACTGCACCGCTCGGTTTTGGTCGATGGCTAGCGAAGCGATCGCAGAAGCGCTTTCGCCGAGGACCATAAACACCGGCTCCATACGGATGCTTCCATACGCGATATGGCTGGCGGACATGCAAACCGGGACAAGCAAATTGGAGCACTCGCTCGATTTTGGGCAAATACTTCGGCGTGAGATCGGATACGGTTTCGTAGGGATCTGAACATCCCCCTCGTTCCGAGCAAAACCGTCTGCGGTGACAAAGCGTTGAGTGTTATGACTATCCATGTTGTAGGCACCCATGCCCACGCTGTCATCGACGACCTCCAATCGCCTGCAATTTTTTTCGCTCATCACGTAGTCCGACACCATCCGCCTGGCTTCTCGAACATACAGTTGGCGAGGCCAATAGTTGTTGTCGACAAACTCATCTTTCGCCAACCCGTTTTTCTGAAAAATCTCTTGCACCTTTGCGGGAACACGAGGGTGGTTGGCGAGCGTCCACATCAACCCTTGCTGGTACCGCACATGGTCAGCGACGATTTCCTCGCGACGCTGGTAACTTGCTTCGGGATAGTCATAGTTTTTTCCGATGTAGTCGGTACTGAAAGCAAAGTTATTGTTCACATCCGTCTTTCGATTGGGCATCCAGATCGGTGCCCAAGGTACACGTGAATCTCCAGCTTCAAAATTTCGGAGAAGAAGTTCGAAATCTAGTTCGTCATACCCTACAGGCTTCGGCCATGCGACCTTGTTCTCGGCAACATCTGTCGTGCACATCCGAAAGTTGTAGGCTTGAATACGGTGATCACCGTCACCGTCTGTTCCACGAGGCTCCATGGTTATATTTGGGAGCAACCCGCTCGAGCGATCTCCTGGAACACGAAACGGATCCACTGGTTTCACAAATTGGTGATGGATCGTCTTCGCAATCTGCAAGCCATTGATCGTCTCACCATAGAGGGAGTTGGGCTCTCGTCCCACGTGGTAGCTGACACTGGCCGCGGCCATGAGATCCCCTTCGTAGGACGCGTCGATGAAGACCTTGCCCTGCACCCGCAGCCCACTTTCCATCGTGATACTTTGGATCGAAAGGCCCTCCTTATCCACTCCCTTCGCTCGATCCAATCGCTCGCCGTACAGAACCGTTACGTTCGCTTGCTCGACCAGATCCTGAAAGACTCGGCTAGCAACGTGCGGCTCAAACGTCCACATAGAGTTCTCGTTTTGCGAGTTGACCGTGCGACCTTTGAAGTACGCCTCGCGGGTTTCATGATTCCAATGCTCGGGAGCTTGATAGTACGAATAAATGCGACGATAGAACTCGCGGGAAATACCTCCGATGGCTCGCTTATTTCCGATGTCGGTTGCGCCGAGCCCCCCAGTGGTCAGTCCACCGAGAAACTTCGCCGACTCGATCAGCAGTACGGACTTTCCCATCCTGGAGGCTTTGACCGCGGCAACCACACCACCACTGGTTCCTCCATAGACGACGATGTCGCTTGACATGGTTCGGTGGCGATTTGGAGTCGGTTCGATCGCGTAAACGGAACCGACCGACTGAAAGAAAGCCATCCACAAAATAGCAACCAACACACCTGTCCCAATGCTGGAAAATCGAAGATGCGAAGCCCTAAACCACGTCGCTGAAATCTGTGTTTTGTTGCCGTAAAGCATGATCGCTCACTCACTCAAAAGGGCGTTTCGAGGATTGGTCGGCCGATGGGAAATCCTTAGGGATCTCATGGTGAACGACCGTTCCAGTCGCAGCCCAATCTGTACCCCGCAAAAGCACTGTGATAAAGCCGACACATTCCATCGAGTAGTCGCCATGCCCCATCGGCGTGTGGAAGACTCGACCTTTCCCATAGTCGATAGTCATGATCATTGGCTCATGCCTTCCTGTGCCCCCTTTGTCTTGGGCTGCATAAGCGGTGGCGAGCACCTTCATGTTCACCGCAGGACCTCGCAATCGATCGTACAATTCGTCTTGTGCGTGCAACCACATCTTTGGCATCCCCTTCGTGATCGGGTGCTCGGCATCGCGGACGATGATCGGAAACTCATGCTGTGCACCGTGGCTACCACCGTTTCCGGGAGTATTATCGCGGACTTCTTTCCCCTCTTGGTTGAGATAGACATAAGGCCCTGATTTTTCGTTCCGACCGCCCCAGCCACCCAGTCCAATCATCGTGTTGAACTCTTTCCAATCACCGAAAGAATTATCGGCCGCATGGAGAACGACGAATCCACCGCCTCCTGCAACGTACTTTTCGAAATCCTTCTGAGTCGTCTCGGGCCATAACGCCGCGCCATATCCGAGATTCGAGATCACCACTTTATATTTCGAAAACTCGGGGTGAAAATCTGGATCCGCTTTGGGTTCACCTAATGCTTCATGTACTATTCCATCATGGAGCGGATATTTTTCAAACCACTCAGCACCTTGCCAAGTGTACTTGGTCCGCGCGATGTCGACTCGGTATCGCCCGGTCTGCTCAAGGTACTTCTTAATCATTATCGTGGTTTTCGGCCAAACCCCGTGATTGTTCTGGCCGTCGAGGATCAAGGCGTCCATCGGCTCTGCAACTGCCAGCTCTGCAACTGCCGGCGCAGAAGCCGTCGGAGATACGGCTGTCGACGCTTCGGCGACTACTGTGGAAGTTCGGGTCGAGACAACCACTTGAGCGTTTGGCGGTTGACCTATGGCATTTGCCACCAGACAGCAGCTTGCGATAGCCACAATCCCGCTGGCGAGGGATATCCCCCTTGGATGACGAAGTCCGCCAAAGGGCCGAATAGCAGAAACAAGCCGACAAAAACCAGTTGCAAAATTCATGAAAAACCTGAGTACCACATTAACGGCGGACAGAGCAAAACCAACGAAATCAACGCTAAAAACACAAAGATTGAAGCATTGAATCTTCGTATTTGAGAATCCCTGATCTGCGAATTGTAACGAAAATCGCCCGCTGTTTTTTCGGGAACGTGCAAAAGTTCCAGGGGAGACTACTGTTCGCAGACTCGCGACCTGTACGATGCACGGTTTCTCGGCAACAATGGAGGGTTGGAGGGTTTAATCGACAATCCCTATGTTTTGCTCGGATTGGAAGAGCATGCATCCATGTTGATTCGATCATTCCGACCAGTGATGACTTCCATGATCCAACCAACGACCGAGCTTGACGGTGAACGAACACAATCACGAAAGTAATGTCGAAACGGGGGATGAAAAATACACCGTGGTCGCGCGCCGCTACCGGCCCAAGACCTTTGGTGAACTGGTCGGCCAAGACACCGTGGCCCATGCCCTGTTACGGGCCATCGAAACCCACCGCGTCGGGCATGCTTATCTGTTCACCGGCGCTCGTGGGGTAGGCAAGACCAGCACGGCACGCATCTTCGCCAAAGCGCTCAACGCCTCCGAAGATGGTACAGGGACATTCGATCCAGGTTCCGAGATCGCATTGGCTATCGATTCCGGCGACGACATGGACGTCATCGAGATCGACGGTGCCAGCAATCGCGGGATCGATGAAATACGCCAACTTCGGGCCAACGCATCGATTCGTCCGACGCGGTCGAAATACAAGATCTACATCATCGACGAAGTCCATATGCTCACTACCCAAGCGTTCAACGCTCTGTTGAAGACGCTCGAGGAACCACCTGGGCATGTGAAGTTTATCTTTTGCACGACAGATCCTGAGAAGATCCCCATCACGGTTTTGTCGCGATGCCAGCGTTTCGATTTCCCACCGGTTCATACAGATCAAATTCTCGGCCGATTGCGATTCATTTGCGATACCGAAGGAACGAAAGCCGACGAAGCAGCCCTCCGATTGATCGCCCGCCGCGCCGCGGGTTCGATGCGTGACAGCCAATCCTTGCTTGAGCAGCTCCTCAGTTTCGGTGGTGCCCAAATCACCGTCGAAGACGTTCATGCGATGCTCGGCACAGCGGATGAAACGCGATTGGCTTCGTTCGCATCGTGCATGATCGAGCGCAATCCCAGCACCGCACTTATTGAATTGGATCAAGCGGTCTGCGCAGGGGTGGATCCTGGACAGCTTGCTGAGCAATTGCTCGGATATTTGCGAGATATGATGGCGGTGTCGATCGGCGGTCCTGCCGAACTCATGCGAACCGCAAACCCCAATAGCTTTGAGCAACTTCGAGACGCCGGCAAAAGTTGGGGGACAATGACACTGCTATCCGCGATGCAATTGCTCGATGAAACCATCGTACGCATGAAACATAGCGTTCAAAGCCGTATTCTCTTGGAAGTGGCACTCGTTCAGATTTGCGCGTTGGTCGACCTCCAAGCCTTAGCAGATGTCGTCAAAGGACTTGCGCAAAATCAAGTCCCTGCGAGCGGGGTTCGCCCGGTAGGCCGACCTGTACAGCCACTAACTGCACCGCCATCGCAGTCATCGTCACCAACGCCTGCAGCG
>Ga0194130_10007149_pt1 | contig 12516 bp, 10 predicted proteins | sample TA2KigsurfametaG_FD_160084 | JGI IMG/M metagenome (GOLD analysis project Ga0194130, IMG submission 160084) | Freshwater microbial communities from Lake Tanganyika, Tanzania - TA2015050 Kigoma 12 surface | ecosystem: Environmental > Aquatic > Freshwater > Lake | place: Tanzania: Lake Tanganyika... | reverse complement strand
GCGATTTGAAGCCGGTCAATATTTTGAGCGACTTAAGAAAAGGCTTGACCCATCCGATCATTCATCGACTGAATCGAGGCTTGACAAAGCAGAACCGGGTAGTTCAGGCGCAACGTTACCTGCTCCCTTCGACGAATCGAGCGTTGCCCAACGGGACTTAGCCACAACGCCAGCGTTAGTCTTTCTCGATCAAATACCGATTGAATTTGGTATCGCGGACCCCTCGCAGTCCTATCATGTACCGCTATTAGTCACGCCCTGGTCCTATGCGACTTATCGAGGTTCCTAATGGCAGACTTGCTGGCAAGTGCCTGGTTTCCAAGCGCAGGGCTGCTCGCAGAATGGTTGCAGCTATTGCTCAGACTATTGCATGTGGTGGTAGGTATCGCATGGATTGGAGCATCGTTTTATTTTGTCTGGCTCGACAATCACCTCGAAAAACCTAAAGACCCGGAGCTGTTACGTAAAGGTGTTGACGGAGAGCTATGGGCTGTCCACGGCGGTGGCTTTTACAATCCGCAAAAATATTTACTTGCACCTGCAACCCTACCACAACGTTTGCATTGGTTTTACTGGGAAAGTTATTCCACCTGGCTTTCAGGTTTTGCACTTTTTGTATCAATCTACTTATTTCAAGCCCAAACCTATTTGATCGATCCACGGGTTCAAGCATGGCCTACCGAGCTTGCAGTTGCAATAGCCCTGGGGTTTCTAGTTGTAGGTTGGCTTATATACGATTTGTTGTGTCGATTCATCGGAATGGGCAAAGACCCCGCCGAACAATCCTTCAAGGAGGGGTTGCTGGGTGTTTTGATCGCCGTTTTCATTATTGTTAGCAGCTGGCTCGCCTGCCAACTTTTTGCAAGCAGAGCAGCGTTCCTAATCGTGGGCGCCATGATGGCAACCATCATGAGCGCCAATGTCTTGATGGTCATCATACCGGGGCAGCGAAAAGTTATCGAGGCCATGCGCGCAGGAAGGACCGTAGATAGCATTCATGGCAAGCGCGGCAAACAGCGATCGGTGCATAACACCTACTTCACTTTACCCGTGCTCTTTGCGATGCTGTCAAATCATTACGCAAGTCTTTATCAGGCAAAACATGCATGGATTTTATTGAGCTTGATGATGGCCGCTGGTGCACTGATTAGATTCTGGTTCGTGCTACGGCATAAATCTGAGCAAAAGCCTTGGCCCTGGATTGTTGCGACACTACTGGTTGGTTTAAGTGTGCTCTTGAGTGCCAACAGGACTGAGATAACGGCACCGCGAGTCGTTACATTACCTGAACCGATCTGGAGTCTGATACAGGGTAAATGTGTTAGCTGCCATCAGCAGTCAAATGCAAGTAAACAAGTCAGGCTCGACGATCCCAGTCTGGTGATCAGTCAGCGTGATGCTATTTATCAACAAGTGGTCATCACCCGCCAGATGCCCTTTAATAATGCAATAGGGATTAGCGAGGATGAACGCCAATTGATTGCGAACTGGTTTGCAGAATCTGTGATGCCACCGACAAAGCAATAACCGCAGGCGTTTTACTGCCAGCACCCTTAATCGTAGGTAATCCGATCGGGCACACGAGGCGATCCGAGGCCACTTCGTCTAGGCCTCGCTGCTGCAAGCGTGACAGTATGCGAGCACGCTTGGTCTTTGATCCAATCATTCCAACCCAAGACAAATCCTGGCGACGCAAGGCAACATCTGCGATCCGCTCATCAACATCATGTCTGTGGGTCGCGATCAGTACATAAGCGCCCGAGGCCGCCTCATGAATCGCAGATTCAGGGATATCGGTACAGTGGGTTTTCAGTAGCGTGAGCGGATGGCTTGGCAGCGAATCTGGCCATGCGGACGGGCGTGAGTCGATCCATATCAATGAGCATGGTACGCCGCAGAGCGCTTGTACGAGCGCCTGTCCCACATGCCCTGCACCGTGGATTTGTAGTTCAAATCGAAAACAGGCTGCGGGCCAAACAGCGATGGTTTCCAAATCCAAATTAAACCATGTGAGATCAACCGAACCGCCGCAACACTGCCCCAAGGAAGGCCCAAGCGCAATTGTTCGTCGCTGCGGTAATTGAATCAAACTGTCTGATCGCAAGAAGGCGCGCGCGCGCTCAACAGCCTCAAATTCCAGGCGCCCGCCGCCAATCGTACCAAGGGCCGAATCCAGACTCACTAACATCCTTGTTCCCTGCTCACGGGGTACGGAGCCACGGACCGAACTTAATTCAATAACGATGGCTTTCAACCCAGACGCAAGCCACGATTGTGCTTGCGCCTTGACTGCGCTCATGCCTGGGCCTTAAGGGCGCTCATGATTGGGCCTTAAGGGCGCTCATGATTGGGCCCTGACCGCGCTCATGATTGTCTGATCGCAAAAAATACCCTCTCCGGGGTTGCGGGTGCGTCCAGGTGAACCATTCGGTCACCACACCCTGGCGTTTTCTCGGCCGAAAATATGCTACTAACAACAGTGTCGTTTTTCACTATGCTGCTGCCGTCGTGCTTTTCTTGGCCAGTTGAGGTAGCCCGCGAAAACCGAATATTGCCGACAGCATCGCGCAAGGCTTCAATGACAGAGAGTGCCAGCATCAGTGGGGGCTCGCCAACTGCCTTTGATCCACCCAGATTGTCCTCGCGATTAGCCATATGCCACCAGTTCACCTCGAAGTGCTCCGGCAGATCTCTGGCTGTCGGAATCTTATAAGTTGAAGGCGCATGGGTCAAAAGACGTCCATCGTCGTGCCAGAGCAATTCCTCCGAACTTAGCCAGCCCATGCCTTGCACAAAGCCACCGATCACCTGTCCACGATCAATACGCTGATTAAGCGAGTTGCCAGCGTCGTGGAGAATATCAACGGCAAGCATGCGATAGCAACCGGTTCTCGGATCCACTTCAATCTCAGTACAGGCTGCACCCCAGGAAAAATAATAAAACGGTCTTCCCTGTCGTGTTTTAGGATCGAAGTGAATCTTCGGTGTGCTGTAAAAGCCCTCAGCCCAAAGTTGAACTCTTGCCAGATAAGCTTTGTTTACAAGCTCTGTCAACGCTGTTGATCGACCAATGCCTTCTTGATCAGTCCAAAAAAGCTGACCTTGGTCAAAGCGTAGTGAGCCTACTTGCGCACTCACTGTTGTTGACCAAAACTCGATTAAACGATCGCGCAAAGTAGAGGCAGCGATTTCAGTGGCTCGACCATTTAAGTCGCTTCCGGCAGAGGCGGCAGTTGCCGAGGCATTGGCAATTGCATGCGTATCAGTCGTCATCACCCGTACCCGCGTTGGATCAACACCTAGAATGTGACAGACAACGCCAACGATCTTGGTGTGCAAGCCCTGACCCATCTCGGTACCGCCGTGATGCAAAGCCAATGTACCATCGGTAAACCATTGCAACAAGGCGCCTGCTTGATTGAAATGGGTGGCATTAAAGCTAATGCCAAACTTGACTGGCGTTATGGCAATTCCTCGCGCTAATCCCTCTGACTTTATGGCCTGTCTGCGAGCTTTATAACGACAATCGTCTGCAAGTTGACGCATCAAATCACCAATGAATTCGTCCTCAACAGTCATCCCGTATGGCGTGATATTTCTTGGAGCAGTTCCATAAACATTACGCAGTCGAACCGATAAGGCATCCTGGTCAAGATAACGCGCCACATCACCAATGGCACTCTCAATCAAATACATGCCTTGCGGGCCACCGAACCCTCTGAAAGCTGTGTTGGATTGCTTGTTAGTTCGGCAACGATAAGAACGGATCCGCAACGACTCGATGTAATACGCGTTGTCTACGTGAAAAAGTGCTCGTTCATTGACAGGTATCGATAAATCGGCGGAAAACCCACAATCGGAGGCAAGCTCCGCATCAAGCGCCAGTATCGTACCTTCATCATCGAAACCGACCTCGTAGCGAACACGGAAGGGGTGGCGTTTGCCGGTTATCTTAAAGTCGTCATCGCGATCAAGCCGCATTTTGACAGGGCAACCCATAAGGTTTGCCGCAACCGCAGCCCAAACCGCAACCTGCCCAGATTGGGTTTCTTTGCCACCAAAACCGCCTCCCATCCTTCTGCACAACACGCGAACGCTATGTGCAGGAAGCTCGAGCGCGTGGGCAATCCAATGTTGCATTTCTCCGGGATGCTGCGTGCTTGAATGGACCAGCATCGCGTTCTTCTCCTCGGGAATTGCATAAGCAATCTGCCCTTCAAGATAAAAATGCTCCTGCCCACCAACCCAACGTTGTGCGCTCACTCGATGTGGCGCCTTGGCCATTGCCTCATCAGGCTGTCCGCGCTCAAGCATCGCGGGTGCTGTGATCCAGGACGAGTGTTCCATGGCCTGCTCAATACTCAGCACACTGGGAAGCGGCTTGATCTCTAACTTGACTTTGGCCGCGGCGGCCAAAGCTTCTCGATGACTTTGAGCAAGAACGAGCGCAATAACCTGCCCTGCATAAGAGAGTATGTCTTGCGCGAGGATTGGCTCATCGCGAGCCATGTTAGCGATCTGGTTGGGGCCTGATAAATCACGTGCTTGAATAAAGGCTTTAACCCCAGGCATTTGCAGTGCATAGCTCGCGTCAATTCCTAAAAGTCTGCCGTGCGCAAGCGGACTGCAGACTGGTGCGGCATGCAAACTACCTGCCAGCAAGGGCAAGTCGTCGATAAAGCGTGCCTGCCCGAGCAACTGTTCGAGGGCACTCTCGTGAGCCATGATCGACTTAATGACTCAACTCCTTGGAGTTCGCTGTAGATTGAGCCATCGCGATCGTAATAAATTCCTCAAAGAGTTCATGGCAAATAGCACGGCGATAAGCAGCTGATGCCCTTGCGTCATCAATCGGACGAACCATTTTTTGTAACACATCACCAGCCTCGAGCAGCAGGGGTTCGCTAATGATGCGCCCCAGAAGCAAGGATTCAAGTGCATGGATCCTAATCACTTGTTCGGCAACACCACCAAAGGCAATCGACAATCGCTCAAACACACGATTAGCGTTGACTGAAAAGGCAACCACCATCGAAACCGATGAGATATCGTCTTCCCAGCGTTTACTGACTTTGCGCGCGTGAAGTTGCAAGCCTTTACTCGATGTTGGAACCCATATCGATTCAATAAGTTCATCGGACCCAAGGTCTGTCTGCCGATAACCTTTGATAAACTCATCCATTGTGAGTTCACGATCGCAGATCATGTCAGCATGTCGATCCCAAGACTTAAGGCGCAATCGCGCGTCTAGCACCCAAAGCAGTGGGATGCAATCGCCTATTGGTGAAGCGCTCACAAGATTACCGCCAAGGCTTGCACTCGAGCGAATAGGTCGACCTGCAAATTGTGCTACGTACTCTTGCAGTTCAGGCCAGTCGTTAAGCATTTCATCAAAAACCAATTCCAATGGCCGCGCCGCACCAATTCGCCAACCTGACTCGTCGTGACGTGAAATCATCAACTCAGGGATTCGGCAAAGATCAAACAATGCTTCAGGTTTTTCGTGCTTGCGACTCAGATAGAGACCAAGATCAGTAGCGCCTGCCACAAACCAGGCCTTTGGGCTTGCTGCCTTAGCGCGTAAGCAGGCTTCCAAAGGACTCATCGGCTGAGCTGATGCACTATTGATTAGCCTTGATTCTGAATCATCGATTGAATGGCCAAGCGGTCTATAAATCGAATGATCAGCGTTGGCACCGAGCGCTTCCAGGCCCTTGTGAACAACAGCGAGCCAATCGATATCAGGCTTGGTTTGCTCGTCCAACGCCAGCGCGGCTTCGATCAAAGAAACATAACCTGTACAGCGACAAAGATTACCTGAAAAAATCTCAATGGCTTTCTCACGATCTTTGACGCAGGGTTCGGCTTGCTGGGCGGCCTGAAGAAAGGCAGCGTAAAGCGACATGACAAATCCAGGCGTGCAAAATCCGCATTGACTTGAATCGGTTTTCAACATCGACTGAATCACGGGATGCTCTGGCTGCAAATCGGATGCGCAAAACACAAGCGATTGATCCACGCTAATGAGCGGCTTGATACATGCGTTGACCGCCCGGATCCGGAGCTGGGTCGTGTCGCTGAAGCGCTGCTTGCTGTTGTCGCTGGAACGCTGCTGGTTTTTGTCGCTGGAACGCCGCAGACTGTTGTCGCTACTGCAGACCAGCACCACGGCGCATGCACCACAATCCCCTTGCGCACAACCTTCCTTGACCGAATGAACCCCAGCTTGCAAGCGCAAATAATCGAGCAGCGAACGATCGCTTTGAGAACGATCTAGTTCATGGATCTTGTTACCTTGCCAGAAAACAATCGTCATAGGGTTCATCTAAGATAGAGGAATTATGAATCAAGTCGTCGATCAAGCTGGCCAAAATGCCGAAAAAACTTCCAATCACTGCCAGCGATGGTTTGGCGATATCCTGCATCTCCAAGGTCCAGAGCAGGCTCAACTCCTAAAGAATCATGTGCTGGAAGTCGATCAGCGCGGAATGATTAAGGGCATTAGGCCACGCATTCCTGGTGAGATCGTCGAGCACGATTACCGCGGGATGATAATCGCTCCAGGCTTTGTGGATCCTCATCTTCATTACCCGCAACTTGATGTGATCGGATCAGCGGCAGACGGCTTGCTACCTTGGCTTGAAAATCACACATTTCCCGCGGAAAAAGCCTTTCGCGATCCAGCTCATGCCAGGCTGATAGCTGATCTATTTCTTGATGAACTCATCAACCATGGTGTAACTAGCGCTGCGGTCTATTGCACCTCGCATCCCAACTCCGTTGACGCATTCATGCAAGCGAGCAGCGATCTTGACATGGCCATCATGGCAGGCAAGGTTCTGCAAGACCGTCATTCACCAGAGGGATTACGCGACGATACCCAGCAATCACTGCTTGATAGTCAAGCTCTGATTGAGCGCTGGCATGGTCATTCGCGACTAAGTTACGTTGTCACGCCTCGTTTTGCACCTACCTCAAGTGAGGCGCAGCTGCGCGGATGCGCTGAACTTGCGCGTGCTTACCCTGGCGTGCGAATCCAATCGCATGTTGCGGAAAATAAAGCAGAACTTGACTGGGTACGGAGGCTATTTCCAGAGGATCGCAGCTATCTCGCGGTGTATGACCGTCTTGACCTTTTGCAGCCCCACTCAATCTGGGCGCATTGTATTCATATCGATGACGAAGACCGTGCGCTACTTAAGGATAAAAAAGCCTTTGCAGCTGTTTGTCCAAGTTCGAACCTTTTCTTGGGAAGCGGACTCTTTGACTTTAGCAAAGCTGATTTTTCCTGGGGTCTGGCAAGCGATGTTGGCGGTGGCTCATCATTTTCGCCCTTTCGAAGCATGATGTGTGCCTATGAGATTGCCAGGCTTCAAGCACATTTTCTAAGCCCAATTAAGCTCTGGTGGCAGCACAGTTCGGGCACAGCTCGAGCGCTTGGATGGAAGGATTGTGCAGATGGCTTAGGCATCAACACAGTTGCAGATCTTATCGTGATTGACCCGCATGCAACGCCTTTGCTTCAACGACGCTGGCAAGCTTGTGAAACCTTGGAACAGCAACTTTTTTGCTTGATCGTACTGGCTGATGATCGCCATATCAAGGACACCGTTATTGTTGGGCGATCGGTTAAACAATCTTTCCCTAGACCTGTCGAGTCCCAAAAACGGTGAACACGGATTGAAGTTCTGCGAAGCATCAGCGAGGGCGTCAATCCATCCACCGGCGATTTTACTGGCGGTTTGTTTCGAGATGATGACGTTTTTCCGTTAGGATTGCGAATGACGCTAACGAACACGTCTTTTAAATTACCTGTTGTGCCGAAACTAGGCTGAGCTTGGCGTGTTGGTGCAAAGTGCACGAACGCGGAGCACCTTCCTCAGTACCTGGTGGCGTAGTTGAGCTATGTTCAGTCCTTTGACGAGGCCGAGCAACGCTGCGCCGACGGCAGCATGATAGGCACCACGGCAGTGGCACGCATCCTGCATTACTTGTTTCATGTACCTTTCAAAGGAAGTTGACTGTGAACAATACGCATCCAAACCAATATCTACTTGGCTTCCCAACCGTTGAAAACTCAGCCTGCAAGGCTTCAAACCTGCAAAGCCCAACACGTCGGCAGAGTATCCGAGGCCTCACGCTTGCAGGCCTTACTAGTGTGCTAGCCGGAATAATCCCTCAGGCTCACGCGCAGGAAGCCAAAGTTCGCTTTCAACTCGACTGGCGGTTCGAAGGACCATCGGCACTGTTTTTGCTGCCTGCTGCTAAAGGCTATTTCAAAGAAGCCCAACTCGACGTCGCGATCGACGCCGGCAACGGTTCGGGCGGCACCGTGACAAGGGTTGCATCTGGCACCTATGACCTTGGTTTCGCCGACGTAGCGGCACTCATGGAGTTTCACGCCAATAATCCTGATGCGCCGAATAAGCCTGTCGCGGTCATGATGGTGTACAACAATACGCCAGCAGCGGTGATGGCCCTAAAGAAGTCTGGTATCAAGAGCCCGAAAGATTTGAACGGTAAAAAGCTTGGCGCGCCGGTCTTCGATGCGGGCAGGAAGGCCTTTCCGGTTTTCCAAAAAGCAAATGCAATTTCGAATGTGCAATGGACAGCCATGGATCCGCCATTGCGCGAAACCATGCTTGCTCGCGGCGACGTTGATGCGATCACTGGGTTTTCTTTTACTTCCTTACTCAATTTGGAAGCTCGAGGTGTGAAGCTCGAGGATGTGGTGAGCTTTCCCTACGCCGACCACGGCGTCAAGTTTTACGGTAACGCAATTATTGCTTCTGAAAAATTTCTCAAAGAAAATCCCGCTGCGGTTAAACGATTCCTTTCTGCATTCACCAAAGGGGCAAAGGAAGTCATTGCCAATCCAGAGGCGGCGATCGAGTATGTAAAAGCGCGCGATGGGATTATCAATGCAGCACTTGAAACAAGGCGTTTAAAGCTTGCGGTTGAATCGGTTATCAACAGCCCCGATGCGCGATCAGAAGGCTTCGGACAAGCCCTTCCGCCCAGACTTGCGCTGATGGCCAGTCAGGTGTCCGATGCCTTCAGCACAAAAACGAGGGTGAACGCCTCAGCAATTTGGAGCAGTCAATACCTGCCCGATGCGAAGACCCTCGATATTCTGCCCAAACGATGAGCGATCCCTTTTTGAGGTTTGAGGATGTGTGGTTGGCTTATTCACCGCAACTACTTGCTCAAGGGCAGTTTGCGGTCGAGGCTATTGATTTGGATGTAAAAAGAGGTGAGTTTATAGCGATCGTTGGACCATCAGGTTGTGGAAAGTCCACCTTCATGAAGCTCGCAACCGGGCTCAAACCCCCTAGCAAAGGGCGAATCATGGTTGACGGTCAAGCGGTCCAAGGCCCACTGAAGATTAGTGGCATGGCGTTTCAGGCCCCTTCGCTTCTGCCCTGGCGTAAAACAATCGACAATGTATTGCTCCCACTTGAGATCGTCGAACCTCATCGAAGTCGTTTTAGACAGGAAAGAGATCGTTATGAAGGTAAAGCGCTCGCATTGCTTGAATCTGTTGGTCTTAAAGCCTATGCACAGAAGTATCCCTGGCAATTGTCAGGTGGCATGCAACAAAGGGTTAGTATTTGTAGGGCGTTGATCCACGAACCCAAGATGCTATTGCTTGATGAGCCATTTGGCGCATTGGATGCCTTTACCCGGGAGGAATTGTGGTGCGTACTTAGAGATCTGTGGCGTGATCAGCAATTTAATGTGATTCTTGTCACCCACGATCTGCGGGAATCGGTGTTTCTTGCCGATACGGTCTACGTCATGCGTCAAAGCCCGGGGCGGTTCGTAGAAAAACGCAGCATCGATCTGCCAAGGCCTCGTGACCTTGAAATCACCTACAGCGCCCAGTTCTCTGAACTCGTTCACGACTTGCGCGCCCATATTGGCGCGGTTCGCACGGTTAATCCATCATGAGTCGACAGCATATCGAACAAGCATCACCATGGGTATTGCTTCTGGTCATTGTAGCCTTGTGGCAGGCTATTTGTTCATTGTTCCAGATTTCAGAATTCATCTTTCCAAGTCCAATCCGTATCGTTGATCAATTTCTAGAACATAAATTAACGATCGCTGCTCATGCATGGCGAACCTTCTGGGTCACCATGGCAGGTTTTGGTTTAGCCATTGTTGTTGGCGTCCTTTTAGGCTTTGCGATCGGTAGTTCGCGACTAGCTTATGCAGCCGTTTATCCCTTGATGACAGCTTTTAATGCCCTGCCGAAGGCAGCCTTTGTACCGGTTTTGGTTGTTTGGTTTGGGATTGGTATTGGGCCGGCGATTCTCACTGCTTTTCTTATTTCCTTTTTCCCGATTATGGTGAATATTGCGACCGGCCTGGCAACGCTTGAACCCGAACTCGAGGATGTTTTACGCGTGCTGGGCGCAAAACGATGGGATGTACTCATCAAGATCGGATTACCTCGTACGATGCCCTACTTCTTCGCTTCGCTAAAAGTAGCAATCACGCTTGCCTTCGTCGGAACAACCGTTTCGGAAATGACTGCTTCAAACGAAGGCATCGGTTATCTGCTCATCAGCGCAGGTTCAGCCATGCAAATGGGACTCGCTTTTGCAGGCTTAGTTGTTGTTGGAGCGATGGCGATGCTGATGTATGAGTTATTCAGCATGGTTGAGAAAAACACAACGGCTTGGGCACACCGCGGCAGTCAGCATTGAATTATCATGGCAGCACCATGGAGCGTGTTACCAAGCAGCGATTAGCGATTCGCCAAATAATCAGTGAGTCTCCGCGGCCATTGCTCGCCCAGGAAATTCTTGAGCAAGCCAAACCGATCGTTCCCGCACTAAGTCTTGGAACGGTCTATCGTAACCTCAAGGTCATGGTCGAGGAAGGCGAGTTAAAGCCAGTCTTTCTTCCCGGGGAAAACCCACGCTACGAAGCCTCGGGGCATCACCATCATCACCATTTTCAGTGCCTGAGTTGCAGGCGGGTTTTTGATATTCACGCCTGCCCTGGAGAATTATCCGACCTTGCACCTCGCGGTTTTGTCGTCGAAGACCATGAACTGACGCTTTACGGCCGTTGCCTCGACTGCAAACAGCTCGCAAGCAGCAAGCGAATCATCACATAATCGAGACCAAGCGAGTCCTCTCTTGATCGAGACCAAGCGTGTCGTCTCTTGATCGAGACTTAGCGAGTCGTCACTCAGTCGAGAACTGAGACGGCAGCAGCATCAAGAGCGCGCTAAGCTTAATCAAGCCGTAGGCCGAGGGTTTTGACGACCTTGCCATAACGCTCAAGTTCAGCACGCAGCATTGAGGCAAATTGCTCAGGCGAGTTGCTGATCGGATCGGCACCGTTGCGCTCCATGAGTGCTTTGAAGTCCTCGGTTGCCACAATCTCAAGCAAGGTCTTGTTGAGTCGATCAATGATTGGTTTAGGTGTTCCTGCGGGTGCAAACACACCAAGCCATAAAGTTGCTTCAAAGCCAGGATAGCCAAGTTCAGCAACGGTCGGTACCTCCGGCAATGCGGGGGAACGCTGAGCTGTGCCAACGGCAAGCGCCCGAACCTTGCCGGCCTTAGCGTTTTGCAAAAGTGCGGGCATAGAGCCAAATAAGGCCTGAACCTCGTTGCCGATGAGCGCAAGATCTGCCTGCGCGTTGCCCTTATAGGGCACGTGTTGTAGATCAATGCCAGCTGCGCCTTTGAGCATTTCCATCGACAAATGCGTGGTTGAACCATTGCCTGCCGAGGCAAAGTTCATTTTGCCCGGCTCTCGTTTGGCAAGCGCCACAAATTCCTTGAGGTTCTGCGCTTCTACTTTTGGATTCACAACCAGAAGATAAGGCGTAATCGCAACCAGTGAAATTGGCGAAAAACTCTTAATTGGATCATAAGCAAGCTTGGTGTAGACACCGGGCGCCACTGCATGGGTACTGGTTGTGCCAATCGTGATTGTGTAGCCATCGGGAGCCGCTTTTGCTGCCGCGTCCGCACCGATGGTTCCGCCAGCACCCGCTCTGTTTTCAACGACAATCTTCTGCCCCAAACGATCGCCCAGCTTTGCGGCAACAACCCGGCCAATAATATCGGTTGATCCGCCCGGCGGAAATCCAATGATCATTCGAATTGGCTTGTTGGGATAGTCGCTTTGCGCATGTGCAGGAAAAAGCGCGCCGAAGAACTGACAAATCACCAGACTCAATGCAAAGAATACTTTGCCAAGGCTCGCAGACCGAAACATGGTGCTCGTACGATCTTCGCTAGGCCCTGTCATCAAGTAACAAAACTTCAATGCCGACCCAGCAAGCGCCTTGCACTTTCGTATCGTGGATCCCAAAAGGATTGCGGTCGGCAAGCGTGGTTGTATGTGTTGCAACGAAGTGACCCGCATGTTTGTCTATATGGACGCCTCCCGTTTGCCAAGATCGTTTTGTGTGTGGTGGGACAGATAGGCTGCAGTTCTATATCCGGCCTGTGGTGCAGGAGGATTTTTCCTGCTGGCCCTGATGGAATC